>WNFG01005181.1_pt1 | contig 10968 bp, 7 predicted proteins | sample 5400431 | NCBI WGS metagenome assembly WNFG01 (sample SAMN13153346, study PRJNA577476) | soil metagenome | isolation source: 120 cm saprolite under Douglas fir tree site 2 hole 3 replicate 2 | place: USA:California | collected 2015-04-18
CCTTGCCGTACCACATGGCAAAGACGCCATCGTATTTGGCGCCGGGGAAGAGGCCGAGCTGCTGGCTGCCCCATACCGCGGTCGCGGCCATCTCTTCGTTGATCGCCGGCTGGAAGCGGATGTGGTTACGCTCGATAAAGCGTCGCGCGCCCCATAGCCCCTGATCGAGCCCGCCCAACGGCGATCCGCGATAGCCGGCAATAAAACAGCCGGTGTTGAGGCCGGCGGCGGCATCGCGCTGCCGCTGCACCATCGGCAGGCGGATCAGCGCCTGCGTGCCGGTCAGATAAACCCGGCCGCTTTCGAGAATATACTTGTCGTCGAGCGTGACCGCCGCCAACTCTCTGGGCCCTTGGGCCATCACCGACTCCCGCAACTTTTCCGTGGCCTGGAGCCAGAAGGTAGTCCCTGCGGGCCACCGGCTCAATGACGGCCGATTCGCACCGCAAACCCGGCGCGTGCGCAGCGCTGCAATACCTTTAACGAGCACCTATGTAGGCGTATATGCATTGTGCAAGCAGCCGGGTCGGCGTAATGCTCGCCGCTCATTTCTCGATCATCACGGCAACCGATGACCGCAACGGTTCTGCAACGTTCGCCGCTCAACCCGGCATTGCTCGCCGCGCTGCGCCAGCGCCTCGGTGACCGGTTGTCGACCTCGGCGGCGGTGTGCGAGCAGCACGGCAAGGATGAATCCTACCATACGCCGCATGCCCCCGACGCGGTCGCCTTTGCCCGCAGCACCGAAGAAGTCTCGGCCATCGTCAGCCTTTGCGCCGAGCATAAGACCCCGGTCATCGCGTTCGGCACCGGCACCTCGCTTGAAGGCCATGTTGCCGCGCTGAAGGGCGGCGTCTGCATCGACCTGTCGCAGATGAACCGGGTGCTGCGGGTCGGGGCCGAGGATCTCGACGCCACCGTCGAGGCCGGGGTCACAAGGAAACAGCTGAACGAATATCTGCGCGATACGGGCTTGTTCTTCCCGATCGATCCGGGCGCCGATGCCTCGCTCGGCGGCATGGCGGCGACGCGCGCCTCCGGCACCAACGCGGTGCGCTACGGGACGATGCGCGAAAACGTGCTGTCGCTGACGGTCGTGCTCGCCGACGGACGGGTGATCCGGACGGCGCGGCGCGCCCGCAAATCGGCCGCCGGCTATGACTTGACCCGGCTGTTCGTCGGCTCGGAAGGCACGCTCGGGGTCATTACCGAGGTGACGGTGCGGCTTTACGGCATTCCCGACGCGATCTCGGCGGCGGTCTGCGCCTTCCCGACAATTGCCGCAGCCGTCGATACGGTGATCTTGACGATCCAGAGCGGCGTGCCCGTGGCGCGAATCGAACTGCTCGACGAAGCGCAGATCGACGCCATCAACAAATATTCGAAACTAGATCACCGCGTCGCGCCGACGCTGTTCTTTGAATTCCACGGCACCCCCGCCGGTGTCGCCGAACAGGTGGAAACCGTAAAGGCGGTCGCCGCCGAGCATGGCGGGGACGATTTCCGCTGGGCAACCAGCCCCGAAGCGCGCTCGAAATTGTGGCAGGCCCGGCACGATGCCTATTACGCCGCACTGGCACTGCGGCCGGGATCGAAAGGCTGGCCGACCGATGTATGCGTGCCGATCTCGCGGCTTGCCGAATGCATCGCCGAAACAAAGCGCGATCTGGCGCAATCGACGATCCCGTCGGCGCTCGCCGGGCATGTCGGCGACGGCAATTTTCATTTGATTTTTATGATTGACCCTCAGTCCCAGGAAGAAATCGCCGAGGCCAGCCGACTCAACGACCGTATGGTTGCCCGTGCACTGCAAATGGAGGGAACGTGCACCGGTGAACACGGTATCGGTTACGGCAAGATCGATTTTCTACTAGACGAGCACGGCGAGGCGATTTCTGTCATGCGCAGCATCAAGCGGGCGCTCGACCCGGACGACATCATGAACCCGGGGAAAATCGTCCGGCTGTGATTCGATCGATTTTGAACGATGCAATACAGCTTAAAAACCCGCATTTGGATCGAATAAATCGCTTCACTGTTGTCTTATTTGTCGGTATTCTCCCGTAGTAGGTGGGGGCTGGTGAAGACGCTCCCGTCAGGGCTTTGGCAGGATGCCGGGCTGTATTGCCCTTTCCATGACTTCTTATGTGGTTCGGAAGCTTTGGTTCGTTTCCGTACTGAACAGGTGTCTTGCGATGACCGGCCGATAGCCGACATGCGAGAGCGAGGAAACTATAGCCCCAAGGTCTTTGATAATGGAAAAATCGAGTAAAAGAGGGAAAATACCCCAATCCGACTGGCCGTTGATCATGGCGCGATATGATTCGGGGGAAACACTGGCCAGCATCGCGCGGACTTACGACTGTTCGCCGCCGGCAATCAGTTACGTCGTGAGCCGGAGCCGTGCGCGACAGCCCGGTGCGGAGACGCCGCCACCGGCGCCGAGCGCGACGGTGCCGCAATTGATCAAGGCCGCGGCGGGCGAGCCCACGCTAAGCAACAACGCCCATGCGCCCGCTGCCAGTGTATCATCGACAAACGACCAACCCAGCGATCGCCGAGAGGAGATTTGGCCACGCGAGGCGAACGGGTTCGCCGGCAATGGCGCCGGTGAGCACGATACCGATCCGCCGCGCATGGCGCTGCCGGTGCAACGGCCGCCGGCTTTACACGCTGCGCCCGGACCGGCAAACGGCGATCACCGCCGCACCTTGCACCTCTCGCTCGGCAATGTGTCACAAAGCAATGGCGGAACCGCCCCGGCCGAACATCATCCGGCGGAGCGGCACAATTTCGTCGGCGACAGCCAACACGGCCAGCCGCAACACCAAACAGCCGGCGAACGCGCCGCTCCGCCTGCGAATCCGGGATTGCACGACAACCCGGTTGCGCCGGATCGCGGCCGCGACGGCGCCGACGGCACGAGCTTTTCGGAGGCGCGGCCCACCGCTTATTACGGTCCGGTTCAGCAAACCGGTACCGATGGGGCCCATCGCAAGGAGGGCACCGGTTCTTATATCGACAAAGACCTGCGAGCCCGGGTGGACGGCGACATCGCCGCCTTCCTCACGGCATTTGACGCGGCGCTGGCAGAAGACACGCAGGAGAGCCGGTCGGCACTGCGCGAAGCCACCGACCGATTGCTGCGCGCCGGCGCCCGCACCCGGATCGAGCTCGAACGGTTGGAAGCCCGCATGCCGCTGCCACCCCGCGACAACATCGGACGCAGCGACCCGGCCTGGCGACAGCGCTAGGCCTGCCCGCAGGATCGCCGCGGTTGACATAAAAAGGGCGCCCGAGGGCGCCCTTTTTTTTGCGGAGATGGCCTGCCGGCTCTAGCCCTCATCCTTGCTGAGCTTGACCCCGATGTATTGGGTGACGCCATGCCGGTTCAGCAGCAAGAGTGCGGTCTTTTTTGGTGAGTTGGCGATTTCCTTGAGCTGCTGCGCGGCCTCCGCCGGGCTGCCGATCGGCTGCTGATTGATCGACTCGACGACATCGCCGCGCGAGAGCCCGAGCGTCTCGGCGATGCTGCCGCGGTCGATTCCCGTGATGACGACGCCCTGCGCGTCGCGGCCGACCCGCAGCTCGCGCCGCAGATCATTGGTCAGCGCCGCGAAATGCATGCCAAGCGCCTCGCCCTGGCCTGCGCCGGACTGCTCGCTCGATTGTTCGCCCGATTTATCGCCATTGGCCGACGCGATTTGCGGGTTTTCCGGCGCCTCGCCGAGGGTCGTGTGAAGCTCGCTCGATTGCCCGTTGCGCCACAGCGTCAGCGAAGCGGCCGAGCCGGGCGCGGTCGCGGCCACCAGCTGTGGCAGGTCGCGTAATTGCTTCACCTCGCTGCCGTTGAACGACAGGATGACATCGCCCTGTTTGAGCCCGGCCTGCGCGCCGGGGCTGCCCGGCGTCACCACTGCGACCAGCGCGCCATTGTCGCCGTGGAGGCCGAGGCTGGCGGAGATCGCCGGCGTCACCTCCTGGATCTGCACGCCGAGCCAACCGCGGCTCACCTTACCGCGCGACTGGAGCTGGGCAACGACCGTCTTGGCGACGTTCGAGGGCACCGCAAAGCCGATCCCGACACTGCCACCACTGGGCGAATAGATCGCGGTGTTGATGCCGATCACCTCGCCGTTCATGTTAAACGTCGGCCCGCCGGAATTGCCGCGGTTGATCGGCGCGTCAATCTGCAGAAAGTCGTCGAACTGGCCGGCATGGATGTCGCGCCCGCGCGCCGAGACGATCCCGGTGGTGACGCTTCCACCAAGGCCAAACGGATTACCGACCGCGATGACCCAGTCGCCGACTTGCGTCGCGCCGCTGTCGCCAAGCGCGACGTAGGGCAGCGGCTTGTCCGCCTTGATCTTCAGCACGGCGAGATCGGTGCGCGGGTCGCGGCCGACGATCGTGGCCGGGTACCGGCTGTTGTCCTGGAGGATAATCTCGACCTTGCCCGCCTCGCCGACCACGTGGTTGTTGGTCACGATGAGCCCGGAGGAATCGATGATGAAGCCGGAGCCGAGCGCGATCCGCTTGGCGTTCCCCTCCTCGCCCGGCCCCTCGAAAAACCGGCGCGGGCCGGACTGGCCGCCCCCGCGCTCGTCGAAGAAGCGCCGCAGATAATCCTCGAACGGCGTGCCGCGGAAAGCTTCCGGCAATTGATCGGAGGCCGCATTCGCGGCGGTCTTCTCGGTCACCGAAATGTTGACCACCGCCGGCAGCACCCGCTTTACCAGCGGGGCGAAACTTTGCTGCGGCAACAACCCGGCCGCCGGCGCCGCCGGTGCCGGGATTGCTTCGCCTGAAGCGGGCGGGCTTTGGGCCAGTACCACCGGCGATAGCGCGAGCGCCGCGCCAAGGCCGAACCCAAGGGCGGCAGTGCGGGCTTTCTTGAAGCGGGACTGGCGGCGGGGGTCCGCCGATAGGTCACTCATAAGCGATCTCCTGCTGCGCGCGGATGACAGAAGCAACATGGGGCGAACAAGGTGACAAGTCGCTTTCAGGTGGATTAATTCGCCGTAACCTCGCCATGGCATGACCGGAGCGCGGCCGCTTCGCTATGATGGACGGCCGATAAACGAAGGAGCCAGCCATGAGCCGTTACCGCGAGATCTCCCCAGCCGAGATGAACCCGGCGCAGAAGCGCGTTCACGACCAGATCATCGCCGGCAAGCGCGGCCGGTTCGGCGGCCCCTTCGAACTGCTAATCCGGGCACCCGAGATTTGCGGGCTCGCCTCGCAGATCGGCGAGCATCTGCGTTGGGGCACCTCACTGCCGGACCGGCTCTCCGAGCTGGCGATCATCACCACCGCCCGCTTCTGGCGCGCTCAGTACGAGTGGTATGCGCATGCCCCGCTGGCCGAGAAGGCCGGCGTGCCCAGGGCAGCGATCGAGGCGATCCGCACCGATGGCACGCCGCTGTTCACCGCCAAGGACGAGGCGCTCGTCCACCGCATCTGCAGCGAGATCTTCCGCACCCAGCGCCTGTTGGATGACAGCTTCAACCAGGCGATCGCCGCGCTCGGCGAAAACGGTCTCGTCGAGGTGATCGGCATCATCGGCTACTACACGCTGATCGGAAACACCCTCAACGTGTTCGAGGTTGGCTTACCGCCGGGCGAAGCGCTGCCATTTCCGGAATAACGCCTAGGACCCAGAAGTTCACGGCATCTCCCAGCTTTCTCATCCCGGCGGAGGCCGGGATCCATCCCAACCATGGATACCGGCCTTCGCCGGTATGGCAAGAATGCGAGGTAAGTCTGGAAAACTTCCCGATCAGGCGACAACTACCGAATCGCGGCGGAAACCGGTCCCGTCGGCTACCCGCGCCAGCATCGCCAATAGATGGCCGCGCCGCATCTCAATCGATTGATCCGACGCGGCTTTTGGGAAGCTGCCGCGGCCGCGCCGACGGGCCGGCTTGACCCGGCGCGGCTTTGGCGTAACAGCCCTGCCGAACATTCGAGGGAACGGTTGCGCATGCGGCGTCCCGGCTGGCTCGCAGCACTCGGCGGCGCCGTTCTGCTGCTCGCCGGCTGCGGCGGAACGCCCGGTCCCTCTGCCCTCAGCGGGCCGGCCTGTCTCGCCCGGCTCGCCGCCCAGGAGGTCCGCTACCGCCCCGTCAACTCGGTCAACGCGACGGATTCGCGCTGCCAGGTCGATACCGCGGTGCGGGTCAGCCGGGTCGAGGCGGTGCTTAACCATCCGGCCGTCATGAGCTGTGGGTTGGCGAGCCGGCTCGATGATTTCGAGCGCGAGGTAGTCCAGCCGCTCGCCGTAGAAGAGCTTGGCCGGCGGGTTGTCCGCATCAACCATCTCGGGAGCTTTTCCTGCCGCCGGACGAACGGCGGCGGCCGCCTCAGCCAGCACGCGCTGGGCCTGGCGATCGACATCGGCGGCTTCCGCCTGTCCGACGGCAGCACGGTCAGCGTCGAACACGATTGGGCCGAGCCCGGACCGAAGCGCATGTTCCTACGTCGCTTGGCGCGCCGGGCCTGCGGCTACTTCTCGGTCGTGCTGACCCCGGACAGCGACGCCGACCACTACAACCACCTCCACCTCGATATTGGCCCGGACCGGCTCTGCTCGGTGTAGTGGCGCGTACCGGCCGCTTGCTGCTAGCGTCAGCGTTTGCATGGGCAATCACCAGATGGTATGCAATTAAGGTGGTATTAAATAAAACTGGCGAAACTGCCATTCCGGCCCCCCAGCCAGCGGAGATGGCATATGCGTTCTTCAGCTTGCCAATTTTTGGCCGCGGCAATCCTTGTTTGTTCGGCCGTCCCCGGTTTCGCGGAACAGGATACGGTCGGCATAACCGGCGCGGTCAACCCGCAGGCTATCGGTCAAGCCCCCACTGGTCCCATCGAGCAACTCGCCATCGGCCAGAACGTCGTCCGCAATGAAAAGATCTCTACCTTCAACAAAGGCCAAGTACAGCTGATCTTCGCCGATCAGTCCACTCTGACGCTTGCGGAGAATTCAGAGATCGTCATCGATGAGTTTGTTTATGATCCGCGGCAGCAAGCGGGGACCATGACGGCAACGGTAACGACCGGAGTCCTGCGTTATGTCGGGGGGAAAATAAGCAAAAAGAACGACGTCTCGTTCCTGACGCCATCCGGTGTGGTTACGGTTCGCGGCGGCATCGCCCTGATCAAAGTTACCGGAAAACCCGGGGTCGCACCGGCGAAGGGTGCCGTCACCGCGGACAAACACGCAACGCCCGCCGAACGGCACTAAGGACCGGCACATTCGAGGCGGGTCTCACTTCGTCAGCGCAGCGAAAACTCCGTCCCAGGCGGGAGGTGGCGGCGACGCCACCAAATTAGCGATCCGTTCCTCATAGAGCAGGTAGAAACCCCTCAGGATGTCGGGGGCCTGATTGCGACAGACTTCAAGCTGCGCCAACGCCTCCGCCCACTCTCTCCCGCGATATGCCGCGATCATCGAGCCATGAGCGAAGGCGAGCGAGGCGAATGCTTCGGTCGAAGCGACCGACTCGTCGCCGAATAGAAAGAAAATGCGCACCGGTTTGGTCTTGCCGACCACCTGGATCAGATCGAGTTCGAGCAGGGCGAATTGCGGCGCCTGTTCGGCGGTGCGCTCGCCGACGATGATGTCGACCAGATATGTCTTGGTCTGACCCTCGAGCCGCGAGGCGACATTGGCGTCGTCGCCGAGCACCGAATAGTCGAAGCGCTGGTCCGAACCGAGATTCCCGACGACGCACTTGCCGGTGTTGAGCCCGATGCCCGCGCGAACCTCGCGAAACGGCCGGGCTTCCGCGGCGGCCTCGCCCCGCCACCCGTCGTTGAGGCGCGCCAGCTGGCTGCGCATCGCCAGCGCGGCGCGACAGGCGTGCTCGGCATGCGCCGGATCGTCCAGCGGGGCATTCCAAAACGCCATGATGCCGTCGGCCATGTATTTATCCACGGTGCCCCGGCTCGACATGATCGCATCGGTCATCGGCGTCAGATAGTGATTGAGAAAACTCGTCAGGCCATGCGCATCGAGCCCCTCCGCAATCGTCGTAAAGCTGCGGATGTCGCTGAACATCAGCGTCATCTCGCGCAGCTCTCCGCCGAGCGTCAGCCGCTCGGGATGTTCGGCAAGCTGCTCGATCACCGCAGGCGCCAGATAGCGGCCGAAAGCATGGCGCACCTGTCTGCGCTCGGCCTCGGTGCGCACAAACATCACCGTCGAGGACGAGAGATAGACCAAGAGCCCGACCACTGAAGGGGAAACCGGGTCGATCAACCAATTGTATTCGGCATAAGCGTACCACGAGCCGCCGATCGCCGGCGCCACCACGGCCAAGCCGAGCAACGCCGTCCATTTTGGCCCGACACGGGGCAGCACGAAGAGCAGGACCAACCCGACAGCGAGCATGAAGGCAGCTTCGGCGCCGCGCGCCCAATCGGGCCGCTGGACGCTGTCGCCGAGCAGCATCTGCTCGATCAGCTGGGCGTGCATCTCGACCCCGGCCGCGGCGGAATCGAGCGGGGTCGGACGAAACTCCTTGAGCCCCTCGGCGGTGGTCCCCACCAGGACGATATTGTCCTTGATCAGTTCCGGGTCGGCGCTGCCGTCCAAAATCTTCCATGCCGGCACGAAGCGCTCCGGCTGATGCGGCGTAAAGTGGACCCACACTGTGCCATCGGCGCTGGTAGGCACCACGATGCGGCCAATCTTGATCGAGCTGACGCCGGCATGCTCGCCGAATGCGGTTACCCCGCTCGCGCCGGTTGATTTGACGACGTAAGTGCGGGCACCTTGTGCCACCCGCAAGGCATCGGCGCCCAATGCCGGATAGAGCCGATCGCCGAACGCCGTGACGAGCGGAACCCGGCGCGAGATACCGTCGCGCTCGGGGAGCATGCCGAGGAGGCCGTTCCCCGCCGCGGCTGTCTCCAGAACCGCCAGGCTGCTCGCGGCACTGCGGAAGTGAGGGACCCACGGCCGCGGATCGTCGCCCGCGATGGCGAAGGTCGCTTTCGCCTCGGGGAGCCGTGAATGCTCCTTCGTGCGCGGCGCGAAGCCGAGGACCACGCGGGACCGCCCGATCGCCGCCGCGAAAATCTGGTCGTGGTCGGACATTTTGGCGAACCGCGCGATCAGCGGATCGTCCGGGGCGATCCCCTCCATATCCTCAATGAGGCGCGCCGGCGTTGTGCGATCCGGGTCGATAAAGAGAATGTCGAAGGCGATCGTCGCGACGCCAAGCTCGTTGAGCCGGTTGACCAGTTTCGCCAGGAGCGTGCGCGGCCATGGCCATTGGCCGAAACGTGCCAGGCTGTCATCATCGATATCGATGATGCGCACCGGCGTCGGCTCGTATACCCGCGGTTTCAGGCGCAGGAACTCGTCGAATACCGTTAATCTGAAGTGCGACAAAGCTTCCGAATCGCTCGCCCAAAGAAAGAAAGCTGCAAGGAGAATCGGCAACGGAGCGAGGTAATGAAGGTATCTGTAAAAAAATCGGCTCAGGCGCATGATGGGGTGATCATATCCGCCCGTAGCCGCGCGTTCAAAGGTGATCTTCCCAAGGCCGGGTCTCAGGGATGTCCCGCTCTATATTCAAATCGGAGGATCGGTGACCTGGGAGCTCGCCATGCCAACGGCGGGCCGCGTTATCGCGATCTGCGCGGCCGCGACGGGGCGGCGGCAAGCTCCTTGGCGATGCGGCCGATCACCGCCTCCCAGCTTCTGTCCGGGCCTTGGCGAAACAATCGGAGGGTCGGATACCAGGGGCTGTCCGCGCGGTCCAATAGCCAGCGCCAATCGGGCGCGTAGGGCAGCATGACCGATGCCGCTTTCCCCATTGCGCCGGCGAGATGGACGACCGAGGTATCCACTGCGACCACCCGCTCCAGGCATTCCAGAACCGCCATCGTATCGCCGAAATCCCGCAGCTCCGGCCCCAGATTGACGAGCGGGGCGCGACCCCAGTAGCCACCGATCTGCCCTTGGGTCTCGCCCTTCTGCAGCGACACGAGCGCGATCCCGGGGATCTCGGTCAACGGCGCAAAGGTGGCGAGCCCGGTCGAGCGGTTGCGATCATTGTGATGGGTCGGCCGGCCGGCCCACACGATGCCGATGCGGCGATAGCCGCGCGGCAGCAAGGCGGAAAGCCGCTCGGCCCAGGCCGCCGATTTGGCGGGATCTGCCCGCGCATAGGGAATCTCGGCCGGGATCGTATCGAGGCGCGTGCCGGCCAGCCGCGGCAGGCCCGAGAGCGCGCAATAGGCCGTGTATTGAGGCGCCCGCTCCCAGTGGTCGAACAAGAGGCCGGCACCAACCTGTTGTTCGATGACCGGGTGCAATTCGGCGCTGCAGGCAATCGCCAGCCGAGCGCATCGCGCGGCCGCCCACGGGACGTAGCGGGCGAACTGAATGACGTCGCCATAGCCCTGGTCCGCGATCAGCAAGAGGCTCCCGTCCTCCATCGGGCTGCCATCCCATTGCGGCCGCTCGGTCGGTGGCAGCAATTGCGGCGCGTTGGCGAGCTTGAAGCGCCACTCATACTCCTCCCAACCGCGCGCAAAGTCGCCGCGCAGCAGCGAGGTCTCGGCGATCCCGAAATGGCCGCCGGCAAAATCGGGGCCGAGCGCTATCGCCCGCTCACCGCTGGCAATCGCCTCGTCGAGCTCAAGGCGGTGGTAACGCAGCACCCCCAAATTGTGGTGACAGTGCAGATCGTTGGGGGCAAGGCTCGCGGCCCGATTGCCGGCGACGAGCGCCTCGTCGAGCCGGCCCAGCACGCGATAGACTTCGCAGACGTTGCGATAATAGACCGCCTCCATCGGCGCCAAGGCGAGCGAGCGCTCCATCAGCTGCACCGCCTCGTCGATGCGGTTCATCCTGAATGCGACGATCCCCATCAAATGCAGCGCCGGGGTGTGGTTGCCAGCCTCCGCGAGGATACCGCGCAGGACGCTTTCCGCCTCGGCGAGCCGGCCCCC
>WNFG01005183.1_pt1 | contig 10962 bp, 12 predicted proteins | sample 5400431 | NCBI WGS metagenome assembly WNFG01 (sample SAMN13153346, study PRJNA577476) | soil metagenome | isolation source: 120 cm saprolite under Douglas fir tree site 2 hole 3 replicate 2 | place: USA:California | collected 2015-04-18
GGTTCTCGGGGGCGCCGTAGGCGAAGTTGCGGAAAACGATTTTGACGTTGTGCTTCGTTTCGATCGGGTCGAGCAGCCCCAGCTCGCGCGCAATGTAGATCGGCATCGTCGCCGGCTGCACGCCGTAATTGACGACTTGTTGCGCCGACGCGTCCGGCGCCGCGAAGGCGAGCGCCGCGATGGCCACGCCAAGACCGGCCAATAAGCTTTTCATGACACCCCTCCTCCAAGTGGTGTTGAGCATACTGCAGGAAGCCCTATGCCGGCCGCAGGCCGAGAATCTGCCGCGCTTCTGCGGGCGTGGCCGGGCGCCGTCCGAAGCGCTCGCAGGCCTGCACGACCTTCTTCACCAGCTCGGCGTTGCTCGCCGCCAGCCGGTCGGGCTCGATACGCAGGTTGTCCTCGAGGCCGGTGCGCACATGACCGCCGGTTTCCAGGCACCACTGGTTGACTTCCCATTGGTGACGCCCGACGCCGGCCGCCACCCAGGTTGCCCGCGGCATGACTTCGCGGATCTCGCTGCGCAGGAAGTCGAAGATCGTGCGCCGCGCTGGCATCGCGTTCGGGATGCCCATCACGAACTGCACGTGCGGCGGGTCCTTGAGCAGGCCTTTCTTCACCAGGTTGGCGGCGTTGTAGAGCATCGCTAGGTCGAACACCTCGACCTCGGGCTTGATGTCGTTTTCGAGCATCGTGCGCGCCAGGCCTTCGACGAAGTCGGGCGGATTCTCGTAGATCTGGGTCGGGAAGTTCACCGAACCGGTGGCGAGCGACGCCATGTCGGGCCGCAGATGGAGCATCGCGCCGCGCAGCGACTGGTCGCGCCCCCGTCCGCCGGTCGAGAACTGCACGATCATGCCGGGGCAGTGCTTGCGCACGCCCTCCTGCACGCGGCCATAAAGCTCGGGATCCGAGCCGGGCGATTCGTCGGGATTGCGCACGTGGATGTGCACCAGCGCGGCACCTGCCTCGCAGGCCTGGTGGGTCGACTCGATCTGCTGCGCGGGCGTGACCGGGACCGCGGGATTGTCGGCTTTCTTCGGCACGGCGCCGGTAATAGCGACCGTTATGACGACGGGTTGGCTCATGATTTCTCCGCTGTACCGAGGGTCGAAGCGACGGCGGCGGCAGCACGCTGCAGGGCAGGAAGGAACTGATAACCCTTCTTCAGCGTCATGCGTGGCGCCGGACCGTGCACCGCGATTGCGGCGCAGACCCGCTCGCCGCCATCGATGACCGGAACTGCCAGGCAAAACGAGCCCTCGAGGTACTCGCCCGAGTCGATTCCGATTCCGCTAATGCGGATCTTGTGCAGTTCGCGCAGCAGATGATTCGGGTCTACGATGGTGCGCGCGGTATAGCGCTTGAGCGGCCCGCTGCCGATCAGGCGGCGCACCTCGTTCGAGGCGAGTTGGGAGAGGAACAGCTTTCCGCTTGCGGTGCAATGCAGTGGTACACGCGAGCCCACGTCCATGTGGAGGCGAACCTTCTCGGGCGTTTCCACGCGGTCCAGATACACCACCTCCGCGCCGTCGAGCATTGTGAAGTTGCAGGTCTCGCCGATTTCGTCGACCAGCCGCGTCAGGGCCGCATGCCGCTGCGCGCGAAACGGCGAGCGCACCTGCACCTGCAGCGACAGCGCCGCGGTGCGCCTGCCGACCAGGTAGCGCTTTTCGGCCACGTCGCGCTGCACCAGCTCACCGCGCATCAGCAGCCTGAGCAGGCGGTAGACTGTCGGCTTTGGCAGACCGCTTGCGCGCGTCAGGTCGTCGAGGCTAGGGGGTCTCTCCGCCGTGCCGATCAGCTCCAGCAGCGCGAAGGCGCGCAGCGTGGACGAATCGGGATGGTCGGCTCTTGCCGGCATTCGGCATTCCATTTAGCGAAATTTCAGATTCCATTATTGCAGGTGTTTTCCAGCCCGTGCAATCATGTTCGCGTGCCGGGTCGGGAACTTACCTATGAGGATCTTGTGCAGATCGTCGAGCTGATCAAGTCGACGTCGCATTTCTCCGAATTCCGGCTCAAGGTGGGCGAGGTCGAGGTCAGCCTGCGCCGCACGGGTGGCACGCCGCAGCCGCTGCGGCACATTGAAGCGGCGACTACGGCCAAACGCGGGCCGGAGCGCTCCTTTGCCGAAGGGGCGCACTTGGTGCGCTCGCCGATGGTCGGCACGGTGTACCGCGCGGCCGCGCCCGGCGCAGCACCTTTCGTGGATGTCGGCCAGGCGGTCAGCGCCGATACCACCGTATGTATCATCGAGGTGATGAAGCTTATGAATTCCATTCCGGCCGGCGCCACGGGCGTGGTGAGCGAGATCCTGGTGGCCAACGCCGCAGCGGTCGAGTACGGCGAGGTGCTGATGGTGATCGAGCCGGGGCCGGCATGAAGCGCTTCGACTTCGTCGACGTGACGCTGCGTGACGCGCACCAGTGCTTGTGGTCCACGCGCATGACCACCGCGATGATGACGCCGATCCTCGCGGCGCTCGACCGGGTCGGCTACGCCTACATCAACATCTTGGGCGGCGCGGTGTTCGACGTGTGCGTGCGCTATCTGCACGAGAACCCCTGGGACAGGGTGAGACTACTTTGCAGCCGGCTTGCCACGCCGTGCGATGCGCTGACGCGCGGGCAGAGCCTTTATACGTTCGAACTGTTTCCCGACGACGTCGTGGCGCTCAACGCCCAGCTGCTGGCCAGGCTCGGCATCAAGGTACTCACGGTGTACGACGCGCTCAACGACAACCGCAATCTCGAATCGTCGATCAAGGCGGGGCACGAGGCAGGGATGAAGATCAACGGCTGGATGACGTACACGCTCAGCCCTGTGCACACCGACGGCTACTACATCGCGCGCGCGAAGGAACTGGTGAAGCTCAAGGTGGACTTCCTGTGCATCAAGGACCCCACCGGGCTGCTCACCCCCGAGCGGGGGCGAACGCTGTTTCCGGCGGTAGTCAAGGCCGCCGGCAGGATCCCGGTGCAATTGCATTCGCATTGCCAGTCGGCGCTCGCGCCGAAGGTCTACGAGGTCGCCATGCAGAGCGGCTTCAAGCACGGCTATACCGCCAGCGACCCGCTAGCCAACGGCGCTTCGCTGCCCTCGACGGAGGAGATCGCCGAGCGGGCGCGAAAGCTGGGCTTCATGACATCGCTGAACAAGCAAGCCCTGCAGGAAGTCGCCGACTACTTCCGCTGGCTGTGCGTGCGCGAGGACAAGCCCTGCGGCAAGGTGGCGCAGTATGACCCCGCGCTCTACGAGCATCAGATTCCGGGCGGGATGATCTCCAACCTGCGCTACCAGCTCGAGACCATGAAGCTCGAGCACCGCTTTCCTGAGATCCTCGAGGAAGCGGCGCGCGTACGGCGCGACCTCGGCTACCCGATCGTCGTCAGCCCTTTCGCGCAGTACATCGTCACCCAGTCGGTCCTGAACGTCGTGCAGGGCGAGCGCTACAAGACCATTCCCGACGAGATCCGCAAATACGCCTCGGGATACTACGGCAAGCTCGCCGCCAAGCCGAGCGACGAATTTCTCGAGCGGGCAAACCTCAAACCGGACGAATTCGTCACCGAGCGGCCGGGCGAGCACATCGAACCCTGGCTGCCGCGGCTGCGTGCCGAGCTCGGCACGGCGGCGAGCGACGAAGATCTGCTGCTTGCCGCCTTCTACGACAAGTCGCTGCTGGAGCCGCTGAAGAAGCCGGCCCCCGACTACCGTTGGCGTACCAGTCCGCTGCATGAGCTGGTGTCCTGGCTCGGCGCGCGGCGCGACATCGAGTATGCGCACATCCGCTTCGCCGGCACGGAAATGACTTTTTCGGCTTGAGACGCGAAGGGAAACAAACCGCTTGACAGGGCGAGCGCTCTGTACGTTGAATATAAAACAATTCGTTTCGTTCAATGAAATTTGTCCGATTCAAAGCCATGTAGCGTCAATCACCTCGAGGAGGAGCGCAATGAAGCCGAATCTCACCGATCCGGGCAAAGTGATCATCACGGTGGCAACCACCGGCGGCTTGCACGGCAAGGAGGCGAACCGGGCACTGCCCGAACAGCCCGATGAGATCGTGCAGAACTTCTACGACTGCTACAACGCAGGTGCTTCGGTGGCGCACATCCACGTGCGCGACAAGCGCGGCATCACCACCAGCAATCTCGCGGTTTACAGCGAGGTGGTCGGCGGCATCATCGACCGCTGCCCGGGGATGATGACCCAGGTGGGCAACGGCATCGGCCTGCGCTACGAGCGCGAGGGACAGGAAGGGCAGCCGTTTTCCCTCGAAGAGCGGATCAACCTGCTCAACATCAAGCCCATGCCCGACCAGCTGACCGTCAACTGCGGCACCTTCCATTTCGACCACAAGGGAAGCGAATTCCTGTTTCCCAATTCCAGGAAATGGAATACCGAGTTCATTCGCGGCTGCAACGAGCGCGGCATTCACACCGAGCTGGAGGTCTACGACCTGAGCCATATCGCGAACGCGGTGTGGCTCGCCGAGCGGGGCATCCTGAAGCCGCCGATGCACTTCAGCCTGGTGATGGGTATCCAGGGCGGCATTCCGGCTTCCGCGCACAATCTGCTGGCGATGCTCGATGCGCTTCCCGAAGGGTCGAGCTGGCAGCTGGTGAGCATCGGCAAGCACCAGCTTCCCCTGAGCACGATGGTGGTCGCCCTGGGCGGCAATATCCGCGTCGGGTTCGAGGACAACGTGTACTACGGCCATGGCGTGCTCGCGGTAAGCAACGCGCAGCTCGTGGAGCGCGCGGCGCGTATTTGTCGCGAGCTTGGCCGGGAGGTGGCAACCGCAGAAGAGGCTCGCCAGATCCTGCACATGCCGCCGGCGCGACAGCACGCGGCGGCGCGTGTGGCGCACGCCTGAGCCGCGGCTCGGCGTTCACAAGCGAGGAGGGGGAAGCATGAAACGCCGCGATTTTCTCGTTTACGCCGGCGTCACGGGCGCGAGTCTCGCCGCGGCTCGTGCGCCGGCACAAAGCCGTTCGTTCACGGCGTGGGGATGGCCGCAACCGTACACGCAGGTGTCCGCGCAATCGGTGATGTGGCTGCGCGATCAGGGCTGGTGGCCGCTCAAGCTCGGCAGCCAGCCCGGTTTCACCGGCATGCCGGTGGCGATCCAGAGGAATTTCTACAAGGCGCGCGGGCTGGAGCTTGAAACGCCGGGCTTCCTGAGCGGCCCGGCGATCAACGAAGCCGTGGTCGCCAGCCGCGTGCAGGGCGGGCTCTCGGGAAACTTTCCGTTCACCAGCCTGATCGCCCGGGACTTCCCGGTGCGCTGCATCGCCGTGCTCAATCCGAACATCAAGCACGCGGCGCTTGTGCCGTCGGACTCGCCGTTGCGCAGTTTCGGCGATCTGAAATCGGCCGCGGGTGACAAGCCGGCCTTCGGCATCGTCACCGGCTCGTCGGCGGAGTTCTTCTTCAACGAGGCGCTGCGCGTGCACGGCATGGCACCCGGCAAGGACGTCATCCTGAAAAACCTCGCGCCACCGGACATGCTCACCATGCCGGGCGGCCTCACGGGCGTGGTGCAGTGGGCGCCGTGGGTCTGGGATCACCTCCTGATGCGCAAGAATGCGCGCCAGCTGGTGTCGATCTTTCCCTACAACTTCTACATGGGTAACCTGTATCTGCGCCGCGAGATCATCGACAAGGCGCCCGATGTCGCGCAGGCGGTGCTGGATGGCCTGGCGGAGGGCATCCTTTTCACGCGCTACCGGCCGGAGGAGGCGCTCACGCTGACACAGGCCGATCCCATCTATCAGCGCTTCCCCAAGCCGATGGTCGAGAGGATCCTCGCGGTCGTCAACAACCAGTACAAGCCGACCTGGTTCTATCCGCACCGTGAGTTCTGGGCGGTCGAGAACGGCCGTGTGGCGAAGTGGCTGCACGAAACCGGCCGCCTGCAACGGCTGATCACGCCGGACATGTATTCGGCCATCTTCGATTCCCGGTTCGCTGACAAGACCCTTGAAACGCTCGGCTGGCGCAGGCCGGCGCAGCCGCCTTTTCTTCCCGCCGGCTGGACCGGCAAGGTGGGCCAGGTGCCGTACCCTGACTACGTCAACGAGGACACGATGCAAGGCCAGCAACCGTTCCCGGAACCGGGGGACCTCTCCCGGCCATGGACGTTTGATGGCAAGGTGCATGCGGCGTAGTGCAATTGGGCAGGTCCCCGCTGGCTTGATGAATGAACCGGCTCTTGCACGCCTGGAGCGCCGCTTCGGCGGCCTGGCGTCAATTCCCATCCTTTTTTTGGTTTGGGAACTGCTCGCGCGCGTCGTGCTGCCCCACCTCGGGCCGCAGATCGCGATTCTGGTTCCCGCGCCATCATTGGTCCTGCTGGCAGCATACAAGGCGTCGCTGTCCGGCGAGCTGTTCATGCACGTCTGGGCCAGCACGCAGCGCGTGCTGATCGCATGGGCCGCGGTCTGCATCATCGCCATTCCGCTCGGCATCGCGATGGGCTGGTGGCCGCGCGTGAACCGCTATGTCAATCCGCTCGTCGAGCTGCTGCGCCCGATCCCGCCGCTTGCCTGGATTCCGATCAGCATTCTGTGGTTCGGAATTGGCATCACCCAAAACATCTTCATCATCATGATCGGCGCTTTCTTTCCGGTGCTCCTCAATACGATCCACGGTGTACGCGGCATCGACCCAGTGCTGATCAGGGCTGCGCGCAATTTCGGCGCTCCTCCGGTAAAGATGCTCTCGCGCGTGGTATTGCTCGGCGCGATGCCGAACATCTTTACCGGCATGCGCATAGGCCTAGGCGTCGCCTGGATGGTGCTAGTAGCCGCCGAACTCGTCGCCGCGGTGTCAGGGCTGGGCTTCATGATCATGGACGCTCGGAACTTTCTGCTCACGGACGTGATTTTCATGGGCATGATCGCCATCGGCCTGATGGGCATCCTGATGGAGATCATCGTGCGCGCCGTCGAGCGGCACGTTCTGGTGTGGTATCACGGCGCCGGCCGTGACTAAGGCGCGCCAGGAGGGCGGAGCGCTCGCGGGCCGCGCGGCCGTCGTGACCGGAGGCCAGCGCGGGATCGGCCGTGCGATCGCGGACGCCCTGTCAGGGGCCGGAGCGAGCGTTGCGGTTCTTGACCTCGCAGTCGATGCCGAGGGGCGGCATCCGGGCAGCGGTGAGCTGCGCATCGCCGCCGACATTGCCGACGAAGACGCCGTGGAGCGGGCATTCGACAAGGTTCGGGCAACGTTCGGCCCGGTCGACATTCTGGTGAACAATGCCGGCATCAACGTCATACGGCCGGCCAGCGAATTCTCCCTGCAGGACTGGAATAGAGTCATCTCGGTCAATCTGACCGGCCAGTTTCTTTGCGCGCGGCGCGCGGGGCGCGACATGATCGCGGCCGGCAAAGGCGGGCGCATCGTCAACATTGCCTCGGTGCTCGGGCATCTCGGTCCGAGCATGCATACGGCGGTCGCCTACAGCGCGGCAAAGGCTGGCCTCATCGGCATGACCAGGGCGCTCGCCGTCGAATGGGCCACGCTCGGCATCCTGGTGAACGCAGTTTGCCCCGGCATGACAGAGACAGAACTGACACGAGGCCGCCTCGCCAGCAAGGAATACACAGACCGCATCCTGGCGCGCGTGCCGACGCCTTGGCGGATGCTTCCATGGCCGTCCAGCGCAACCAGTTGGTCTGCATCCTTGGTCCGAGCGGCGGCGGCAAGTCGACCTTGCTCAACATAGTGGCCGGATTCCTTTCGCCGACCCGGGGCGCGGTGCGCGTCGCGGGCGAGATCGTCCAGGGGCCCGATCCAAGGCGCATCATGGTGTTTCAGGAATTCGCCTTGTTCCCCTGGTTCACGGTCCACCAGAATGTCGCCTTCGGACTGGAGATGAAAGGCTGGAGCGCCGCGGCGCGCAGCGAAGCCGCGCACCGCTACATCGAGCTGGTAAACCTCGGCAGGTTCCGGGATCGCTATCCGTCAGAGCTTTCGGGCGGCATGAAGCAGCGCGTCGCAATCGCGAGAGCCCTGGCCGTCGACCCCGAGATCCTGTTGATGGACGAGCCTTTTGGCTCGCTTGACGCGCAGACGCGCAGCACGATGCAACTCGAGCTGCTGAAGATCTGGGAGAAGGACCGCAAGACGGTGTTGTTCGTCACGCACAGTGTCGACGAGGCCATCGTACTAGCCGACCGCATCGTGATCATTGCGGGACGACCGGGGCGCGTGCGCGAGGTGCTCGACATCGACCTGCCGCGGCCGCGCGACGATGCGGACCCGCGTTTCATCGCCATCAAGGCGCATTTGAAACGCAGCATGCTCAAAGAATCCTCAACCGAGGCATGAGCTAGGCTGGCCGCCAGCCGAAAACATCCTCGGCGATATTGATCGCGGTCACCAGCGCGACCAAGGTGCCGCACACCGGCAGCGCCAGCATCGGGAACGTCTTCGGCAGGCCGCCCAATTCCCAGAACTGGCCTGGAACGTTCAGGGCCGCGTCGAGGCCGAACCCGATCAGGAATATTCCAAACAGGAAGGTCATCGCCTGCCATGTGAAGCGCAGAGCCTTGACGGTGCCAGGCTTCAGATAGACGTAGACCCCTTCACTCGCAATATCTTCACGGTCGCGCACCGCGAGCGCGTACGCAATGAGCACCAGCCAGATATTGCAGAACAGCGACACCGTATCTCCCCAGAACGGTGGGTCTTGGAAGACATAGCGCATTACGACGGTGTAGACTGTGAACGCGACCATCAGCACGATCAGCGTGCAAGACACCCACATGATGGCCGTGCGCAGGATGCGGTCCAACGTTTGAAACCACGCCGGCGCCCGACTCAGCTCGTGGTTGACGCTAGCCACGAATGAATCCGAAAAGCCTTGGCAGCGTGAGCGTCAGCGGAGGGAAGAGGAGCATGACGATCATCACGAACACCTCGACGAGCAGGAAGGGCAGCAGGGCCCGCGCCACCCGATCGATCTTCTCGCCGGCAATCGCCGCTGCGGTGAAGTAGCACACGCCGACCGGCGGCGTTACCGAGCCCATGATGAATCCGACGGTGAGCACGAGCGCCGCCTGGACTTCGTGGAATCCCGCGGCGATGCAAGCCTTGACCAGCGTTGGCGCAAGCACGATGACGCAAGGCACTGGCTCCAGGACGGTCCCGACGACGAAGATAAGCCCGACCAGGACGATGCCGAACACAAACGGTGTATCCGCGAAGTGCAGAAGGAAGCCTTCGAGCCCCTGGAGCGCGCCGATCCGGTTCAGCAGCCAGCTGAACGGACCGCTCGCGGCGAGGATGATGAAGACCGATGACGTGATCTTGACGGCCCGGAACAGCGTGGTGCCGAGCGTGCGAGGCGTGAACGTGCGGTAGACGAACGCGCCTATGCTGAACGCCACCAGCACGGCGATCGCGCCGGCTTCAGTCGCCGTGAATACGCCGAAGACGATCCCGCCTACGATGATGACCGGGATGACCAGTGCCGCCCAGGCGCCGGCAAAGGCGCGCCACAGCGCGCCGAACGTGAACGGATCCTCGAATCGCCCATAGCCGCGCTTCACCGCGTAGATGTAGACCACGACCATCAGCAGCAGTCCGACCAGCAGCCCCGGGAGAATGCCGGCGGCGAACAGCGAACCGATGGACATCCCCACGGTGCTGGCGAGCAGCACGATCAGGATGCTGGGCGGGAGAATGCCACCGATCGTCGATCCCATGGCGGTGAGCGCCGCGGCAAAGGCGCCCGGGTATCCGGCCTTCTTCATGGCTGGTATGAGGATGCCGCCCACGGCCGCGACGTCTGCCACCGCGCTGCCGTTCATCGCCGCGAACAGCATGCTGGCCACGATGTTCATCTGCGCGAGACCGCCTCGAATCCGGCCCACCATCTCGCGCGCGAGCACGAGCAGCCGCTCAGTGATCTGTCCAGAATTCATCAGCTCGGCAGTGAGGATGAAGAACGGCACGGCGAGCAGCGGCACGTGCGAAAGCGCCTCGTACATCTGGTAGGGAACCGTTGACAGCGGAAGCTCGCCGGTGATCAGGATGTAGACCACTGGCAGCACGGCCATGGTGACGCCCATGGGCGCACCGAGCACGATCAGGACGACGAGTGCGGTGACGAGGAGGGTGAGCTCCACTACGTACGGATGAAACCGCCGTCGACCACCACGGTTTCGCCGGTGATGAATGACGCTTCGTTCGAGGCGAGAAATGCGGCGCAGCGCGCGATGTCGTCTTCGGTAGTCAATCGCCCGAGAGGCACGCGGCCGAGCACCGCCTCACGCAAAGACGGAGTCAGGAGCTTGCGGACCATTTCCGTATCGACGACACCCGGGGAAATGGCGTTCACGCGGATTCCCTTGGGCCCGAGTTCTCGGCCCAGTCCTCTCGTCATTGCGATCACTGCGGCCTTGGTGGCGGCGTACCAGACGTTACCGAAAACGCCGCCGCCTTTTTCGGCCGATATGGACGCAATATTCACGATGGCCGCGTTCGGCCTGCCGGACATCACCGGCACCACAGCCTGAATGCAGTGGAACACACCCGTGAGGTTTACGCCGATGAGCCGCTGCCACTCGGCCTCCGAGACGGCATCGAACGGCGTTGCGGACAACACGCCGGCATTGTTGACGAGAATATCGATCCCGCCATGGTCGCGCACGATCGTGCGAACGGCCTCGCGTACCGAGTCGCTGTCACGTACGTCGATGCGCATTCCGGCTGCCGAAGGCAATTGCGCCGCGCATGCGCGTGCGCCCTCGGCATCGATATCTGCGATCACGACCTGGCAGCCATGCTCGGCCAAGCGCCTGGCGATCGCAGCTCCGATGCCGCGGGCCGCGCCGGTAATCAGCGCAACCCTTTTATCGAGCCCGTATTGCAGCGGACTCGCCCCGCTTTACCGCCGCCTTGCGCTCGCCACCGCCTGGATGGCTGGCGCAGCTTCCCTGCTGCCCG
>WNFG01005184.1_pt1 | contig 10962 bp, 9 predicted proteins | sample 5400431 | NCBI WGS metagenome assembly WNFG01 (sample SAMN13153346, study PRJNA577476) | soil metagenome | isolation source: 120 cm saprolite under Douglas fir tree site 2 hole 3 replicate 2 | place: USA:California | collected 2015-04-18
CTGAGCTTCGAAACAAAGAGAATGTTCATCTCAGACCCCCACCTTTTCTGGTAGACGGTGCGACTGGGCAAACCCAAGCTGGATACAAACAACAGATTCAACGGTAACGGTCCTTCAGCTCTCCGCCGCTGACGTGACTCGCTGCGCTCCGGGTCGCCCACCGCAGCGTCTCCGACAATCCGTCCTCAAAGGACATTGTCGGCTTCCACCCGATCGCAGCCGCGACCCCGCGGATGTCCGCTTCCACGTGTCGCTGTTCTCCTGGTCGCGCTGGTAAGTAGCGCACTTCCCAAGTCGATCTGCTCTGCTTGAATGCATGGAGCACGGCATCGGCGAGCTGGTTGATCGTCAAGCGACGGCCACTGCCGACGTTGAAAATCCGGCCGAAGGTCCTTTCGTTTCCCAGTGACGTCACCCAGGCACGAACCACATCGCCAATGTAGATGAAGTCTCGACTCTGCTCGCCATCGCCGAAGATCGTAATCGGTTCCTTCCGCAGCAGATTTCCCAAGAAGATACCCAAGACGCCTTGGTAGGGATTGTCCAGCGCCTGACGGGGGCCGTAAACGTTGTACATCCGGAAAGAAGTCACATGAAAACCGAAGGCGAGATCCGTCCGGCTGGCAGTCGTTTGGACGTAGCGCTCGGCCGCGTACTTCGTAATTCCGTAGTAGGACGTCGGCTCGCAGCGGTGTGTTTCCGGGATCGGCAAGACCTCCGTCTGCCCATAATTTGTCATCGAACTGGCATAGAGGAGGCGAGGCACCTTGTACTTCAAGCAGAGCTGAAGCACGTTGATCGTCCCCTGCACGTTGATGCGCAGGTCAGCCACTGGATCCGTAAAAGACTTGATGATCGACACCTGGCCGGCGATGTGGCAGACGGCGTCCACGCCGCCTTCGAATGCAGCTTCGAGCTCCCCCAGGCTGGCGACGTCGCCGCGGATGAAGGCAGCCTTCCTCGGAACATTCTCACGCTTCCCAGTGGACTCGTTATCGATCACCACGACCCGATGGCCCGCCGCGAGCATCCCGTCGGCCAAGTGTGAACCAATGAAGCCAGCTCCCCCGGTAACAAGCACCTTCATGGTCTAGGATCGGCCTCCAGCCAGGATGTAAAGCTTTTCGCGCCCGCCCGCGATCAGCCGGGATTCGACCACCCGGCCCTGCTGTCGGTACGGCTGCAGCAAGGCATCCAAACGAGCTTCATTGAAGCGGTGGGGCTGATCGCCGGTACCGGGATTGGTCAGTTTTCGAGCCAGAAACGCGAGCAAAGCGCTCTGGCTGTCTGCCACATTGCGAATCGGTTCAGCGATCAGCACCTGCTTTTCCGCGGCCGCCAGCATGCGCTCAACGATCGGCGCAGCATCTGGCAAAAAATGGTACAGGCTCGACTGCATAATCACATATTGCCTGCGAGGTAGTGGCCGGTCTTCCTCGAGATTCCATACCAGGCCGGTGCCGCCCCTGGCCGAGAGTCGTTGGATGAAGGCGGGATTGATGTCGAGCCCCGTGTAATCTGTGCCTTTTTGTTTCAAATAGCGATGAAACAAGGTGGCCGGCCCGCAGCAGACATCCAACACTGATCCACCTTCGGGAATCCGATCCGCAAGCGCCTGGAAGCGTCTGTGATACGCCGAACCATATAACGCACGCATCAACCCTTCATAGATGAGAGCATTTTGGTAAATCAGGCTGGTTGTCATGGCAAACTTGTGCTGTCACGGCGAATGACCTTCGTCCAGTTGGTGGATTCCGATCGCCGCCTGAATGTCCGGTGCTCGCATCGTTCCCCGAGGCTCCACGTGGCGATGGATCGCTTTGACCGTGAACTGAGGGCGTTGGTTCTGGGTCATGAAGATGCGTCCGATATATTCACCCACTGCACCGATACCGATCAGCTGAATTCCACCAATAAACAAGATTGCAACGATCACCGACGGCCATCCCGAGGGCTGCCGTTTCAGCAGTAAAGTCTCCAAAACAAAGTAAAACGCCAACAAGAACGAGAACAGGGAGATCGCCCCACCCAAGAACGTGACCATCCGGAGGGGTATCACCGAAAAGCCAGTCGCCAGCTTCAGCCAAACGCCGATCGATTTGACAAAATTGTAATTTCCCTCGCCGGCAAAGCGGGCATGGTGCGTGGCCGGTAAGTCCGTGATATTCGACGTCACCGTGAAGATCAGTCCATCGACGTACGGGTAAGGTCCGCTGTACTTGATAACTTCGTCAACCACCTCGCGCCGCAGGGCCTTGTAGGCCGACATGTAAATGTCTTTTGGTTTGCCGAGCACCACAATCGCAAACCGATCATTGAACCAACTCCCAATGTTCTTCCAAAGCGCTTGCCGCTTTCGTCCAAAGTGCGCATAGACCACGTCGAAGCCGTCCTGGAGCCGATCGTAAAGCTTGGGGATGTCCGCAGGGTCGTGTTGAAGATCATCATCCATGATCACGACGACCTCGGCGACGGCGATATTTAGCCCGGCCATGAGCGCGTTGTCTTGACCCACATTCCTGCGCAGGTTGACGCCGGTGATGAAGTCGTACTCGCGGGTGAGCTGGAGAATGACCTCCCAGCTTTCGTCCGGGCTAGCGTCGTTGACGAGGATTAGCTCGTAGCTGTCAAAATGCGCGCCCACCTCCTGCCGAACTCTGCGCGCGAGCTCAGGTAGACATCTCGCGCTTCGGTATACCGGGACGACAATCGATAGCTGCATATCAGCAACTCACGTCCTCTGCCGGTTTGTTCCCATGACTGGGAATTGTTTCGAAAAAGCCTGACGACTTCCGCGCCACTCGATGCTGGGGCCTCTGGAATAGCTGTGGATTGGCGGCGACCCATTCCCAAAGACGCCCGATGCCGGTCTCCTTGTCGACGGTCGGGCGCCATCCCATCACTCGTTCCGCCTTGCGGATGTCGCTCACGTAGCAAGGCTGATCCCCCGGCCTCCAGCTATCGAACCGAACTGGAATCTCTTGGCCGTTAAGCGCAGCAAGGCATCTGGCGAATTCGTGCCAGACCGAGAGCGCATTGGTTGGTCCTCCACCAATGTTGAACACCTCGCCGGCCGTCACATCGATCTTTGCGATCGCGGTGCGAAACGCGCGGACCAGGTCATCGACAAAGAGAAGGTCCCGCACCTGTTTCCCGTTCCCGTAGATCGTGACCGGCCGCCCGGCCTGAGTCGCAATGATAAAATGAGCGACCCATCCCTGGTCTTCATTGCCAAACTGCCTCGGCCCATAGATGCAGCTCATTCGGAACACGACCGTCGGAAGACCATAGATCCGGTGATAGTCCCTGACGTATTGGTCGGCAGCCCCTTTCGAGCAGCCGTAAGGCGAATGAAAATCCAAAGGCCGGGATTCTGGTACCCCCATTGAGAGATCGCGGAACTCGTATCGGGTTTCTCGTTCAACCGTTCCAACGTCCTCAAGTCCTCCATACACCTTATTGGTCGAGGTGAAGACGATCGGCGCACGTCTTCCGCTGTGCCGCGCACCTTCCAGCACATTGAGCGTCCCTAGCGCGTTCACCTCGAAATCTGCCCTTGGATTCTCGACGGATGTGGTCACCGCCACTTGTGCAGCCAAATGATAAATCTCATCCGCCTGCTGGGCTGCCGCAGCGACCGCTCTGGAATCGCGAATGTCACCCTGGATGAACTCGAGCCGGCCAGCGCACTTCAACTGCTTCAGCCACGCAAGATTCAATTCACTCCCGCGGCGGGCAAGAGAGTCGAAGACTACGACTTGGTAGCCGTCGTCTAGCAGGCTCTTGGACAGATTTGATCCGATGAAACCCGCACCGCCGAATACCACTGCTTGTTTTGGCATTGGTTCCTCCCCTCAGTTTTTTGTCGCTACCTTGCGAAGCTCTCACCTGTCAAGCACTGCGTCGCGAGCTGGGTCCGGTGCGAATCGCACAATGCGGCGATAACGGCAATTCCCGATCTTTCACTTTTCGGTTCTGGTGCTTATCGACTGATTAACATTACCTGGAGCGGTGATCTGGCAAGCGCGCGGAGATCCAGCGTTCGCACTCCCGTGTGCAAAGCGAGCGAACGCGGGTCAATTCAGCTGCCGAAGCATCAGAGGAATTGATGCAAGGCGGTACCATTGCTTAAAGGCGCGCGCCATTTGTGAATTACACTCACACTGTCAACTGTCCGTTACGATTGGGTCGCACCCCGTTGCCCCAGGACATCAAATTGCCAGGGCGCTCTTCAAAAGCAAGCGGCTGCTAATTCTTGGGACGGCCAAGGCGCGAGGTGTATCGGACTCGAAATAAACCTTCTGTCGATGAGACGTAGGCAACGCCAGCCTTGGTATCAAGACAGATGTCGTGGAGCCACGGGGCAACGTAGTACTTGGTAACTCGCTTGTATGTTTTTAAGTCCACCACATCAAGCATGTTCGTTGCCAGACTGGCAGTCAGCAACAAATTGCGCTCTGAATCCACAGCTAGAGTGCGAACCCCAAACACGGTAGGGATGGAGCCGCGGAGTTCCAGCGTCTCAGCATCGAGCCGCAACACCTCCGAATGCAGGGGAACTCCGACCAGCAGCTCCTTCCCATCGGGAGTGACTGCCATACCATCCACCCACTGATCAGTTACGGCCGATGTACCGACGATTCTCCGGGTGTTCAAGTCGTATGCGCTCACCTTCTTCGGGAAAGCCATATAGAGCAGGGGTTTGGTGGGATGCGTATAAATGAGCCCGGGAATACACAAACCCCCGCAGTCTCTGAGGGTATAGAGCAGTTGTCCTGTCTTCCGCGCCACGACCGCAACCGGGTACCCTTTGTTCTCTGTGGGAGATCCCCAGTAGGTCCCCTCCGAGACGAGGATAATGCCGTCGTTCAACCCGTCATAAGCAAGCCTGACGTCGCCGTCAGTCATCTCCAAACCGGTGATCGATTTGCTTTGCGAGAGCGTTATTGCCTCGATGAAAAGAAGCGCACGAGCCTGCTCCTTAAAAAGGTACAGCTCCCGATTGACTTGATTGTAGTAGAACGATTGGGCCTTGTCGGTCGTCGTCGAAGAGCTGCGCGGAGCTCGAGAGAAATCGTTAAGATCGTAGGCCAGCAGATTGTCGGTTCCGTGGCCGACTGCATACAAAAGGCCATTTTCGGAATCCAGGGCGAGAGCATTGAGGTCGATGTCTGCGAGCTGCTGAACCGACTCGTCTCGGTGTAGCCTGTGGGCCAGGCCTTGGAGGCTCCAGCCATGCAGGAGCACGGCCGCGAACGATGGCACCAAAACCACGGAAAGAAGCCAACCCACCACGCCAAGCTTCCGGCTTCGCAGCAAGCTGGGAGTCTGAATCACCGCCATCAGAAGTGCGAGAGCCAGCGCGACAGCCGTGGCATAAGGCCGCCAAAAGATAAGGTAGAGGACCTGATAAACGACAAAAGCACCGAGGACAGGGACCAGAAACCTTACCGACGCTGAGCGGGCCATGCGACTGGGGGTGAGGATGGCGGTGACCGCAATCGAGCACGCCAGGAACAGAAGTATCCTCTCAGAAATTGTGCCGACGAACTGGATTCCCCACATGGTAACGTCGACCAGGGAGAATCTGTGGGCCAGCCAGGTGATAACGTCGTCTAAAAACACGGCGCCGAAAATCAGACTTCCGTTCATAGGCTTCAGCTCCGTTCCAAATTGGTAATTAGAGGCTCCACCAGTATGACCACTTGAGCTCGAGAACGTCGGTCGTGGGTCCCGGTCCAAGTCGAGCGGGGAGTAGGGTCGCGGGGATTGGCGCCCCCGGCCGCGTCGGCAGCGCCGACTGAGAGCGGGTATAGACGAGAAAAAGCGTCGACCCGAGGCGGTACTCCCAGCGCAGGACGAGGTTCAAGTTGAGGGCTGCGGTGTGGAAGCTGGGATCTAACGAGTACACCACCGGCACCAGATCTGAAATCCGGATCGGCTGTCCCTGCGAGAGTGCGCTGTAGAAGGGACCATAGCGCCCGAAGGCGCTGAAAAGCTGCGCGTATGCTTGAATCGTCAGCGTCGGGGTGAGCACCATCTGCTGGCGAAGCGTGAGGGACAGCAGGCGCGAATCGAGAATGCCAAGAATGAAGCGGTCGGCCGCGAGCGTGTCCACGTATCGGGCGCCATGGGGCGTGTAGTCGAAGGCGGTTTCGAGCTGCGTCTCCAAACTCGGATGAGGGTGGACCAAGATCCGCAAATTGCCGTTATAGCCAAGAGATGAAACGGGAAGCATAGGATTCGGTCGCCACCCAAGCCCCAGGGATCCACCAATCGAGATCGCGCGATTCCCATCGCTCTGGCCGGAGACGGAAAAAAAGACAACGTTTGGCCGCTGATAGGGAATACCGGTGGTATCCACTTCTCGGATGTCGAACTGCGGTACGTCAAAAGTGGCGTTCCATGCGATGGAATGAAAGGAGCGCAGGATGGCATTTCCGCCTGCCGAGATGCTAAAGCCGCGATCCACAAATCGCCTGTCGCTGGACCAGCCCTTGTCGAGCAACAGGTACGAGTAAAACGAGCGCAGTCCACCGAATCCGCTCGGGCGCACGAAATTCAAGCTGGCGCGGATGTCGTGGAGATTTTGGTTCGGCTGAAATCCTGTCGCATTCAGGTCCAGCTTGGGAGACGCGAATTCGTATCGCAGGTCGAACCGAAATGGCTCCCCGCCAAACTTCCCCCCGGTTAGATAGCCGCCGTAGCCAATGTCGCCGGGCCGGATGACGGTTCCATCCTTCAGACTGCGAGCGGGAGATCCCCTGATCGACTGAGAAGCATCCACCTGACCGAGCAGAAGCCATTGCGAGTCGGCGCTTCGGAGATTCCAATCGACGGCCAAAGCATTTCCCCCGCGCGCGTCGCAGTAGGTCGGGCGCTCCTCGTCGGGCAGATTGTCCTGGTCCTGGCTGCAGCGCGGCGCGATCGGAGTCGCCGCGGTGAAGAGCATCCCCACCGTGGAGTTGGCGGCAACCTTCTTTCGGAGGACCGCGGCGAAATAATTCTCCGGCACCGGATTGCGAGCAGGGAATGAATCCTTCAAGCCGAGGTGGAGCGGCCTCGAAATGAAGTAACCCAGCGCGCGATTGGGATGGGCCTCGTCGTTGCCCGCCACCGAAGCGCCGGCGACGAAGGCGTCTAGCACGCCGATGTCCAGCCCGTTGGCCGCGGTTCCAGTCAGCTTGGCCGCGCCCAGGATCGGCGTGACCAAGCCGATCCGGCGCGAATAGAAGAGCGTCTGGGGCGTCTGGCCGACTTCGCCACCCACCGGCTGGAACAAATCGAACCCGTGGGTGAAAAACGGTCGCTTTTCGGGAAACAATTGCTCGAAGTTGGTGAGGTTCAGGATCACCTGATCGGCCTCGACTTCTCCGAAGTCGGGATTGACTGTGGCCCTGAGGGTCAAGCTTCGAGTGAGCGCTGCCTTGAGATCGAATCCCAGATCGAGCGATGGATCGACAAGACGCGGCCTTGGAATGGAGGGATCAGAAAACTGGGGTCGGAGCACAGCCCGCCCCGCGACATAGGGAGTGACCTCGATGTCGGTCTTACGTCCAAGGCCGCTCAGGCCGGACAAGTGGCCGAAGCGCGACACGAAGCCATTGGCATTTCGTGGAATGAGCACGCTGTCGAGTACCTCGTGCGTGCGAGCGATCTCCCGGCGCACAAAGAAACCCCAGGTCTGCATCGGCCGATCGCTGAACCTCAGCAGGTTCAGCGGAATGGCGAATTCCGCTGACCACCCATCGGGGCGCTCGGAAACAGCGGCCTCCCAAACCGCATCCCAATCCTCGCTGTTCTGATTGTCCTGAAACCAAAGACTGTCTTGGAGCACGCCGGCGGCGTTGACGGTGAAAGCAAATGCTTCGCGATGATCGTGACTTGAATCGATGGCGATCCCGACGGTATCGGAGGCCGGAATGTGGTCGCGCCGGCCCAGCTGCCGCAAGATTCGCTCAGGCCGCGAGTCGTAACAGATGATCCCCACGTACAGGTTGTCGTCGTCGTACAGGACGCGGACTTCCGTCCGCTCGCTCGGCGGAGCTCCTTCATTCGGAAACGACTGAGCGAACTTGTCGAAGACGGGCGCGGTCAGCCACTGCGGCCCATCCAGTTTCCCGTCAATGGAAGGGGACTTGCTGACACGAACTGCCCAAATGAGCTGCATTCTGCCCGGACCTTCGACCGCTCCGAGCGCGGTCGATGCAATCCACAGAAAAGCCGCAGCGATCCCACGTCGGCAGACGTCGGGCACTCTTTCTCCAGAAATCAAACGCGAGAGATGAACGCGGGGGCTTGTCCCGCTTCCAAGCATTTTCCATCCGCTTCGATCGATTCCCGGGAAGTCGGGTTTCTGAGGCCTTCCTGTTTACTCGTCAACACGTCGCCCGACGAAACCGTCTCTCCCATTTAACTTTCCTTTTGACTATCGGAACTGCGGCAATGTACCTCTGGAAATTATGAAAATCCTACCCCACATCACAATTCGGTCGGCGGTGCTGACCCTTCTTGTTTGCAGCATCGGATATCGTGCCACAGCCCAGTCTCAGTACACCATCACGGATTTAGGGACCCTGCCCACATTCAACTCGAGTCAGGCCGGTGGCATCAATGTATCGGGACAAATTGCTGGTTGGTCCACTAACAACAGTGGGATCGACCATGCGTTTGTCTGGACCAGCGGGAGCGGGTTGCTGGACCTCGGCACGCTGGGATTCAGCTCGAGCGCGGCGATCGGCGTCAATACCATCGGTCAAGCGGCTGGCGAGGTGTACAACAACAGCCTCGGGCCATTTCACGCGTTCTTCTGGAGCAGCGACGTGGGAATGACGGACATCCACTCGGGCTCCTTCAGTTCGAGTGAAGCCATGGGGATCAATGCTTCCGCCCAGATCGTGGGTCGGTTGTCGAACCCCGCCGGACCGGAACATGCCTTTCTGTGGAGCACTAACACCGGGATGACGGACTTAGGACCCATGCCGGGCATGACCGATAGCTTTGCGGCGGGTATCAACGACTCAGGCCAGGTTGTCGGCACCTCCTGGAATAACATCGACGGGCGGGCCTTTCTCTGGACGAGCGCAGGGGGCTTTACCGATCTTGGTAGATTGCCCGGATTCATCTATGCGCAGGCTACAGCGATCAATGCTTCCGGCCAGGTAGCCGGCGCGGCCAGCAATGACACTGGCCCGATCGACGGCTTCCTCTGGACGCCCGACGGTACGATGACGGATCTCGGGACGATGCCGGGATTCCTTTACATTCAACCGTTCGCGATCAATGCCTTGACGGCTGTGGTGGGTCAATTGAGCAACGATGCCGGACCTACACATGCGTTCATTTGGCAAAATGGCGTGGTGACCGACCTGAACACGCTGATTCCCGGTGGGTCCGGCTGGGTTTTGGACATCGCGACGGGTATCAATGATGGCGGGCAGATCACTGGTAGCGGGACCCTAAATCGGACGAGGCGAGCGTTTCTCCTGACACCGGGTCCGTAAGCGTCTCGCGCGACCCTCCGCCTATTTTTGTCGAAGCCTGCAGTGGCTAGGGTGAGACTCGAACTCACTACCTGCGGATTATGAGACCGCCGCTCTAACCAGATGAGCTACCTAGCCGTAGGCCAAATCGGATTTAGGTGATCGAGCGCATGATGGATGGCCACACCTATACCAAAAGTCTCGATGTCAGCAATGAGCAGGACGCATTGGCTGAATTGGCTTTGTTTGACCGCGACCCTGCGGCGCATCAAACCAAGACCGCCGAGAAATCCGGATGGTTGTTTGGGCCCGACAACTGCAACCTTGCAACCGTTGCGCTACCGTGCAGGGCTGTAACACCCCCGAGCGGGCCACAAGAGTCATCGGCGCGACTGGACGTCCGTGCCTATGTGGGGTTCATCAGTCGCTTGACCCAAAGGATTGAGGCAAAGGCAAAGCCCAGTCCCCGCCGACAGTCATTTGAGCTCGGTGCGGACCTAAACTGGTATTGACAGTCCGAGCTCCGGCGACTCCCGGTGTAATCATCGATTTCGGATTCAGGAATTCAGTCATGGTCGTCTCCCCGAGGAATCACAGTTTCCAGCGAACCCAATCGCAGGGTGCATTGCGCTCTCTAGATCCCCGGCTCCTTTGCAGCCAGTTTACGTGCCAATAGATGCGGGCGTCCATGTGGCAAGCTCGCTGAAATTGTGTGCGTGACGTCCGTAAGCGGGTAACCGGGGCGTCTTGAGCTGCCTACTTCGTCAGCGCTTGGATCAACTTCGCGACGTTCGGAACGCCGAGGCCAGTCACCATGTCATAGCCGGGCCCGGCATCGTAGGCGCCGTTGTTTCCCTCGGTGATATCGCGAAAGCAACCAGTTCCGATGAGGGGGTAGAGCAATGGGTTGAGGAACGGAAGCGGCTTCTTCTTCGCCTTGACCCGAGCCTCGTTGATCAGCGCACAGAAGCCAGCCCAAACCGGAGCGCTCCAGCTCGTTCCGCCGATCTGTAAAACCTTATTCTGAAGCACGAGAAAGGCGCCCTCGTTGGGATCTGCCGTGAGGCTGACATCGGGGACAAGCCGGTTGTTTCCCGGCGGAACGCTGGCGCCGCGCTGCCAGGAGGGTCTCTTAAAAACGACACTCTTCCCGCCGCCGCTGCTCACCCACGCGGTCTCGGATGCGACCTGCCCGGTCGGCGTGAGCTTGAGGCTTGTACCGCCCACGGAAACGACGCACGGGTCGGAGGATTCATACTCGACCTGGAGCGGTCCGTTGGAGTTGTGCCCGGTGTCATCTGGATTGGAGCCCGCATCGCCGCTCGAGACGAATACATTGACACCGAGCGCCGCGAGCTTCAGGAATTTCTGATGCTCCACCGCGATCTCGCCCGAGGGTCCGCCAAAATACTTCTCGCCGAGCCCGAGGCTGATTGATAACTGTCGGATCGTTTTGTCAGCTGCTGCATCGGCGAGGATG
>WNFG01005188.1_pt1 | contig 10959 bp, 5 predicted proteins | sample 5400431 | NCBI WGS metagenome assembly WNFG01 (sample SAMN13153346, study PRJNA577476) | soil metagenome | isolation source: 120 cm saprolite under Douglas fir tree site 2 hole 3 replicate 2 | place: USA:California | collected 2015-04-18
TTCACGGGAAAGGCTCCCTGCTCCGCCTTGAGCTCTTGGAGACTAACCACGTCCGGCTCAGCTTTGGCTAACCAAGCCAAGAGGTTATCAAGCCGCTTATTGATGTTGTTAATGTTGAAGGTTGCGACTCTCACCAAGGTCCCTCTCTGTCGCACCTCTGGGTGCGCCTCCCGGGGCAACCGAATGCGTTGTTCCGGCTGGCATTATTTTACCGGTGATGGGCTGCGCGGGAGTCACTTCTGGGTGCATCGACTATGCCTGAGTCAGTGATACACTCCAGCGACATAACCGGTGGGCGCACACGGCAGTCGCCCGTTGAAGCTTTCCGCGAACGTGGTGTGCTAGGTGGATGGGAAAGACGCTCCGGGACAGCGGGGACACTCTATTGAAGAAAATAACAGTGGCCAATTACCGGCAGGATCCTTACTACTCTCGGATTAGGAAAGCGGTTGAGGGTCTTCTTGAAGAAAAGGGATTCGTTGCTCCGTTGGAACTCTTTATTCGTATGGATCTGCTTTCTTCCGAATCAGTGGAGAACTGGAGGCGCGGCCGAATTCCGTATCTCGAGAGGGCCATACGCTGCAATTTAGCCAAGGCCAGCCGAATCTTGCGTATTTTGCGCATGCACGCGCACGATCTGGATCTCAAGCCCTCGCTCACCGTGTACAAACGATGGACCAAGGGCTCTCGCCCCCGGTTACGGTTTTCAAAGACGGGCGACCACAATATTGAAGACGCTTACGCCCTTCACTTCGTTTCTCTGCGTAAAGGTTCTTTTGGAGCAGGAGTGAAGGATGTTCTCGTCGACTCTAGAGGGACCCACCCGACGGGGGACCAGCACGCGACGAGAAATTAAGCAACCCACTTCCAAAGGTCATGGCAACGGCCTGAACAGCCCAGGCGCGTAAAGATTGATGCAGACCCTGCGAGCCTGCATTCGACAATCCCGACTCTGGAACTGCGCGGGTGCATCACGCGCGCCGGGCCAGGCGCGGAGCATGGCGCTGCGTCTTCCGCTTCCCGGATCGAGCATGTCCACGTCGCGCGATGCGCTACAAACGCTACGATCCATTCCTTGCGTACGGAACCGACGGGCTCGCATTTGCTGACCTCGTCATCGCCGCTGCCTTTATCAGTTCGCACGCAAGAAGTCGTTGGCAACTGGTCCAACGCACTAAAAATATAGTTTTAGGGCAAGCTGGATAACTCTGGGTGCAACGCTGGTGCTCGTAATCTGTGCTCCAGTCGGATTCGGCTGCCAGGTCGGTACACCAGTGACCGGGTCCGCAGCAACCGTTCCCACATTCAATTGAGGGTTGGCGAAAGAAGGTGTGTTGAAGGCGTTGAAGAACTCCGCTCGAAATTCCACGCTCTTGCTTTCAGTCAGCGGTGTTTTCTTGATGATCGAGATATCGAAATTCCGCTGATCCGGGCCGTTGATGATCCCATTCCCGCTGTTCCCAAACCCCGTGGCCAGTCCGTCGCTGCCCACGATCGGAGGGAGGGTAAAACAAGAAGCGTTGACGTAATTGGCCAACTTGTTGGTAACTCTGCCCGGAGTCTCCACGTTCTTATTGGAACAGCCTGGAGCTAGTTGCACACGGTCTCCGCCAGTCGAACTGACGCCGAAAGCGTTAAGGGTATTAGTGTCGACGAGAGTAAGTTTTTGACCGCTTTGGAATGTAGTTACGCCCGCGACCGACCAGCCTCCCAGTGTCCGGCCCTTGAATGAAGACGGCGATGCAGGATTTGGGAAGTCGTAAACATAGCTCATGACAAGTCGCTGAGGGCGGATAAAGCTGTCCGGCCCGTAGTTGGCCCGTGGGCTGTTTTGGTCCCCAAGGAGCGACCCTCCGGCGAATCCTCCGGTAGCGTATCCTGGGTTGGTTTCCAGAGCGGAAGCCAAAGTGTAAGAAACGAGAAACTGCAATCCTCTAGTCAAGCGCTTGCTAAGGCTGGCGCCGAGAGCGTTATACCAGGAAGACCCCGCAGATTCGATGACCAGTGCGAAAACCGGATCGATTCCCTCGATCGGGACCCGCTCACCAATATTGGCAAGATCGTTCGTGGTCTGCCCACGAATCGGTTTACCGGGACGGGCTGCCAATGCCTGGTTGAATGACCTGTTCTCAATCAGCTTGGTGCCTCTGGATCCCTGATACCCAACTTCGAGCATCCAGTTGTTGGCAAGAGCAGTCTGCAGATTCAAACTGTAACGCTGAAGCACGGGCGCTCGGAAGTGTGGCGAGAAAACGGTCGGTGTCAGATCGCTTCCGAGCGGCTGTTGGGGTTCGACGGGGGGGTGTACGGAGTGAAGACGGGGAAGGCTGGCGCCGCCGCAAACGGCGCGGAAGGGTCGGGAGCAATGACCTGCCGAATCTCACCCCAAGGGGGTGCACCAAGCAACTGTATAAACGGCTCCCCGGTGGTGCGGGTAAAGAAGATTCCATAGCCGCCGCGCAGAACTAGGCGGTTCGTCCCCGGGAGCTGCCAGGCAAATCCCACACGCGGTTCCCATCCATTCTGGCCATCGTTATCGATGGCGGTGTTGGTAGTGGCTTTGGTTACGCCCGGTGGAATCGTCCCTCCGGAGAAGTTTCGACCAACGACAAAGCCCTCAAAACTTCCAGTCGCTGGCGGATTCGGATTGGCCAATCTAGGATCAAACGTCGCAGCCCGGCCGAGATTATCGCCCAACTGTCCCTGTCGCTCATATCGGAGCCCCAGATTCAGCGTCAATCTGGGAGTAATCCGGTAGTCGTCTTGTGCATAGAGATTGCCGTCCCACACTCTCCATTCGCGACCAAATACTCCGGGAACATCGATGCTCACAATGGGGTTCCCCAGCAAGAAGTCTGCAAAGGTCGGATAATACAGTCCTCCAAAGAAATGGAAGTTGCCGAAATTAATTTGGCTGCGGTTGATTCCGCCACCGAAATGCACGGAATGCTTGCCACGCACGAAAGTGACCGAATCGCTGACATCATAGAAATTTTGAGCGACTCTAAGCCCCTGGCCGTTGCCGCCGAGGTTGAACCCTATCGACTGGGTGGGATTTTCAAGGCTAAGAGGCCCACTCACGATCACATCAGGAAAGGGAATGTCGAACGCAGGTGCCGGCACGCAAATGCTGGACAGAGTGAAGGCGCCATTGCCACAGCCGGCACCGTTGGCAAATTGCGTTTTAGGATAACTTTGCCCGAGACCTCCCGTCGGGCGATGGAAGCCGAGCACGGCCTGGTTGATCAGATGATCGTTAAACGAATATGTGTGTGTCAGGGAAAAGTCACGGCTGCCATTGGGGATGGTTTGAGGAAATCCAGCCAACGACGCCGCCACCAAGCCGAATTGGTTTCCCGGAAACGGGGCCGATTGATCACTGTTCATGAAGAAGAATTTGCCCGAAAAATGACTTCTTGCCGTGTGGTAGACATCCAGATCGGCTACGAACTGATCCTCGGTATAAGCGCATGGCGAACTGAAAGTGCTCTTGCCAGTACTTGCATTTTGCGCGGACGGAACCGCGAAACCCCCATTTGAGAATTGGGCATTTAACGCAGCGAGTGCTGTGGCCGAGATATCGGCGGCAGACGTGATGGGTCCGCCAAGCAGTCCCGATTGACCATTGAAGGCCTGGGCTAATGCAACTGCAGTGCGACCGTCAGAATTATTCGGCAAGAGTCCCGCCGGAGGCAGAAAACCTGTTGTCAGACATCCAATCAAGCTATCCAGGCCATCGCGCTCCCTCGTCCCTTGATAGGAGACAAAGAACATGACCTTGTCTTTCCGGAGGGGCCCTCCCAGCGTGAAGCCGAATTGGTTCTGGTTCAGCACTCCTCGCGGTTGCCCCTGCTGTTTGAGGAAATAGTCGTTCGCATTCAGGGCCGTATTCCGGAAATACTCCCAGACGTCTCCGTGAAATGCGTTTGTACCTGACTTGGTCACGACGTCGACATTCGCGCCCGCGTTTCGTCCATAGGAAGCGTCGTATTGCCCGACTTGGACCTTAAACTCCTGAAGAGAATCTGGATTCGGGACAGGCACGCCCCCGCTAATTGTCCCCTCGCCAATGAGGTCGTTTACCTGACTTCCATTCATCTGGAAATTGTTGTCATTGGTCGCATTGCCGCCAACCGAGTACCCTCCGGTGGAGGCCGACTGACTTGAGTCTCCCCGGCCGATGCTGGCGCTGTTGTTGACCTCGCCCGAGACTCCCGGTGACAATCCCAGAATCTGGGTGTAGTTCCGGGTCACAAGCGGCAGGTTCTCGACCATTCTTTCGTCGGTAACGTGGCCCAACGCACTAGAGGTGGTTTCAAGCTGCGGAGGCTCTGCCTTTACCGTCACGGTTTCCGTAATGGAACCAATCTGGAGACGAATGTCTAAGGTCTCTGTCTCAGTTACGTCGACTCGAACGTCTTCGAAAACTGCGGTTTTGAAATTCTTGCTGGACGCTTCGACACGGTAGGCACCCGGAGAAAGGAGAGGAATGAGATAGGCCCCATTGCCTTGGGTGAGCGCGGTCCGAGTCTCCCCGGTCGTGGTGCTTGTTACCTTGATTGACACACCCGGCAGAACGCCGCCGCTGGGATCAGAGAGGCTGCCTCGCAACGCTCCGGTCGCCGCTGTCTGGGCAAACAGCGATTTGCCATTCAAGCCGAATAGCAGGCAAAGAAGCAGCACACGAATCACTACGAAGCGCCACGGCCTTGGAACAGCGAGGTCACGACGGCGAGACAAGCGTGGGGCGTGCATGAGGACCTCCGGTTGTGGAGCAGTATCTTCCCCCAATCGCTAGGAGCTGCGATTCATTGCAGGTTTTCATACACCCAGCATCTGGCATCTTGCAAGAAGAATTTCACTGAACGATGATTTTATTGATATTTTGCAGCATTCAGTGCACGCGCTAGGGCTTCGTTTTGTGCCGGTGTGACTTTTCGATCTACGAAGCTGGGAGTTCCCTTCGCGCAACGGGCTCGCCTACTCATCGGCCAAATGTGCAATTCAGGAGCATCCTTGCCGTTTCGCTCTGCATCAGTAGCGCAAACTCCAATGCAGCATGTTCCAGATGTAGACAAACCAGACAAATGCGAGGCATGCCACCGCGATCACGGTATCTGCGAGCTTGCTCAACCACCAGCGCTCTGGTTCCCGCCACGATCGCAAAGTGCTGTACAGCACGGCTAGAGTACCCACGACACCCAACCAGCCCACGATCTGAATAATCCGCAAGACGGGATCAAATCTGGGGCTCAAGATCCCAACATCTTTATCCGACATGGTGAAGAAAGCAGCCAAGGCGCCCACAAAGGCAAGGTCCAGCAGGCACACTAGGCGCACGATAATCCTAAGCCGGCTCTGCTGCGGGTTCAGGCTCAATTTATGGCCATAGTGCCTGCGCACAAGAGCCGCCACCGGCCAAAGCACCAGTGTGAGTGCAAAAATACTGATGGCGCTGATAATCAATGGCAGGTTCAAAGCGCTGTTCTTATACCAAGGCGCACGTTGAAACACGAACACGGGAAAATCCGTCACCAGAACCAGGCGTCCCGACTCGTCCCGCTTGAAGGCAACTCGATCCTGATTGTCAACCGCTCGGAACATGAAAGGGCCAATCTCTCGAAGTTTCTTGGGTTGTCCATTCAGGTCCTTTAAGTCATCGAGGCTGATGGTGCCGTCGGCGTTGGTGGATACTTTCGATTCACCCAGGACATTTAGCACTTTAAGGATGGTGGTTTCCGAGCGACGGCTGATGATGTATCTGCCCGAAACCAGCGGTGCATCCTTTGCCGCGTCTGCCGCTGCAGTGACAGGAGCTGATTCATATGGGAAGTAGCGGTCCAGAAAGGCATGCCACACTGCTTCGCGAGCCCTGGTTTCGCCCTTGCCAGCACTGTTGTAGGAGACAAAGAAGCCCACGCCAGCGTCCGGAATCAGATGCAAGTCGCTATGGAAATATTGTGTGTCGCCGGCATGCCCAATAATTCTGTGGCCATTTCTGGTTTCCTCGTAGAAGCCGAGCGCCATGCCATTCATGTCCGGCACGTTGGCAAACTGGCGCGAGTGCATGAGTCGTGCGGTATCGGGGCGGAGTATTCGTGTGCCTTCAAATTGTCCGTCCTGCAGATGCGCGAGCATGAAGCGTGCCATATCCGCGGCGGTTACTGAGGAACTCCCTGCTGGGGCGGCTTCCACGAATTCGAACGGCTTCGCCGGTTCGGAAGCCACATCGTATCCCTTCGACATGAGCGGCTTTAAAGCCTCAGGTAACGGCTGGCGAACCGTGGAGTGTGCCATCCCCAGGGATTTGAATATGTGATTGTCGATGTAATCGTCGAACGATTCACCCGAGACTCGCTGAAGAATGTACCCGGCAAGGGCGGTGGCGTAATTGGAATAGGCGGGGGTGCTCCCGGGTGGAAATACACGCACGGGAAGATGCTCTTTCAGATACTGGTCGAGAGGCTTGAGTTCGGACGCATCGCGAACGAAGAGTTCCTGCGCAGTCTCCTCAAATCCCGGAGTGTGGGTCATGATGTTCCGCAACGTGATCGGTTTTGGAAACGTCGTGGGAATCTTGAAGTCGAGGTAGTCGTTAACATCCCGGTCCAAGTCCAGCTTTCCGAGCTCGACCTGTTGCATGATGGCTGTCCAATTGAACAGCTTTGAGATTGAGCCGGGACGGAACAGGGTGCCATCGGCCGATACAGGAGTTCTGTTTTCGACATTGGAGTAGCCGTAGCCCTTGGAAAAGAAGACCTTGCCATCTTTAACGACGGAAATGACGGCTCCCGCAATATCTTCTCGCGCCAGCTGCAGCGGCATCATGCCGTCAAGAAAAGCCTCCAAGTCACTCTGGGTGAGTTGATGCCCAACCGATGGAATGAGTTCGCCACCCTGCGACGGGCGCTCGGCCTTAGGAGCAAGGGGATTCGTTTTGGGCCTTTGTGCGACCGACACTGAACCGAGCAGCGTCAAAACCAGGATGCCGGATCCAAACCAACGGCAGAGACGGGAAGCCAACTTGCTATAGATCAATAATGAGCTCACGTTCGCCTTCTTCCCCAAGGAAACCTCCCCGCCTATCAGCTAAATCGCCGGTCTAGTACTTCAAACTGCTTTGCAGTAACCTGCTGGCCATAACCAACCACGCATAAACAAAGGAAGCCAACACCAGCCCAGTGGCGGAAATCCTTATCCAGAGTCCCCTGCCAGCGGTTCGCCACACCCGATAGGCGTGGTAGAGAACTGCGGCGGTTCCGACGACCCCAAGCACCAAAACAACCTGCAGAATGCGCAGCCATGGGTCCAGCCGATCACTGAACAAAGTCAAATCTGAAAATCCGTACGTCACGATCGCGGTAAATGCGGCCAGCCCACCGAGGTCGATCGCACAAATGATTTTCACCAGCACGCGTACTCTACGGTCTGCGGGACTTAGCGTGAGGGTGCGTTTGTAATGACGGCGCAAGATCGCTCCAACCGGCCAGAGCAACAAGGTAAGGGCAAATACCAGCGCTGCAAAGCCGAGGGCGACTGACAGAACGTTTTTGTTTTCATTCCAGGAGGCTCGTTGAAAGATGGCGGTTGGATCTCCGCCGATCATCTGCATATGCCCCGACGCGTCAGGCTTAAAGACCAGCAATTGCTGGCCGTTCACCTCGCGAAAGGTCATGTTGCCGATTGCGCGCCAGCGCTTTGGCTGCCCAACGAGGTCTTTTAGCTGATCGACCTGAATGCTGCCATCCGGAGCTTCTGATACCGACGCCTCCGCGAGAACCCACCACAGCGACCTCAGGATCGTGGTTTGCGCGCGCCGGCTGGAAAGATATTTTCCTTCTACCGAATCGATGCCTCGCGTTACTTTCGCTTCCGTCGACTGTTCTCCACGCGGAAAATAGCGGTCGAGAAATTTCTCCCATAGCGCGGTCCGTACGTCCTGATCCCCCTTGCCCGAACTATTGTAGGAAACGAAGAAACCTAGCCCTTGGTCCAGAACCAGATGCATGTCGCTGTGAAAATAGTTCGTATCCCCACCATGGCCGACGATATGGTGTCCGTTCCGATTCTCCTCGTAAAAGCCCAGCGCCATACCATTCACCGCAGGGTCCATGGAGAATTGACGGGCATGCATCATTTCCGCGGTCTGCGGCTGCAGGATGCGAGTTTCGCCGTATTTCCCGTTCTGCAGGTGAGCGATCATGAACCTCGCCATGTCAGCGCCTGTGATTGACAGGCTTCCGTCAGGAGCAACCTGAGGAGGAAGCAACTCGAAGGGCTTGGGGTCGCCCGACGCGAGTTCGTAGCCGTTCGACAGCATCGGCTTCAGCGAGTCGGGAAGCGGCTGTAGGAAGGTCGCATGCGTGATACCCAGGGGTCGGAAGATATTTTCCTGGACGTAATCATCAAATGGGCGTTCCGATACCCGCTCAACGATGCAACCCGCAAGGTCCGCTCCATAGTTCGAATAGGCTGGAACAGTTCCCGGGGCAAAAATCTGATTAGGCTGGTGAGCGGCCACAAACGCGCGCAGTGGAACCAATTGGCTCGATTGGTCGACGACCAAGTCTTTGAGGACCTCCTCAAACCCCGCGGTGTGAGTCATAAGATGCCGCAAGGTCACCGCTCGACCAAACGTGTGTGGAACCTCGAAATCAAGGTAATCGTTAATATCGCGATCCAGGTTTATTTTTCCTCGCTCCACCAGTTGCATGACTGCGGTCCAAGCGAATGTTTTGGAAATAGATCCGGGGCGGACCAGAGTCGCAGTCGGGGATATGGGAACTTTCCCCTTCATGTCCGCGAACCCATAGCCTTTGTTAAAAAAAATGTTGCCGTTCTTCACGACTACGATTACGGCTCCGGCAATGTCTTCGCGCAGGAGTTGCAGGGGAACCAAACCATCGAGAAAGGCTTCGACGTCGCTCGGGGTCATTTCGTGACGTGTTTCGGGCGATGTGCTCGCGGCGGTGATCGGGGGCTCGGCCGGCGGGGTAGGTTTCGGAACTTGAGGGTGTGCCGCAAGACAGCACAGGGCGAACAGACTCAACGTCGCTGCCACGCGGCGCCAATACATTGCGATGGATGAGCTACGATTGTGCGACATGACGATTTATGCTTCTGCCGTCCTCAAGCACTCGGACTCGAGTCGACACCGATTTACCTGTACACTACCTGATGCACCATGTCAATTCAGAACATCACATGTTGCTTTTGGATTGACAAACCCGCGCGGCTGCACCTACAACGTTTGACGGGAGCTACTCTGTGCCAGCGAGGCGAGCATAACTTCTTCGACACAAAGTCCGTTAAGTACCGGCAGTTTGACCGCCGCCCCGGGCCTGCGGCGCGTTTTGCGGCTGCGTGACCTGGTGTTGTTGATCGTTGGCACCGTCATCGGGTCGGGAATATTTCTGGTGCCTGGCCTCATACTTAAAGCCGTGGGGAACTCCGTTCCAATTGCCCTGTCGGTGTGGTTTTTGGGCGGAGCCCTCTCCCTGTTAGGCGCTCTCACCTACGGCGAGCTGAGTGTAACGAATCCGGAAGCCGGCGGCTTATATGTCCATATCCGGGATTGTTTCGGACGGTTTCCCGCATTCTTGTTTGGGTGGATTCTTTTCTTTGTTGTCAGCACCGGTTCCGTAGCAACCCTGGCAGTCGCTTTCAGTAATTACCTGGGCGAGATTTATCCGCTCGCTCCCTGGGCCGCAAAACTTGTATCACTTTTGATGATCGCCGTTATTGCGCTGGTGAACGTCCGCGGAACGCGTATGAGTGCGGATCTGCAAAACGTGACAACGACCATCAAGGTCTTAGCCATTCTGGCTATTGGCGCGTCGCTATTCTATTTTGGCACCCGCTTCCACATTAGCGCCCCTCCTCCCCTATCTGTGGTCCCGTTTACGTCCCAGCTTTCGGGGATCGGACTGGCAATAGTTAGCGTCCTGTGGGCGTATGAGGGATGGCAATACTGCACGTTTGCGGCAGGAGAAACAATAAATCCCCGGCGCGATTTTCCCCTCGCTTTCCTGACCGGAGTCCTCATCCTCATTGGCATCTATGTCCTCGCGAACCTGGGCTACCTGGCGGCTCTCGGCCCAGACGGCGTTGCCAGCTCCAATCGGGTGGCTGCGACTGCGCTTGCCACAGTGGTCAGCCCTGCTGTAGCCAAAGCCGTCACGTTCGCAATTCTGATCTCGATGTTCAGTGCAGCCAATTCGATTGTCCTAACCGCGCCTCGCGTTTATTACGCCATGGCAAAAGACGGTCTGTTTTTTCGGCGCCTGGCAGAGGTACACCCGCACTTCGGCACTCCCGCGTTGGCCGTGGCAGCAACGGCAGTCTGGGCTTCGCTGCTGGCGGTGACTGGAACCTTCGAACAATTGCTTACTTACGTCGTGTTTGTGGGATGGATGTTTTACGCCCTAGCTGCGGCGACTATTTTTGTTTATCGAAAACGCGAAACCGGCGAGTCTCAGAAGTATAGGGTTCCCGGATATCCCTGGACGCCCGCGGTGTTCATTGCAGGTGTTACGGCTTTTGTGCTGAACACGATTATTGCCCAGCCGGCCCGGGCCGCAATCGGACTCGGAGTCGTTCTCACAGGGGCTCCTGCCTACTTAATCTGGCGCAAACGTTAAGGAAATTATGCCTTTCTTGAAAGCTCAGAGCGGAGATCCAGTGGTTTGTCGAATGCATTGCGGACGTCTTTCCCTTATGCGAGAACTGATGCCAGGGGCCATCGCTGTTTTCGCGGTCATCCTGGCCTCGATGATTGTCCTAGAGGCCGACGCGCAGACTGCGCCAGCGCAAAGGTCAGGTCATGCCATTGATGGCCTGGAGCAGTTCATCCCCGCGCAGATGCAAAAGTGGAAAGTGCCAGGTCTGGCGATTGCTGTCGTACAGAACGGACAGGTGATTCATTCGCGCGGCTTCGGTCTGCGTGACGTCAAAGGCAAT
>WNFG01008293.1_pt1 | contig 10959 bp, 13 predicted proteins | sample 5400431 | NCBI WGS metagenome assembly WNFG01 (sample SAMN13153346, study PRJNA577476) | soil metagenome | isolation source: 120 cm saprolite under Douglas fir tree site 2 hole 3 replicate 2 | place: USA:California | collected 2015-04-18
TAGTGCATCACCAGGGCCGGGAAGGCGATGACGAGCCCGACCATGATCACCTGGATGACGACAAAGGGGACGGCGCCCCAATAGATCTGCCCGGTGGTGACCGGCTCGGTGCGTTTGCCGGAAACGCGGTCGATGAAGGGTTCCCTAGGCGCGACGGAGCGCAGATAGAACAGCGCGAAACCGAACGGCGGGTGCATGAACGAGGTCTGCATGTTGACCCCGAGGATCACCCCGAACCAGATCAGGTCGATGCCGAGGTGCTCGGCCGCGGGACCGAGCAGCGGAATGACGATGAAGGCGATCTCGAAGAAGTCCAGGAAGAACGCGAGCACGAACACGAAGAGATTGACGAAAACCAGGAAGCCGACCGGGCCGCCCGGCAGGCTGACCAGAAAGCTCTCGACCCAGCGATGGCCGTCGACCCCGTAGAAGGTCAGCGAGAATACCCGCGCGCCGACCAGGATGAAGACCACGAAGGCGGAGAGCTTGGCGGTGGATTCCGCGGCTTGGCGCACCAAATCCCAGCTCAGCCGACGTTTGAGCGCGCCGAGCGCGAGCGCCCCCGTGGCGCCCATTGCGCCGCCTTCGGTCGGGGTGGCGACGCCGATGAAGATCGTGCCGAGCACCAGAAAGATCAGGAACAGCGGCGGCACCATCACAAACGTCACTTGCTGTCCCAGCCGGGACAGAAAGCGGAAGCCGAAGAGCTTGTCGCACAGCCAGTTCACGATCGAGACCGCGAACGCGAAGACGATGCCGATGAACATCGTCAGCACCACGTAGTCGGCGCCATGGGTGTCGGAGCCGCGCATCGCCAGAATGGCGACCGCGGTGCTGGCGGCGGTGAGGACGGCGAGGGACATGAGCCCGCGCGCGCCGTTGTCCTCGCGGAATCCGACCGCGTCGGCCGGCAGCCCGGGCACGTAGTTCGGGAAGAGAATGGTGGTGATGAATACGAACACCGCGTACAGCGCCGCCAAAGTCAGGCCGGGCAGGAAGGCGCCTTCGTACATGTCGCCGACCGAGCGCCCGAGCTGGTCGGCCATGACGATCAGCACCAGGGAGGGCGGGATGATCTGCGCCAGGGTGCCGGAGGCGGCGATCACGCCCGAAGCCACCCGCCGGTCGTAGCCGTAGCGCAGCATGATCGGCAGCGAGATCAGCCCCATCGAGATCACCGACGCGGCGACCACGCCGGTCGTCGCCGCCAGCAGCGCCCCGACGAAGATCACCGCATAGGCAAGCCCGCCGCGGACGGTGCCGAACAATTGGCCGATGGTGTCGAGCAGGTCCTCGGCCATGCCGGATCGCTCGAGCACCAGTCCCATGAAGGTGAAGAACGGGATCGCGAGCAGCGTATCGTTGCTCATCACGCCATAGACGCGCTCGGGCAGCGCCTGCAGGAAGTCGGGAGTGAACAGGTTGAGCCAGATCCCGACCAGCCCGAAGATCAGGCCGTTGGCGGCGAGCGAGAAGGCGACCGGGTAGCCGAGCAGCAGGAAGAACACGAGCGCCGCGAACATGATCGGCGCCATGTTTTGGATGAACAGCGCCGTCATGGTGTCGTCCTCGGATCCGACGGCCCGCGCATCAATGCGTCTCGGCCGTGATGTCTTCGATCAGGCGCTTGGCCTCCTCGACGACGACTTCATGAGCGGTGAGCGTCTCGGTGTCGGGGATGAGGCCGCGCATGATGGCGACCCGCTTGACCAGCTCCGAGATCCCTTGGAGGAACAGCAACGAGAAGCCCAGGAGCACCAGCGATTTTGCCGGCCATTGCGGCAGCCCGCCGGCGTTCATCGATTGCTCGTTGATCTCGTAGGAGCGCAGGAAGAACGGCAGGCCGGTGACGATCATGAGCAGGCACAGGGGCAACAGGAACAGCGCGTGACCGACGACGTCGATGACGTTGCGCACCTTCTTGGGCAGCGCGTTGTTCACGATGTCGATGCGGATGTGCTCGTTCACCAGCAGCGTCCACGGCGAGCACAGCAGGAACACCATGCTGAACAGCACCCATTGCAGCTCGAGCCAGGCGTTCGAGGAAGTGTCGAATACCTTGCGCACGGTGGCATTGGTCGCCGAGATCAGCACCATGGCCAGGAGGAGCCAGCTCACCCACTTGCCCAGGCGCTGATTGAATGCATCGATGCCGCGGCTCACCGCAAGGAGAGCCTGGAGAATTTCGTCGAAGGTGCCGCCCACCCGTTTCCCCTCGCCGGCCGCAGGCTCGGCCGGGCATTCCTTGGTCGCCCCGACCGCGCGACCCCTCTCGCGCGGCTCCGAGCGAAAGCTTAATCCGAACTGCGCGTCCTCCGTCAATCGAAAGTTTCGGGTCAAACCGGGGGGCGCTGCCGGGCTTTCGGGTGTTCGGCGCTGCGTCGCTGGGGACGAATGAACGCGCGGACCGGTTTCGCCGGCGCTGCGACCGAGGGACTTTCCCGGCGGATCCCTTGCATTTCGGCCTGCCGAGAATCTCCCGGAGCCGCTACATTGGCGGCGGCGGCGACGGAACAGGGGCTAGGGAATGACCGATCCTATGGTGTCGAACGTCTATTTCGGTCTGAGCCCGCTCTGGGTCGCGACCGCGCTGTTGCTCCTCACCTACGCGGTGATCATTTCCGAGCAGATCAACCGCTCCGTCGTGACGCTCGTCGGCGCCGCCGTCATGGTGGTGCTCGGCGTGATGAGCCAGGAGGAGGCGATCCGCGGCATCGATTGGAACACCATCGGGCTGCTCGCCGGCATGATGATCCTGGTGTCGATCTCGCGCCGCTCGGGCATGTTCCAATACGTCGCCATTTGGTCGGCCAAGGCGGCGAGAGCGCATCCGGCCGGCATCCTGTTCCTGCTGCAGGTCACGACGGCGGTGGTTTCCGCCTTTCTCGACAATGTGACCACGGTCCTGCTGATCGTTCCGGTGACGCTCGCCATCACCAAGGAGCTCGAGGTCCCGCCCTATCCGTTCCTCGTCGGCGAGGTCATCGCCTCCAACATCGGCGGCACCGCCACGCTGATCGGCGATCCCCCCAACATCATGATCGGCTCGCAAGCCGGGCTCGCCTTCGACGATTTCGTCGTTCACCTTACGCCGGTGATCGTCGTGGTCCTGATCGCCCAGACGGTCATGACTCACCTGCTGTGGGGACGCGAAATGCGAGCGACGCCCGCCGCCGAGGCTCGCGTCCTGGCGATGGTTCCGGAGGAGGCGATCACCGACTGGCTGCTGCTCAAGCAGGCGCTTGCGGTTCTCGCCGTGGTCCTGGTCGCCTTCGTGTTCGCCCGGCCGCTGCGGCTCGAACCCGCGACCATCGCCATGCTGGGCGCCGCGGTGCTGATGCTGCTCGACAATTGGGCGCATCACACCGAGAAAGCCTCGCACAACATCCATCAGACGTTCGGCGACGTCGAATGGATCACCATTTTCTTCTTCATCGGCCTGTTCATCATCGTGCACGGGGTCGACGTCAGCGGGCTGCTGGCGCTGCTTGCCGGGAAACTCGTCGCCGTGACCGGCGGCGACCTCGCCACCACCGGCTACGTCATTCTCTGGGGCTCGGCGTTGCTGTCGGCGATCATCGACAACATTCCGTTCGTCGCCACCATGATCCCGCTGATCAAGAACATGGCGGCGAGCTATGGCGGCGCCGACAAGATCGAGCCGCTGTGGTGGTCGCTCTCGCTCGGCGCCTGTCTCGGCGGCAACGGCACGCTGATCGGCGCGTCCGCGAATCTGACGGTAGCCGGGATCGCCGAGCGCAACGGCATCCCGTTCCGGTTCCTCACGTACACGATGTATGCCTTTCCGATGATGTTGGTCAGCATCGTCATCAGCCACGTGTATCTGTGGTGGCGATATTTCTGATGCTTCGAGCGCCGCCTTCGGGGCCGGTCTTCCAGGACGGATGGCGCTCGACAGGCGCTACCCCAGCCTTCATGATGCCGGGTCGCCATGCCGGACCAGGCTCACGCCTTCGCGGGGTGATCGCATGCGGCGGCGGGAATTTCTTGCGCTTCTCGGCGGCATCGCGATTGCCGCGCGGCCGGGCATGGGCCGAGCCCAGCATCCCGGCAGGACGCGGCGGATCGCCATCCTGTTGGGAGTTGCGGAAAGCGACCCCGAAGCGCAGAGCCGGGTCGGCGCGCTCCGGCAGGAATTGGAAAGGCTGGGCTGGGTCGACGGCCGCAATATCCGCATCGAGCAGCGATGGACCGGCGGCGATGCCGAGCGCCTGCGTGCTTATACGGCGGAGCTCGTCGCGTCCGCCCCGGACGTGATCGTCGCCAATCCGACCCCCAGTGTCGCGGCGCTCAAGCAGGCGACGCGCACCATTCCGATCGTATTCGCGCTGGTTTCCGACCCGATCTCCAGCGGCTTGGTCGAGAGCTGGGCGCAGCCGGGCGGGAATATCACCGGATTTACCAATTTCGAATCCTCGATGGCCGGCAAATGGCTCGAGGCGCTGAAACAGATGGCACCGCGCGTCAGGCAGATTGCGCTGGTGTTCAATCCGGAGACGGCAGCGGGCGGGGGCACGATCTTTTTGCACCCGACGCAGGAAGCGGCTGCCCCGCTGGGCCTGACGGTGAAGCCGGCGCCGGTGCGCAGCGCCGCCGAGATCGCGGAGCTGGCCGATCCGTCGGCGAGCGGCGGGACCACCGGCCTCCTGGTGGTGCCCGATATTTTCACCACGAACCATCGCGACGAGATCATTGCGCTGGCCGCGCGGCAGCGCCTACCCGCGCTCTATCCGTTCCGGTTCTTCGCCGCGAGCGGCGGGCTGATGTCGTATGGGATCGACACGCTGGACGTTTTTCGCCGCGCGGCATCCTACGTCGATCGCATCCTCAAAGGCGCCAAGGTCGGCGAATTGCCGGTGCAGGGGCCGGCCAAATTCGAGCTCGCCATCAACATGAAGACCGCCAATTCGCTGGGGCTGACGGTGCCGCCGTCGCTGCTGGCGCTCGCCGATGAGGTGATCGAATGAGGCGGCGGCAGTTCCTGGCGGCGGCTGGCGGCGCGGCGGTGTGGCCGGTGGCCGGTCGTACTCAGTCCCACCGGATGCGGCGGATAGGAGTGCTTATAGGGATTTCTGCCGGCGATGCAGAGCTTCAGCGCCGCATTGCCAGGCTTAGGCAGCGCCTCCGAGACCTGGGCTGGACGGACGCAGATGTGGCGCTGGAGGTTTGGTCCGCGGAGGGAAAACTTGATCGACTGCCGACACTCGCCGCCGAGCTGGTGCAGGCTAAAGTGGATGCCATCGTGACTGGCGGCACGGAGCCTGTACAAGCCGCGCGCAGGGCTACAGGCACCATTCCGATTGTCATGGCGTCCATCGGCGACGCTGTGGGCGCCGGCATCGTGCCCAGTTTGGCCAGGCCGGGCGGCAATGTCACCGGGCTTACCCTTGTCTCAACAGAACAGGGTACGAAGCGGTTGGAGCTGATGAAGGAGATTTTGCCCGGCCTTGTCCGTGTCGCCGCGCTTTGGAACGGCAACAATGTCAGCCAACGCTTGGAGTTGGAGGGAATGAATCGCGCTTCTGCGTTGCTGGGCCTCCAGCTCCAATCTATCCCTTTGCGGAATGCCGGCGATCTCGACCCGGGTTTTCAGGCCGCAATACAAGGGGGCGCGAAGGCGCTGGTTACGATGGAGGACGCGCTCGTCGTTTTCCTTCGTCCACGGATCGTGGCTTTGGCAATGCGAGAAAAACTTCCAGTGGTCGGCGAGTTCAGGGTAATGTCTGCCGATGGTGGGCTTATGAGCTACGGCCCAAGCCTAATCGAGATGTGGGGACAAACGGCTGGCTATATCGACAAGATATTCAAGGGCGTGAAACCTGGCGACCTTCCGATTCAAGCTCCAACCAAATTCGAGCTTGTCATCAATCTGAGAACGGCCAAGGCACTCGGCCTCACGATCCCCGAGGCGTTGCTCCTGCGCGCCGACGAGGTGATCGAATGAGGCGAAGGGAGTTCATCGCGCTCGTCGGCGCCGCGCTTGCGTGCTCCACGGGGGCGGCCGCTCGCGCTCGCGCACCAGCGCAGCTCGCGCCCCAGAACGGGAGCGCGCCGGCCCAACGGGCGGCGCAAGTGGTGCCGCAGCCGGTGCCGCAAGTCACGCCCCAGCTCAACGTTCCGGGTCCGCAGACGGCCCCGTCGCGGCCCGGCAATCCGGTCCAGCAGCTCGCGCCGCTTGGGGGAGCGAACCCTGTGGTGAGCACCGGCCGCGTCCCCCGTCGCGGCGCACCGCGTGGCCGGCGCGTCCACCGACGGCATTCCGGATGACCCTCGGCCCCCGGCCAAGCCGACGCTCTTTCGAGCATATCGAGCGAGAAATCTCCGTTCACGATGTTAACCAAGCTAGCGGCAGGCTGAGGGCCAAACTTGATCTCGTGCTAAAGGAACAAACCACGGTCTTTCGAGTTAGATTGCACCGGCGGCCGGCTTCTGCGCCGACCGTATGCCTGAGGGAGAAATGTCATGCGAAAAACGATTCTGACGGCCGCTGCGTCGGCGGCGATCACGGCGGCGCTGTGCTTTGCGTCGGTCGGCGGCGCCGAGGCCATGACGCCGGGGAGTGCTTCAGGAGTTCGCGCCGCGCTGGCGCAAACGAATCTGACCGAATCGGTCGCCCGCTGCTATCGTCCGTGTCCCGGTTGTGCACTGGTCTGCCGGCGGGGCTATTACGGCGGCTATTACGGGTATCCCGGCTATCCCGGCTATTACGGCGGGTATCCCGGCTATTACGGCGGGTACGGCCCCGGAATCGGCGTTTATGGGCCGGGGGTCGGCATCGGAATCGGAGTAGGGCCGCGCTGGGGCTGGTGATGCAAGCCTGAAGCTCGCCATTCGCCCAGGGCCGGTTCGCCCTGGGCGTGTCCGCCGGCGGTCACGGCGGATCGTAATAGTGAATCTCGTAGAGCAGACAGCCGCGATCCGAGCGGAACGGGCCGTGCGGGGCTCCGGGCGGCCGGCATGCATACGTGAACGGCTCGAACCGGGTCCCGCCCCTGCCGTTGGCGTCGTTGCCGACGGTGAGGTCGCCCGCGACCAAGAACACCTCTTCCCAATAATCGTGCACGAACGGCTGGGTCGTGAAGACGCTCGGACCGATGCGCAGCAGCCGCGTGCGGCTGCCCCGCTTGTGAGCCTCATCCAGGAATCCGGAAAGGATCTTTTGCTGGATTCCGGACGGATAGCCGGCGGGAACCTCCCACCCGTCTTCCAGATCCAGGGTGTAGAATTCGTCATGTGCCTTGTTCACGGCCATGGGAACCTCCCAAGCTCGCGCAATCGTTCTACGCAAACTCCGGCGCCGCGGATTGCTGCGCCATTGTAATTCCTCCCGCCGACCAGGCGAGAGGCGTTTCGCTTCTCATCCGAGCTCTTCGGGCGAATTTCTCTCGCCCGGCCGCATTGCAATGCAAGCCGCGCTCGATAGCTTAGGGGGTCGCGGCAGAACGCCGGCACGAGGGCTCGTCATGTCGATCGGCGCAGATCTGGTTTCAACCCGCATGATCGATCGCAACGGGCGCGGTCGGTTCGCGCGGCTCACCATCGAGCGCCCGGCCAAGCTGAATGCGCTCGATCCGGCGACGATCCGCGCCTTGACCGCGGCGGCAAAGCCGCTTTCCGGGGACGTGCATTTGCGCGCCGTATTGATCACCGGCGCCGGCGACCGGGCGTTCATCGGCGGCGCCGACGTCGAGACCATGGCCGGGCTCGATGCAGCGGGCGCGGAGGCGTTCATCACCGGGCTGCATCACGCCATTGCGGCGATCCGCGCGATCCCGGTGCCGGTCATCGCCCGCATCAACGGCTATTGTCTGGGCGCGGGGCTGGAATTGGCGGCAGCCTGCGATCTGCGCGTCGCGTCCGACAATGCCGTGTTCGGCATGCCGGAGGTGAAGGTCGGCATGCCCTCGGTCATCGAGGCGGCGCTGCTGCCTCGGCTCATCGGATGGGGCCAAGCCGCCCGGCTGCTGCTGCTCGGCGAAAGCATCAAAGCCGCCGAGGCGCTCGAAATCGGGCTGGTCGAGAAGGTCGTCGCTCCGGCCGAGCTCGATGGGGCGGTCGAGGCTTGGATCGAAGCGATCTTGGCGGCGGGACCGAATGCCACTCGCCTCCAGAAAGCGCTGATGCGGGAGTGGGAGCGGCTTCCGCTCGATGCCGCGATCCAGTCCGGCATCGAGAGCTTTCGCGCCTGCTTTTCCGGCGATGAGCCGCATCGCATGCTGACGAGTTTCCTCGATCGGCGCAGGATGTCGCGGGGCTGAAGCATCGTCGCCGGCGATCTTCCGGATGCAGCGTCTGCTCGCAAGCTTGGAATGGTGAGACCGCCCGCATCCGGGGCCAAGCGCACGCGGGGAGTGGCGGCGCCCCGGAGCGCGCTATGATACGATACCGTTGCATCAGCAGAGAGGATGCTGGCCGATGTTCTCGAAACTCAAGACGGCATTGAGCCGCCTGTTCGGCAGGCGAGGCGGGGGCGAATCCCGCGAGCCGTCCGCGCCGCCTGTCGAATACGCAGGCTATCGCATCCGTCCGATGCCGTACCGAACCAATGGCAGGTATCAGACCGCGGGTATTATCGAGAAAGACGGCCCGGAGGGGGTGAAAGAACACCGGTTCGTTCGGGCCGAAACCCACGAGAGCCGGGAGGACGCGATCGCCTTCTCGATTTCCAAGGGCAAGCAGATCATCGATGAACGCGGCGACCGCGTCTTTGCTTGACCGGAAGTGATGCCAATGTCGACAACACTTCCCCTGCCCCCGACTTGATCGGGGGCCGGACCTGACGAGCTGAAGGAGAACGGCGTCGGCTCAGCAGCCGGTGCAAATGCTGAGCTTGCGATCGATTTGCTTGTCCAATTTCTGCAGCGTCGTGGGTGTCGAAGACGCCTCCGGTTTGCCGGCGCCCGGCGCCTTCGGGCGCTCGCGGCCGGGAGCCGGTTGCTGCCTCGATCCCGCGAGCGCCGGCGGGGTCGCGGCGGTACTGGCTTCGGCGCCGCCTTGCGGTGCCGTCGTCCGGCTGCCGGGCGTAACGCTCCGGAACGCCCCGGCTTCGGGCGCCGTCGGATCGACGGAAACCGCCGGTGTCACCCCGTCGGCAGCCGCCGCGCCGGGGGTCGCAACCGGATCGGCCGGCTCGGCAGCAAGCTCGGACGGGTTCGGGGCACTTGCCGGCAGCGGAGCGGGGATGGCAACGGCGGGCTTCCGCGACAAGACCGAGACCGGCGGATGATAGTACGACCAGGACTATCACTGGGAAAAAACGGCATTGAAAACTCAGGAGGATTTCGGCTGTTTGGCAACCCGAGCAATAGGTTTGCCACTTATCTGTTCGCCTTTCTTTCTCCGGGGGATGGTCTGGATGCCTTGGCGAGCGAGCCGGAACTGGTCTGCCGCCGCCGTGTATGCCGCGACCATTCGGAGCGATTTGTGTCCGGTGATGGAGGCAATGACGTTGGCGCTACATCCGGCCTCTGCCAATCTTCGCGCCGCTGCCTTTCGCAACCCATGAAAGCTGGCGTTCCCAGGCAATCCGGCCTTCCGACATTCTTTCTTGAACCAGTTCGTGAATCCGGTGTCAGTGAATGGCCGACCGTATTGCGTGGTCAGGAACGTCAGATCTTGTGGCACGGCGTCCAAGATTTCTTGCAAGTCAGGATGCACGGGGATTACCAACGGCGTCCCAGTCTTCTTTTGTTGAAACTGGATACCGCCGTTCTTGCGAAGATGTTGTCTGCCGAGATTGATGACATCCGCCCGCCTTTGCCCCAGATACAGGCCAAGCGCCATAGCCAACCGCGCCCGAGTGCCGATTGGGTGGGTTGACTCAAACTTCGCGATATCGTCTTCCGTCCAGGTGTAATAGCCGGACGATTTGAACTTGGGTCGGTCGATGCCTTGGGTTGGGTCATCAGGTCGCAATCCAGCCTTGATCGACCACCGCATCAGTTCCCGCAACATGATTAGAAAATGCATGGCGGTGGACGGAGTTGGTTTGTCACTGACCAGACGCTGCACATGAGTTCGTTGTAACTGGGCGATGGGTTTGTCACCGTGTTCCTGCCGAAATCGTTCCAGGGCGTTGCGTCGAGTTCGTTTCGTCCACTCAGCAAGACCGGTGAATTTGTTGGACGACAAATATCCAGCAACCGCTGCGGCGACGGTGCCCGGTTTGGTTCGCGCCGCTCCGATTTCCTGTCTCGGTTGTTGCTCGGTGCACTGTTCCAATGCCGCCCGATATTTCTCCATGAATTCAGCGGAACCCGGCAATCCAGGGAGCGGCACTGGTTTGAATCCACGGCGACGGAAGTAATGTCGAGCGACCCCGTGACGATCTACGAAGCGATGGATGAACTTGAGTATGATGTGGGTCATGCTGCATTGTCCCAGGGGTTTGTCTTCCGGTCGGTATTGCCGTTGTTCTCGGTTTTCGCGATCACCACGATCTTGCCGGACGAATCGATTTCGACCCGAGCAATATCGAGCCCGGCCTTCCGCACGGCTTTGACCGCCCGGACAACGTCGGATTCCTTGAAAAGCAGGGGAGCACGAGACACGGGGAGACTCCGTCAAAAAATCTGACGAAACCTCCGGGCCCACCAAGTCCCCACCTGTCCCAGGCCAACGCCAACATAGACGTTTCGGCTGCTCTGTTCAAGACCAAGCCGCTCATGGCAACGCTTCCACGGTTACGGCAAGGCGCTGGGGAGGGGTCTGGCCGCGCTCGAATGCGGTCTTGCGGATGTAGAGCGTGCCGATCTTGGCCCACGCCTGCTCGACGGGTCTGCCAGCGTCATCGACTTCCTGATAGCGGAGCGCACCCTTGGTTTCTCTTTCCAGCACGAACGGAATTTGCGCAAGTTTGGTCGCCGTGCCTTTGACTACTTTCAACGTTGTCATTGTCATCATCCTTTGTTTGTTTGATCCCCTTGTGCTGTGCGATTC
>WNFG01005191.1_pt1 | contig 10957 bp, 7 predicted proteins | sample 5400431 | NCBI WGS metagenome assembly WNFG01 (sample SAMN13153346, study PRJNA577476) | soil metagenome | isolation source: 120 cm saprolite under Douglas fir tree site 2 hole 3 replicate 2 | place: USA:California | collected 2015-04-18
GTTCGGCACACTCCGCCTGGCGCGGATCATCAGAAGGAATCACCCAGGCCGCCGGTCCTTCCTTCAAAGGCTTGTCAACCGAGCGCTTACTCTTCAGATAGAAATTCTCAAGGAACGTCTTGCGATTGTCCGCGGTGTAATTCATCGCGAGCAGAATCGCGCTCTGCTGCATGTTGATGTTGTTGCGGATGGACCAGTTCACGCGCGGCAGCGGCGGATTCGGACGAAACCAGGTTCGCGAAGTTTGCGCCGCCGGAACAGTGCGCATGCCGGTGTCCGCTCCGCGTCCGCCGAAAGTCTCATAGAAGCGGCCGATGGAGTTGTGCCCGTTGGCCACATAGAACATGTAGTTCGGCGCCCAACCGTCGTAGAAACCGTGCGTCCAGACTCCCGGAACTCCGCGCTTGGTCATCTCTTCGATTTCGACGTAAGCCATTTTCTGCCACTCGTCCACCACGATCGGATCCAGCCAGGCGTTGTAAGGACCCATGCCGGTGGAGACGTAAAGAAATGGAACGGACTCGTGCAGATCGTGCAGCACCTGCGGATGCCAGTCCAGAAAAGTCTTCATCATGATCTTGCTCAACTGCAGCGCCATCCCGAGTCCATCGCGATTGTTGTCGTGCGCAACGTAGTGGCCCCAGTAAACCAGCGGCGGCTGCGCCTTGGTTGGATTGGCGACATGATAATTGTAGACGTCCACTTCGCGATCGCGGCCGTCCACTTCAGAGCAGGGAGTAATCAGAACGACAAGATTCTTGCGGATATTCTGGATGGTGGGCGAGTCTTCCACTGCCAACCGGTACGCCATCTCCATCAGCATTTCAGGCGATCCGGTTTCAGGCGAGTGTATGCTGCCGGAGGCCCAGTACATCGGAACGTCTTCCTCAATGAGCTGCTTGGCTTCCGCTTCCGAAGTCTTGCGTGGATCGGCCAGCCGCGCGTTGATCTGCCGGTATCGGTCGAGCTTTTGAATATTAGCTTCGTCCGAAACAGCCACCATCAACGTCTCGCGGCCTTCTTCCGACCGTCCAATACTAAACACCTTCACGCGCGGCGAAGCCTTTTCCAGCTCCCGCATGTAGCGATAGATGTCCTTGGTATAGGTGAGTTTCTGCGGAGTGCCAATCGGGTAACCCAGGATCTTTTCAGGCGTGGGAACAGTGTCCGATGCCGGCAGGTGATCCACCAATTCCGTCAGAAAAAAAGGTTCAGTAGTGTACTGCCGGATCTTGGCAGTATAACCAGCATCAACCCTTTGCGGATTCTTCGTTTGAGCAAAAAGCGAAACGCAAGCCAGCAGCGCCGCGGAGATCAAGTTTTTCGAGAACATAGTACTCCGACAATCATATCTCGGGACCAACCAAACAGTTCAAAACCAAACGTACCGCACGCACTCATGCGTGCCGCGTCGAGACTCATCTCGACGCTCGCTTGTAATTTAAACGACCTCCGAGGTACTGCGCTAATCCGACACCGCCACTTCGCCCGGCAATATGGGCCGGGTTCGCGGCAACACGCCTCGATACGCGAGCCATCCAACAGCGGCGAGGATTCCGCAGAAGACGATTAGTTTTGCAGCGTCCGCGGCGCGTGAGTGTGGCAGCAGTTTCCACAGAACGCCCAGAACTGGTTGTGCGATACAACTGGCCCACACCGCCCCGTAAAAATAGCGGCGCTCATGGCCCTCACCTTTGGTGGAGGCCTTGACTCGCGGCAGCAGACCGCAGGCGCCCAGCGTCCAGATGGTTGCGGCGATCGGGAAATAGCTGTAATCGTAGATCTGCTTCAGACGCCAGGCGCCGGTGCCAACAGCCACCACCAACCCAGCGAGATTGAGCACCGCAAAGGCGATGACAACACTCCAGGCGAAGGTGTAGCAGATCCGGCGATAGAGTGGGTTGGGTTTGTCTTCGACGAAGCGGATGATGTAGGGCTTGGGTTCGACGCCGGGGAGGCGTCCGCGCAGGGCGGCGACTCCCGTGCCAAGTATTACCAGAGTTAGCCACAAGAGATTGCGGGAATCGAAGCCACGCTCAAATAGCGTAAACGTGGACGGGCCGGGCGCGATGAAGAAGACGAAGATCCAGATCGGCCAGTGAGCCAGGCGGTAAGCCGGCTTGTTGCGCTCGCGGAACTTGCGGCCGCGAGCGAGGTCGACCTTGACAGCAGGGGCCACTAGAAGGTGAAAGAGGTGACAGTCACCTCATTTATTAGGGTTGCTTCGTGGGTGGCGGTTTTGGAACCGTCGGTTTCGGAGTTGTCGGAAGAACCGGGGTGGGCGTCTTCGTGGCCGGAGCCGGAGTGCTCATTCCCGCCGAATTCTTGTCGTACAGGTCGATGATCTCCTTAGTGATATCGATGCTGGGCGACGCATACATCACGGGCGTCTGGGGCGAACTCACGTCAACCACCAAGGCGAACCCATTGTCGCGCGCGTAGCGTTCGATTACCGCCAGGATTTTCTGGCCAAGCTGTTGCAGCATCTTCTGCTGCTCCTGATCCATGTCCGCCTGGGCATCTTCAAAGTCGCGCTGCAGACTGGTGGTCTTCTGCTGGATGTTCTTGTATAGCTCTGCCTTGGTGGCTTCGCTCAGCGTGTTGGTGCCCTTGTTGAGCTGGTCTTTGAGGTTGTTGATGTCGGTCTGCTTCTGATCCAACTCTTTGCGCTTGGGCGCCGCCTTGGAATCGAGCTCGGCGATCGCCTTTTGCCCATCCTTGGTGGCCGCAATGGCGCCTTGAATACTGATGACGCCGACCTTCGTCGGCGCACCTTGGGCGTTAGCGGCCAGAGCCGTGGCTACCGCCAGTGCAAATCCCACAAATAACTTACTTTTCACAGTGAAACTCCTAACCCTTGAAATCATTATATTCTATCCAACATATTGAGGCTGTCCTCAGAAAGTCCGGCCGATGGAGAACCGGAAGGTGGAACGCTTCTCGAAGAACGGAACCGGCCGGCCAACGGACGAGATGGCGTTCAGGAAGGTCGCGTTGTTCGGAAAATAGGAACGGTCGGCTACGATGGGAGCCTGCAGATAGCCCTGAAAAATGCTCGGATTGTAGGCCCAGTAAAGGCGGAACGGGGCGTTGACGACGGGCATCAGAACCTGCAACTCGACGCCGGTCGACGCGCGTATTTTTTGAGTGCCCGGCGCGATGTAAGCACGCCCGCTGAAGTCGGCTTGCGGGAACTGGCCGTTCAATTGATCGATGCGCCCGGGATTCAGTTTGAGTTGTCCAGGCCGCGACAATTTATCGATACCGGCGTCGCCAAACAAGGCGAGAACGACGGGACCAAAAATTGGAATGCGGTACTCGAAGTTGGTAATGACGTTCGTATCGCCACCGGGGAACGTGAGCTGATAGCTCGGAATGGTCTGGGTGACGGGCACGAAGCTCCTGGAGCCGTTCACGATCACTGGCTGCATGCGCTGCGTGCCATCGTTATTCAGCACGTTCACCGTGGCGGTGGTGGGCAGAAATGCGATGGGACTGACGCCCCAGATTTCGAAGCCGCGAATATCGTTTTCACCGCCCGTATAGTAGCGCGAGAATGGAGGCGCTACCTTGCCGCCGTATCCGCTGAGGAACCGCCCCAGCACGTGCATACCGATGACGTGCCCCTTCTTAAAGCCCGCGCGGAAGTACTTGGCATCAATGGTCGGTTCCACTGTGTTCACATTTCCGCCCATAACGCTGCCGGCGAACGCGGCAGAGATAAACAACGACTTTCCTCCCGTGGGGGTGATGGGATGATTGACGCTGTTGTAGGTGTATGACGGAATAATTTTGCTGGTCCGGATGCCACTCAACTGATTTGGACCGCCTACGCCCTGAAAGTCGATGAAGTTGAAGTACTGGCTGGCCGACGTGGTCAGTGTCGTAATATTTGAAATATCGAAGCCGTAGGTGAGGCCGACCCGGGCGAATCCGCGCCTGAGCAGATAGGACGCGAAAACCGTTCCGCCGTAGCCGTTCGAGACGTAATTCAGCAGGTTGCTCGAGCCTAATTGATTGAAGAGCGGAATCAGGTTCTGGCCTGAAAGGATCGACGCTTCGCGGCCCTGATTGTAGTTGAATCTGTTGGTGTACAGCGTGAAGCCGGTCTGGATCGGTTTATCCAATAAGTAAGGCTCGGTGAATCCAAATTGAACCTGGCGGATGCGCGTGCCCAACTGCGAAGTGAGGCTCAGCGTTTCACCCAGGCCCAGGAAGTTGTTGGTGGAATACGAGAATCCGATAAAGCTTCCGGAGATGCCCGAGACGCCGCCGTTTAGCTGAATGGAGTTCTTGCCCTGTTCCTTCACCTTAAGAGTGATGTCGACCGTGTTGGTCTTGGTGTCGGTCTTGATGTCCGCCGCTTCTTCGGCCTTTAAAGGCTGGAAATAGCCGAGCTGGTTGAGGCGCAGGATGCTCAGCTCCCACATGCGGTTGTTGAAGATCTGTCCTTCATCAATGAGCATTTCGCGGCGAATGACTTTGTCGCGCGTAGTAGTGTTACCCGCGAAATCGATGCGGCGCACGAAGAACTGTTTGCCTTCGTCGATAGAGAGCGAGAGGTCGATCTGATCGGTGTTCGGGAGCGGGTCGAAGGAAGGCTCGACGACGAAGTTGATGAAGCCGAAGTCGCCGTACAGCTTGCGCATGTTCTCGATGCCTTTCTTCAGTTTTCCAGTAGAGAAGACGTCGCCCTTGGACATCTGGAACAGAGGCGTCATCAGCGCTTCGGGAGTGCGGAAGAATTTAACTCCGGTGAACGAAATATTGTTCAGGTGGTACTTGCGGCCCTCGTCTATGGTCATGCTGATGTCGGCGCGCGTGCCCACCTTGTTGGGATGGATGAGCGGAATGCGGAAGCCGCCATCGCCGCCCACCTTGCGCATGGCCACGCTCGAGTCTGTGACGTGCGCCACAAAATAGCCGTGCTCCTGATAGAAAACCTGTACGCGGCTCTTGTCTTCTTCGAGTTTGGTGGAGTCGTAGGTTCGCGCGAATAGGCTTTCGAGAAAGATGGAATGCGGGATCCCGATGGGCTTCAGGTTTTTCATGGCGCGAATAACTTCGCGATCGCTGAAGACCGCATTGCCCACGATGTTAATGTTGCCGACCTTGACCTTCGGGCCTTCGTCGACTTTGAAAGTAAGTTCGAGAGAAGACGGTGGAACGCGGCGTAGTTCGGCATCCACTTTGGCATATTGATGCCCGCGCTCGGCCAGGAGTTCCAGCAGCACGTTTTTCGCGCGCTGGACTTTGTTGGGATCGTATTGCGACTCGACCACCAGGCCAACCTTACGCTCTTTATATCGATCCAGGATTTCGGACACGGTGACGGACTTGTTGCCTTCGTATTTGATGGAACGCACCACGGGGCGCTCGACCACGACAAAGCGGACGATCCAGCCAACCTTGCCTGCTTCGCGCTCAATGCGGATATCGTCGAAGCGTCCGGTATTCCAGAGCGCCATGAAGTCGCGATGCAGCGCTTCCTCATCGTAGCGGTCGCCTTTCTTGCTGAAGATCAGGGCGCTCAAGGTATCCTGGCGCACGCGGCGCGCTCCGCGAAACTCGAAGTTCTCAATGATATTTTCGGGCGGGGCTGCTCCGGACTGTGTGGCTCCCTGGGCTTCGGGCTTAGCCGGCGTCACAGTTTGAATAGGAGGTTGCTGCGGCGGCTTAGGAGCTTCGGCCGGTGTTTGCGGCAGATTCTCGAAAGGCGTTGGTTTCTTCGGCTGCTGCTGCGGTGGCGGTTGCTGGGCCGGCTGCGGCTGAGGAGGCGGCTGCTGCTGAGCTTGTGGCGCGCCTTGCAGGGATAAACCAAAGGAAACGAGGCCGACACAGAGTACAACAGGTCGCAGGCCGCGAGGCCTGTGAAACATCATCTAAGAAGGGTCCTTTCCACTCTGCGCCTATTTTCTCCTGACGTTGGCTTCGAAAGCATGGTTTCACTACAAGGGTGGAACGTCGGAGTTGAAGTTTTCATTTTAGCTGAATACGCGCGGCAGCGGAAGTCTGTATTCTCCAGGCTACACCGGGCCACTTAGGCACAGGGATGTGTGGGGCAGGTTGGGAATCTGCCGCGAATTGAAAATCCGCCCATCCGTTGATGCTTTACAGAACAGGCCGATTTTCAATCGGCCGCAGATTGACAATCTGATTGACAATCTGCCCCACACGAAAGGCCGCCCCACAAATCTTGGGTAACCTGGAACAAGGTCACCCATGAGAAGGACGCGCTGCGGTTTTGTTCGCTCCATCTGCCAGACGCTGAGCGTCTTCACGTTCGATCAGTTGGTGCGGGCGGCGCCTCTGGGCGTTCAATTCGTGAATGTCGCCCGGGAAGCTGGTCTCCGCGCCAAAGCGATTTTTGGCAGCGAGCATAAGAACAAGTTCTTGCTGGAAACCACCGGCGTGGCGTTCTTCGACTACGATAACGACGGCAGGCCCGGCATCTTTCCCGTGAGCCCAGAGGCGTGGTGGACAAACTCGCGGGCGTTGCGACCGATCAGGTGATCACGGTGATCGAAGGCAAAGGCACTCAAAAGTGAATCGCCGCGACGTGCTCAAGCTGCCAGCGCTGCTGCTTCCATCCGTAGGCGGGGGCAATGCCGCGGAGAGCCTTCCTAATTTCGTCGATGTGGCGGCCAAGGCAGGCCTGATCCATCCGGTAGTTTACGGCGGCGTAGATCACAAGAAATACATTCTTGAAACCAACGGTTGCGGCATCGCCTTTTTCGATTACGACTACGACGGCTGGCTCGACATCTTCCTGCCCGGAGGATCGCGGCTGGAAGGCGCTCCGCCCGGCGCAACGAATCGGCTGTATAAGAACAACCGCGATGGCACATTCACCGAGGTCACCAAGAAGGCTGGCCTGGAGCGAGTGGCCTGGGTATCGGGCGTGTGCGTCGGCGACTACAATAACGACGGATTCGACGATCTATTCCTGAGTTGCTGGGGCCACAATATTCTATACCGCAACAACGGCGATGGCACGTTTACCGAGGTCACAAAGGAGGCGGGACTGCTTGGGCCGGCGCGCTGGGGCGCGGGCTGCACCTTCATCGATTACAACCGTGACGGATTTCTCGATCTGTTCGTTAGCACGTACCTGGAGTTCGATCCCAAGACCGCGCCCCTGCCGGGGGCTACCGAGAATTGCATGTGGAAAGGCATTGCGGTGAACTGTGGACCCAAAGGCCTTCCGACCGGCCACAACGTCCTCTACCGGAACAACGGCGATGGGACGTTTACCGACGTTTCCCAAGAGTCCGGCATCGCGAAACCTGATAAGCGGTATGCCATGACAGCCGTCGCCGCCGACTTTGACGATGACGGTTGGCCGGACATATTTGTGGCTTGTGACTCCACGCCCAGCATCCTATATAAGAATCGTCACGACGGTACGTTCATCGACGTCGCGCTCGAGGCCGGCGTCGCATATAACGAGGACGGCCGCGAGCAGGCCGGGATGGGTGTGGGCATCGGAGACGTCTTCAATAGCGGCCACTTGGATATCTTCAAGACCCATTTCGCGGACGACACGCCGATCCTGTATCGCAACCGGGGCAAGGGCACTTTTGAAGACGTCACCACCAAGGCTTCACTCGGCCCGCTGACGCGTTATGTCGGCTGGGGTGCCGGCTTAGTGGACCTTGATAATGATGGCCAAGTCGATATCTTCTTCGTGAACGGCAGCGTGTACCCGGAAGTCGAGCAGTACTTCGAGGATTATCACTACAAGAGCCCGCGCGTAGTCTTGCTCGGACGAGGTGGTGGGAAGTTCGAAGACGTCAGTCTCAGGTGCGGCCCGGGTGTTACCGTGCGCCATTCCAGCCGTGGCTGCGCCTTCGGCGATTTCGACAATGACGGCGATATAGACGTGATCGTGTGGAACATGAATGAGCCGCCTTCTTTACTGAGGAACGACGTCAAGAACGACAATCATTGGCTGAAGCTTAAGCTAATTGGCACTCGCTCGAATCGCACGGCGCTTGGAGCGCGCGTCACCGTCACCGCGGGCGGCCGCCGCCAGGTGCAGGAAGTCTTGAGCCAGTCGAGTTTCTATTCTCAGAACGATCTGCGTCTGCACTTCGGTCTTGGGGCGGCAACCCACGCGGACATTCTAGACATTCGTTGGCCGCTCGGCTTAACCGAGGTCTACAGAAACGTCGCCGCAAACCAGATTATTAGTTTCGTAGAGGGCAAGGCGAAGGCATGAGAAACGCAGAGGCAACCAACGCAAAAACATGGTGAGTCGGTCGAAGGGAGCGGATTACATAGACCTTTACTCGGTCCACACAACTGGGACCAGATCACTCCGGTCGAAGAGGTCAGGCGAGAACTGGATGACAGGTTCGACAGGGAAAAGTGGTCACGCCGTCACGCGACACATTGCAGGGATTCAGCGCCGCGAACCGGAAGGGGGCTTCGCTGGATTTCCAGCAGGCTTCTAGTCAGTGCCGTTGCCCCAAGGGTTTGCGACCCGGGATCAGAAGGCGTACGACATCGATACCTTCGGGTACGAGTTGTATCGGCTGAACCCTTCCACCACCGGCTTCGGGCCTAAGGCTTTGTCTCCTTTAAAAACAAGGGTTTAACCACCACCCCTAACGAAATCCAGTACTTCCGCCGATACGGTACCATTCGTCTCATTTTTACGAGGAGGTATACGTCAAATGAGTGACTTTGAATGCGCCGATTGTAAGATGCTTTGGAGAAACTATGCCGAAGCGACGAACAAGCATGGGAACCTGGAGACCCAACAGAGGAAGGCCGCCTCGATGGGGTACTTGAATATGTTCAAGGACCTCACAGACCAACTGAGTCTGGCGGAGCTCCAGCGCGCGGACTGCCGGCTCAAGATCTCCGGCCACGATGAATTGCGACACGGAACAAAGACAAAGGCCGTTTCGACCGGATAGCCGCCCTCGAAAAAATTGGTGAAAGAGGTGACAGTCACCGCAATTACTCCAGCATCGTTCTATCATTCTAGGTAGTTTCCGATGCAAACATGTTTTTAGTGTTGCGACGCTCAATTGTGAAATGGTGGAGCAAGGCTCCCTGGCTCACCCTCTGCGTGCTCCTCGCGGTGCTGTACGTTTTTGGCTATGCGATGATGCGATGGAAGGAGCCGGCCAGCAATCCGATCCGTTCACTACCCACTTATACATATTTTTTTATCGTTACCGTCGCCACCGTGGGCTATGGCGATGTCGTACCGCTCTCCACAGTTGGCCGGCTCACTGCTGGCGTGATCGCGTTGGGAGGCATCGGCGCCGCGGCCATTGCGCTCGGCCAGATCTTCACCTCGTTTGGAAATTACGTCAGGCGTCGCGAAAAGGGGTTGTTGGGATTCGATATGAAAGGACACATTGTAATCTTCGGAAATAGGGGCGCTGAAACCGCCGAGTTGATTCGGTGCCTGATCGGCGATCAACAATCCAGTGGCACTTCGATTATACTTTGCTCACAGTGGACCGAGCAAAATCCGTTTCCCGATTTCATCGACTTCGTTCGTGGCGAACTGACCAGTCCAGAGGTCATGACGAGAGCTTGCGTGAAAGATGCCGGCAAGATAATCATTCATGCCGGCACCGACTACGAAAGTATCTCCATCGCGCTCGCAGTCAAGGAAATCAACCAGTCGGCGGCCATCGTCGTCAAGGCCAATGACCCGGGCAAGGAGGTAGACATCGAGCGCGTGGACCGCAACCGCGTCGTTTGTATCAAGGCGGTCGATGTACCAATGATTGTTCGCGAGATACATAATCCCGGCATCACTCAGGTGCTCGAAAAACTGTTGTCGTCGCAAGGGCAGGATCTGCGGTGCCTTCAAGTGCCCCCTGGCAATCATAGCTTCAGCTTTGGTTTGCTGGCGCATAATTTCCGTGAGCGGCATGGAGCAATCCTCATTGGGATGCGGCCCGCTGGAAACGCCTTGAACTCTGGATCGATTTTGAATCCGGGATTCCACGCGGTGGTGGAGGGCGGGATGTTCCTGGATTACATTTCCCAGAGTCCGATTAAGATTGACTGGGCAGAGATGCAAAAAACCGCTTCCTAACGTAACCACTTCCGAGCCGCGACCGTAGGAAGCGGTGTTCGGTCATTCGAAAATCTCGCTCAATATCCTGCCGATCGACCCCGCCGGCTGCTCCACACCCAACAACTCCGCCAGCGTCGGGGCAATATCATTAACCGATATCCTTTGCCGGTAATCGCCGGTCTTGATGCCAGCTCCCAGGAAGATCACAGGCACGTGCGTGTCATAGTCGTAGGGCGTGCCGTGCGATGTGCCGGTTGCTTCGAAAAGGTAATAAGGATCTTGCAGGAGCATGATGTCCCCTGACCTTGAGCCGTAAAAACCCAAACTGAACGCCCGGCTAATTGAGTCCTGTTGCACATTGCCCAACAGCAATTGAGTTCGCGTGTAAACCCTGGCAATGTGGTTTTCGGTGAGCGCGGCTTCGGCGGCGGTCCGCTCCACTTCGGCCCGGTCCAACTTCTTGGCGGAGATCAGTTCCAGATTGAGGTACTGCATGTTTGGTGCGCTGGGCAGCAGCCACTTTCCGGTTCCGAAGCGCTTTGTCAAGGCGGCGTTGATTTTCTGCGTGATGCGAATCTCAGATACACGGCCACCCGGCATCTTACGATCCCGATTCACTTCCGGGATCGGCGCGACGCCGTGGTCGGCAGTCAGGACCACCAGGATATTCCCGGCTCCGGCGCGATGCTCGGCGGCGTCAAAGAGCTTGCCAAGCAGGCGGTCCGTGCGAATCGAGATATCGCGCACCGCTGGATCGTCGGGTCCGACGGCGTGCCCCACGTAGTCGTTCGAAGAAAAACTCACCGCGAGAAGATCGGTACCCGTGTGATGGCCGAGGTTCTCGCCTTCAATGGCGCGCTCGGCAAACTCCTCGATCATTTCGTTGCCCCAAGGCGTGGCTTCGAGCGA
>WNFG01008392.1_pt1 | contig 10957 bp, 10 predicted proteins | sample 5400431 | NCBI WGS metagenome assembly WNFG01 (sample SAMN13153346, study PRJNA577476) | soil metagenome | isolation source: 120 cm saprolite under Douglas fir tree site 2 hole 3 replicate 2 | place: USA:California | collected 2015-04-18
CACGCTGGTGCGCAGGAGCGGCGCCGTGATGCGGCCGAGCGTCTTGAGGCGCGACGCGCCGAGGATGCGGCTCGCCTCCTCGAGGTCGGTGTGCACGACGCGGAACGCGGACTGGAGCTGCTGATAGGCGGCCGGCATCGCGATGGTGATGAAGGCGAGGAGCAGGATCCAGAGCGTGCCGTAGAGCACGTAGCGGTAGCTGAGAAAGAGGCCGACGCCGAGCACGATGCCGGGCACCGCGACCGGCGCGGTGGCCAGGAAATCGAGCACGCGATGGCCGGCGATCGCCTTGCGGGTGGTCAGGTACGAGATCACCACCGCGATCACGGTGCCGATGGTGGCGGTGAGCGTGCACAGGATCATCGTGTTCTTGAAGGCGAGCGAGGTCGCCGAGATCTCGAAGAACGCGAAGGTGATGTTGTGCAGCGTAGCGGTCGCGGGCGTCACGAATTGCGAGGCGACCGGCGAGAACGCCGCGTTGAGCAGCGCGCCGTAGGGGAGAAAGACGGGATTGCACAACACCAGGAAGACGATGCCGAGCGCCGCCCAGCGCCATTTGCCGAGCTGCACCAGGCGCGGATTGCCCTGGCGCCCGCCCACCACCGCATAGCCGCGCCGGCCGAGCACAAAACCTTCGGCGCGCAGGAGCAGGATGGTGAGCACGAGCAGCGGGAGCGACGCCGCCGCGGCGAGCTCCTCCTTGGGCGGATACTGAAACAGGCTCCAGATCTTGGTGGTCATGGTGTGGAAGCCCGCCGGGATCGCGAGGATCGCGGGCGAGCCGAACAGCGTCATCGCTTGCAGGAAGGCGACGAGCGCGCCGGCAAAGAGCGCCGGCATGGCGAGCGGAACGGTGACGCGGCGCGCCGTGGTCCAGGCGCTGCCGCCGAGAATCGCGGAGGCATCCTCGAGGTCGCCGGGAATGCGGTCGATGGCGTTGGCGACCAGCACGAACACGTACGGAAACGTGTAGCAGGAGATGACGAAGATCAGGCCTTCGAGCGTGTAGATGTCGAACAGGTACTCGTCCTGCGGCGCGCCGGTGACGGCGCGGTAGATCTTGTTGAGGAGGCCGCTGTTGGGCGCGGCCAGAAGCTCCCAGGCGATGGCGCCGAGGAACGGCGGCGTCACGAATGAGGCCGTCACCAGCGCGCGCACGACGCCACGCAGCGGCATGTCGGTGCGCGCGACGAGCCAGCTGATCGGCGCCGCCACCAGGCAGCAGAACGCGGCCGAGCTGGTCGCCACGATCACGGTGGTGACGAGCGGCTCGAGGAAGACCGGGTTGGCGACGAGCTGGTAGAAATTGCCGAGCGTGAGCGCGCGCGACTTGTCGGTGATGGCGTAGATCACCAGCCACGACATCGGCAGCACGATGAGCGCGCACAGCACCAGCGCGAACAGGATCAGGATCGGCCATGAGAGGTCGAAGCGCAAGGGCCGGCGCTCGGCACTGGCGGGCAGCGCGATGGTCATGCGGCGGCCTCGCGGTCTTGCGCGAGCGCAGCCCCACGCACCGTCATCATCCGCGAAAGCGGATGATCCAGTAGCCACGGCGCGATGGATGGGGCGAAACTTTGCAACATCATGAAGTCGGCGATTACTGGATGCCCCGCTTTCGCGGGGCATGACGCAGTGCTGGTGGCAATGATTTTCCTCATACCTTGAACAATTGCTGATAGCGCGTCTTGATCTCCTCGGCCATCTTCTCGACGCCGGCGGGATCGTCCTTCATCAGCTTGATCTCGGAGAGCTTCTTGTGGCCGGGCTTGTCCTTCACCTGGGCATGCACCGAATGCTGGCCGGTGAAGTCGACCAGAAGCTGCTGGCCTTCACGGGTGTGCAGCCAGTTCTGGAAAAGCCGCGCCGCGTTCGGATTGGCCGCGGTCTTGAACACGCCGCTCGGGCCCGTGATGGTCGGCGTGCCCTCGGTCGGATAGACCGGCTCGACCGGCTGACCGGCGTCCTTGAGCTGCAGCAGATTGTAGTCGTTGCCGTCCGCCTGCACGGCGCGCTCCCCGAGCGCGAGCTTTTTTGGCGGATCGGTCGACGACTGCACCTGCATGACGCGCTGCTTGGACAGTTTTTCGAAATACTGCCAGCCGAGCTCGCGCACGATCTGGAAGGTGGCGGTCATGATCGTGCCGCTGTAGGCGGGATGGCCCTTGACCATCTTGCCGGCCCATTTCGGCTCGAGCAGGTCGGCAAAGCTCTTGGGCGCATCCTCGGGCTTCACCAGATTGGTGTTGTAGCCGAGCGAAGATAGCCACACGCGGGTGGTGATGAAGAGGCCAAGCTGATGAAGTGCGCGGCGTCGGCGCTGTTGACGATGTCGCAGACGTGGATGTTGCTTCCCATCTCCTGCGCGATGCGCTGGAAGACGCGCTCGGAGCCCGAGCGCTCCACCCGCACCGCGATGCCGGCAAATTTTGCCTCGAACGCCTTGGCGAGCTTTTCGGCCACCGGCAGGTCCATCGCGGTGTAGAACGCGACCTTGCCTTCCTTCTTGGCGGCCTCGACCAGCGCCGGCGTGATCGCGGCGGGCGCCGGCGCCTGCGCGCGCAACGGCGCAGCGAAGACCGTGAGGCCGGCCGCGGCCGAGACTTTGAGCGCGTCGCGTCTGGAAATGATTGTTTTCGCCATTGTTTCGCTCCCGACTCTCCCGTCGTCATTGCGAGCGAAGCGAAGCAATCTCAGCCGCAAATTCCGAGCATGTGGTTGAGATTGCTTCGTCGCGCTGTCGCGCTCCTCGCAATGACACTAGACCTTGAAGATCCTCGTATAGCGCGCCTTGATCTCTTCGCTCAGCTTCTCGACCGCGGCGGCGTCCTCCTTCATGGTCTTGACCTCCTTGAAAGGCTTGCGGCCGGGCTTCTCCCTGGTGAGCGGGTGCATCGAGCGCAGCCCGCCCTCGTCGACGACGAGCTGCTGGCATTCCGGGGTGAAGCAGAAGCACTGGAAGAGGCGCGCCGCATTCGGATTGGGCGCCGCCTTGAACACCGCGTTGGGGCCGACGATCAGCGGCACGCCCTCGGTGGCGTAGACCGGCTCGATCGGACCGTTCTTCTCCTTGATCTGGAACACGATGTACTCGGCGCCGTCCGCCATCACGGCGCGTTCGCCGAGCGCGAGCTTCTTCGGCGGATCGGTCGCGGACTGCACCTGCATGACCTTCTGCTTGGCGAGCTTCTCGAAATACTCCCAGCCGAGGTCGCGCGCCATCTCGTAGGTCGCGGTCATGATGCCGCCGCTGTAGCCCGGATGGCCCTTGACGATCTTGCCCATCCACTTCGGATCGAGCAGGTCGGCGAAGCTTTTCGGCGCTTCTTCGGCTTTCACCAGGTTGGTGTTGTAGGCGATGATGCAGAGCCCGACGCGGAAGCTCGCGTACATGCCGTCCGCATCCTTGTGCTCGACCGGATAGTGCTTGGCGACGTCTTCCGGGACGAACGGCGCGAGCAGGCCGTCGCGCTTCCACACGATCAGGTGGGACGCGTCGGACGAGTTCACCACGTCGACCGCGTGGATGTTGCTGCCGTACTCCTGGCCGATGCGCTGAAACACGCGCTCGGCGCCGGTGCGCTCGACGCGCACCGCGACGCCGGGAAATTTCGCCTCGAACGCCTTGGCGATCTTCTCGGCGATCGGCAGGTCGATCGAGGTATAATAGATGACCTTGCCCTCTTTCTTGGCGGCCTCGATCAGCGCCGGCGTGATCGCGGTCGCCGGCGGCGCCGCGGCGCGAAGCGGCGAGGCGAACACCGTCGACGCCGCGACCGCGGTCGTGCCCTTGAGAATGTCGCGCCGGTTGAATGTCCCCTCTCGCATCGTCTCCTCCTTGCGGTCTTGCTCGGGTTTCTTCGCGCCCGTGACGTTCACCCCACCAGCGCCCGGCAGCGCTCGGGCGGCAGGTGGAGCCAGACTTTCGTGCCTTGCGGAATGCTCTCGGCGGGCGCCGTGACGGCGCGCACCTGCGTGCCGTCGGCGAGCTCCACCATGTAGTCGCGGCTGTTGCCGAGAAAGACGTTGCGCGTGACGGTCGCGGGCAGCACGTTGTCGGCCGCCTCGCCGGGCGCGGTCATCAGCCTGATCTCGTGCTGGCGGATCGACATGGCGGTCTCGCCGGGCTGCGTGTCGCCGACGCAACGCACCGTCACGCCCACCACCGAGACGTGACTGCCGTCGAGCGTCTTGCCGCGGATGATGTTGCTCGCGCCGATGAAGCGGGCGACGAATTCGGAACGCGGCCGGTCGTAGATCTCCTGCGGCGGGCCGACCTGCTCGATCCGGCCGAGATTCATCACCGCGATCAGGTCGGAGGTGGTCATCGCCTCCGACTGGTCGTGGGTCACGTAGACGGTCGTGTAGCGGTACTGGTCGTGCAGCCGGCGCACCTCGAAGCGCATCTCCTCGCGCAGGTTGGCGTCGAGATTCGACAGCGGCTCGTCGAGCAGCAGCGTCTCGGGCTCGACGATCAGCGCGCGGGCGAGCGCGACGCGCTGCTGCTGGCCGCCCGACAGTTCGCCGGGATAGCGGTCGGCGAGCGCGCCGAGCTTGGTGGTGGCGAGGATGGCGGCGACCTTCTTGGCGATGGTGTCGCGCGGCAGCTTCCGCAGCGTGAGGCCGTAGGCGATGTTCTGGGTCACCGTCATGTGCGGCCAGAGCGCGTAGCTCTGGAAGATCATCGACATGTTGCGCGTCTCGGGCGGCAGCGTGCGCGACGGCGAAGACACCACGCGGCTGCCGACCGCGATCTCGCCCGCGCTCGGCTCGACGAAGCCGGCGATCAGGCGCAGCGTCGTGGTCTTGCCGCAGCCCGAGGGGCCGAGCAGGCAGACCATGAGCCCGTGTTCGATCTTGAGCGAGACGTCGTCGACCACGGCGAGGTCGCCGTAGCGCTTCGTCAGACCGCGTAATTCGACAGATGCCACCGCGGGCCCCTCGTTGCCAATTCTTCAAAAATGCTTGTTGGCGCCCTCAGGATATCAACCCCGTGGACGGCCGTGGCGTCCCACGATGCCGCAGGCCGGCATTCTGCTTGCGCGTGATCTTGTCCGAAAACCGGCGTCCACTTTTCGGGATCACGCGGCTCAGGTCCCGGTAAAGGCCGGCTTGCGCTTTTCCATGAAGGCCCGCCGCCCCTCGATGTAGTCCTTGCTGTCGAAGCAGCGCTTCACCAGGTCGGCGCAGCGCTTGAGGTCGCGCTTGCTTTCGTCCTTCACGGTCTCGTTGGCGATGAACTTCACGGCATTGACCGTGAGCGGGGCATTGCCGCCGATCGTGTCGGCATAGTTCTTCACGTAGGCCTCGAGTTCCGCCACCGGCAGCACCCGGTTGACCAGGCCCATGGCGACCGCCTCGGCGGCGTCGAACTGGCGCGCCGTGTAGAAGATTTCCTTCGTGAACGAGGGACCGACCAGGTCGGCGAGCCGCTTGATGCCGGGGTAGCCGTAGCCGAGGCCGAGCTTCGCGGCCGGCACGCCGAAGCGCGACTTGTCCGACGCGATGCGCAGGTCGCAGCACAAGGCGAGCCCGAGGCCGCCGCCGATGCAGTAGCCGTTGATCATCGCGATGGTCGGCTTGGGAAACTCGTAGATCGAATTGTTCGCCTTCTCGGCAATCTTGTTGTAGCTCGCGATCGCTTCCTCGTTGGAGCGCACCTTCTCGAACTCCGAGATGTCGGCGCCCGACACGAAGGCCTTGCCGCCGGCGCCCGTGATGACCACCACGCGCACCTCGTTGTCGCGCGCGAAGTCTTCCATGATACGGCTCGCCGCCTCCCACATGGCGAGCGACACCGCGTTGTGGCGCTCGGGATTGTTGAAGGTCATGTAGCCGACGTGCCCCTCCTTGCGGGACAGCATCTTGTCGGTCTGGGTCATCGCGAAGCTCCGTTGGTACTCGTCATGGCCGGGCATAGTCGTTCGAAGAACGGCGTCGCTTTGCTCGCCTATGTCCCGGCCATCCACGTCTTGCCGTTCAAACGAAGGCGTGGATGCCCGGCATGAAGCCGGGCATGACGAATGACAGTTTCCTATTCATCTCAAATCGCGTTCGCCGCGCGCAGCGCCGCGATCTGCTTGGCGTTGAAGCCGAACTCCTTGAGCACCGCGTCGGTGTGCTGGCCGATGGCGGGCGGCGTCTGCACGAGCTTGCTCGGCGTGCGCGACATGGTGAAGGGCTGGCCCACCAGCGTGAGATTGCTCTTCTTCACCGGCTGCGCGATCGCGATGTGCTTGACCTGCGGATCGTCGAACATCTGGTCGATCGAATAGATCGGGCCGCTCGGCACGCCGGCCTTGTTGAAGCGCTCGATCCAGTCGGCGCTGGTGCGCTTGACCGTGCGGCGATCGATCTCTTCGTTGAGCGCATCGCGGTTCTTCGAGCGGGTGGCGCTGTTGACGTAATCCGGGTGCGCGATCAGCTCGGGCGCTTCGAGCGTCTTGCAGAAGCGCTCCCAGATCTTCTGGCCCGTCGACGCGATGTTGATGTGCCCGTCGGCGGTCCTGAACACGCCGGTCGGGATGCTGGTCGGGTGATTGTTGCCGGCCTGCTTCGCCACCTCGCCCTTCACCAGATATCGCGCCGCCTGGAAATCGAGCATGAAGATCTGCGCCTGCAGGAGCGAGGTCTGGATGTGCTGGCCCTTGCCGGATTTCTCGCGCTCCAGCAGCGCCGTGAGAATGCCCATCGCGCACGACAGGCCGGCGCAGAGGTCGGCGACCGGAATGCCGACGCGCACCGGCCCCTGTCCGGGCAAGCCGGTGATCGACATCAGGCCGCCCATGCCCTGGGCGATCTGGTCGAAGCCCGGCCGCAACGCGTAGGGGCCGCTCTGCCCGAAACCCGAAATGCTGCCGTACACGATGCGCGGGTTGACCTTGCGCAAGTCCTTGTAGTCGATGCCGAGCCGCTTCTTCACGTCGGGCCGGAAATTCTCCACCACGACGTCGGCTTTCTTCACCAACCGCTTGAAGGCGGCGAGCCCCTCGGGCGCCTTCAGGTTGAGCGTCATGCTGCGCTTGTTGCGGTGCAGGTTCTGGAAGTCGGGACCCTCGCGCGGACCACCGAGCGGCTCGCCGGTCTCGAGCTGGGGCGGAGACTCGATCTTGATGACATTGGCGCCCCAGTCCGCGAGCTGCCGCACGCAGGTCGGGCCGGCGCGTACGCGGGTGAGGTCGAGGACGGTGAAACGAGAAAGGGCCTTCGAGGCCCTGGGTATCGGCATTTTCGGATGTCTCCCACGCCACTTTTCCGGACGGAACCCGGCCCGGACACGATCCGGGGTGGATACCGGAATGCCCCGGAAAATACCAGCAAATCCGCGGCTGCGCAGCACATCGCAGGAACATGGCAGCCCGCTTGCGCAGGCGTGGCGCCGCGGGCCAGACTCGGGGACCTGTCGACCATGGGGCCGTGATGATGCGCTGGTACGCGATCCCGATGCTTGCGGCGCTGGCGATCGCCGCGGGCGGCGTTCAGGCGAACGACGAGGCCACCATGAAAGAACTCGCTACGACCGGAAAGCTGAGGGTCGGCGTCGTCGCGGCGCCCAGCATGTCGGCGTTCTTCGTCACCAAGGACGCGGCCGGCCAGCCGCGCGGCGTCACCGCCGATCTCGGCGCCGCGCTCGCCAAAAAGCTCGGCGTGCCGGTCGAGTTCATGGTGGCGCCCAATTCGGGCGAGGTGACCGACGCGGTCAGCACCGGCGCGATCGACGTCGCCTTCATGCCGGTCGACGAGGAGCGCAAGAAGCGGATCGAATTCGGCCCCGCCTATTTCGTGGTCCAGAGCACGTATCTCGTGACCGCGGCCTCCGGCATCCGCACGCTCGCCGAGGTCGACCGGCAGGGCGTGCGCGTCGTCGGCATCGCCAACACGACCACCATCCGCAGCGCCGCGCGCGCGCTCAAGAACACCACCATCGCGGCCGCGACCTCGGTCGATGAAGCCATGGCGATGCTGCGCTTAGGCACGGCGGATGCGTTCGCGCTCTCGCACGACTCGCTGCCGCCGCTCGCCGCCACCCTGCCGGGCTCGCGCATCCTCGACGGCGGCTTCCAGCAGACCGTCATCGCGATCGCGGTGCCGAAGGACCGGCCGCAGGCTCTCGCCTATGTGAGCGCCTTCATGGAAGACGCGAAGGCGTCGGGCGTGGTGCGGCGCGCGCTCGACGACGCCGGGTTCAAGGACGCAGCCGTGGCGCCGCCCGCGCCGCGCTGATCGCTGCACTTTTTCGCGGAGGCGGCTCATGAGCGATGGACATCCTCGCCCGGCGTCCTACGGCAAGAAGGTCGGCCTCGTTTTGCAGGGCGGCGGCGCGCTCGGCAGCTATCAGGCGGGCGTCTACGAGGCCCTCGCGTCATCCGAATATCCCCCCGACTGGGTGGCGGGCATTTCGATCGGCGCCGTCAACGCCGCGATCATCGCCGGCAATCCGCCGGAGCGGCGCGTGCACTGCCTGCGCCGCTTCTGGGAAGAGATCACGGCGCCGACCCAGCTGTGGCCGCCCGCGCCGCAGGGAGTCCTCGCCACCTGGCAGCAGCGCGCGAGTGCGCTCGCCGCGATCATGTTCGGCCAGCCAGGCTTCTTCGCGCCTCGCCCGCCGCAAGACTGGTTCGCATCCGGCAAGGCGCTGAGCTATTACGACACGTCCGCGCTCAAGGAGACGCTGGAGAGGCTGGTCGATTTCGACCGCATCAATCATGGGAAGGACGTGCGGCTGAGCGTCGGCGCGGTCAACGTGCGCACCGGCCATTTTTCCTATTTCGACAGCGCGCACATGACGATCCGGCCCGAGCACGTGATGGCGAGCGGCGCGCTGCCGCCGAGCTTTCCGCCGGTGAAGATCGACGGCGAATGTTATTGGGACGGAGGACTCTTCTCCAATACGCCGCTGCAATACATCGTGGACTATTCGCCGCGCCGCAGCCGCCTTGTTTTCCAGGTCGACGTCTTCCAGGCATTCGGCTGCCTGCCGACCAATCTCGACGAGGTCGCCGAGCGCGAGAAGGACATCCGCTATTCCAGCCGGACGCGCGCCACGACCGATGCGCTGAGCGAAAAGCACCACGTGCGTCACGTCATCAACGAGCTGCACAAATTGCTGCCGCCTGAGATCGCGAACACGCCGGAAGCCAAGCGCCTTTACGAGCATGGCTGCGTCACCGAGATGGACATCGTGCAGCTGATCTACCGTCCGATGGCGCCGCAGGGCAGCGCGAAGGATTTTGAATTCAGCCGCTCGACCATGCAGGCGCGCTGGCAGCAGGGACTTTCGGACGCCCGCACCACCCTGCAGGCCTCGCCATGGCTCGCACCCAGCCCGAAAGAGGTGGGCGTGCGCGTGTTCGACGTGATGCATGACATCCTGATCGCGCAGCGCGATGCGGGCCTGGCACCTGAACAACTGCAGAGGACGAGATGACCGCAACCGACACCCTTCCGCGCGTCTCCGCGGCCGCGCTCAAGGCCTATATCAACCGGGCCTTCACGGCGGTCGGCATTCCGGCCGCAGACGCCGCCGTTCTGGGCGAGCTGATCACGGAAGCCGATCTGCGCGGATCGGACACGCATGGCGTTTTTCGCATGCCGCAGTACTGCAAGCGCATCAAGGCGGGTGGCGTCAACGCGCGGCCCAATATCCGCGTCACGCAGGAGCGGCCCTCGACCGCCATCATCGAGGGCGACAATGCCATGGGCCATCTCATCATGAAGCGCGCGGCCGAGACCGCGATCGCCAAGGCGAAGCAGACGGGAGTCGGCTGGGTCGGCGCGCGCATGAGCAACCACGCGGGGCCGGCGGCGCTCTACGCCATGATGCCGCTCGCGCACGACATGATCGGGCTCTACTTCGCGGTCGGCAGCAACAACCACCTGCCGCCCTGGGGCGGAGGCGAGTCGCTGCTCGGCACCAATCCGATCGCGGTCGCGGTGCCGGCGCAGGACGAGCCGCCGGTGGTGATGGACATGTCGCCGACCGTCACGGCCTACGGCAAGGTGCGGCTCAAGGCGTCGCGCGGCGAAGCGATGCCGGTCGGCTGGATGATCGACAAGCAGGGCAAGCCGCTCACCGATCCCAAGCGCGCCGACGAAGGGCACCTGCTGCCGATCGGCGACTACAAGGGCTACGCGCTCTCGCTCATCATCGGCCTCTTGGCGGGGCCGCTCAACCGCGCCGCCTTCGGCCGCGACATCGTCGATTTCGTCAAGCGGCCGGAGGCGACGACCAATACGGGTCAGTCGATCGTGGCGCTGTCGGTCGAGGCGTTCGCGCCGGTCGCCGAATTCAAGCGCAGCGTCGACCTCATGGTGCGCGCGCTGCGCGACTCAGAGCGCCTGCCCGGGGTCGACCGCATCTGGCTGCCGGGCGAGCAGAGCCACAGCAAGCGGCTCGACCGGGCGAAGAACGGAATCCCGATGCCGCCGCCGCTACGCAAGAGCCTCGACGAGCTGGCGAAGGAATTGAAGATCGATCCGGTGATGTAGGCGAAACCGCACCGCTTGCTTAGCCTGCTCCCTCCCCACGCACTGAATCCGCGCCCCTCCCCCGCTTGCGGGGGAGGCCGGGAGGGGGAAGCCACACACGCATGCGCAAGCGGCGCCCCCTCCCCGACCCTCCCCCGCAAGCGGGGGAGGGAGAGGAGAGTCATCCGCCGTTCCCGCCCGGCGGGTCGACCCAGCCGACATTGCCGTCGCCGCGGCGGTACACGATGTTGACGCGCCCGCTCACCGAATGGCGGAAGACCACGACCGGCGCGCCGGTCATATCGAGCTCCATCACGGCCTCGCTCACCGACAGGCGCTCGAGCGTCGTCGTCGATTCCGCGATGATGACCGGATTGTAGGCGGCGATCTCTTCCGGCGCGTCCTCGTCGGGCGCCGCGATCACGTAGCTCGGCGCATCGAGCGCGGGCGGCGCGCCGCCGTTGCCGGTGCGCGAGGCGGCGCGATCCTT
>WNFG01005193.1_pt1 | contig 10953 bp, 12 predicted proteins | sample 5400431 | NCBI WGS metagenome assembly WNFG01 (sample SAMN13153346, study PRJNA577476) | soil metagenome | isolation source: 120 cm saprolite under Douglas fir tree site 2 hole 3 replicate 2 | place: USA:California | collected 2015-04-18
GCTGCCCAGCGCGGCGACCGTGCCGCGTTTGAGACCCTCGTGCGTCAATACGATCAGGCGGTGCTGCGTCTGGCCTATCACCTTACCGGCTCCGATGCCGACGCTCAGGACATATTCCAGGAAGCCTTCCTGAAGGCCTATCGCCATATCGGGAATTTCCGCTTCGAGTGCTCGTTTTATACCTGGATTTACCGGATCGTCACCAACCTCTGCCTCGATCATCTGCGCAAGCGGCAGACCCGCCGGGAAGACCCGCATGTGATGACCGACTCGTCGGGGCAGGATGTGGACCTGCTCGACCGGGTTTCCGACGATCGCTCGGGGGCCAATCCGGAACGCGATCTGATGCGGCGGGAACTCGGGGCGCGCATCTCGTCGGCCCTGACCCGGCTGACACCGCGCGAGCGCATGGTTTTCGAACTCAAGCACTACCAGGGCCTGCGCCTGCGCACCATCGGAGAAATGCTCAATACGACCGAAGAAACGGCCAAAAATACGTTGTTTCGCGCCACCCAGAAGCTGAGAAGAGCCCTGGGGGCAATGCGGGAAAGTCAGGAAAGACCATGAATTGCGAATGGACGAAGGAAAATATCGCGCTCTATATCTACGACGAACTGGCCGACGACGCGCGGCATCAGCTCGAGCACCATGCGCGGCAATGCTCCGCCTGCCATGAGGAGATCGAGGCCGCGCTGGAGTTCAAAGAGAGCATGGCCGCGCTGCCGGTGGAGGAAATCTCTCCCAACATGCTGGCCGCGAACCGCATGAAGCTGCAGGAAGCGCTGGAGCACGCCCACCAGTCCCGCGGCTTCGGCCGCTTCTTCTTCGACCTGGGCGGCTGGATGCAGCAGCTGAAGCTGGCTCCGGCGGTCACCGTGGCCCTGCTGATGATCGGCTTTGCCGGCGGCTCGCTGACTACCTATCGGCTCGCTCGTACGACGCCTGCGGATCTCAAGACACCACCTGTCCAGCCTACGGTCGCCGAGGCGGACATTGTCGGTGTGAAATCCGTCACACCCCCGGATGAATCGGGCCGTGTGGTGATTAAATACGACACGATTCAACAGCAGGAATCTTCGGGCGCATCCGACGATCCGCTGATCCAGAAGCTGCTGCTGGCCGGAACGCGCAGCAATAATACCGACGTGCAGATGGGCTCCATCGAGATCCTGAAACGCAAGCTCCAGGACGACAAAGTACGGGAAGTGCTCATCGCCTCTCTGCGCCTGGACGATAACCCGGGCGTGCGGCTCAAATCTCTGGGATCGCTGAAGGGATGGATCCGGGACATTCACGTGCGCGATGCCGTGGTGGAAGCTCTGATTCACGACAACAACGCCGGAGTGCGGGGTGAAGCGATCCGCATGCTCGAACCGGCGCGCGGCGATACCAGCGTGAGCGAAGCTCTGCATGCGCTGGCGAAGAATGACAAAGACGCCTATATCCGATCGGAAGCCCGAAGGATTCTGGCCAATTCGCCGACGTTGTATTAGCAAAGACGTTTCACCGCAAAGGACGCAACGGGCGCAAAGGAAGAAAAAGAAAAAAGGAATGAAGAAGAATTTACAAATCGGAGTTTTGCTGCTGGCCGGGGGGCTGGCTGTGGCGCAGGAAAAACCTCCGACCCATCTGACCCATTCCGGCGATGAGTGGGTCGAAGAAGTTACGGGGACGATCGCCGCCGCTCGTTCTGTCAAGGTCAGGGCCTATGCCGGACCCATCCGAATCCAGGGGGGGCCGCAGAAGAACATTACCTACACCCTGCGGAAACACGTTCAGGCATCCTCGGAGAAAGCGGCGCGACGGGAGCTGCATCGGATGCACGTGCTGACCTCCACCGAGGGCGACGTGGCGATGATACGGGGCGAATGCAGCGATGCCGGTTCGATGGAACTTGAGATTCACGTGCCCCGCAAGACCGCTCTGGTGCGCCTTGAAACCAGCGGCGGCCCGATCATGGCATCCAATATCGCCGGGAAGGTTGAAGCCCATACCGGCGGAGACACCATTCAGCTCGATCAGATCGATTCGGATGTATTCGCCACCACCGGCGGCGGAAATATCGTGATCGGCAGGATCGGCGGCGAGGTGCGCGTGGAAACCGGGGGCGGGGACATCCGCATTGATGCCGGGGAAGCGATGAAGCTGACGACCGGCGCGGGCTCCATCCAGGTCAATAAGTGCAACGGTCAGCTCAATGCCTCGACCGGCGGCGGAGCGATCGATCTGAAGGAAGTAACCGGGAGGGTGCAGATCGCCAGCGGAGGCGGCTCCATCAAACTGGGGCGCGTGTGGAGCGGAGTCAGGGCTGAGACCGGCGGCGGGCCCATTGTGGTCGACCTGGCGGCGCATGGCGGCGCGTTTACAGCGTCCCGTCTTGAGACCTCGGCGGGCGACATTGTCGTCTACATTCCGGACGATCTGAAGGTGACCATTCAGGCCGCCGTTGAACTGGCCCGAGGAATGGGCATTAACAGCGAATTTCCCGACCTCAAAATCATGCGCGGCAATGCCCAGTGGCGCCCGCGCGACGTTCGGGCGGAAGGCAGGCTGAACGGCGGCGGTCCGCTGCTGATCGTTCACACCACCAACGGCAATATCGACTTCCGCAGAAGAGATAAGAAGTAAGAGGGCCCCGGCTAAGGAAACGACAAGGCAAGGAAAAAAGAAACAGGAGTTATGAATATGATCCGCAAAATGCAACTCGCGCTGCTTTTCGTCGCACTCGCCCTGCCAGGCACGCTTGCACTGGCGCTGACCGGCCCGGAAGATGAACAACCGCAAATCAACGCCGGACACGAGGGATGGTTCTTCGCCGCCGGAGGCTCCTATCTGGGCGTGGTCATTCAGGACGTGACCGCCGATCGCCTGAGCGCGCTCAAGCTGAAGGAAGAACGCGGCGTTGAAGTCACCATGGTCGATCAGGACGCGCCCGCGGGCAAAGCCGGCTTGAAAGAACACGACGTAATTCTCGATTACAACGGGACCCGGGTGGAAAGCGAAGAGCAGCTTCGCCGCATGATCCGCGAAACCCCGGCCGGACGCACCGTGGCGCTGGGCATCAGCCGCGACGGCTCGCCCATGAGCATCCAGGTGCAGCTGGGCGATCACGCCAAAGTGGCCGCCGATCACGCGCATAAAATGACCCATGAAAACTTCGAAGTCATGATTCCGCGCATGCGCGACTTGCAGGAATTCAACATTGAACTGCCGGGCTCGCCCGTGTTGGGCATTCAGATCGACCCCGTGGGCCGCCAGCTGGGTGAGTATTTCGGCGTGAAAAACGGCGAAGGTCTGCTGGTGCGGTCGGTGGAAAAAGGCAGCATCGCCGACAAAGCGGGGCTCAAAGCCGGAGACGTTATTACCCGCGCCGACAATGAAAAGATTTCCGAACGGTCAGACCTTCGCAAGGCGCTCCGCGCCCGCAAGGATGGCGGCAAAGTCGCGCTGGGGATTGTCCGCGACAAACGCGAGCAGACCATCACGGTGGATGTCCCGGCCCGCAAAACCCGCGAGGGATCAAGCCTGGAATTCAGCTTTCCCGACCAGCAAACTCTCGAAGAGATCAAGGCAAGACTGCGCGCCATGCAGCCCGAAATCAAGCAGCAGATTGAGCGGCAGATAAAAGACAGTATGCGCGAACTGAAGCCTCAGATGGTGAAAATCAGCAGTGAGATCAGGCCTGAGATACAGGAATCCATGCGCAAGGCGCGGGCGGAGATGGAGCGGCTTCGCAAAGAGATTCAGGAGCGGCAGAAAGAGTGGAAGCGGAAGATGGGAACGAACCAGATGATCTGATAGTCAGACACAAAAAACATTTGCCGCTGATTTTCGCTGATCAACGCAGATCAAAAAACCATCTAAAAAAGATCTTTATCTGCGTTCATCCGCGAAATCAGCGGCAATGTTTTTGCTGTTTTCTACTCTTCCCATTTCTTAAAGATCAGAGAGCCATTCGTTCCGCCGAAGCCGAAGGAGTTCGACAGGGCGTACTTGAGCGTGGCCTTGCGGGCGACGTTGGGCACAAAATCCAGATCGCATTCCTCGCCCGGATTTTCAAGGTTCACGGTGGGCGGCAATATCTGGTCGCGAAGAGCGAGAACCGTGAGGCCCGCCTCCAGACCGCCGGCGCCGCCAAGCAGGTGGCCGGTCATGGACTTGGTGGAGCTGACCGGAACTTTGGCGTGGGCGCCGAAGGTCTTCTTGATCGCGCGGGTCTCGAGCATGTCGCCAAGGGGTGTCGAGGTGCCGTGAGCGTTGATATAGCCGATATCCTCGGGCTTGATGCCCGCGTCGTTCATGGCATTCATCATGACGCGATAACCGCCGTCGCCATCGTCGGCGGGCTGGGTGATGTGAAAAGCATCGGCGCTCATTCCGTAGCCCACGATCTCGCCGAGAACGACGGCGCCGCGTTTTTTCGCGTGCTCCAGTTCCTCAAGAATCATGATGCCCGCGCCTTCGCCGATCACGAAGCCGTCGCGGTCTTTGTCCCAGGGACGGCTGGCGCGATGGGGCTCGTCGTTGCGTGTGGAAAGCGCGCGCATAGCCGCAAAGCCGCCCACACCCATGGGGGTGATGGCGGCTTCCGTGCCGCCGGCAATCATGACGTCAGCATCGTTGCGCTGGATGATCTTCCAGGCATCGCCGATGGCATGGGCGCCTGTGGTGCAGGCGGTGCAGGTGGCTTCATTCGGTCCTTTGGCGCCATAACGGATGCTCACCTGGCCGGCGGCCAGATTGACGATGGTGGCCGGGATGAAAAAGGGCGAAATCCGCCGCGGCCCGCCGGTCAGAAGCGCTTCATGTTCGCGCTCAATGACATCGAAGCCGCCGATTCCGGACCCGATATGGACGCCGACGCGGGGCGCATTTTCAGGCGTGATCCGCAGGGCGCACATCTTCATCGCTTCTTCCGCGGCGGCCATCGCCAGGTGGATGAAGCGGCCCATTTTCTTGAGCTCTTTCCTGTCGATGAAATTGAGCGGATCGAAGTTTTTGACTTCGGCGGCAATCCGGCAGGCGAATTTGCCGGCATCGAAGCGCGTGATCGCAGCCACTCCGCTTTTGCCGTCAAGAATGTTCCGCCAGACCTCGGTGGAGTCGTTCCCCACACCGCAGATCAGACCCAGGCCCGTGACAACGACCCTTCTCGGCAAACTACTTGCCGCCTTTCGCGTGCTTTCCGATGTAATCCGTCGCGTCTTTGACGGTGCGGATCTTTTCGGCGTCTTCGTCGGGGATCTCGATGTCGAAGGCCTCTTCGAAGGCCATGACCAGTTCCACTGTGTCCAGTGAATCCGCGCCCAGATCGTCCACGAACGAGGCGTTGGCGGTGACTTCGCCTTCATCGACTCCGAGTTGCTCGACAATGATCTGTTTAACTTTATCTTCCACTGCTGCCATGAGGTTGCGTCTCCTTGGTTCGAGGTGCGATTCTGATTCGGGATTCTACTGTTTTACCGACTTGGCGTTCTTAAGAACATAATCGATCACGTCCTGCACGGTCATCATTTTTTCCGCGTCGGCATCCGGAATTTCCATATCGAATGTGTCTTCCAGGGCCAGCACCAGTTCGGTCTGATCCAGGGAGTCGGCGCCCAGATCCGCGAACGTGGAGACGGGGGCTATATCCGCGCTTTCCACGCCCAACTGGTCGGCGATAATTTGCCGGATTCTGTCCTCCACCGTGGGCATACGTACTCCTGAGTCCGCGGCAAACCGTTTAGTGTAATTGCCCGGAAAATACCGTGTAAAGTCTTTCGAATCATTTTCAGGCAATCTATTCTACCCGGTCGGAAGGCATTTCGCCCCCAATTACGCCGCTTCGCTTACAATACCAGGTTGTCACTCAAAGCCAAGTTTCTTCTGAAATATGCGGCGGTAATCGCCGCGCTCAAAGCCCTGGGAGCCTGGGGTGTCTTGATTATAGCCGTACTCGATGCCTCGGCCTTCGGTGTACCCATGGACCCTCTGGTGGCGGGGTTCGTTTACGGCGACCCGCACCGAAGCTGGCTCTTTTGCCTGGCCGCCTCCGTGGGCTCCACCCTGGGCAGCCTGATTCCCTTTTATATCGGACGCGCCGGCGGGGAGCTGTTTCTGCTCAAGCGCATCGACGAAGCCAGGCTTTTGCGGCTCCGCGACCGCTTTGAAAAGCAGGAGTTCCTGGCCCTGATGATTCCGGCCATGCTCCCCCCGCCCACTCCCTTCAAGCTGCTGGTTTTCTCCGCCGGAGTCTTTGAAATGAAGACCCTGCAGTTCCTGGCGGCGGTCTTCAGCGGACGCCTGCTGCGGTTCGGCATTCTGTCGGTGCTCACCATCGTTTTCGGACCCCAGATTGTGGCGACCACCCGTGCCGTCATCGCGAACCATCCCGGAGCGGCCCTTGCCATACTGGCGGTCCTCGCGGTCGGCGGATACCTGATCTATCGATATCGTCGCGGGCAATAGGAGCTTTTAAAGACAAGACCTTTGCACCACGGAGGCACCGAGGCACGGAGAAGAGCAAAAATAAATGGTTTCTATTCGGACCGCTGATTCCTGGTGGTAAATCCAAAAACAGAGCTTGGATATTTCGCCCTTTCTCTCTCCGGCGGAAAGACGAGGACGCAGAGGGGATTGATGAAGCGATCCCGCAAAAACCGGAAGACGGCGCAGAGCGCCGTCTTCGTCCCGGTGATTTCCGGAAGAATTTAAGTCAGACGGTTCGCACTGTGCTCCGGAACTCCGCTGCGCGCCTGGGCGATCAGAGCGGCTGCGCCGAAGAATACGGCCGAAAACAGCAGATCCGACGCGAGTCCTCTCTGGAAGAACGGAACAGCCTTCGCGTAGCAGTCAGCCAGTCCGGCCCAGGTCCGGGGATACCACAGCCCGTTGGCCCATACGGCGAAGTTGCTGATCAGGAAAAAAGAAATGGACGAACCCAGCGCGGCGCCGCCAACGTAGAGCGGCTTTACACGGTCCTTCAGCAGATACCCGATGAAGCAGGCACCGATATACCACGCCCAGATAATCAACTGGTCAGCCAGCAGCGGCAGGCCGTACACGATGCGGGTCAGATATAAATCGGACAGGGCCACGGCAACCACGGCCACGGCGAAATGTTTGCGCGACATCCGCGAACCGAAGAACAGGAGCGCGGCCCCGAGCGGGGTAAAACCAAGCGTGGCGAAGACACCCGTGCCACTCATTACACGAACCGCGATTGCAATCGCGAGGAACAAATAGGCCAGCATGCGGCACCTCAGCTATTCATTGTGGAGGAACAGCCATCCTGGGTCAAGACAACCTCGTTTTTTCTCTTTGCATCATTTGCGCTCGCCCACGTACATATCCACCACTTTCAGGTTCTGGTCCAGAATCACGAGGCCCGCCAGCACCGGCGACTTTCTCGGGCCCGAACTGGCAAACCGCAGGTCAATCAAGCGAACTTTCCAGCTTTTTCCATCGGGCAGGCGGTCGGCCTCCACCACGGGATATTGAGCCCAATCGAGATAAACGCGGCCTAGCCGCGAACCCTTGGCGGCCAGTGTCACCGGCGTCTCTTCCGGCTTATAGCGGATGTTCGCCGTCCCCTGGGGATCGATCTCCCCCGCCAGCGTATCCACGGGCACGGACTCGAAGAAATCCCGGGTCTCAACCATCCCGCTCCATAAGAACGGGTTCAGGGGGCTGGGAAATGCCGATACTCGCAGCGGCTCCTCATCGTGCCAGGTCAGGGACTGAAGGGCAGTCACGGCCTTGCGGTGCTGGAAGTCTCGAAACCCGACCAGGCAGGCGACAAGGATCAGGGCGGTAATTGCGCCGCCCCGTCCTCGAAATTCGGACTTTCTCCCACCGATTTCGTCGGTCACCAGGCTGAACAACATGGGAAACACCAGCCCGAGAAACAAAAGGGTCAGGACGATCGGGTCGACGATGAACACTACATCCCAGGAAAACCATCGCGGGTAAAAGGGCGCAAAAGGCCGGACACCGTAGTTGTTCCAGAAATCCATCAGGATATGCACCAGACATCCCAGGAGGGCATACAGATAGAGCAGCTTCCATCGTGGCGGCTGCCCGATCTTCCATTGCCTGGCCACCATAATCCGGTAAATGCCATAGACAATGCCCAGCGTCATGGCCGCCACAAAAGGCGCGCCGAGCAGCGTGTGCGTAAAGCCGCGATGATGCTCAAGGTTTGAAACCGAGCCACCGACGACACTGACAATATCGATATCCGGCGCTTCGGTGGCCAGCGTCAGGGTGAGAGTGGCCAGAGCCGTCCTGCGGTTGAATCCGGCACGGCCCAGACAAGCTCCGGTAAGAAAATGGGTTACAGGTTCCAAGTGGTTCCTCGGTAGAGAGAACTATTGTAATGGCACGGGCGATCAGCCATTCCTGTCCTTCGCGATACGAAATCACTTATCTCGTAAAAGCACCACCAGAGCCGACCAGTTGAGTTTAAGCAGATTCCTCTCCGCTGCGCGGATCGGAATGACAAAAGAGAGTGCATCGCGAGGGAGAGCTAATCGCCGACCGCTAAATACCTCGGTCAAAAATATATTCCGATCACCCCTCAAGTTTTCTCAAACCGCGCCCGATAGAGGATGCGTACCCAATCTTCGCAAACGATCAGGGAGGAACCCGATGGTAGGTGGCATAGGGAACAGCAGCAATGTGGCGGAACTGATGGGAATGATGGTCCAGAGCCAGGCACAGGACCCGGTGGCCTCGGCCGCGAGTATGGACGCATTGAAAAAAACTCTGGACAGCTCCGCGTCGGAAGCGGCGGCGCTAGTCGCCCAAATCAGCTCCGCGACCACGCAGGGCGGTCTTAACGCTTACGCCTGAAACGGCGGCTCCTGCGCGGGAAGCCCGGGTGGCCTCAACGTTTACGCCTGAGTTTGTCAAGAAACTGTCGCCTTCCCAAAGAAACCGGTAAACGCCTGAACGATCAATTCGGGGACGCCGGACTTGCGCCCAAGCAAGTCGTGCCCCGCGCCTTCCATCAACGTCAGGGAATGTCTGCCCGGAACCAGCTTCAAAGCCAACTCAATCTCCGCCGGTAAGCCAAACGGGTCCCGCGAACCCTGCACAAAGATCGCCGGCGTCCTCAGCTTCGGAAAATGCGCGGTGCGCAACTCCGCCGGCTTTCTGGGCGGATGCAGAGGGTAAGAAAGGAGCAACAATCCGGCGACGAGTTCGGGGGCTTCGGCGACCAGCATAGTCGCCTGCCTGCCTCCGTAGGAATGTCCGCCGAGAAAAACTCTCCCCGCGATTTTTTGCCTCATGACTTCAACAGCGCGGCGCAGGCCTTCGCGGTCGCGCGCAGCGGTTGCGGGAAAGGGCGGTCCGGCAGGGCGGTTCTGACGGAAGGGCAGATCGCAGCGCAGAACCGTTAAACCTGCGCCGCAGAAGGCCTCGGCCACGGCCACAATCAGTTTAGCGCGGCTGTCAGAACCAGCGCCGTGGGTCAGTACCAGTCCGTCGCCAGTGGGGCTGTCGGGAAGGTGCAGAAAACCTCGGACCGGCGGGTCGGCGGTCGGATCGGCGAATTGAGAGACATCGGCGGGCATAAAGAAGAATTAGCCGCGAATTAACGCGAATAAGATCTAAAAGAAAAATTCTCTACGCGGAATTCCCGCGCAGATCGGCGACCTGTCGTTTTAACTCTTCAACCTCTCTTTTCAGCTCGGCTACTTCCTCTTCCAGCTTTACCACCCGTTCATTTTCGAGACCGCTGATCACGACCTTCCCTTCGGCCGGGGGCTCCCAGCTCTCGACGTCGCCCGCCAGCAGATGCGCGTATCGCGCCTCTTTGGTTCCAGGAAGGCGGGGCAGCACTTTTACCAGCGGTGGCTCGCGATCCATCAGCCTTTGCAGCGTGGATTGCACGTCGTCGAGATGCTCGAAACGGTGCAGGCGCTCGGAGCGTCCGCGCAGTTCACCGGGAGTCTGCGGCCCGCGCAGCAGCAGGACGCAGACGATAGCGGTCTCCGCGCGGGTGAAGTTGAAGACCTCCTGAAGCCGATGTTCGAACTTGGGCACGCGGCTGTCGAGGCCGCTCACGTGGGCGGCCAGTCCTTTTTCGCTGAGGTTCCGAAGGGCCAGCCGGACGGCCTCGTCATCCAACTCCATCACCGGATCGCGGTTCGATTTCTGGTTGCAGGCGTTGGTGAGGGCGTTCAGCGAGAGCGGATAGTAGTCGGGAGTGGTGATGTCCTTCTCAACCAGAGAACCCAGCACGCGGACTTCAGCTTCATTGAGGAGTATGGTCACGGGGGTATTTTACTCTTAGCGCCGGTGAAATCTTTCAGCCGCAGAGCAACGGGGCCGCAACCAAAAGACAAGACCTTTGCACCACGGAGTCACGGAGACACAGAGAAAAACAAAAAATAAATGGGGCCTCTTCGGACCGCCGGGGTTTCGCTGCTTGCAACAAGGGCTTCGATATTTCGACACTCTGATCCCATCGGGCAGGAGAGGACACGGAATCAGGACACGAATACTGCCGGTCACGCCTGGAATTTGGGTTTCCCGTGTCCTCATCTTTCTGCTGGTGACTCAAGTTCGAAATATCGACACTCTGCCCTGGATGAAACCGTCAGGAGCCTGCGGTCCGAAGAGGACCCATTTATTTTTTGTTTTTCTCTGTGTCTCCGTGACTCCGTGGTGCAAAGGTTTTGTCTTTTTGCTCAACCCGGAATCAGGAGTTCAAACGTCCTCTCGGCGACGCTTACTTCCACCGGGAGCGTTCCCAGCAGTTCGCCGTCGATTTCGGTGTGGATTTCCTTCGGATCGCGGGATTCCAGGGGCGTGCAGCGGAACCAGGTTGTCCAGGCCAGTTCCACGGCGTTCACTTTCCAGTTGCATCCGGTGATTACGCTGGTAAAGAAGTTCAGAAAATGGCGAATCTTATCGGTACGAAACAGCAGGAGTCGATAGTCGTTGCGTTCGAGGGCCGATCCG
>WNFG01013435.1_pt1 | contig 10952 bp, 7 predicted proteins | sample 5400431 | NCBI WGS metagenome assembly WNFG01 (sample SAMN13153346, study PRJNA577476) | soil metagenome | isolation source: 120 cm saprolite under Douglas fir tree site 2 hole 3 replicate 2 | place: USA:California | collected 2015-04-18
AATCGAGCATGTCTTTCGCAGCAGATTTCCTTCAGAGATTTCAAAGGGCCGCTCGCCGACTTCATCCAGGATTCGGAGCGCCACCAGCTGTGCTCCTTCAGCGTTTGTGCCCTGGGAAACGATGAGAAACTCTTCGCCGCCCCAGCGCACCAGCACGTCGGTTTCCCGGATCACCCGGTTGAGCCGCTGCGCCGCTTCGACCAAAACCTTGTCGCCCACGGCGTGGCCATAGGTGTCATTGATGGTCTTGAAATGGTCCAGGTCCACCAGGAAGAACGCGAGGTCGCGGTCGCGCGGTGGATCATCAGGACTTGCCGTCTGGTAGGCGCGAATGGTTTGTTGAACATCGCGAGGAACCGTGACTTGAAAGAACCTGCGATTGTGGACCCCGGTCAATGGATCGGTCAGAGAGGCTTCTTCAAACCTCTTGTTGGCTTGCGACAGCTCCAGGCTGCGGGCCGCTACGGCTTCCTCCAGCCGGTGCCGCTGTCTTTCCAGCGTTCGCGTGCGCCACGAGACAATCCACACAACCGCGAGGATAAGTAAAACGCCAAACAGAGCACGCGCCCAGAGCCTCTGCCACCAGGGCGGAAGAATCACAAAGCTGTAGCCGACGGCAGGGCTCCAGCCACGGCTTACGGAACCGCAGCTTATTTCAAATCTGTAACTCCCCGCGGGCAGGGCCGTGTAGCGCACCTGTCGAAGAGTGGTTTCCACGGAGGCGTTCTCAAGGCCGTGCAGTTGATACTTGCAGCTCATGCCTGACGGGCTGCCCAAAGCTGGGATGGAGAAATGAGCTTCAAAAGTCCCTTCGTCATACGGGACCTGCGGGCTGTCAGAGTACACCAGTTCGTTTCCCGCAAAGGTCGCCGAGGTGATCACGGTTTCCGCGGCTGCGCTCCTCGGGGACTCTATTTTCGATCGGCGATAAGACAATCCGCGGCTGGTACCGATGAAGATGCCGCCATCGGCATCTTCATAAAAAGCATCTGCGCTGACATCGTTCCACAGCAGGCCGGAGCTGCGATCTTGCGTGGTGATTGTCCCGTCCGGATGAACGACTGAGAGGCCGCGATCGCCGCCGAGCCACACGTTGCCCTCTTGGTCGCTGCCGGTCAAGTAAACGGAGTCTGAAGACAATCCGTCGCGCATGGTGAAGTGTTTGAACTCCCCGCCGCCATTCTCATTGATGCGAATACGCGTAATGCCTTTGGGTTCGAAGTAGCTGGCCCATGCCTCTTTGCCGCTGACGGCCCAAATCCCGCTGGTGGTGTCCATCAACAATCCGTCGTGGGCAGTGATGTGTTGCCACGTCTTGCCGTCAAAGCGACTGACGCCACCGCGTCCCGCGCCCCAGAGCACGCCGTCTTGGGCGAAGCTAAGAGTGGATACTGACAGATCCACATCGTGAGGAAGTGGGACGCTGGTGCGATTGATGTTTCCACCCTGCGATTTGTACTCGTCAATAAAACCCGCGCCGCTGGCCCAGATGCCTCCTTTGGGAAGCGCGATAACGCCCACGTAAGACGGCAAGCGCGCGTTCGCATGGTCAGGAGTCTTAATGGCGCGGAGAGTCAGGCTCGCCAGATCCACGCGCGTCAGCCCGCCCGGAACGGAAAGCGCCCACAAGGTATTGTCAGAATCAATCACAAGCTTGCGAACAGTGCCGCCGGCCAGGCCGTCTCGTTCTCTCCAGACTCTCCATTTGTGCTGCTGCGGCGACCACATGGCCAAGCCATCATTCGTGGCAAGCCACAGCCGGCGGTCACGATCTCTCACAGTTGCCCAGACCACGGAATCGGGCAAACCTTCCGGCGTGGACCAGCCGAGCCACTCACTCGGGCCGGGCCAACGCTCCACACCACCGCCGCCGAAGCCAATCCATATGGCCCCCTCGCGGTCTTCAATCGCGGCAAAAACCGCATCGGTTGCCATGCCCTCTCTCGTGCCGAAAGCCTGCCAGCGTCCCTTGATGCGGCGAAAGAGGCCCCGGATTGTGGGCAAAAGAATCTCGCCCTTACGGTCGACCATGGGATATCCGAAATCACTGGCGCTGGGAAGACCCTCGTCATCGAGCACCCAGCGTTTCTTCTTGTTGTCGAAGCGGCTGAAATGGTGTGCCGTGCGCGCCCAAACGTCTCCGGCTCCATCGACCAGCAAGGCGTGGACGGGAGAATCAACCAGCTCGCCCGGAAGCGGCTCCACGGAGAGGCCACCTTTAGGAATGCGCCCGACCTTGTTCTTCCACGCGACCAGAATGGAATCGTCTGGCGCGCGGAGAATGCGAGTGACCGGCTCTGAGTTTACTTTTTCAAATTCATCAGGATGGTCGGCGTTGAGGCGCAGGATCTCGCCATTCTCCACTGTCACATAGACGCGATCATCACTGTCAATCGCCGCAAACTGCAGTAACCCGCCGACTTTGTGTCCTGAAGGCAAATGCAGTTGCTCGAATCGGCCGCGGACATACCGCCATATCCCGAAATCGGTCGCCACCCAGAGGTCGCCACGCGGCGAAACGAACATTTGATCGATGCGAATGCTGCTCAAGCCCTGCGCGGCGGAGAACTGCGTTACGGTGGAACCGTCATAACGGAAGAGCCCATTTTGCGTACCGATCCACAAAAATCCCTGCTGGTCTTGTGCCAGGCATGTCACCGTAGCCGTGGAGAGACTGAGTTGCTCGGAAAGGTGCTGGAACCCGTACCGTGGATGCTCAGGAAGAGGCAGCGACTGCTGAGCAATGGCCCTGAATGCTGTGGGAACCAGCGCCAGATGCAGCACGGCAAACACGAAGGCGCGCAAACGTCTCATGGGTAAGTAGCAAGACCAAGTTACCAGAATTCATAGGGAAATAGACGACAAAACCCGCATCAGCTATTGCCCGGTATGAGTACTTTGGTAAGCAGTTTTTAACCTAGACAGGGTTATTTTCATGAAGCGGGTCTCAGCATTTCGTTTGGCGGGAGAGTAATCCTGGGTCGAATCCCGCACGGGGGCGACAGCTATTCCCTGCAATGTCCCCGATTCTCGTTGACATCCGGTTGCGAGCATAAGAGTATTCTCATTCTCTTTACGTTGGCATCCCCTTTTCGCGCACACTTGGGAGGTCCTGAATGCCGCTACTGGTCTTTGGCATTGTGGCCGTTTGGACGCTGGTTTTGTTCCGAGTCATCTGCTTCCGCACCACTTTGGGCGCTCGCACCTTGTTGACGTTTTTGGCCCTCGGCGCGCTCCTCGGGACGACCGCGAATCCGCTGGTGGAGAAGTTTTTCAATTCCTATCGCTACGAGGGCAACCAGCTTTACGTCTTGCTGATTCTGCTGTGCCAGCACATCCTGATGGTGGCGCCGGTGCTCATCCTTCTTATGCGACCGGCCTGGCGATACAGCAGCAGCGTCTGCGACGCCTTTCTGTCTGCGTTCATGATCGGCGCCGGCTATGAGTTTCTCGGCGCTCTGATGGCGCTGGCGCCGGCCCAAAACGTTAGCACCGGGCTCGCATTCTTCCCGCCGGGAGTCGCATCAACATCAACGCTCACGGTTGGGGGCTACGGTTATTGGAACGGACTTGTCGCGCTCGCCTTGGTCTTGTGTTTTCGGCGGCTGCGGAAACCAATAGTCGCCTATTCTGTTGCCGGCTTGGCGCTGCTGCTGACCGTTCTCGATCACTACGGCGCCACTGCGAACGTACCGCTGGGCGAGAAGATCCGCACGGTTACGCTCCACGGAAATTTGCTGCCCTGGCTTCTCCTTGTATTGCTGATCGGCGCCGTCATTCTGGAAATGATTTCATCCAAGGCCGACGGCAAGGAAGCGATCGCGGAATTTCAGGCCGTGGCCTCGTCCGCTATCGGGTTCAAGTGGAACCAGGCCCGGCTGGCGTCTGCCGGATATCATCTGCGGCGGCAAGCCCAGATCCTTGCTGCGGAACACCAGAGCGAGCCCGGCAACGAGCAGATTCAACGTCTGCGACAGTCGGTTGACTCCTCGCTGGCAAAGCTCGCGAGCATTACGCCTGCTCCATCATCGAGCCCGATTGATTGGCTCAAGAAACGCTGGCCTCAGGTGCTGGCAGTTGTCGTTTTTGTCTGCTTCGCCATTTTCCTCGTCATGCCCAGCATGAACTCGGTATCGAACTGGATTCCGACGAGGTGGGACAGTTCGCCGCCGAACAATGGATCGTTCGCCTGGGCGTTGGAGTATTACTGATCGCGCTGCTCTACCCCCATCCTGGCGAGTTCACGGCGTTTCAATCCAATCTGGCGCGCGGAGCGAACATTCAGGTGCCGGGCTTCAACGAAGTGCAGGTGCTTACGCTCCTGCTGTTGCTGGCATTGTCTGTTGGAACGCTGACCGTCAAGCGCGCGGAACTCTGGCACAAGATGGCAGGCAGCGGCTATCTCAATGGCCTGGCCCACAATTTCATCACTCTGTGCACCCTCTCCGCCGTATCGTGGCTGGCCCTGGTTTTCTTCACCCAGGCACAGATATTCGCGCATGCCAATTTTGGCGTTGCATTCTTCAACTATTTCGGCACTAACGGCAACTCGATGCTGGAGATGGTGCTCGGCCTTGTCACGATTGCGTTTGGCTTTGGCGCAACCTGGCTGGTTCGCCTCGTGGCTTTCCGGATCGAGCAGAAACTTGACGTCAGCTCGCAAGAATCCGTGACGTCACGCGCGGCCGGCGCAAGACAGGGAGCTTCTCTTTGAGCGCTGGTCCGGCACAACCCCCGGCGGCCTCCCGGTCGACCGAGCGCGCCCTGCGCTGGAGTTTGCTTGGATGCTCATTGGTTTCCCTGGCGGCCCTGGTGGCCCACGTCTTCAAAGTGTTGCCGATGCCCTTCTTCCTGGAGGTATTCGGTGTTCCATCACTGCTGGTCATCTACGCTCTGGCGGCATACGCGAAGAAAATCAACGCACGCATGCTGACCAACGGTCTGTGGGTTGGCCTGTGGGCTGGACTGGCGGCAACGGCCGTCTATGACGGAGTGCGTTTTGTTGTGGAGCGAGCGCACTTGTTCGGATACAACGGCTTTGTGCCGATCCTGATGTTCGGTTCGTGGATCACAGGACAGGCCGCCACCACTACCGCAGCCAAAATTGCCGGCTGGAGTTATCACTACTGGAACGGCGCTACCTTCGCCGTAATCTATACGCTCACGTTTGGACGAAAGCGCTGGTGGTGGGGCCTGGGCTACGGCATTCTCATGGAGTGCTGCATGCTTGGCCTCTTTCCTTTTTTTCTGCGCGTGACCAACAAACTTGATTTCATTGCCGTGAGCATGATTGGCCATCTTGCTTATGGCGCCGTGCTGGGCTTGCTCGCCCAGCAATACTTGTGCGACTAAGGAGGACTCTCATGAGGATTGCCCTGCGAATTATTTCTCTCTGTTGGATCGCGGCCTGCGTCGCTGCCTTGGCCCTTCCCGCATGGGCTGGAGATTGCAGCGGCCCTAGCGACTGTAGCTCGATTCCTGACAACGGCACCAAGGGCGCGGCCATTGGCGCGACAGCCATGGGAATTTTTCTCTATGTGCGTACCAAGCGGAAAAAAGAAAATGATCCCGGACAGGGAGAAGGATGGGACAAGGAAGACCTGGTTCTGAAGGGCGATGTGCCTGCTGTCCAGGATGGCGAAAGCGGCAGCACGGAGCGCAAGTAGACCTCCGCATGCGGTTGCTGGCCGTTGCTCCCGCCTTCCGCCGAGGTCGCTGCAAGCGCGTATGCTACACTATATTTTTCAATCACATACACCTCAACGCGCATGCTCCTGTCCAAAGAATATGTCGGGTACTTGGCCCGGCAGATAACACAAAAGCTGATTGCCAGCGACTTTATCGGGACCAAAGACGCTTCCAGCGTCTCCGCGGCGCTCAACAATGCGCTCCTGGAAGAGCTGCAGCTTGAAGACCGTATAAATGATGAAGTCCGCCTGATCCTGGAACAGTACCAGGACGAAATGCAGCGGGCCGGCGCCAGCTATCAGGAAATGTTCAAGAAAGTTAAAGGCGAACTGGTGCGCAAATACAAGGCGGTGCTGTGAGACTCTCCCGCGACAAATTAAATAAACTGGCGCACACCGCCGCGGACGCGCTCGCCGAAATGGAGCAAGTGGAATTTCTGGAAGACCGCAACAGTATCCGCGTGAAAGTGCGCGAATTGCTGGAAGAGCTGCTGAAGCAGGAAGAGAAAATTGACGTTGCCGCCCGGCAAAAAATCGAAAATCAGCGACGCACGATCATAGAGGGTACCCAGGAATGGGACATCCTCTATCGCAAATACTACAACGAAGAAGTCAAGAAGCTGGGACTCTAAAGATTATTGAATAAAGATTATTGAATGCTGCGCCGCTCTTGCGGCGTCATCTGGGCCCAGAGTTTATTGAGATTGCTCTCCACCCAGCGGTTTTCCGGCTGCTGCTGTCGCGCAATATTAAACCACTGATAGGCTCTCACGGGATCGTGTGGCACGCAATGTCCGCTGGCGTATAGAGCGCCCATCTGAATGGCGGCATTCGGGTCCTCCTGTTGCGTGGCGGCGCGCAAGTAGATCAAACCCTGCTCACAATTTTGCGGAACGCCGCGACCTTGCAAATATCGTTGCGCGCGCAGCAACGCTGCGCTGGGTTGTTGGCGCGTTGTCGTCCGCGGCTGATCTTCCGAGGTCGTCTCCTCGGCAACGCTGGCCTTCGCACTGTGCCGGACTGGTGCTGGCGCCTGCGTGTCCACCGGCTCGGTCTTCGCAGTGTTCTTCTCTTTCGCGGTGTCCTTATCCGATGCTGGCTTCACGTTCCCGTCGGGAGGCGTGCTTTCTGCTTTGGCTTCTTGCAGCAGTGGCTGTTGCGATTTGGGAATTGCGGCCGGCGGGACCTTGTTGTCGCCGCGCGGTCTCGGTACTGAGGCGGGATCCTGCTGCGGCACCGGCGGAGATTTTGCGCTGTTATGACTGGAGCGCCACTGGACATAGCCAAGCCCTATGATCGCGGCGAGGATGATGAACAGGACCAGCTTGCGCACTCCTCCGCCGGACGATGACTCGTCTTCCAGCAAATACTCGGTGCTACCTTGGGGCTCGGAATTCAGACCGAGGAATGACGGACCTCCAATACTGGTAGTTACAACCGGCTCGCTCTGCAATGTGGCCGCCGGACGCGGGCGCACAGGGGCAATTGGATACGTGGTCTGGACTGCGCCTCGCGAGACCGGCTGTCGTGAAACGACCGGAGTGATCCCGCTTCCCTCAGGAGCGGGAAGTTGTGCGTTGGCCACAGCCGTGGCGCGCTTCTTGGCCACCGAAGCAACCATGCGGCGATCTTGCTCGCGCCGGTCAACTCGAGAACCACACAGCCCGCAGAACTTATGGCCGGCCTGGTTACTGTGTCCGCAGGAGGGACATACCTGTCCGCTGGTTTCAGGAACTCTCCTTTCGGTTTTCCGGCGTTCAAAGCGAACGCCGCACATGCCGCAAAACCTGTTTTCTGGATGATTGACAGTACCGCAAAAACTACACATCATGGGGAAAAGACTCCTATTGCATAAAAACGAACGACACTCAGCACGATCAGCAGCTCTGTATTGAGATGTCATTTGGCGGAGATGTGCTGCAACTTGCGGCTGACTTGTCCAGCTACTCTCCTCAGGCAACCTTTCACACATTTGGATGCAGATTCCCCGGATTCGTCTATACTCGTCAGCCCCCTTCTAGACCCCTGCATCAGCGATAATAATAAGGAGTGCTCTCCGCCGAACAAATCGGGCAGTTCATTGGCCAGTCCGCCAAAAACGCCGGGTTCGAACTTGCCGGCATTGCGCCCGTCCGCGAGGACGACCTGCCTGAACTCGGCGCTTTCGTTGAGTGGGTAGACGCGGGCTACGCCGGCGAGATGAAATATCTGGAAAAGCGCACTGAGGCTGGCGAGTTTCGTCGTATCTCAGCCAGGAATGCCGCGCCGTGGGTGCGCTCGGTAGTCGTCTGCGGCCTGAATTACAACACGGAGCGGCCCTACTCCACGAAGGTTAACGACCCGCGGCGCGCATGGGTCTCCCGCTACGCCTGGGGAAATAAGGACTATCATCAGGCGCTGCAACCGCGCCTTAAAGAGGTTGAGGCCGCCATCCAGCAACTCGCATCCCAGCACAACCTGACGGTCGAGACACGCAGCTACGTCGATACAGGGCCCATCGTGGAGCGTGTCTACGCCAAGTATGCGGGCCTCGGTTGGATTGGCAAGAATACCTGCCTGATCCATCCCAAGCTGGGCTCCTTCTTTTTTTTGGGAGTCATACTTACTTCTCTCGATCTCGCGCCAGGAATCCCTATACCGGACCGTTGCGGAAGTTGCACCCGATGCATTGACGCTTGTCCCACGGACGCCATTGTCGCCCCGGGCAAGCTGGACGCCCGCCGCTGCATCGCTTACCTGACAATTGAAAAGCGTGGTGAGATTCCGCTGGAATTCAGAGACCAAGTGGGACACCACGTCTTCGGTTGCGACATCTGCCAGGACGTCTGTCCGTGGAACAACAAGAAAGGTAACGCTCCATTCACCAGAGCGCCCGAGTTTCAGCCTCAGGAGGACCTGTTTCATCCCGATCTGGCACTGCTCGCGGAGATGAACGAAGAGAGCTACCGCAAGATCTTTCGCGAATCACCAATCAAGCGCGCTAAGTACTCCGGGCTCAAGCGCAATGTGGCCGTCGCCATGGGCAACAGCGGATGCCGGGAGTTTATTCCTTATCTGGAAAGGATGGCAGCCGAAGCGGACCCAGTCGCAGGGGAACACGCACAATGGGCCCTGAAGAAGCTGGAATCATCGTAATAACTCCCGCGTTATCAAAGTAATCTTCGCTCTCCCTAAACGCCCGTGTTAGTGTTTGGGTTTTCCTATGCGTAAACTGTCAAAATCCACGACCTTCCGCGAGCATGCCAGGTTCGCCCTGGATCTGCGCCTGATCGTCAGGACAGCCACCAGAATTTACGGACGCACTCGAGACATCAGCGAATCAGGCCTGGGAGCGACTGTACCGGAAGATCTCTCCCTCGGCGACATGATGGAACTGGAGTTCGAATTGCCAGAGGCGCCAGAACCAATAACTCTCATTGCCAGAGTAAGTTACAGGCATGGCTTCCACTATGGGTTTAGATTTGTCAGCCCCACCTCACGTCAAATCCAGCAGATCCGCAGAAGCACTCGCTCGCTCCCTGTTATTCGTTAGATCGGCGGGAACTGTGCTTTGATTCGCAGTCGGGAATCCTGTAGATTCTTGAACAGGAAGAGGTGTTGGGATGTTCCGCCGTGCGGGTCTCCTGCTGTCTGCCGTTCTGCTGTGTAGTCTGGCACCGGCATGGGCGGAAGAACATTGGGTGGACATACGCTCTCCCCACTTCTCCGTTCTCACTGACGGCGGCGAGGACCGCGGACGCGAAGTCGCATTGCAATTCGAGCTGATGCGCTCCGTGTTCTCCCAGCTTTTTCTTCGCGACCATGTAAACCAGTCGATTCCCCTGCAGATTATTGCCTTCAAGAATGCCGAGCAGATCAGCCACTTTGCGCCACAATTTCGCGGCCAGCCACTGACGGTAGCAGGCTTCTTCCAACAGGGACAAGACAAGAACTACATTGTGCTGAACCTGGACGCCAACAACAGTTGGCCCACGGTGTTTCACGAGTACGCCCACCTGCTGCTCCATAGCAACGTCGGAGGCCTGCCTCCGTGGTTCGATGAAGGTTTCGCGGAGTACTTCTCCACCATCAAGATCGGGACCAAAGAAGCGGTGCTGGGCGGCATTCCTGAGTACGCGCTCTCCGTTTTGGGCCAGGAAAAGCTGATGCCCGTCTCTGAACTCTTCACGGTCGGACAAAGCTCGCCCATTTACAATGACGACCGCAACCACCGGACGCTCTTCTACGCACAGTCATGGCTGGTGGTGAATTATCTATTCAGCAATGCGCGGCTGAAAGACGCAATCGCATATTTCAAGTTGTTGGGCGAACATGTCCCAATGAATGACGCCATACAGCGGGCCTTCCATACAGATCCCGCAACATTTGATAAAACGATTGCGGACTTTTACCGGTCCACCGGAGGACGAACGATCACGGTAACGCTACCGATGGGTCTGGAGAAGATCTCATTCGCCGGAATCTCCGTTTCTCAGGTAGGGGCACTGGCCATCCTGGCCGATCTGCACTTGCATGAGCCTGACTACCAGCAGCAAGCAGTAAAGGAGTTTAAGGCCGTTCTGAAACTGGACTCGGAGAACGTAATCGCTCATCGCGGTCTGGGCTATGGCTTCCTGCGCAGCGGAGAATTCGATGAAGCCATGGCCCACTTTCAGAGAGCGGCGGAAAAGGACGCCCGGGACCCGATGGTCCACTACTACTGGGCAGTTTTGATGGCGCAGAAGCAGCAGCCGTCCCTCTGGCCGCAAATGGAGAGAGAAGCACGGCTGGTTACAGAACTCAGTCCGGAAATGGCGGACGGCTTTGCTCTTCTGGGGTTCGCGCTGATGAGCGAGCGCCAGACGGACAATGCCGCCAAAGCCTACGAAAACGCGCTACGGCTCTCGCCGGGAAATGAAGGCTATGCCGCAACGCTGGGCGACCTGTATATCTCTCAGGGTAGAACAGAAAATGCGAAATTGATCTTCGTCAGCCTGCAAAACAGCGACCGGCTGTTGATTTCCGCCCTGGCTAGGAACCGGTTGGAGGAGATGGAAGCGGACAGAGCGATGGCCGGCGCATCCGCTGCCTCTAACCAGTCTCCCAGGCTCGCTTCCGCCAGGGGAAGGCTCGTGCACGTCGATTGCACGAACTCGCCGAGGGTCACACTCACCATCCTGACCACCACCGGAACATTGCAACTGGTGCTCCCTGATGTGGCTAAGGCCGTAAAAATCACTTTGAGTTGTGGATCGCAAAGCCAGAACGTCGCGGTAAAGTACCTCG
>WNFG01008426.1_pt1 | contig 10951 bp, 14 predicted proteins | sample 5400431 | NCBI WGS metagenome assembly WNFG01 (sample SAMN13153346, study PRJNA577476) | soil metagenome | isolation source: 120 cm saprolite under Douglas fir tree site 2 hole 3 replicate 2 | place: USA:California | collected 2015-04-18
CATCGGTCGGAGCGATGGGATTGCCGGCCCGTCCCCGGTCTTCTAGTCTGGCGGACCCATGAGCAGCGTCTCCACAACCTCGACGGCGCGCGAACGCGAGCTGCTCGCGGCGGCTCGCGGGGGCGACGAGGACGCCTACGGCCGCCTCGTCGAGCCCCACCGCGCCGAGCTACACGCCCACTGCTACCGGATGCTGGGCTCCCTCCACGACGCGGAGGACGCCCTTCAGGAGGCGCTCCTGCGCGCCTGGCGCGGCCTGCCCCGTTTCGAGGGACGAAGCTCGCTTCGTTCCTGGCTCTACACGATCGCGACCAACAGCTGCCTGAACGCGATCGAGCGGCGGCCCAAGCGCGTGCTTCCGATCGACTACGGTCCGGCCGCCGACCCCCACACCACCCCCGGCGAGCCGCTCGTCGAGTCGGTGTGGGTGGAGCCCTACCCGGACGACAAGCTGGGCCTCCAGGACGGATTCGCCGGGCCCGAGGCGCGTTATGAGCAGCGCGAGAGCGTCGAGCTGGCGTTCGTCGCGGCGCTGCAGCACCTACCGGCCAATCAGCGCGCCGCGCTGATCCTGCGGGAGGTCCTCGGCTTCTCCGCCCGCGAGGTCGCCGAGTCGCTCGAGACCACGGTCGCGTCGGTGAACAGCGCACTGCAGCGGGCCCGCCAGACGGTGGACGAGCGCATGCCCGAGCAAAGCCAGCAGACCACGCTGCGCTCACTCGGCGACGAGCGCCTGCGCGAGATCGTCGAGGGCTACATGGATGCGATGGATCGGTGCGACGTCGACGCCGTCGTCGCCATGCTGTCAGACGACGCCGCGTGGTCGATGCCACCGATGTCGACCTGGTATCGCGGTCGCGAGGCGCTGGTCGCGTTCCTGACCGAATGGCCGCTCTCGGGCGAGTGGCGCTGGCGTCGCGTCCCGGCTCACGCAAACGGCCAGGTGGCGGTCGGCAGCTACAGCTGGGATGCGGAGTCGGAGAGCTACCTTCCGTTCGCGCTCGACGTGCTCACCCTGAACGACGCGGGGATCAGCGAGGTGACCAGCTTCATCACACGGTCCGCGCCGGCGCCCGAACGCCAACACCTGGCGCGCTGGCCGGAGGAGCCGGCCGATCCCGGGAGGATCGCCGTGTTCGAGCGCTTCGGTCTGCCGGACGCACTTCCGGCCGCCTAGAAATGACCGGTCCCTACACGCTCAAGAGACTCACCGAGGTCGAGGACTCCGCCCCCAAGTTCGGGTTCAGCGAAGTCCAGGAGGCCCGGTTCGCCAATGACGATCTCGAGACCGAGCACACCGGGGTCAGCCATCATCGGGTCAAGGCCGGCGAGCGGCAGGCGTTCGCGCACCGCCACGACAACGCTGAGGAGGTCTACGTCGTGCTCGCGGGCTCCGGCCGCGTCAAGCTCGATGACGAGATCCTCGAGATCGAGGCCCTCGATGCGATCCGCGTCGCTCCCGGGGTGACCCGGAAGTTCGAGGCCGGATCCGACGGGATCGAGCTGCTGGCCTTCGGCCCGCGCCACGAGGGTGACGGCGAGCTGATCAAGGACTGGTGGACCGACTAGCTGGGGACCGTTGTCTGCTGCACGGCCCAGCCGTTGCCGTCCGGATCCCGGAAGAAGACGAACGAGCCCCAGGGGAAGTCCTGGACCTCGCCGACGTCCACCCCGCGCTCGGCGAGCCCCGCGCGCGCCGCTTGAATGTCCGCGACCACCAGCTGCAGGCCCTGGACGGAGCCGGGCGGCATGTCGGTGAGCCCGGTCCCCAGGGCGATCGAGGTGGGCGACCCGGGAGGGGTCAGCTGGACGAAGCGGATCTCCTCGCTGACCGTGTGGTCGTGGTCCGCGTTGAATCCGGCCTTCTCGGTGTAGAAGGCCTTCGCGCGGTCCACGTCTGAGACCGGAACCTGCACCAGTTCGAGTCGAAAGTCCACGAGGCGCGGCAGTGTACTCATGCCGGGCGGCGGGTCAGACGAAGTTGACGGCATGCGCCGCGTTCGCACCGTCGTCGTGGCCTCCCTGTGCCTATCCGCCGCCCTCGCCGTCCCGCTCACCGCGCCGGCCGGCGCGCAGCGGTCGTGGACCGTGCCCCAGGCCGTCTCCATGTACCGCTTCCCCGTCGCCGACGGGCAGCTCTTCTACGAGGAGCGCACCGACCGCGGGCAGGACTTCGCCACCCGTCCCGGCGGGCCGGTCCTCGCCATCGGCCGCTCGGTGGTCATGACCAACCGCGGCTACTTCCCGGGGCGCACGGTCGTCCTGCAATCGTCCGCGCCGGGCAGCCGGTGTCGATCGCGGGCGGGGTCGGGGCGCCCGGCAACCCCGGTCACATGGAGGTCGGGTTCGCGTTGACCGAGGACGGAGTCATCCCGCAGACCCAGCGCTGCGATCACTACACGCATTCCGGCGGAGAGATGCATGCGCTGATGCATCAGCTCAACCCGGACCTCGTCGGCACCGGCGCGATCCACAGCCCGCTCCGCTGCCCGCCCACGAAGAAGCGCCACCGCTGAGACGTTCGCCGGGTCTTAATGCAGACCTGAGAGCCTGCGTCGATGCAGCGGACCGTTCTCGCGCTCGCCGTCCTGCTGATTTCGGCCGCGTTCGCCTCGCCGGCCGCTGCCAGGCCCGGCCACGCCGCAGCCACCTTCACCGCCCGGGGTAGCGTCGAACAGGTCCAGGTCACCGGGGCGAGGGCGGGGGCACGGCTCAGCCTCGTCGACCGCGGGGGCCGCCAGGCCGGTTCCCGCCGGGCGGATTCGCTCGGCGGACTCCTGTTTCGCAACGTGACGCCCGGCGCCGGCTACCGGGTTCGCCAGGGCGCCGTACGGTCGGGCGCAGTGACCGTGCTGTCCGACCGCTCGGCCCCACCGAGCACGAAGACCTACGGCCAGACGATCCCCGCGGGCGGGTACGGATACCTCACCACGCGGGACGGGACGAAGCTCGCGATCGACGTGCGATTGCCCGGACCGGCCGACAAGGGTCCGTATCCGACGCTGGTCGAGTACTCGGGGTACGGCTATGCCAACCCGGCAGGGGGCCAGAGCGCGATCTCCCCGATCGCCGGGCTGCTCGGCTACGCGGTCGTCGATGTGAACATGCGCGGCACCGGGTGCTCGGGCGGGGCCTTCGACTTCTTCGAGCCGCTGCAGAGCCTCGACGGCTATGACGTGATCGAGACGGTGGCCCGCCAGCCCTGGGCACTGCACCACAGGGTCGGGATGCTGGGCATCTCCTACGGCGGGATCAGCCAGCTCTTCGTCGCCGCCACGCGCCCGCCGAGGCTGGCGGCGATCACGCCGCTGTCGGTGTTGGACAGCACCGCGACCACGCTGTACCCCGGCGGGATCCTCAACACCGGGTTCGCCCTGTCCTGGGCCAAGGATCGCGTGCACGACGCCAAGCCGGCGTCTGCCACCGGCGGTCAGCCGTGGGCCCTCAAGCAGATCCGGAACGGCGACGAGACCTGCCGGGCCAACCAGGCCCTGCACGGCGAGGCGGTCGACCTCATCGCGAAGATCCATGCCAATCGCTACTACGTGCCCGCGGTCGCGGACCCCCTGGCCCCGGAGACGTTCGTGCACAAGATCTCGTCGCCCGTGTTCCTGGCCTGCCAGTTGACCGACGAGCAGACGGGCGGTCACTGCCCCAGTCTCGCGGATCGCTTCACCGGCACGCGCCGGAAGTGGTTCACCTTCACCAACGGCACCCACGTCGATTCGCTGGATCCGGCGACCTTCACGCGATTGTTCGACTTCCTCGAGCTCTATGTGGCCCGCCGCGCGCCGCGGCTGTCCCCGTCCTTGAAGGGGCTCGCCCCGGCGATCTTCAACGCCGCCATGGGCGTCCCGGATGTGCACCTGCCCGACGACCCGATCCAGGCGCAGCCGACCTACCAGGACGCCCTCGCGGCCTTCCAGCGTCTGCCCGCGGTGCGCATCCTGTTCGACAACGGCGCCGGCGGAACGACCCCGGGCGCGCCGTTCGCGGGCTTCGAGCGATCGTTCTCCCGCTTTCCGGTGCCCGGAACGAAGGCTCGTTGGTGGTACCTCGCGGACAACGCGACCCTCGCGCCCAGCCGGCCCGCGAAGGCCGGCGCAGACGCCTTCACCTGGAACCGGACGGCGCGGCCGCCGACCAGTTTCACCGGCGATACCAGCTCGGGGCCGGGCGGGCTCTGGACCGCGTCGCCCCAGTACCGCTGGCTCCAGAGTCCCGCAGGGAGCGCGGTGTCCTACGTGACGGCACCGCTCTCCTCCGACACGGCCGTCATCGGCGCCGGGGCGCTGCGGGCGTGGATCCGGTCCTCCGCTCCCAACGTCGACCTGCAGGTGACCGTGTCCGAGGTTCGCCCCGACGGCAAGGAGACCTTCGTCCAGAACGGTTGGCTGCGCTCCGACGCCCGAAAGCTCGACCCCCGGAAGAGCACCCTGCTCGCGCCCGTGCCCAGCCTGCGGCGGGCCGATGCCGCGCCCCTCCCTCGGGGTCGTTGGGCCGAGGTCATCGTGCCCCTGTACTACCAGGGCCACGTCTACCGGGCCGGGTCTCGCATCCGCATTCTGGTCTCGGCGCCCGGCGGCGATCAACCCGTGTGGGCGTTCGCCGACGCCCGCCCGCGCGGCCGCGCATCGGTGTCGGTGGCCCACTCCCGGACCATGCCGTCGCGGCTGGTGCTGCCAGTGGTCCCGGGAGTCAGCGTGCGTACGCCGCTGCCTCCCTGCCCGGGCCTGCGGGGCGAGGCCTGCCGCACCTACCAGCCGTTCGTCAACCGGGCCGCCGGCTACTAGCCGGGGGCCGGGCTGGGCTCCGCACGGACCGCCGACGGCTCGCTCACCCGGACGGCCTGGCGCCGGCCGCGGAGGTAGATCGCGATGCCCGTGACCAGCCCGGCGATCGTGAACGCGCTCCACCAGATGCCCTGGCCGAGCTGCGTCGCGATCGGCCCGGGGCAGGCGTCGGCGATCGCCCAGCCGGTCCCGAACACCACGCTCCCGACGATGTGATGGCGCTGCGGGCGCTCAACCTTCCAGCGGACCGGCCGGTCGACGAGCACCGCCCGCTCGCGGCGGGCGCGCAGGATCCGAAGTCCCACGAACGAGGTCGCGACGGCCGAGCCGAAGAACAGGAACAGGTAGGCCGACTTGAACAGCAGCGCGTCGCGGATGACGTTCGGGCTGGACAGGCCCGTCCAGGAGAGGGTGACGCCGAAGACCGCCCCCACCGCGAGCGCCGGGAGTCTCGTGCGCACTCAGATCACCGCCTCGATCAGGAAGCTCACCGCGATCGCGGTGGCGAAGAACGTCACGGTCGCGACGAGGCTCGCGAGCGAGCCCATCGAGGTGCCGCTGAGACCGTTGCCCGACGTGCACCCGCCGGCCAGCTTCGCCCCGAAGCCGATGAGCACGCCGGCGACGACGAGGATCGGCGCGACCAGGAAGCGGCTGTCACCGGTGAAGGTGGTGGTCAGCCAGCCGTAGCCGTGGAAGTCGGGGCCCCCGGCGATCAGCGCATAGACGGCGGCGCCGACGATCAGGCCGATCAGGAAGAACCCGCGCCAGTCGAGTCCGAAGCGCCACGCCGACACCGACTCGACGACGGACGAGTAACCACCGGTGATGCCCAGGCGCTCGCCGATCAGCGCACGAATCGCCACGACACAGAGGCCGAGTGCCGGCCCACCGACGTACCACGCGAGCTGATCGTGAAGCACCGCCGGCCCCTTTCGAATCGGAAATCCCCTATACCAGCCTAGATATTAGGCGTTGCGTTCACGGTGGCCGCCGGGTGGGATGCTGCGCACCGTGGAGGATGTCCAAGAGGGCCACATCCCCGTGCCCGGCGGCCGGGTCTGGTACCGCCGGGTGGGGACCGGTGATCGCGTGCCCCTGCTCGTGATCCACGGCGGCCCCGGCGCCGGGCACGATTACCTCGAGCCGCTGGAACGGCTCGCCCAGGCCGGACGCGCGGTGGTGTTGTGGGACCAGCTGGGATGCGGCCGCTCGGACGCGCCGGGGGATCCGGACGTGTACCGCCTGGACCGCCTGGTGGAGGAGATCACGGCGGTCCGCGACGCACTGGGGCTCGAGCGCGTCCATGTCCTCGGGCAGTCCCTCGGCTGCAGGTCTTCGAGGACAGCTCGCACATGTCGCACCTCGAGGAGACCGAGCGGTTCCTCGCGACCACGCGCGGGTTCCTCGAGCGCGTCGAGTAGCCTGCCGCGGCCCATGGCCGACGTCCAGCCGCTGCGCGCGCTCCACTACGACCTCGACGTCGCCGGGCAACTCGACTCCGTCGCCGCGCCGCCGTACGACGTCATCGACCCGGAGCAGCGCGCGGCGCTCGCCGCGCGCTCGCCCTACAACGTCGTCCACATCGACCTGCCGGTGCCGGCGCGCGAGGGCGGGGACCCGTACGAGCACGCGGCGCACCTGCTGGAGTCCTGGCGATCCACCGGCGCGGTCGTCCGCGACGACAAGCCCGCCCTGTGGGAGCTCGCGCAGGAGTACCGGACGCCCGACGGCGCATCGCGCGTGCGCCACGGGTTCTTCGCGCGCGTCCGCGTGCAGGAGTACGGGCCCGGCACGATCCGCCCGCACGAGCGGACGCACCCGGGGCCGCGCGAGGACCGCCTCCGCCTGACGCGCGCGACCCGCGCCAACCTCTCCCCCATCTTCTCGCTCTATCCCGACCCGTCCGGCGCCGTGCGCGACGCTCTTCAGGCGGGGCGCGAAGGCCAGCCCTTCGGCGAGCTGACCGACGCCCAGGGAACCGTCCACCGCCTGTGGCGGGTGTCCGATCCGAAGACGATGGAGATCGTCGAGCGGAAGCTGGCCGACGCCGAGCTGCTGATCGCCGACGGGCATCACCGCTACGAGACCGCGCGCGTGTACGCCGACGAGGTCAGCGGGGAGGGACCACACCGCTACGTGCTGATGTGCCTCGTCGCGCTGGAGGATCCCGGGCTCGCCGTGTTCCCCACCCACCGTCTCGTCCGCGGGCTGGACTCGGCCAAACAGGAGGCCCTGGCGGCGGCGCTACGCCGGGACTTCGAGCTCGAGGAGATCGAGCCCCAGGCGCTGCCGCCGCCGTCCGGCACCGGGCCCCTGCAGCTCGGCTACATCGACTCGCACTTCCAGCGCGCCTTTCGGCTGACTCTCCGCGACCAGGCGATCGCGGACGCGGCGCTCGAGCGCCATTCCGACGCCTACCGCCATCTCGACACCGCGGTACTCGAGGCGCTGGTGCTCAAGGGCGCGCTCGGTATGGACGACGACGCGATCGACCACCTCGATGGCCTCGGCTACGCGCGTGACGACGACGAGGCGCTGGCGCTGGTGCGCAGCGGCGAGTACGACGCGGCCTTCTTCATGCGCGGCACGCCGATCGAGCAGGTGCGCGCGATTGCGGCGAGCGGCGAGAACATGCCGCCGAAGTCCACCTTCTTTCACCCCAAGGTGCCGACGGGCCTGCTGTTCAATCCCCTCGACGAGCAATAGGCTCGCCGGGTTGGCGGCCCCGGGTACGATGTGGATGAAGTACTCCCCCATTGGACGAGGACGGAAATGAAAGCCACCGCGCGCCGCCGCCGCACCGGCACCTACCAGCACGACCTCAAGGTCCGTGACCACATCGTCAGCGCCGACGAGCCCCGCGAGTCCGGCGGCGACGACGCCGCGCCGAGCCCGCAGGAGTACCTCGCCGTCTCGCTGGCCTCGTGCACGGCCATCACGCTCGAGATGTACGCCGACCGCAAGGGCTGGGACGTGGGCCCGGTCGAGGTGGAGTGCGAGTACTCCCCCGCCGAGCGCGGCTGTCCGACGCGCTTCTCGCTCGTCGTGCGCCTCGCCGAGGGGTTGAGCCAGGAGCAGGTCGACCGCCTCATGGTGATCGCCGCCAAGTGCCCGGTCCACCGCACGCTCGACGGCGAAGTCATGTTCGACGAGCGCGTCGAGATCGCCAGCCCGGTGTAGCGCCCCACCGCCGACGTGGCCGCCACCATCGACGCGCTGCGGCCGCTCCTCCTCGACCCGAAGGAGGCGGCCGAGCTCGACGTGCACGGCCGAATCGACGCCGCCGTGCTCGTGCCGCTGTACGTGCAGGACGGCGTGCTGCACGCGGTCTTCACCCGCCGACGCGACGACCTACGCCGCCACGCCGGCGAGATCTCGTTCCCGGGCGGGCGCCAGGACATCGAGGAAGGCGAGGAGGACCTGCGCGACACGGCGCTGCGGGAGGCCGAGGAGGAGATCGGCCTCCCCCGCGAGGCCGTCGACATCGTCGGCGCGCTCACGCCGACGCCGACGATCGCGACCAACTACGCCGTGTACCCGTTCGTCGGGATGATCGAGCCCGGCCACCGGTGGAAGCCGAGCGCCGCCGAGGTCGCCGAGGTCCTGGAGCTGTCGCTGCCCGACCTGCGGGCGGGCTACCAGCGTAAGCGGCTGATCCGCCGCGGCGTGCCGTTCCGCACTGACGTCTTCGAGGTCGGCGACGACCTCATCTGGGGAGCGACGGCGCGGATCCTGTCCGACCTGCTCGAGCGCCTCGACGGGATCGAAGAGAGCTCTGACGACTAGCGACCAGCGACTGCCGTTCTAGACGTCCTTCTCGATCGGCACTGCGACCAGGTTGCCCCACTCCGTCCAGGAGCCGTCGTAGTTCTTGACGTCGTCGCGCCCGAGCAGCTCGTGCAGCACGAACCAGGTGTGCGCCGAGCGCTCGCCGATGCGGCAGTAGGCGATGATCGGCTCGCCGTTGAGCACGCCCTTCCCGCGGTAGAGCTCCTGCAGGTCGTCGGCCGACTTGAAGGTGCCGTCCTCGTTGACCGCCCGCGCCCACGGGACCGACGCCGCCCCGGGAATGTGGCCGGAGCGCTGCGCGCCCTCGTTCTCGTAGCCGGCCATCGCGATGAGCTCGCCCGAGTACTCCTGTGGCGAGCGCACGTCGACGAGCTTGGTCTCCGTGTCGAGGGCCTCGAACACCTCGTCGCGCTTGGCGCGGATGGCGTCGTCGCCCGGCTGCGCGTTGAACGTCGTCGCCGAGTGCGACGGCGCATCGGCGGTCGTCGGGCGGCCCTCGCTGATCCACTTCTCGCGCGGGCCGTTGAGCAGCTTGACGTTGTCGTGCCCGTAGTACTTGAGGTACCAGTAGGTGTACGCGGCGAACCAGTTGTTGCGATCGCCGTAGAGCACGATCAGGTGATCGTTGGAGATCCCCCTCGATCCGAAGAGCTCGCCGAAGGCCTCGGGGCCGAGGAAGTCGCGCTTGACCTGGTCCTGGAGGTCCTTCTGCCAGTCGAAGCCGACCGCGGCCGGGATGTGGGCCTCGGCGTAGAGGGCTGGGTTCTCGTCCACCTCGACGATACGGATCGAGTCGTCGTCGAGGTGGTCCTCGAGCCACTGGGTGTCCACCAGTACGTCCTTCGAATAGTCAGCCACGGCCATCCTCCTTGGGGCAAATCCCTATCAGCTTTATGGCGTTTAGCGAGTGTAGCGCAGGCGGCGAGATCAGCGGGGGGCGTCCAGAAGCTCGCGAACACCGCGCTCTGCGGCCCCCAACCATGCTCCCCGATCGGCGGGATCGGCGTTCAGAATTCGGAGCGGAATTTCCCATGTGCGCGCCGCCTCGCGTGCGATCGCGGCACCGCCCGCGAGCAGCGCGGCGGGGAGCGCGCCGGCCGCCTCGTACATGAGCCCGCGGACCGTCGTGTCCACGACCCGCTCGCAGAAGGCGCGCAGGCGCGGACCATGCAGCGCCGCGAGGTCCCCGGGCTCGCCGGTGGCGCTGCCCAGCAGCCAGCACACGACGGTCACGCCGTCGAGCGCGCCGGTGAGGGTGCCGACGCGATCGGGGTCCCCCACCCACGGCTCGATCCCGTCGGCCTCGAGACCGGCGGCCTCGGCGGGGTCGCGCGTCGTACCGCGCACGGCGTGGCCGTCGGCCCGCAGGGCGCGCGCCAGGCTGCGGCCGCGGCACCCGCACCCGACGATCAGGACCCTCGCCAGGGCTAGGTGTTCCTCTCCACGTCCGCGCGCAGCTCCGCCTCGGTCAGCTCCGGCTCCCCGCGGCGGCGGCGCTTCTCGTTCGTGGCCTCGAGCATCTGGCGGATGTCCTCCTGCGCGAGGTACGTCTCGCGGCGCTCCTGCGCGTCCCGGACGTCCTCGGCGACCTGATCGCGCAGGGACGCCTCCGTGAGCTCGGACTCCCCGCGCGCACGGCGCCGCCGGTTGGTGGCCTCGAGCATCTGGTCGAGGTCGTCGATCTCGTTCTGCACCTCCATCTCCGGCGAGCGGGTCGGCTGCCACCGGAGCACGTCGGAGCCCGACTTGGGGTGGAACCGGCCGAGCAGCAGGACGAACACGATCAGCGCCACCACGATGCCCAGCATGATCAGGGCGAACGGGTCCATCGCCGCGAGTGTACCCTCGCATCCGTGACCGGGCAGCCTCCCAGCGACGCGCTCATCCTCGACGCGCTGCGCACGCCGATCGGCCGTTACGGCGGCGTGCTCGCCGGGGTACGCCCGGACGATCTCGCCGCCCATGTGATCGCCGCCGCCGTCGAGCGCAACGGGATCGACGGCGCGCAGGTCGAGGACGTCTTCTTCGGGGACGCCAACCAGGCGGGCGAGGACAATCGCAACGTCGCGCGTATGGGCGCGCTGCTCGCCGGCCTTCCGGTCGAGGTGCCGGTCGTGACGGTCAACCGGCTGTGCGCGTCCGGGCTCGAGGCCGTCAACCAGGCCTCCCGCGCGATCCGCGCCGGCGACGCCGACCTGCTGCTCGCCGGCGGCGTGGAGTCGATGACCCGGGCGCCCGTGGTGCAGCTCAAGCCCGAGCGCGGCTTCCCGCGCGGCGTCCCCGAGTCGGCCGACACGACCATCGGCTGGCGCTTCGTCAACCCGCGCATGACCGAGCGGTACTCGACGGAGGGCATGGGCGAGACC
>WNFG01005197.1_pt1 | contig 10948 bp, 7 predicted proteins | sample 5400431 | NCBI WGS metagenome assembly WNFG01 (sample SAMN13153346, study PRJNA577476) | soil metagenome | isolation source: 120 cm saprolite under Douglas fir tree site 2 hole 3 replicate 2 | place: USA:California | collected 2015-04-18
GTAAGAACAGTATGACTCTCTTCCCCCGCCAATAACTGAGGTTCAACTAAGTTTTCTTCTGTAGTACGTTTTGCTTCTGTTGCCATATATTCCCTTGATCTTCACAGTCTGGATACCCATACCCCCCTGGTAGGGGTATAGATAGTATATAGTATGAGTAGCTGGTATGTCAAGTGCTGAGCAGAGAGAAAACAGGATATGCGTCTAAAGAGCAGTCCGCCGTTCACGTACGTCGGCGTGGATCACCTCGTTCAAGTCGCGGCCAAGGTCCTTGAGCAACACCATCGCCGCATTTCGACCGGGCGCGCCGGTGACAGAACCACCTGGATGAGTAGTGGCTCCGGTCTGGTAGAGACCAGGAATGGGCATGCGGTGCTGTGCATAGCCCGGAACGGGCCGCAATGTTTCTGACTGGGAAGGGCTCATATCTCCACCGTGGCAACTGCCATGCCAGTTGTGCCTATTGTAGCGTTCCAGGTCGAGAGGGGAGCGGATCTCGATGGCAAGAATCTTATCGCCAGTCAGGTTGGGCGCGTACTTGCGCAACTCGGCAAGATTGTTTGCAGCCACCTCCTCTTTAATCTCATCCCATCTCTCAGGGCCATCGTGCAGCGAGTACGGTTGCAAATTGATTACCTTGACCATATGCTTGCCCGCGGGAGCCCGGGTAGCATCTTCGACAGACGGGGTCAGTACGAGCAGTACCGGCTGGTCGGCGGCTACGATGCCGTGGTTGAAGTCGCTTTCCACGCGCAGTTGGCGTTCGGCTGTTTGAGCCACGCCTGCCCCGACTGCCGACAGCGTCCCCCCATCGACCAGGAACTTCGGCGGTTCGGTCGTAGCATAGTGAGCCACGAACATCGTGCGCCCGGCCTTATAGGTTTGCACGCCGTACAGGAAGGCATCGCCCCAGGCCTCTGCCGGAGCCATATTCACCAGGTGCTTGACGTGGATGGTGGAGACGACCGCACGGCGCGCGCGGAACTGCTCGCCTGACTCGGTCTCGACGCCCACGCAACGCCCACCCTCCAGGATCAGCCTGTTCACCGGCTTATTTGTGAGGATCGTTCCTCCCTGCGCTTCGATAATACGGCGGAGTGCCTGGGGAAGACTCCCCGATCCGCCCCTGGGAATAGCCCAGCCGTTGCGCTGGCGACCTGCCACGAAAGAGTAGGCGAGCGTACCGGTGCCGGGTCGTTCGGCTGGCTGCACCGTCCCCTCAGCGAACCACACCATCCAGGACTTGACGTGCCAGTCCTCGAAGGAGGCGTCGATGATGTCCCAGGCCGAGAGTGCCTGGCGGCGCATCCAGATCGCTCCCTGTGGATGCGCTGCCAATTCCCCGGCCAGCGACGAATCCCAGCCAGCGGGAGTGTAGCGTATCTTGTTGAAGATTGGTGACACGCTGCGCCAGTCGGAGATCATCTTCCGATACGTTTCGGCGTCACGGCGTGAGAACCTGGAAATCTCCTCGCAGGTGCGGTCGATATCCATCCACTGGGTAATGTAGGTCCCATCGGGGAATACCACGTGGGAGACCGGGTCGGCCTTGATGTATTCCAATCCATACTCGGCCAGCGGCAGCTCCTGGTTGCCCCAGATCGGGCTTTGCATAAAGATAGCGTGCGTAGTTGAGCATGTATCATGCAAGAAGCCGGGCAGTGTCAATTCCTCGGTCATGGTATTGCCGCCGATGACGGGCCGGGCTTCCAGAACCAGGCAGGAGAATCCCGCCTTCCCCAAATAGGCAGCCGTAATCAGACTATTGTGGCCCGCTCCAGCTATGACGATATCAAATTGTTCAGCCATATTTGTCTCCTATCATGCACGAGCGCCCAGATTTTCTCAGGTCTGAGCGGCATATCGATGGTCTTGATGCCGAGAGGAGAGAGCGCGTCCAGCACGGCATTGACAATAGCCGGTGGGCCGCCGATGCAGCCCGACTCGCCGGCTCCCTTCGCGCCCAGCGGATTGTAGGGAGAAGGTGTCTCGATAAAATCAGTGACAAAGTCCGGGACCATCCCGGCATTTGGCAGGGCGTAATCCATCAAAGTCCCGCTGAGCATTTGACCGTCCTGATCGTAGAGCACTTCTTCATACAGTGCCTGGCCGATTCCCTGCGCAAGCCCTCCATGTACCTGCGATTCGACCAGGTAGTGATTAAGCACTCGCCCACAGTCATCCACTGCTACATATGTGAGGATCTCTACCTCGCCCGTATCAGGGTCTATCTCGACTACGGCAAGGTGCGTGCCGGAAGAATACGTCGCGCCGGGCGGGCTAAAATCGCGCCAGGCGGCCAATCCTTCGATGGGCGTACCATTGGCGGGGTTGGGATGCTCCCTCACGATCAGGTCGGGCTGCTCTTCGACCATGCGGGCAAGTTCGCCCAGGTCTATCGCGCGCGACGTGACGCCTCGTACCATTACCTGGCCATCGATCATTACAAGATCGGCAGGGGCGACTTCTAGAAGGTGCGCGGCGAGTTGCAAGGCTTTTTCTTTGACAGCTTCTGCGGCCAGCAGTACGGCGGATCCGGCTATCTGCGTGACACGACTGCTAAAGGTGCCGGTGCTAAAGCCAGGTAGGGTAGTATCGTTCATGCGAACCTCCACCTTAGAAGCAGGTAGATGCAAGGTAGTCGCCGCGATTTGCGCCAGGGCGGTGAAGTGTCCCTGGCCGTTGTGGGAGACGCCACTCTGCACCAGGACTGTCCCATCGGGGCGAATACGCACCGTAGCTGCCTCACGCGGCGCACCGGCCATAGGAGTGGCAGCATCACCCGATAATTCGATGAAAGAAGCCAGGCCAATCCCCAGTAACCTGGAGTTAGCGCGGTACTCGCGCTGTTTCGCACGCCAACCCGTGTAATCGGCCAATTCAAGCGCGCGGTCGAGGGCGGCCTGGTAATTGCCGCTATCATAGTGAAGTCCGGTCACGGTGGTATAGGGGAAAGATTGTGGAGGGATAAAGTTGCGACGGCGCACCTCTGCCGGGTCGAGGCCGAGTTCATAGGCAGCGCGATCCATCGTGCGTTCCAGGATGTAGGCGGCTTCGGGTCGTCCCGCGCCTCGATAAGGAGCAGTCGTGGCTTTATTGGTGAACACACCCACCATTTTGCTCTCTACAGCCTGCAACTGGTAGGGACCGCATAGCATTGATGGCGTGCGGCTGGGTACCATTGCGGTGGCGAAGGTGAGAAATGCGCCAAGATCGGCTATCGAGTACACTTTCAAGCCGAGCAGCTTGCCGTCGTCCTGAAAGGCGGCTTCAATGTAGTTGACCTGGCCACGCCCCTGCGACTGGGCCTGCAAATTTTCGCTGCGCTGCTCGATCCATTTGACCGGACGCTCGTACTTTACGGACAGTAAGGCGGCGATAATCTCTTCGCCCAGGAAATTGTTTTTGGCACCAAAGGCACCCCCCACTTCCGCGTTGTGTACCTTGATGCGACTGCGCTCAAGACCCAGGAACTTAGCCAGCGTGTCCCGCGCTCGGAAGACTGCTTGAGACGACACCCAGGCTGAAAGCTCGCCCGTGGACGGGTCGAAATCGCACATACAAGCACGCGGCTCAAGTGAACTGGGCGCGAGTCGCTGGTTAACGACACGCAGGCGGACAACACGATCCGCGTTCTCAAAAGCTGTCCGAACATCGCCCCAGCCTGCTTCCTGTGAGAAGGCGATGTTGGAGCTAACCTCATCATAGAGGAGCGGTACACCTGGTTCAAAGGCTGCCTCCGGGTCGACCACAGCAGGCAGCGGTTCGTATTCAACTTCGACCAGGTCACGCGCATCCATAGCAGCGTAGAGGTTCTCGGCCAAAATCACTGCTACCGGATCTCCCACGTAGCGCGCGCGGCCCACAGCCATTGGTCGTCGCTCTGGCTTTCTGAGCCCCGGCACTGGAATCGTATCAAGAGTGGGCATACCATCCACCAGTTCCGCCCCCTCATAAGCCGCGATAACTCCTGGCTGTAATCGTGCAGCGTCGAGCTGGATACTTTTCATTTCAGCGTGAGCATAAGGACTGCGCACAATCACCATATACAGGGCCATGGGTCGACCTGTTGACGGCTTCAGGTCGTCTACATAGTGTGAGTGGCCAGTGATGAGTGCGAAGTCTTCTCTGCGGCGTTCAAAACCGGTTGTTTGCACATGCTCATTCATTTCGCGGCTCTTCTCGTATGGAATGGATAAATCACATGATGGTTTAATCATCATACCATCTTGCGTTTATCAAAGCAAGTTTTGCTTCTGGATATTTCCGGGTTGCTGTGACTTCAGAAATGGACATGCACTAGGAAATTTGGGGGGTATTCTATTCAAAGCTTCTTAATTGTTGTTGAGATGGAGTATACTTCATCGGTACTTTCACTGGGGGAACATGTATTTTCATCTTCAAAAATGGATCAGCGTATTCGCACGCTTACAGGCTGGATGCAGCCTGAGAAGGATTGGATGTTGTCATGTTGAAATTGATCAGCAATATGCCTATTTTCCGCCGCCTCTTCGTCATATTTGCACTTGCAGTTGCAATACCTGGTATTGCCATTGTGTTGCTGGGTGGTTATTATCTTAACTCGCTGAATGTGCGAGGTCAGGCAGTACAAACCAGCTTTGATGCCCAAAATATTGCGTCTCAGCAGCAAACAAATTTGCAAACCATGAATGCGCTCCTCCAGACACGCTTTGCGCAGATCTTTGCAAGCTTGAGTGGAGGCGTGCAAGATCCCTCATTGTACGCATCGGGTGCATTGATATACTCTGATATACTCGCTCGTCAAGCAGATTTTGATCAGACGTTAACGAATTATCAGGGGAGTTATGAACTCGCGACTTCCAGCAATATGAGTAATATTCGTACTATCTTGTTGAGCGATAATGTCAATAGCGGAATTATCAGTAACCAGCAGATAGCACTCAACGCGGTGATCAACCAGGAGTGGCCCAACTATAAAAAATTGCAGGATCAAGAGCTAAATCAGCTTGCGATATTAGACTCTTATGTGCAGAAGCATACCGTAGTAACTCCGACGGAGTTCAGCCAAAAATACGAGCAAGCCTATTTAACGTTATATCAAGCAGATAGAAGCTTTACCAGCTTAAGAAACAATTGGCTAAATGTGGTGAACGTAGCAGCCATTATGGGCAAGACGGTCACTGCGGTGGGGCCTTCAGAAACTTCTCCTGTTTTGATATCCACCTTTTTGGCATTCATCTTTATCACCTTTGTCGTTGTCATTGCCGGTGTTATTGTGAACCTCACCATTACTCGTCCCCTCAGCTACCTCGCTTTACTCACAAGGCGTATTATCAAAGGCGACACTACCGCACGGGCAAAGGTGGTGGGCCACGACGAAATCGCGATGGTGGCGGCCTCGATGAATAATATGCTGAACAATATCGTACGACTCATCCAGGAAGCACAATCCCAGCGCGATGATCTGCAGGCGCAAGTAGAAAAGCTGGTGGGCGAGGTAAGTGGAATCGGTGAAGGTGATTTGAGGGTTCAGGCAGAGGTGACAATCGATGCCCTTGGAGTATTGGCCGACTCTTTTAACTACATGGTAGAAGAGCTTGGCAGCCTGGTGGTACGTGTGAAGATAGTTGCGCACGAGGTAAAAAACTCAACGATCAGGACCTCTGAGCATATGACGCAACTCGTGGAGAAGGCCAACATGCAAATTCACCAGATTGCCAGGGCCGGGGTTGAAGTGGAACAAATGGCGAATTCCAGCCGCCAGGTTGCAGATTACGCCAACCTCCTGTATAAGGTGCAACATGAGGCACGCCAGACTGCACAAAGCGGACGTGAAGCCGTGGAGCAGACCGTTGAGGGCATGGGACGTATCCACACAAACGTCCAGGAAACAGCAAGTAAAGTTCAACTCCTTGGTGAGCGTTCGCGTGAGATCAACAATATTGTAGAAGTTATATCGAATATTGCGATTCAAACAAACCGCCTGGCTTTAGATGCAGCAATTCAAGCATCAATGGCAGGTGAAAATGGGAAAGGTTTCGGCGCAGTCGCAGCTGAAATCCGGCACCTGGCTGAAAATGCCAAAGGCCAGACGAGTATGATTGTGCGCATTGTACGCAGCGTTCACGAGGATATCAACTCGGTCTCTCTCTCAATGAACGATACGGAACGTGAAACATCAACAGGTACCCAACTCGCCCACGAAGCAGGGACAGCACTTGGATCGATCTTCGCGGTCGTCGAGCGCCAGGCGCGAGAAATCGAACGCATTAACCAGATGGCCATACAGCAGTTGCAGTCTTCGAGCACCGTTGTGCAGATTATGCAGGCTGTTTCCAACTCAACTCAACAGAGCAACGCGAGCACACGCAAAGCCTCACAGAATATGGAACGCCTGGCTCGCCTCGCAGAGCAGTTGCTTACTTCGGTAGAAGCGTTCAAACTGCGCGAAAATGCATATAACTATAATTTCAAATCGAGAGATGCCGTTACCCAACAAAGGGGGATGGGTGGTTCGCTAACGACAGTCAGGGAGGTTTCTCCCATGTTCACAGCATCGGGACAACCTCAACAAGTAGCTGGCGGAATGCATAACAATTTTCTTGCTCCGGCAAGTCCAGCTACTCCTTACCCAACCTATTCTGTGGCACCTCACCAGCAGAACAGTTCGCAAAGAAGACCCGTGCAGCCGAGGAAGGACTATCAGTAGGAAACATACTATTCGTCACTACATTGATATCTATTGATATAGAGAAGGAGAAGAGAGGTGTTAGAGCAATTTACCATACAGGTCAGAAGGTTCCTACTTATCATTTGTATTGTAGGCCTGGTAGGTGCAGGGCTGAGTGCTTGCACACAAGATACTCCTACTGCTGTCAGCCAGAAACCGATTACTATCGGAACCTCGCTGTCTTTTTCTGGAGACTTCAAAGCTGATGGGCTGGCTATGAAACAGGGTTATCAACTCTGGGCCGATACGATCAACAGAAATGGAGGACTGCTTGGTCGCCTGGTTAGGCTCGTCATACTTGATGACAAGAGCGATCCAGATCAGGTTGCCAAGAACTATAAGACACTGATCACCACTGATCATGTGGACCTTCTATTCGGGCCGTTCTCCACGCTGCTGACCAAACCGGCATCAGTCGTTGCAAACCAGCATGGATACGCCATGGTCGAGGGTGCGGGTGGAGGTCTCACTGTCTTTACGCGTGGATTGCACAATGTCTTCGACGTGTCTCTCCCGGTGACCAACAACCTGGCTACATTTGCACTGTATATTCTGTCACTGCCTCAATCATTACGGCCTAGGACGGCAGCCTATGCAACCGAAGATGATCCGTTTACCCAACCACAAGTGGACCTTGCAAAGTCTATGTTGGACAGCGGTGGTGTCAGGTCCGTCTACTACCATGTCTACCCGGGAGATACAACGAAGGACTACACTCCCTTCGCTGATGCAGCAATTCATAGTAACGCGGATGTCGTTATTCTGGGTACACTCCTCCCAGATGCTGCTGCCTTCATAAACAGATTTAACCAACAACACTATAACCCAAAGGCACTTATTGCGACTGCTGGACCAGATGGGGGCAGCGATTTTGTGAAGGCTGTTGGCGGCATGTCCTCTACGGAAGGAGTGTTTGTGCCAAATGGCTGGTATCCCCAGGTCAATAACTTCCAGAATGCAGAGATGGTCAATGATTACCTGGCTCAGTATGGAGGCACCGCAGGTACTATTAACGCAGATGTCGCAGAGGCATACTCCGTAGGGCAAGTGATACAACAGGCTACCACTAAAATTCACAGCCTCGACAACACTGCACTCATCAATGAACTGCACTCAGGAGATACGTTCAATACTGTGCAAGGAACGGCGCAGTTTGACCACACAGGCCAAAATACCTTAGCACTGGCATATTTATTCCAATGGCAGCGAGGGCAATTCCTCCCTGTCTACCCCTCTTCTGCAGCAGCAGAAAATCCTGAGTTTCCTAAAGGGTAGCAACCTGACTTGAAGCTCGAACTGCCGTGAAAATGGAAAGTATCTTACTACGGCGGTTCGAGTAAATGAGCTAAAGAGCTTGCGAAGCTTGACTTTGGGGGCGAAATTTGGTATGATGATCCAACAATCATTTGATTTGTCCAGGACTTGAAGGATCAAGGGTAGCGTTGAATGCCTCGGGGGAAAGCATGTATTCACCAATTCAGTCGGTCAAAGTTTTTGAGCAGATAGCTGAGCAAATCGAAAAACGCATTCTGGATGGTGAACTGCACAGTGGGGATCGCCTGCCCACTGAACGTGAACTGGCAGAACAGTTTCACGTCAGTCGTACGGCAGTGCGTGAAGCAATGAAGATATTGGCCCAGAAAGGGCTGGTCGATATGCGCCCCGGCAGAGGAACGATTGTCATCGATGGCGCGCACGAAGCTATGCAGGACTCGATTGGCCTGGTAATGAAATTGAGGTTGGGAGAGGTAGGCGGCTCGGATAATCTGGTTGAAGTGCGCGAGATTCTTGAGACTGAGATTGCTGCCCTGGCTGCTGCGCGTGCGACGGAGAAAGAGATTGCGGCGATGCGCGAGGCAGTAAAGATGATGGATGAAAGTTTGAACGACGCCAACGGGTATATTGCAGCCGATAACCGTTTTCACGAGGCACTGGCGCAAGCAACCCAAAACACGCTTATTCTTATCCTCATAAACTCCATAGTTAACCTGCTGAGCGAACAGCGCAAACAAGTCTTTCAAGTCGAGGGTGGACCCCAACGCGGGCAGGTACATCACAAGCGTATTCTTGAAAGCGTTATCAGGCGTGACCCGGAGGCTGCTCGCGCTGCTATGCGTTCTCACCTGAGGCAGGTTCGCGAAGATATCAGTGGTTTTACCAATCACAAAGGTTAGTTATTTAGTAAGGTCCGCTTCATTGGAGGTTGTTATGGCTAATCTTGGATTTGTCGGGTTGGGAGCCATGGGTGGTCGCGTCACGAAGCGACTCCTCGATGCAGGCCACGCTGTCACTGGACACAATCGCACAAAGTCGAAGGCACAGTGGCTCTTAGATGCTGGAATGCGCTGGGGCGAATCGCCAAGGGCAGTGGCGGAGACGGCGGATGTGGTATTTACAATGGTCACCAATACGGCGGCTCTGCGCGAAGTATTTACTGGCCCCGATGGCATATTGGCTGGCCTGAGAGACGGGAAAATATACATCGACATGAGCACTGTCAGCCCGGCGGCCTCGCGTCACCTTGCCGCCCAGGTGGCCGAAAAAGGCGCACGCATGCTCGACTCGCCCGTGTCAGGCAGCGTTATCACCCTCGAACAGGGCAACCTGTCCCTGATGGTGGGTGGCAACGAGTCCACTTTTGAGCGGGTCAGGCCTATCTTGCTAGACATTGGCCCAAAGGTGAACTATGTCGGCGAGAATGGTCAGGCGGTGCTGATGAAGATCGCCATCAACCTCAATCTGCAGGTGCAATTCGTGGGCTTTTGCGAGGGGCTGTTCCTGGCTGTGAAAGGCGGCGTCCCTGTTGAGACCGCGCTTGAAGTCATGCTCAACAGTGTGATCGCCTCACCCTCGCTCAAGTATCGCACCCCGTTCATTCTCGACATGCCAGAAGAGGCCTGGTTCAACGTGAACATGATGCAAAAAGACATGCTGCTGGCAGAGGAACTGGGTAGGGAACTCGATGTCGCGCTGCCTACTGTCGCCATCAGTAATCAGATGCTCACGGCTGCCCGCGCTATGGGATTGGCAAAGCAAGATTTCGCAATTGTCTACAAGGTACTGGCCCGCATGTCCGGTGTAGACATGTAACATCCACTGGAGAACCGTATGCCACAACCTGAAACACCTAAATCTATCGATAAAGAGGTATCCACCAGGGATACCGGGCAAGCCCGTTGGTTGGCGATGTACGAGCAGATGCTCACCATCCGTATTTTTGAAGAGCATGTCAACCAGCTTTACCTCACCGCCAGGATGCCCGGCCTGGCTCACCTGTACAGTGGAGAAGAGGCGATAGCGGCAGGCGTGTGCCAGGCATTGCGGCAGGACGACTACATCACCAGCACGCATCGCGGTCATGGGCATTGCCTGGCAAAAGGAGCCTCGGTTGATCGCATGTTTGCTGAGTTACTGGGCAAGGAAGCTGGCTATTGTCGCGGGAAAGGCGGATCTATGCATATCGCTGACCAGGACACCGGCAACCTGGGCGCGAATGCTATTGTTGCGGGAAGCGCAGGCATTGCCACCGGAGCCGCTATGTCGATCAAGATGCGCGACAGCGACCAGGTAGCGGTCTGTTTCTTCGGCGATGGTGCCCTTGGCCAGGGAGTTCTCTACGAAGTGATGAACATGGCGTCGCTGTGGAAATTCCCCGTCATCTATGTATGCGAGAATAACCAGTACAACGAATACACCCATTACTCCGAGACCACCGCCGGTGATTTGAGTGCCAGGGCCAAAGCTTTTGGCATCTTGACCGAGACAGTCGATGGCCAGGATATTCGCGCAGTCTATGACACGGCACAACGCCTGGTCGCACGCGCCCGTCAGGGCGAGGGGCCAGCCTTCATGCTCTGCCAGACGTACCGCTACTTCGGGCATCACGTCGGCGACATCCAGCGCGCCTACTACCGCTCCAAAGAAGAGGAAGAGCACTGGAAGACGGAACGCGATCCTCTGAAACTGCTTGCCGACTGGCTGATTGTCCAGGGAATGGCTGAGCAGAGGACGTTTGAGCAGATCGAACAGAAGGTGCGAGCCGAGGTCGAGGCGGGAGAGCAATTCGCACTCAACGCACCATATCCAGACCCAGACGAGGTGGAGCAAGATGTCTATGCTTAGTACCACAGTGAATCAGAACGCCGACCAGGGCGTGCGTGAGATTACCCTCGGCCAGGCCATCCGTGAAGCCATAGCCGAAGAAATGCGGCGCGACCCACAGGTATTCATCATGGG
>WNFG01005614.1_pt1 | contig 10947 bp, 15 predicted proteins | sample 5400431 | NCBI WGS metagenome assembly WNFG01 (sample SAMN13153346, study PRJNA577476) | soil metagenome | isolation source: 120 cm saprolite under Douglas fir tree site 2 hole 3 replicate 2 | place: USA:California | collected 2015-04-18
CTGCGATACGGGTACGCGCGGTGGAAGAGCTCGAACAGCGCCTCCTCGTCCCATTCCTCGGCGGCCGCTTCGGCGACGATCTGCTGCGCGAGCACGTCGAGCGGCTTGTCGGGGATAAGCACGCGGTCGAGCTCGCCGTCCCTCACCGCGCGCACCATCGCCGCGCATTCGATCAGATCGTCGCGCGTGAGCGGGAACACGCGGCCTTTGGGCAAACCGCTCACGGTGTGGCCCGAGCGGCCGACGCGCTGCAGCAGCGTCGCGATGCGATGCGGCGAGGAGATCTGGCAGACGAGATCGACGTGGCCGATGTCGATGCCGAGCTCGAGCGATGCGGTGGCGACCAGCACCTTCAAGCGGCCTTCGCGCAGCTTGGCCTCCGCTTCCAGGCGCACTTCCTTGGCGAGACTGCCGTGATGCGCGGCGACGTGCTCGGCGCCGAGACGCTCGGAAAGCTGGAATGCCATGCGCTCGGAGAGCCGGCGCGTATTCACGAAAATCAGCGTGGTGCGGTGCGACTCGACCAGCTCGACCAGGCGCTTGTAGGTCTCCTGCCAGACTTCCGCCGACATCACCGCTTCGAGCGGCGAGCCGGGCACCTCGATCTCGAGGTCAATCCTGCGCTTGTGGCCGCGATCCACGATGGTGCAGTCCGATTTCTCCGAGCCGACCAGAAAGCGCGCGACCTCCTCGATCGGCTTCTGCGTCGCGGACAAGCCGACGCGCTGCAGGCGCCGCCCGCAAACGTGGTCGAGGCGCTCGAGCGACAGCGCGAGGTGCGCCCCGCGCCGCGACTCGAGCACCGCGTGGATCTCATCGACGATGACCACGCGCGCCGTCTTCAGCATCTCGCGCGAACGCTCGGCCGTGAGGAGCAGGTACAGCGACTCCGGCGTGGTCACCAGGATGTGGGGCGGCGAGCGCAGCATGGCGGCGCGCTCGGCCTGAGGCGTGTCTCCGCTCCTCACCGCGGCGGTGATCCCCACGGGCGGCGATCCCATCTCCTCGGCGATGCGCCGCATCTCCCGCCGCGGCTCGGCGAGGTTCTTGTGGATATCGGCGGAGAGCGCCTTGAGGGGCGAGACATAGACGACGCGAACCTCGTCCGGCAATTCCCCTGCCGCCAGGCTCTCGCGCAACAGCTGATCGATCGAGGTGAGGAAAGCGGCGAGCGTCTTGCCCGAGCCGGTCGGAGCGGCGATCAACGTGTGGCGGCCCGAGCGTATCGAGCGCCAGCCCTCGAGCTGCGCCTCGGTCGGAGGCAGGACCCGCCCGCTGCCGGGCTCGCGGAAGCGCGTTTCCCACCAGCGCTGGAGGACGGGATGGAAATCTTCGGGGAGCATGATGGATGCTTCAAATATACCCTATGTCAACATCCCCGCTAAAGGGGTTGGCCTCGGAACCGTCGCCCACTGCTTCAGGCTCGACACCCGCGGCGCGGCGTCTGGATACACTGCACGCGGCTGCTCGACGCGATCGAGCGGGCTGGCGACGCCGCGGCCGCCCTTAGCGAGCACGTGCGTGTACACCATGGTCGTGCTCACGTCCTGGTGACCGAGAAGTTCCTGAACGGTCCGTATGTCGTAGCCCGCCTGCAGCAAGTGAGTGGCAAAGGAATGGCCCAGCGTATGGCTGCCGACGGGCTTGGCGATGCCGGCCGCACGCGCGGCCGCGGAGATCGCGCGCGGAAGAACGGACTCGAACACGTGATGCCTGCGGATCACGCCCGAACGCGGATCTGCCGACAGCTTCACCGACGGGAAAACGTATTGCCAGCCCCAGTCGCGAGGGGCCCTGGGGTATTTCCTTTCGAGTGCGAAGGGAAGGTCCACCTCGCCGTAGCCCTCTTCAAGGTCCCGCTCATGCCGTCTCTTGACGCGGGCCAGATGATTGCGCAACGGCTCGATCACAGCTGCCGGCAGCATGGTCACGCGATCCTTCGCGCCTTTCCCGTCGCGCACCGCAATCTGACGGTAGCCGAAGTCCACGTCCTTGACGCGCAGCCTCAGGCACTCGCGCAACCGCAGCCCAGCGCCGTAGAGCAAACCCGCCATGAGCCACTTGGTGCCTTCGAGCTGCGAAAGGAGAGCCCGCACCTCCTCGCGCGTGAGCACGACCGGCACCCTGACGGATCGCTTCGCGCGTTCGATGCCCTGCATCCACGGAAGCTTCGCTCCCAGCACCTCGCCGTAGAGAAAAAGCAGCGCAGCGAGCGCCTGATTCTGAGTCGAGGCGGCCACCGAGCGTTCTCGCGCAAGATGCGTCAGGAACGCGGCGACCTAGTCGCCGCCCAATTCGCGGGGATGGCGCTTGCCGTGGAAGAAAATGAAACGACGCGCCCAGTGCACGTAGCTTTGTTCGGTCCGATAACTGTAATGCTTGCGGCGAATCGCATCGCGCAGCAAATCGAGCAGGCGTCGTTCAGGCAGTGGCGACCCAACATCATGATTTGTCATGGATTTGATCTCGCGCAGGCATTGAACAAAGTAACTGTACATATCTACAGTACTCCAACGCCTTGATTTCGTAAAGAGTCCACCCACAGGGCCAACAACAGGCGGATTACAATCCACCTTTTAGGGTCTCTAATTCACGTTAGGTTGCAAAAAAATATGTCCGTAATTGATCCCCTCATTGTTCTCGTCGTGGGCGTCCTAGGGGTCGCGTTGTATCAACTGTTTGTGACGGTGCGGCTAATCAGATTCGGCGGGTACTCGACGGGTCAAAAGATCGCGCAGTCGCTTTTTATTTGGCTAGTTCCCTTGCTTGGCGCTTGGATTGTCCACGCAGTGATCCGCATGACCGAGAGGTCCATTTCCTCGGTAGACCGCAATTTCACGCCGCAAGATCAACAAAGTGTCGGGTAAGCAACCTAACTTTAGTTCGAGCGGACGCGCTGAAGCGCGCCGCTCAACATGACGTTAGGCAGCAAACTTACCGATGGAGTATGCCGTAGCAAGCGGAATCGTCATTGGTCTCACCGGTGGTGTGCTTCTCGGCTATTTGGCGGCACGAGCCATTACCCGCGTCCTTCGTCGCAAATCTCCACATCAGCGTCTGATGGCAGGTTTTGTCGCAGTGGGGTTCATCGCGGCAATCCCGGCGGCTTTCTTTCCATCATTTGTGGTTGGTGGCAATATCGGAGGCGGATGGGGTGCATATGTTTCTGAGTCGGTAGGTCTTGGAAGCATCGGAGTGCCGCTCGGGATTGCGACAGGAATTGCGACAGTCTTAGCGGTCGGGCTTACGATTGGTGCTGCGATGGGTGGCCTAATTGGTTATGGCGTCTCAATTGTGCTCAAGAAGAAGTCTGCTGCCTAACAGCGCGCTCGAGCCGACCGCCGCAAGCGGGCTGCGCTCGCTTGCGGTTCCCTCGTCGCTACGCTCCTCGGCGTCGGCTCAGCGCGAACGTTAGGCGGCAAATGCGTTTCCCCAAAGCTCTTCCTCCATACTCTGGCGCTTGCCTCTGTGGTGACTTGAAGTACGAGCTTACCGCTTGGCCAGTGACTTACTACGCGTGCCATTGCATTGACTGCCAACGCCGAACCGGTGGTGCAATGCGTCTAGCTATGTGGGTAGAAAAGGCTGCGCTGAAAGTCGTGCATGGGCAGCCGAAACTCAAGGTCTTCGAGTTCGGTGAAGGCCGCCAACGACGGGGAATGTTCTGCGTAGACTGCGACACAAGGCTCTGGGCGGAGCCAACAAATCGACCTCAGCTCGCTTCGCTCTTTCCCGGCACCTTGTACAACCACGCCGAGTTCGAACCCGTTGCGCATATTTGGACAAGAAGCGCCTTGCCTTGGGTTTCATTCCCGCCAGGCGCGAGGCTCTACGATACCCAGCCAAGCGACTGGAATGAACTCAAAGTTCTGTGGCAGCAGGCAACGTCAACTCGTCAGTCACCATATGCCGCCTAACCCTTCCATCAAGCGGACAAGCCCCGGCAAGCCAGGTCTTGCCGCTTATGTCAAACGTTAGATTCATGCAAAGCCAACGCCCGACGCCACTGCCTGCCCAGTCGATAGTCGCCTTCGTCTTGCTATTGTTCTGTGCGACTCTTGTTCCCGCAGCAGTAAGCCCACCTATCGAACCACGAGAGGACCTGTATCAACTAGCGCAGTCCTCACTGAAAGACGAGGCGGCGGGAGTGCAGCCGCAGAAGGAACAAGTAGAGCGCAGATACCGCGCCTGGATCACTCATGAATGGTTCATGTGGTGGCGCAACTTGGTGCTGCTTGGAGTTAGCATTGTCGCGGCAGCTCTTGTGTTAGCACGAAATCGGTGGGGACCTTGGCTAGTGATAGCTGCCTGTGGATATGTGTTGGTAATCTCGGCACCACCCCTTGTTCGCATGTCAGTCGATGGAGGGTTTTTCAATCTCTCGTCGATTTTGCTGTCTTCCGGCATTCGATATCACGGCACTTTCGACGGACTTTTGTTGTTCTGGCACGTGATCATTGCGCCGTTTGCGTATGGACTCGTCGCGATCGCGGCGGCGGTTTTGTTGCTCAGGGGTTACACACGAGGCGGCAAGCATGAATCTAACCCGTAGCTGGTGCGGACGGGCCATCAGCGGCGTACCATTTCTCAATATCGTGCGGGCCCGCCGCACAGCACGACGTTAGGCGGCGGCTATGGAACCGATGCTCGCAGCGAGGTTTAATATTTACTGGTTTCTCTCGATCGTGGCCCCCGCAGTGGTAATGCTTGGCGGCAGCCTATTGGCACCGGCGTTCTATCTTTGTTGTCGGCGTAGTCCTTTCGCTGGTCCTTACTTATGCATTGTGCAACTTCTCCGTCCAAGAGAAATGGCGTATTAGAAATGAAATCGCACAAACCGATTCTGAAAGGGAGCGCGCTACCGCTGACGGGGCCAATCTTGTGTTCACAATGCTTTTCATCGGTCCGTTCGAGTCAATTGTCTACACGTCCCTTTGGGGAGTGATCGGTTGGCGTCTATGGCCACGCCTTCGCCGAGCAGCTAAGTCACATGATCTCGCCGCCTAACAGCGCGCCCCACGCGGAGCCTCTGAAGCAGCGCTCGCTGTGGCATCCTTCATCCCGTCGGCCCGGTGGGCGCGAACGTTAGAGCGCAAAAACAATGATTGTGCTATTGCGTGCGCTCCTCACACTTGTTGCTCTAGTAGCCGCAATTTTCTTGGCGGGAGTGATTTGGGGGCGCGGGTCCCTTGCGCTTGTATACTTGCCTCCGCCAATACTCGCCATCTGGTTCTCAGATCGTACTATTTTGCGCCGAGCGATTGCTACAGCATGCGGCGTTGGTATGATCCTATTCGTTCAAGTCTTTTTACTTGGCATTGTTCTTGGCATCTCCGTATATTCGGAGTCAAGCGCCAAAGAGCTTGGTCCGCTACTGCTTCAGGTTGGAGCTGCTTGGGTTGGGTATTGGGTGACCAACGAGCTATTGCGCTCTAACCCCGCGGCTCACCCGGACGCGCGTGAAGCATCGCGCCTCGTGTCACCATCCGAGCCGCGCGCCGGTGGCCGCGAACGTTAGGCATGGCACTTGACCGACGCGCATGGTTGGCAGTTCGGTTGGTATTCGTAGCCTTTTGGCTTACCGCGGGCATTGAAGGTTTGCCCAAGGAGCCAGCATTTCCCTCTATCGGCCCGTTCCCCCTCCTTTTCGCATTTCTTTTCGGCTTGCTGGCTGTTCGATTCTGGGTATTTCGTCAGTACACGCGCGACGGCCGAAGGGAGCCTTGGCTGCTGCCTTCCTGGTGGGTCAATCCTTTCCATACACGCCAGCCGTTTCAGTTCTTCCATTTGGCTGGTGTCTCTTTCCTTTTCTTCGGCGTCGCGGCGTTTGCCCGTCAATTCTTTATCGAACGCGTATCAAGTGTTCTTCCGCCTGAGCTGTTCGCTGCCGCATTCGGAGCTGGGATTCTTGCGGGTATCCGCCTAACGACACGGGCGCATAAGGACCGCTTTGTTGCGACCGCTGAAAGCCATGCCTAACAGCACGCCGCACACGGACGCGCGCGCGAGCTCCGTGCTAAATCAACCGCCATCGGCGCGCGCCGGTGAGCGTGGACGTTAGGTCGCCCTAAATTATGCACTTCCCCAATCTGCCCACCGACAATCTTTACAAGTTCCTCGCTCTCTCGGGAGTGGTTGTCGTCCTCGTTAGCATCTTTTATCCAATATCTCGTCTCGGAGAGCTTCGGCAGAAGGCAATCGAGCTAGCGGCCGAAATCAAGATTCTTGATCTTGAGAGTAAGCGGCTGACGGTGAATCACTCCCAATTGGAAAGGGAAGTAGCAGCTTTCGAAAAGCAGCTATCTGCCGCAGAAAAGGAGAAGCGTCCAACACCCGGCGATATCGATTCGATAGAAAAGATACACAATCAACTCAGGACGCGTACTCTTAAGCTCGAAACAAGCAACGACGAATTGCAAGTAAAACTGGTTAAGGTGTCAGCTAAGAACGATCAGCTCGTTCAGTTGGTTAGATACGTAGAGTACTTCGTGAACGTCATGTACGGCGGAATCGTTATTGGGGTTCTACTCGCTTGGGTTGGATTTGGACTCTGGTACGTACGTGTTCAAAGACCGCAAGATCTCTTGCTTAAGCAACAGATTGAAAACAAGGCAACCTAACCCTACAGTGCACCGGACGTGCGGCCAGGCGGCCGCACGCCGGTGACCGTAAACGTTAGGCCTCGCCATGTCCGGTAATTGCATAACCATTCTTCATGACTCGTTCGGAAGGCGCCCCGAGCTGAAGAAGGATTGGGGATTTGCGGCGCTGGTCGAGTTCGGCGGGAAGCGCATCTTGTTCGATACCGGGAACAGCGCGCGAACGTTTGCCCAAAATACCGAAACACTCAAGGTCGACTTGCGCGCACTCGACTTCGCTGCGATCTCGCATCGACACGGCGATCATACGAGCGGCCTCAACCATCTTTTTGGGCTTAATCCCGGGGTAACGGTGTACACGCCCGACGAGATCTACGGAGTCTTCGGCTCCAGTCTCCCAGGCGTGTTCTATCCACGCTGCCACTCGCTGCCCCCGTACATGCAGTACTACGACGGCAAGCCACCGGAGGCGATTCGTCACGGATCGCCATGGCCCGACACGAAATTTGTCTGGATCAAGGAAACCACCGAAATCTCGCCCGATGTCTGGCTGGTAGCGGTGGTCTCGGATGTGCCGGGAACGCGGGAGATGCGCGAGCTATCGCTGGCGATTCGAACGCCCAAGGGACTGGTTCTAGTCGTTGGATGTTCCCATCCTGGCATCGAGAACATTCTTGCAGCGTCGTGTGCGATCGAGGATCGCGTGTACTGTATTTTTGGCGGCCTGCATCTCGTGCTGACGAAGGAGCCTGAACTGCAGCGCATCACCAAAGCGCTGCGCGAGAAATGGAAGGTGGAGCACATCGCGCCGGGACACTGCACTGGGGAGCCGGCATTTCTGGCCTTGAGTGAAGCGTTCGCTGGAAAATACGTGTTTGCCGGGTTGGGAGACTCGATTGAGCTCCCATAGGCTAGGCCTAACCGCACATTGCAGCCGACGCAAAAGGCGCGCGGCTGAATGCGGACGTTAGGTTGCGTATGCGCATCGTGCGAATAGTTCTTCAGCTACTCATTGCGGTGTTCTTTCTTGCAGTGCTAGGTGGTTCTCTGCTTTCCCCGATCACGCCGATCGTTATCGGTAATTTAGTGGGGGTATCGCTGTTCTTGGTCACACTTTTCGTAGCTACCTTTTCGTTAGGTAAACAGAAGGAAATCCGCTTGGTTCTCGGTTACCCAGTTAATCCTAAAGTACTTGGTTTGATGATGGTGCTACTTGGTTTTTTTATGTTCTTTCTTTCTTGGCGAATAATTTCTGGGCAGCCGATGGGAAGTAGTGTACGTGGCCAAGCCCTCGCACACTTTATTCGAGACAACGGCCCGTGGACACCGGGAGCTATACTCATCATGCTGGGGTTGGCGCTCGGCTGGTATGGTTACCGTATGTATCGTGGTCGGTATGGTCTCAAGATTTCTGACAAATGATTGCGTAGCGTCGCAACCTAACAGCGCGGCCCACCCGGACGCTCGTGAAGCGTCGCACGTCTTCTCACCGTCCCGGTCGCGCGCCGGTGGCCGCGAACGTTAGACCGCCATGACAAAGATCCAACTGATTGCAGGTATTGCCTCCCTTGCCGCAGCACTTTCGGCAGCCTGCCAACGTACTGATGTCTCCGCTTCGGCAGCTCCGACCGGCTCGTTCGTCAAGATTGCGAATATTTCTCCCGACACGTCCGTCCCGTTACGAGCTGGTGATCAGGTGAAAGTGCAGGTGGAGGTCGATTACAGTCTTACATCCAACGCCGGAACGGTAAATCTCGTTATCCAGGCCGCCGACAACTCAAGTCTCGCGCACAACATGGAGGTCTTGCAGAAGGGGACTGGAAAGGTGACTTTGGTAGCAGAGTTCGTTGTTCCACACTCCAGCGCCGTCCAGATATTTACACCTCTCTCCGCACAAGGCCAGACGTCCACCTCCACCGTCGACACCCGTGCGTACAAAGTTATTAGCAAATGATGGCGTTCTAACCTTTAGCTCGTACGGACGGGCCGGAAGCGCCGTACCATTTGCGTACATCGTGCGGGCCCGCCGCACAGCAAGACGTTAGCCGTCCAAAATAGATTCGCCGAGCGGAGTTCGGGTTGAGCATCGAAGCCAAATATCAGACCTTCTGGCCTCGCTTTAGAGCCGGGTGGATAGACATGGCAGTCATGATCCCGCTGTTTGTCGTCGACGATTGGCTTCAGAGCTCCGTCAAGTCGCCCATTTTTCTTGCGATGTGGCTCATTGCTTATACATTTTCTTTTGATTTCTATAGTATCGCGATGCACGCGCGATTTGGTCAAACCCTCGGAAAGATGGTGACTGGGGTGAAGGTTCTTGATCTCTCGGAAAGTAAGTTGTCTCTACGCCAGGCATTGCTTCGAGATAGCGTTTCCGTCGTGTTCACCGTACTTATCCTGGTGGGCGAAGTCCCAAAGACACTATCTGGAGTAGACCGCTACGGTTCATCAGAGCTTGATATATGGGATCAATTCCAGATGTATACATCGCTGGGCTGGTTTGCTGCCGAACTGCTTACGATGCTCACAAATCGCAAACGACGTGCATTGCACGATTTCATCGCCCGCTCTGTCGTCGTGCGTGTTCGACCCCTCGGTGCTTCGATACGACATGACGAAGCGGCCGGCTAACTACGGGTTCGAGAGCGGACGCGCCGATAAGCAGCGCGAGTTTAGCTTGCGTTCGTGGCGGCGCGCCGCTCAACGCAAACGTTAGAGCGCAGATGAAGAATCGGTGGCTCGCAGCATTCACTGGGGTAGTGGCGATTTTCCCGCTAGGGCGCGTACTCGTAAATCGAACTGTTGAATGCGGCTTACTCAAGTCCGCTTTACCCCAACAGCAACAGATGAGGACGGCCCAGCGACTGATTGTTAGATTTACCGCAAAGGGGGGAGTGATGAAAATTCAGCGTCGACAATTTCTGCATATGGCAGCGGGTGCTGCTGCTCTGCCGGTCGTATCGTGCGCGGCCTCACTCGGGCAGGGCACCCCGACTAACACCACCATGGTCGTCGAACGCACACAGTACTTCGCGAAGCCCGGTTTGGCCGCAGAGGTCCTCGCTGTACGGCGCAAGGCTAGCGCCGTGCGCGTTTCGATCGGTCTTCCAGCCGGCGACATATTCGTCAAACATCCTGGCGGTGATGGCAGCGAGCCGGATGTCGCCTGGCAGTGCACCTTCGCGGACGCCGCTACACGCGAGGCGGATCTCGCAGCGCGCGCGGCAAGCGCGGCGTTTGAGGGCGTTCGAGTGCAGATGAGAAAACTGTATGCGCGTTTCGAGCGGCAAGTCTTTTCGATTGCCGCCCTTTGATTGCAGAGCGCCATCCGATCGCGCCTCGGCCTGACTACCTGTTTTGTGTTCTCCTATGGTAGGAGTCAAAGAAATGGCGACGCGAGTGAGGCATCTGCGCTCTAACCACGCGTTCGAGAGCGGACGCGCCAAAGAGCGGCGCGCCGCTCAACGCGGACGTTAGACAGCATATGCGCACATTCGCATACTTACTTTTCGTAGCAACTTTCTTAGGCAGTGCTGCTTTCGTGTCTGCCGCGGACGTCCTGGTCCGAGCGGTTCGAGATAAGCGCGAGGTCGGCATAGCACATCCTGAAAGGGTGGCCACGAAGCTCATCACGATTGCGGAATCGTCTTCGGTCAACTCCACGGCATATGCGGTCTCGGACAAGACCTGGGCTCGGATACTGGACTCGGATTCATTCGTCCACGCCGTATTTTCAACTCCCCGCCGAATGCGGCTTCGGGACGGCAATAGCCAGGATCGAAAAGAATGGATGGTCGGTGAAGTTCTGTTCCCGCTGCCGATGGACAGCGACCCGCCGCATATCTATTTGAAGACCGAAAAAGAAACCATCTCGTTAACCAAGTACGATCCTTACGCACTGCGGGAATTGGCATTGGAGGACGATCTTCGGCTTCGGGCGTTGCCGCGTCCAGAGCGGACGCGCGCAAGCGCGCGCCGCTGATTTCAGACGTTAGGCCTCGCGCAGGCCCACACACTTCAGCAGAACTCATGTTCGACCACGTCAAATTCGGAGTCAGCGACTATGCAGCGAGCAAAGCGTTCTTCCTCAAGGCACTCGAACCGCTTGGCGTAGCTGTTGTCTCGCAGGGGGCGCCGACGTACGGTGTCGAGCTTAGCCCAAAGGGTAAGGCTTCATTGTGCCTGTACCAAACCGAGGAGAAGCCGGCACATCTTCACTTGGCGTTCACGGCCGAGAATCGCCAGCAAGTCGAAGCTTTCTATCGCGCGGCTCTGGAGGCGGGTGGCAAAGACAATGGTGCGCCTGGTCTGCGCCCGCACTACCACGCGAACTACTATGCAGCTTTCG
>WNFG01005199.1_pt1 | contig 10946 bp, 8 predicted proteins | sample 5400431 | NCBI WGS metagenome assembly WNFG01 (sample SAMN13153346, study PRJNA577476) | soil metagenome | isolation source: 120 cm saprolite under Douglas fir tree site 2 hole 3 replicate 2 | place: USA:California | collected 2015-04-18
GAAGAGGAAAGTCGAACAGTGTATCGATGCCGGTGTCGATACCTTCATGCGCCCGCCCTCCCTGGAAGAACGAGACCAGAGCAGGATCGTCGTCGAACACTTCACCGACGATGGCAAATTTCGGATATCGCTGCTTAATGGAGGCTGTCCAGTCTTTCCAGAAGTCCCGCGGCACGTACGGCAGAGTATCCTCGCGGACACCATCGATGCCGGTGCGGCCAATCCACCACAAGCTGTTTTGGATTAAGTAGGTTTCGACGTCTTGGTCAGCTTGGTTCAGGTCCGGAAGAAGGCCGGCGAACCATCCCTCGGTTGTACTCCGCCTTACTTGGTACGGCGAATGGGGATCAATCAAAGTCCATGTCCGCCACGTGTTCGACAAGTGCGTTGCTTCAGAACCGTTGAACCAGGAACGCGTCGGAGGGTCCTTTATCCAGGGATGCTTGGGGCCAACGTGGTTGGCAACTTGATCCTGAATCACTTTGATACCGTATGAATGTGCCTTATCTACGAAATCCTTGAACTCGTCCACGTCGAGAGCAAAATGTGGGTCGATCGAATAGAAGTCAACCGCGTGATACCCGTGGTAATCGGCGATTGGCTTCTCGTGGCCACAGCTTTGGAGGTCGTTCGGCCGGTCCGAGTTCTTGTAAATCGGGGTGAGCCACAAGGCCGTAATTCCAATATCCTTCAGGTAGGGTAGGTGTTCTACGATCCCTTGAAGATCGCCGCCGTGAAAATGGCAGGGCTTGCTGCGGTTATGAAGTGCCGCGCCCAATGAAGTCTCATCATTGGTTGGATTGCCATTAGCAAATCGGTCGGGCATGATCAGGTAGATGATATCGTCCGGGGAGAACCCCTGAAACCGGCCTGTCGATGGGAGTGGGGGGAGAATGCTGAATGGTGCTTCCGTTTTCCCTTCTGGTGTCGAGATCTCGAATGGATAGCTGCCTGCCGAGACGCTACCGGGAATCTTGGTTTCCATGAGGAGATGGGTGCCGCCCTCGTTAACCTTTACGACATGCGGCAGGAAGCGTCCGCCCACGCCACTAACATGACTCAAGTTCGCGCCAGTTAGCAGCAGCCGCAACGTGGTGGCGTTGGGCTCCGCGTTCCAGTTGGGTGGCTCGACCCTCGTAATCACCGGCGCGGCGGCGGTGGCAAGGCGCGAGAGGGTAAGCGCAATGACGATTTCTCTTCGCACAAATATCTCCTTTTGGGGGCGGAAGCCGTCCCGCTTGTTCTAGCGGTCGGGGCTCCGAGAACCCCGGCATTTAATCATAACGGCCTCTGCGCGGGTTTACGAAAGGTTTACTACTGATCGGCAGAGTGAGCGGTACGACGTTTGGCCCGCAGGGGAGGAAACCATCCGACCGTAGCTTTTGTTCGCAGAGTGTCGGGCGCGGGTGGCAATCACGGATCGACCCTGGCTTTTGTTCCCAGAGTGGCGGATCCGGGTCATGCTTGCAGTCCTTGCAGTGGTGGATCGCACACGGATCGAGGCAATCGCGGATCGACCCTGGCTTTTGTTCGCAGAGCTGCGGGTCCGGGTGCTTTGGACCGTCCCAGTGCGTCTCCGCGTATTTTTTTTCCGAGCTCGCTCCAGATGGAATGGCGCTGTCCGCCAGCACGGACGAAGCAGCGATCAGCAGCAGAATCCTGATTCTCATGGTGTCTCTCCTCTGTGTGGAGCTGGCGACCGCTTGCCGAGACTGATGTCGCCAATTCCCAGTTGTTTAGAATCGCCGGCCCGACTTGTCATCGATACTCCGACAGGAGCAGCTGGGAGCTGTCTCCGTAACCCTCGATCTTTCTGGCCAGATCCGTACTCAAGTTGTCGAATATTACGGCTCCGGCTCGTGAGGACGCGTGCAGAATCACCGGTACGGCCGTCCCGGGTAGTGCCCAGGTAGATGGCAACGTGAGTTATCCCATTTCGGTTCCGAGCGGTGTTTCTGAAGAAGATCAGATCTCCGGCAAGAGGAGTGGCGTATCGACTTCGAAACGCGTTCTGGCGCTTGAAGTACTCGGCTTGACCGGCGGCATTGCTTTCCAAGCCGCGCATGCGGCCCATCGCGTAAAAGAAGCCCTTGATGAAACAGGCACTCAGTTCGCCATAGGCGGCGGTACCGGAACAGTCAATTCCCAGCCCGGATTCTCCGCCACAGCTCTCGGCAACACATATATAGGTGACGCCGCCGGCGGCGGATACTCTTAGCTTGCCGCCCCACTTGTAGGGCAAGCCGGCCTCGGCAAGGGAACCGACGGCTTCGATGACGGCTTTGCGGAAGCGCCACTGATCGCCCAGGAGTTCAGGGTTCTGTTTTTCGAGGACTTCGGAGACATCGGATCTCCGGGCGGGGGACGAGCAATACCAATACTGGTCGTCTTCTCCGATGAGGAGCCAGCCGGGCCTGCACTGGGCTGTCAAGGTCGTCTCCAGGAGAAAAAGCGCTCCAGCGGAGATAATTAGTTTAACAAGCGACTTTCCCATACGTAGTCTCCTTATTCGATCTCACATACTAGAGTCGTGATCGCGTTGCGACGCAGGCCTGGAGGCTCCTGTGCTGCTGAGCCTCCAGGCCTGCATCGCCCACAACTACCGGCGCTTCGCTCCGTCGTATTGAACGCTGCTGCTGGGGGCTCCTCGCCCATTCGCGTGGCCGGTGTCAGAGTGGCTCAGCCGGTCGAGCGTATCTGAATGGAATTCGTGGTGGGCCAGAGAACCACTATTGGACGGCGTCGTAGTAGTGGTTGTGGACGTAGTCGGCGTGGTCGTGGTGGTGGTGGATGTCGTCGTGGTCGTAGTGGTAGTTTTCGGCTTAGCGACTTTTTCGACTTCGGCAAGCCCGGTTGCCGGCAGAAGCAGTGCTCCAGCCAGTGCTGCGGTAAACACTTTATTCAAAATCTTCATATCCTTTTCCTTTCGATGTTCTTTGACGCCCTCGATTGGCGCCACCTCCTTTATAGAGCTATTCCCCTTCGAACAGACCAACATTAAGGCATCGCCAGTGGCAACAGACGAATTCGTAGAGTTAAATCCCATATTTACAGTGGCGTAGGACATAGGCCACTGATGATCGGCATACCACGCAACAGGGCATTGCCTGTGCACAAATTGCCGGGTGCGAGCTGCCTGCGGATGACTGCAAGCGGATGACAACACAGATGATATTAGTGTCTTCAGCTTTCGCTCTTGCCGCGTAACGTTACTGCAGACTGGGCAAGACCAATTTCGACCACTCTACCGGAGCTTCCGCACGGATGCGCGAGTCTTCAGTTGCAAGTTCGTCCTAAAATGAAAAGCACTACCTTCTGGAGGTTCCGATGGATAGCCAGGTTGACAAGGCTGAGCTGGACAGGCAGGTTGACCAGATCGTGAGGGCCGTTCTGAGTAGCGCCCCCCAACCAACTGCAATTCTCCGTTACTTGGTCACACAAAGCGATCCGGTCAAGGAAACATTGGTCGCCAGGGAAGCGCTCGATCTCAATGACGATAACGCGGAGAGCAAAGTCCGAACCTACATGGACCGACTACGAGATAAACTGGAACTCTACTACAAGTACCACGTAAGCATCCCACCAACGCACGGCAGGGGCTACGCGCTCAAGGTCTCTCGCTTAGAGGATCTTGCGCGTCAAGAGCCGGGTGCTCCGGCTCCGGACGATCGTGCCGAGATTCCGCCATCGACTGGCGGCCGGTCGAGGTTTCGAGAGAAATCGCACTGGCTGGCGGCGGGGGGCGTCGGAGCCGCACTCGCTCTCGCTGTTGCCCTACTACTGTCGCATTCTCCAAACAGGCCGCCGGCACCATTGCCGCCTGCCGTGAGCGTATTCTGGCAAAACGTCCTGGATCCCAGTATCGAACCACTCGTCGTATTCGCCAACGCCAAGTTCATCGGGGATCCGCTGAACGGTATGCGACTGCCCCATGCAGAGGAATCGAAAGCGACCTTCGACTATTACACGGGCATTGGAGAGGCGTTTGGGATCAATGAGCTGGACGACGTTTTTTTCAGGATGAAGCGCAATTACTTGCTCAGAGCCAGCCAAAGGACGAGGTTTGGGGAGGCGATAGTCAATGACAAGAAAAGGGATGTTGTCCTCATAGGTTCATCGTCCGCAAATCCTCTCGTCAAGGGTATCCCAGACCGCGACTTCAGATTCCTTCATGCCCTCCCCGAAGGCACTTGCATCCAGGACCTTAGTGAGGCAAAGAAACCCAAATGCGCTTCAGACCTATTTGCGACCACGGAAGACTTCGCCCTGGTGCAGTACTATGTTACCGCCCCACAGGCGCGGTCCATCCTTCTGTTGGCTGGCAACACGACCCTTGGCACGCAGGCAGCCGTAAACTTCGTGTGTGAGCCGGGGCACCTTACGGAGTTGATAGCTCAACTGCAGGGCGGCGTCCAGGGACTGAAGCGGGACTTCTCCGTTCTGCTTCGCGTTAAGGTATTCGACCGCGAAGTTAATGGCATTCACATCGAAGATGTGCGTCCGCGTGCCCTGAGCAAGGCAGCCCGGTGAAAGCGCGATTCAACCCCAGGGCCGGGTCCCGTGACATTGGACGGATAACCTTGCCGAACGGCGAGGTTAGGAGTTAAGTCACATGAAGCCTGTGCCACCGAGAGGTCGGTGCCAAAGGTGGCACAAACTTTAGTCTGTGCGGCTATGCTTGCTTTGTGGGACACAGCACCATTCGGGTCGTCCAGGGAAGAGCCAACGGCTGATGGCTACCTCCCTACTCGCAGCCGCTTTCACCGCCATATTCCTGGCCCTGCCCTCTCGCGATGGCCTTCGCGATCGGTTACTACGCACTGTCGTTGTTTTTGGCTTGGCATTGTTTCTCGTCACTGAGTCGCTCAGCGCATTCAGTCTCATTAGCCCGGTACCCTTGATGGTCTGTTGGGTTGCAATTATTGCTGCCGCCCTGCTCTGGGTAATCAAAGCGCGCCACGCGTTCCGCATCACGCGTGAATCTTTCCACCTCGATCCGGTTGTGCTGATTTGCGTATTAAGCATTGCGGCGATTCTCGCCCTCACGGCGTTAACCGCTGCCTTCAGTCCTCCCAATAGCGCCGACGCGATGGCCTATCACCTTCCCCGCGTCGTCTACTGGGCCGAGCAGTCGAGTGTTCGCTTCTTCCCAACGCAGTACTTCAACCAGATCATGCTGCAGCCGTTGACCGAATACTTCATGCTGCACACTTACGAACTCTCGGGCGGCGACCATCTCATCAATTTCATTCAGTGGATGGCATCAGTGGCGAGTATCATCGGTGTTTCGGCCATTGCCGCGATGTTTGGCGCAGGGGCTCGCGGGCAAGCCATTGCCGCGCTGTTCTGCGCGAGAATGCCGTCCGGTATCCTGGCAAGCTCCGGAGCCAAGAACGACTACTTCCTGGCGATGTGGCTGGTAGTGGCCGTCTACTTCGCATTGCGCTTCACGAAAACGTATCGGACATCCGATGCCCTGTTCCTGGGGGCAACTTTGGGCTTGGCTCTCCTCACCAAGGCAACGGCCTACCTGTTCGCTCCCTGGATCTTCCTCGCCGTCTTCGCTGCACGCGCCGGCAGTGCTCGACTGCGCTTGGGAATGGGCGCGCTCATCGCGGCCGGTTGCGCCTTGGCTTTGAACACGCCCCACTATGTTCGTAATTACGATCTCAGCGGATCGATCATGGGATTCGATTCAGCGCAGGGCAATGGATTTTTCCGTTGGCGCAATGAGACGTTCGGCTGGAAGCAGACGCTTTCGAATATCCTGCGGAACGCTTCCGAACAGCTTGGCTCACGCAGTGAAAGTTGGAATCAGGGTGTCTATAATGTTGTTCTCGGCGTTCACCGGCGGCTTGGGATGGACGTCAACGATCCGGCGACTACCTGGCGCTGGAGCGCCTATGCCGCACCCAAAAACGCGAATCACGAAGCGAATGCCCCAAACCGGTGGCATCTTGCCGTTCTGTTCGTAATGTCATCCATCCTCGCCTGGCGAGCGCTTCAGGGCCGGGATCGCGAGCGGGCTTTGTACGCGCTTTCGCTGGTCTGTGGTTTTATCGCGTTCTGCGCGTATTTGAAATGGCAGCCCTACTTCACGCGTCTCTTGCTCCCATTGTTCGTGTTGGGCGCGCCGCTCACAAGCGACATCGGTAACATTGGCTTTTCCGTCTCATTGCGCTTCGCACGCTTGATAATTCCAGTAGCCTTCTGTCTTTTTCTGCTGGACAACGCCAAACATCCTTTGCTGGACAACTGGGTTCGGCCTCTCAGAGGGCCCAAGAGTGTCCTCCATACGCCCCGCGCGGACCAGTACTTCGCCGACATGAGCCAGTGGGACAATGCGCCGGCCTACAAAAATACAGTTGAACTTCTTGCTCACATTCAGTGCGAGACGATTGGCATCGACACTGCCAATCTCCAGTTGGAATATCCTCTCCAGGCTCTGTTGCGAGAAAGAAAACCTGGAACTATTTTCATTCAAACCGGGGTGGAAAATGTCTCAAAGCGCTATCGGCAACCTTCCAGCGCATCGCCCTGCGCCGTTGTTTGTCTCGATTGTGCAGGAGATTCAAACCGAATGCTGCTGTATAGCGGCTTCAGAAACAGAGCCCTCGTGGATAAATTTGTAATTTTCGGGCCGGAGTGACAACGATGAGCATTCTCATAGGCTTAGACTTGCAGCCAATTTAGCCCGCTGGTCTGTGTGCGTGGCTAACTAAGCCGGCGCTTCTTTCGGCCGATAAGGTTCTTGACTGCATTCCTAACTACTCTTGTTCTTAACCACTATGGATACGGTGATTCGGATCGAAGGCCGCTCGATCAGTGAAATATTGCGCGCGCACGCGCAGTGGAACGAGCAGGAATCGACCGGGAATCGCTGTATTCTGGACGGCGTAACGCTGAATGGGTTGCACCTGGAAGGCGCGAATTTGCAACGCGCGATCTTGAGAGGGATGACATTCCTTGACGCTGAGCTTGCGGGCGCGGATCTTAGCCGGGCGATGATAACCGGCGGCGATTTCGAGAGAGCTAACTTAAGTGCGGCAAATCTGAGCGGCGCGCAAATATCCGACGCAGAGTTCTCTTACGCCTGGATGGTGTCGGCCATTCTTTGCGATTGCAAGCTGTTGGACGCGAACTTTCGCAGAGCGACCCTGCGTGAAGGGCGATTTCAAGGGGCCCGTATCGCGAGCTGTAGATTTGCAGGAGCGAACCTGAATTCCACGTCGTTTCAGCACGCTCGCATCGGCCTTTGCGATTTCTCCGACAGCGATCTCTGCAATTCACAGTTCCACCGCGCCCACATTCAGAACAGTTTATTCCGATCGGCGAACGGCCTGGACGCGAATTTCAACAACAGCCGTCTGCGGACCTGCGACTTCTCCAAAGCCGATTTGAGCGGCGCGAAATTCTTCCAGGCCGATTTAACGGGGTGCGATGTAAATCGATCGGTGCTGAACGGGGCCGACTTTCGCGAGGCACTGCTCAGCGGTGTAGACTTCAGCCGAGCTATGCTGCGCAACGTGCGCCTGCGAGGCGCCAAGATGTTCGCCGCGGATATGCGCGGCGCCGATTTGACCGGCGCGCGCGAGCTCACAGTGTTGCAGTTTTCGCAAGCGCGCACAGACGAGCGCACGACGCTCCCGAATGGATCGCGGGGGCCGTACCGGAAATATTCCGGGGCGGAAAGACCGGTGTTTGGGTAGGGCAGGGTTTCAAGGCCGTAGACATAAACTCATCAATAAACCCTGTACAGTTATGTACGGGCGCATCATTGAGTAATGTTCATAGAAACTCATTGCGGAGTGGCGTAAAAGCACTGAGACCGGCCTTTTACGGCCGGTCTCGCTTCCTACTGCCGAAGAAGTAGAGGGGATAATTTCAACTTCAGTGTATCAAGAATCAGAATCTTGTCAAATGAGAAAATGTTTCTCCACTATCTACTAGTGAAGTAGTGACGAACTTTGCCATAATTCTCCGGCTTGCTGTTAGTCTGCCACGCGATCGTTTCACTGCCAGCGTCTGCTACCATCTGATGTCGTACAGTACGTCAGCTATTACACGGCGCGAGTTAGCGCTCGCCCCCACAATCCGAGTGCACCATTCGACCAGCAGGTGTACTTGCGAGCCCTGCAAACCATTCCCAACTTGTCGATTACATACGGTCATTTTTTGACGCACCCGGTTTCCATGATGCTGTCCAGCGTGACTCCGCCGCAGCGCGTATGGGTTGAGAAAACCGAGGAGAAAGGATCTGACGTTAACTTGGGCGCACATCTTGTTCGAGATGCGTTCCAGAACAACTTCGAAGTGGCAGTATTAGTGACGAACGATTCCGACTTGGCCGAATCAGTGCGGATTGTCAGGCAGGCCGGGTTTCCTGTAGGTATCCTGAATCCGCATCAACATCACAGCAACGTCTTTAACCAGTTGGCCACATTCGTAAAAAGGATACGGCAAGGGGACTTACTTGCTAGTCAATTTCCGCGTCGATGACTGACATGAAAGGAACCTTCCATAAGCCCAGATCGTGGTAAGGCGCCACACGTTCCGAGCACATGATTCAGGGAATTACAGCATGTGCATCGCTTACAATAGCTCTTGTTTCCCCGCGATTTGTTAGTTTGAGGATCAGAGCGGGTTAGACTGCCTTGCGCTGATTCAGCCCAACGACGTACTCTACTCTCCCCCGAAAACTTTTCCTCTCCGCTCCTTCCCAATCGCCGCCATGAACATCGCCAACACAAACACCACGGTTGCTGTTAAGGCCATCGCGGACGCATAGCTCATCGTCTTTGCGAAGACCGCCTCAATGTAAACCACTGAGCTCGCCAACAGCACGCCGCATTGATATGCGAAACCGGGAAGAAAGCCGCGGACCGAATCGGGTGAGAGTTCGGAGAGGTGCGCTGGAATCACTCCCCACGCGCCTTGCACCATGAATTGAATAAGAAATGCCCCAGCCACCAGAAAAGCGATGGAAGGCGAGAAGGCCCACAACGGAACCATCGCAATTGCGCCCAGCATTGCAATGATGATGGCGCGCCTGCGGCCGTAACGATCCGATAGAAAGCCGATCAACACGCCGCCGAGTATTGCGCCGATCATGGAAATACCCGAGATCACCGAACGCTGCGCTGGGCTCATGTGCCACTGGCGTTCCAGAAATGTCGGATACATATCTTGAGTGCCGTGCGAGGCGAAGTTCATCATCGTCATCAGCAGCATGAGATAGATGAACAGCTTCCAGTGCGAGCCGATGGCTTGGCCCAGGCCGCGCCAGCTCTCTTGCCGCGATTTCTTCCAGACTTCCGATTCTTGTACGTGGAAGCGCACGAACACCGCCAGCAGCGCTGGCAGCCCACCCAGGAAAAACAACGGCCGCCATCCCCAGCGTTGGAACAAAGCGAAATAGCAAATCGCGGCAAGTAGATTTCCGGCGGCATAGCCTTGCTGCAACAGTCCCGACAAAATCCCGCGCAACCGTGGCGGCACTTTTTCCATCGCCAGCGAAGCTCCCACGCCCCACTCGCCGCCCATGCCGATTCCGAATAGCGCGCGAAGCACCATGAACGATGTGTAGCTGGGAGCCAAGCCGGTCAACACTTCCACAACCGAATAGAAAACCAGATCGATCATGAGCGGCAGCCGGCGTCCGTAGCGATCCGCCAGAAGACCGAAAATGAATGCGCCCACCGGCCGGAATGCTAGCGTGACCGTGATCGACAGTGCCATCTCGGCGTCCGATTTGTGGAATTCCCTACCGATGGCAGTGAGGCAGAAAACGACCAGGAAGAAGTCAAACGCGTCCAGCATCCAACCGAGAAATCCGGCAAACAACGCGGCGCGATGATCCTGCGGAGGGTTGGTCATCAGAAGAGCTGGGATGTATGTGCCACTATTTTCCGGCAGCAGCTTGCAGGGAACGCTCCGAGGCCGCTTTTGCCGGACGCGATCGCATGTTGTGCCACAATACTCGCATTGCGATCCGAGGATGCATTACACTCGGCGGAGCAGCCAAAAGATTCGCGACTCTGTGGAAGGCCAGGGAGGGTACTTCATCTTCATGCGCTGCCTTGTGCAGTTTGGCCATGTACCAATTGATGAATTTGACACGGGCATTACGCGGGCCAATTGTTTCAGGCATGCGGAGATCGTTGCCCACCGCAATGCTCCATGGAATATCCACGACCTTTGCCGCGCGGGCGAAGAATCGTTTCGCAAGACTTGCGGACCCCTCAGCCAACGCTTCCGCCAGTTGCTCGGATTCCAACGCGGCCACGGACATCCCCTGTCCATAAACTGGATTGAAGCTGCAGATGGCGTCGCCAATCACCAGGTATCCTTCCGGAAATCGCTGGAGCCCTTCATACCGCCGCCGTACACTGGCTGGGCACCGCGCGGAAGCAGCGTCTCCCAAAGGTTCGGCGTCGCGGATGACCTCGTAAATATAGGGAGCGGGGAGATGTCGCGCAAACTCGATGAAGCCGTCCAGTTCCGTGGCGCGTAATTGCCGAAGTGTGAGACTAGCGTGACGGTCCAGCGATTGCCTTCCTGGGCCAGCATTACCGCCGCCTTGCTTGCCTTGCGGAGTAGGCGGAATAACGGCGCCCATATCACCATGCAAATCCTGCGGCCGCCGGTGAAAGAATCGTGTGGTATAGCCGAGCGCGATTTCTACTCGTTCTTCCTGAGGCTTCCGATAACCCAGGGCTTCCAACCATTGCGGACTATGCGAGCCGCGCCCGGTTGCATCGACCACAAGCTCAGCCGGAAGCACTTCACCCGCGATTTGGATTCCGGTGACACAAAGGTTGTCAGGGCTCGCCACAAGGCCCTCCACATCGGCGCTCTCGCGGCGGTGCACCGTGGGTAGCTGAATCACGCGGCTCCGCACGATTCCCTCCAAGAACGGCCTACTCATCAGCAGACCATGTAGGCCG
>WNFG01026447.1_pt1 | contig 10944 bp, 9 predicted proteins | sample 5400431 | NCBI WGS metagenome assembly WNFG01 (sample SAMN13153346, study PRJNA577476) | soil metagenome | isolation source: 120 cm saprolite under Douglas fir tree site 2 hole 3 replicate 2 | place: USA:California | collected 2015-04-18
CCAACTTCAGCTTCTTTTCCAGCAGGCGTGCGGTGAACGGAATCTGCGCTCCGGCGACAACACCAATCAGAATGGCATAAATAGGATGCACTAGATGCACGCCCGAACAGATTGCGACCGCGCCGGCCAGTCCCCCATTGGGCGTCACAATGGCGTCAGGCTTCCCTTCCCACCAGGTCCAGACTAGCGATCCCGCAATTCCGCCGGCAATTGCGGCCAGGGTGTTGATGGCGACCAGGGGCAAATCTGTCGTCATGTTTCCGTAAGATGGAACCGATCCCAGGTTGAAGCCGAACCAGCAGAACATCAGCAAGAGGGCACCGAAACCCATCATGGGAACGTCATGGCCAGAAGAGGGCGTACGGCGTCGCCCTAAAAAGTGGGCGCCCATCAATCCCACGATGCCACCCACGGCGTGGACGCCAAGTGATCCGGCGTAGTCCTGCACACCCAAACGCGCCAGTGGCCCGTTCCAGAGAATATACGCAAAAACGGGATACACCACGCCAACGTAAAGCGCGGCAAAGAGTAAATAGGCGGAAAATTTCATGCGGCCGGAAAAACTGCCGCTGGGAATCGCGCAGGAAACCAGCGCGAACATCAGAGAAACATAGAAGCTGATGGAGTGCCCACCGTCGGAGATGAACTGCCATGGGTACTGCCAACCATTGGGCATGTGGGCGAGCGGCCAGCCGTACTGCTTGATGGCGAACCCGCCGAGCAAGAACACGATAATACCGATGCCGAGGTGGCCGGTCATCTTCATCATGACGTTGGCAACGTCGCGGGAGCGTACCTGGCCGCCTTCCAGCAGGAAAAAGCCAGCTTGCATGAGAAAGATCAGGCTTCCCATCGACAGCAACCATAACCAGTAGACGTTGGTCTCCACGGCAGCTCCTTCGATGCGAATTGGGCACACCGCCTGGCGGGGGGATTCAATCCGTGCGGCTGCTACTTTGTTTACGGGTTTTGTCGGGAGAAGGGAAATCCAAAATTTTTATGGAAGGGATAAGAAATATTGCCACGGAGGCACTGAGGCACAGAGGAAAATAAGGATTATCGGACGTACGTGGGTACGCATCCTGACTTTTACCCAGCGTCCAGTAGGCAGTTGCTCAAAGTATGAAACGGCGAATACCATCTCGGAGAAGTCTTGAGTTGAAATTGATCAACAGCCCAACTTTCTTTCCGGTAATCTTGAGGTAGGTAAGTACCTGGGCTTGGAAGACGGGGTCGAAGCGTTCTACGCTCTTGATCTCGACTACCACGCCGTCTTCGACTATAAGATCAGGACGACATTCCCCCACGATCCTGTGTTTGTACGTCGCAGGGAAAACGGGCTGGCGCTGGAATCGCAACCCGGCTATTTCCAACTCTATCGACAGCGCTGCTTGGTAGGTTGCCTCCAAAAGACCAGGGCCTAGATGACGATGAACTTCGATCGCACAGCCAATAATTCGTTCGGTTACTTGGTTTATATCTTTGAGGAGTTGTTGTACCGCAACGGCCATAAGAGTCACCTCGAATTTTAGGTCTAGCACAAATCCCCCAAAAACTCTGTGACTTCGTGGCTCTGTGGCGAATTCTGCCGTCATTTCAGCCCATATAATTTCATTGCATTCTCGCGCAGCACCATTCTGGCTAGTTGGAGGGCGCGGCCGCGGTTAATCTCTCGATCATTCACCATTTCGGTCAGAGCGAGAGCCAGCGCTTCGCGAGCGGTGGTGGCAGCTACGTAACCGCTTTCCTCCCAGTTCATCTCCGGCGTGCCCGGAGACAGGTCGGTACCGAACAGCACTTTTTCTGGATACCACTCCAGCCAATCCCTTACAACGGCACTGAGAGCTCGGTTGGAAATCAAATCATCCTGCTCGGAAAAATCGGCGTAAACATTGGGCTTGGACATGAGCACCGCAGCCACTTTTGTGTACGGCCCCGCACCGCCGTGCACCAGCACGAAATTAGTCTTCCGCAAGGCGGCATCATTCAATATTGAGTCAAGCAAGCTGGGGTTGGAGCCTGCGATGTCAAAATATCCGCCGCATCCGGTGCCGGTGTGGAAATGCACGGCCAACCCGAGCCGACCGGCCTCGTGCGCGATGGCACGAAACAAATAATCTTGCACTTTCACGTACTCAGGCTTATCCGGCGCGCCCCCTTTTACATAGCGCGCGAAGATTTGCCGGGCATCGTTCTCTTGAGGGTCAGCGAAATTCAAGGAGCGTAGATACGCGGCTTCAAATTTGATGGCGACCGCTCCGGCCTTTTTCTGGCGCTCCAGGGTTGGAGTGATCACTTTCGAGACATAGTTCTCGAGAATGGCTGGCATCACGGCGACATTGGATTCCGCCAGATAGCGCTTCAGCAGCATTTCTTCGCGTTGGTAGAAAAATTTGCGGTCAGGAGTATCCGCCATCGATTGGTTGTTCAGGGGGAACAGCAGCGCGTCATCGAAAGGTACCCATAAGAACCGAGGAGGATTGAGTCCGCGACCCATGGCGACGCGGTTGGCCAGCATATATTCGATGTTGAGGCGATCCAGCATCCATGTGGGATAATTGTCTCCTTGCTCGCGGGCGATGCGCTGTTTTACCTCCAGCAACTCGCGCACATGTTCGGAATTCTTGTCGCTGTATTTGTAGTCAAAAAGTTTTTGCCAAGCTTGCAAAAACAACGGATTATCCGGACGCCCCATAGTAGCGACGCCAGAAGGCTCGAGAGGATCGCAGGGCAGGGCATCGAACTCGTCATCTTTCTCGCCGGCACTCACCACTCTGGGCACGTGCGTGTGATTGTCCACTGCTTTTATCTTGTTGATTTCGGCGAGCAGGGTGGAACTGGGAGAGTCTTGCGCGAGCACGGGTATTGCATAGAGAGCAAGGGACAGCAAAAGCGCAAACAAAGTTTTCATTTCGCCGCTCCGTGAAACAAAAAGGCTTCCAAGAATGTAAATGTTAGGCACAATACATTCCAGGAGCACTAAATGTCCAGGGCGCAATGAGAAACAATAAACTAGTGGACACCTATGTCCGTGCGGCGTTCAAAGCGCGTGCGATTCTCGTCGGTGGCTCTGCTCTACTTAGTGGCGTCCGCAAACTGTGGGCTGGCGCAGGTCACCTATCGGACATTCGTTGGGCCCGCACCACCGAGGCTGTCAGTCACGGCTGTGGACGAGAACGGAGTAGCCATTCCTTCCGCGCGCGTCTCTTTGCAGGCTTCGCCTACAACAAAACCTCTGCTCCGCGAAACGAACTTCGCGGGGCGCTGCCAGTTCGACAATCCTGCCGGCGGGTATCAACTTCGGGTCGAGAAACCAGGGTTCTACGCTTCCTCTTTTGTTATGCCGGTCATTCTGCCCGGCCAGCGCATAAGTGTTGACATAACCCTCTCGCATACACGCGAAGTACGCGAGGTAGTGAATGTGGTTGAATCCCCGCCTGCCATCGATCCGGCGCAAACCTCGTCCCAGGAACAACTCACCGGAGTGGATATCGTCAACATTCCTTATCCGGTGACCCGCGATTACCGCAACGTACTGAATTTCATTCCCAGCGTGGTGCAGGACGTTAACCGCCAGCCGCATGTGGCAGGCGCGGAGACGTACCAGACGTTGACCTTGCTTGACGGGTTCAACATCACCCAACCCGCGAATGGACAGTTGCTCATGCGCGTGAGCACTGACGCCCTTCGTTCTGTGAACGTGGAAACCAGCCGCTACTCCGCCGAATACGGCAAAGGGTCCGGCGGTGTGCTCGACCTGAATACCGGCATTGGCGACGATCATTTTCGCTTTGCGAGCACGGACTTTATTCCTTCGCTGCAGAACAAGAAAGGAATCGGGATCGATAAATTAAATCCGCGGGTCACCTTCTCCGGCCCCATTAAGAAAGGCAGGCTCTGGTTTTTCGAAGGCATCGACGGCGAGTACGACAACATCATCATCCCTGAGTTGCCCGCCGGGTCTGATCATGACATATTCTGGCGCACCGGCAATATTGCCAAGCTGCAGGCCAACCTGACGCCACGCAACATTTTGACCACGGACTTCAATTACAACCTGTCACACGACCAGCACTCCGGAATTTCGCAATTCAACCCGCCCCAGGCGACGCCGGTCATCGACGAACCCGTTCATCAGGCAAGTATGAAAGATCAGCATTATTTTCCGGGTGGAGAGTTGCTGGAAACTGGAGTCGGCTTTAACCAGTACGACCTGGACCAGACACCTCGCGGATTAGAACCTTATTTTGTCTCGCCCGAAACAACGGGTGGGAACTATTACTTCAAAGCTCAAACCCAAGCCGACCGCTGGCAAGCGCTGGCAAATTTGTATCTGGCGCCGTGGCAATGGCGCGGGCGTCACGAGATCAGGGTCGGAGTTGATCTCGACCGGTTGCGTTATGGCGCCAATTTCTTGCGGCAGCCGATTTCATTTCTGCGCGAGGGCCAAACGTTGCCGCCTGATGGTAATTGCTTAAGCGTCACTCCATCGCCATGTTCGCGCTATTCGACTTTTCCCGGGGCTCCGGATCTTGTAAAGCACAATATCGAACTCAGCGGATACGCACAGGATCGGTGGTTCATCACCAACCGTTTTCTGATCGAAACAGGCCTGCGCTACGACTGGGATCAAATTGTGCGGCACTCGCTGCTTTCTCCGCGGGTCGCTACAACATATGTCCTGGATAATGCAAGTAATACTAAGGTTTCTGCGGGGGTTGGAGTTTTTTATGATGCTACTCCGTTGTTCCTGATCGTGCGTCCACAAGCCGGGCAGCGAGTGGACTTCTTTTTTGACGCCAATGGAAATCTGTTTCAAGGTCCCGTCACCATGACGTTCAACGCCAATCCCAGTAAGTTGCAGGCGCCACGTTTCATAAATTGGAGCCTGGGCCTGGAACGCAAATTGCCGGCGCAGATCTACCTGAAAGCTGAGTTCATCCAAAAGCGAGGAGTGCACGACTTTGTCTATAACACGGCGGGCAGCGTGCCGCCGATATCGGCCAACGGCAATTTCATTCTGCAGAATACGCGACAGGATCACTACGATTCGTTTCAGGTGAATCAAAGTCGAATTCCAACCAGGTACTGGATTTCAATGTAGACAATCCAATTTTCAGCGCACAACTGCCAGGACCGTATCCCTGGGACACTCCGAATCGTGTTCTCTCCTGGGGCCTGCTGCCGCTGCTTAAGGGATTCGATCTCGGCTATTCCACAGAAGTCCGCAGCGGCTTCCCCTTCAGTGTGGTCAATGATCAACAACAGTTAGTCGAAGCCCCGGATTCGCGCCGCTTTCCACGTTATTTCGCGCTCAACCTGCATCTCGAGAAGCGTTTTGGCCTATTTGGTTTCAACTGGGCGATACGCGGCGGGTTCGATAACATCACCGACCATAAGAATCCAGGGGTAGTAAATAATGACATCAACTCGCCCGAATTCCTCACTTTTGGCGGATTCGCTCGCCGCGCCTTCACCGGACGGATTCGCTTTCTTGGTAGAAAATAATTTCTTGCGCACGATGCTGTGAGGCCCCGAGCCGTTGCCAGTCTGCATTCAACTTTGCTGTGAATTAATTACCGGGAGCGAGCAAGAACTTTCCGATATTTAGGCATGTTTCGCCGATAAATCCAATGATTTCAATCTTGGAATGGCAAATGCATTACTAAACAGCAAGCGTCACGAACTCTAAGGTCTTCGCACAGAGGAGGCTGACCGATGATCGGAATCCATGGCAAGGACTGGAGAGAGCTGTCGGAAGCCGCTAGCAAGGAGCAAGATTCAGCCAAGTTGATAATGCTGGTCAGTGAATTGAACCGCGTTTTGGAACAACGCGAGCAAGAAAATGCGCGACGGCAGCGCGAGAACTGAAGCTTGCCAATTTTCCTAAAAGAACGGCGCCAAATCGCGGTGCTGTCACACCGCCTTCACGAATAATCCTGCTGACATCGCAATACCTCACGCCGCACGTGCACTCCGCTACGGGTGTAAAATCGAATGGTCCGTCATTGCGGGTTGGAGACCAGCGGCAAGAACATTCGAGCTAATCGGACTGCTGTCGTTGTTACGCTGAATCCGTAATCCCCGTCCTGTCATCTTTAACCTCGGAGGATAAATCATGGCGCACGAATTACCCCCTTTGCCGTATGACTATGCGGCGCTCGAACCTCACATTGACGAGAAAACGATGCATCTGCATCACGACATGCACCACGCCGCGTACGTCAAGAACCTCAACGCGGCACTGGAGAAGTATCCCAACTTACAATCGAAGAGCGCAGAGGAATTGCTGCGAAACCTGAACGCGATCCCGGAAGATATTCGCACCGCCGTGCGCAACAATGGTGGCGGTCACGTGAATCACACGATGTTCTGGAAGATAATGAAGCCCAAAGGCGGGGGCGAACCCAGCGGCAAAATTGCCGACGTGATTAAGAAGACATTCGGCAGTTTCAAAGATTTCCAGACCAAGTTCAATGATGCGGGCACCAAGCAGTTTGGCAGTGGCTGGGTCTGGCTAGCCGCCAAGGCGAGCGGAGAAGTGCAGGTTATCAGCACACCCAACCAGGATAGTCCGCTCTCGCAGGGAATGTTCCCCATCTTTGGCAATGACGTTTGGGAGCACGCCTATTACCTGAAGTACAACAACCGCCGCCCCGAATATTTGCAGGCGTGGTGGAATGTTGTGAATTGGGAAGAAGTGAATAAACGCCTGGAGAGTTTGAAGACAGCGGCGGAGCCGGCCTTGGCACACCGCTAAGATTGTTCCTAAATACAACAAGCCTCAACACTAACTGTGTTGGGGCTTTCGTTTGCCCGAAGAGATTAGAGTTTCCGTGTGCCATGAACTAAAAGACATATCCCCTAAGCCGGTTGGATCTTTCCCTTTCAACTGGACAAACGAAACAAAGCGATATAAAAAGAAAGCGCAATCAAAAGCGGCAGTCGGCCCGTGAGGCCCGGTTCCCCAAGGAATAACGTGCTAAACGAAGAACGCCGGCGTGCCATTCTGGAGATTCTCAACCGCAATGGGCGGGTGCTGGTCACAGAAATGGCACACCAGTTCAGCACATCTCAGGTCACGATTCGAAAAGACCTCGAGCTTTTGCACGCTCACGGACTGGTGCATCGCACCCACGGGGGCGCGCTACCGTCACGCGAAGGGGCCCTGGAAGATCCCACACTGCGAGAGAAGGAAAAGTTACAGCGGGAAGAGAAACTTCGTATCGCTGCTTCCGCCCTGCGCCTGGTGAAAGAAGGTCAAGTGGTGATTCTCGATTCCGGTACGACCACGACCGGCATCGCGAGGGCTTTGCGAAACTTTCATAAGGTTACGATTATCACTAATGCGGTAAACATCGCGGCTGAACTGTCTGGCGCTCCCGTGGAAGTAATTCTCACCGGCGGCATGCTTCGCAAAAATTCGTTCTCGCTGGTCGGTCCAATCGCCGAAGAGACGCTGCGCCGATTGAACGCCGATATTCTTTTTCTGGGAGTGGACGGGTTCGATGTCCACTACGGCCTCAGCACTCCGAATCTGCTTGAAGCGAAAGTCAACCGAGTGATGGTTGAGGTGGCGAAACGAACCGTGGCGGTCTGTGACTCGAGCAAGTTTGGCCGGCGAAGCCTGTCGCTCATCATTCCCCCCACGGCGTTGCAGGAAGTTATTACTGATCGTGGCATTCCCAAGTCAGATCTGCGAGCGCTCAAAAAACTCGGGATTGGGGTGACTCTTGTCTGACCACAAAGGCGCCGGTTCGATTTCGGTTCCAGGCGCCCATTCCCTGTCCGAAATATTGTCCCAGCCACATTTCTGGAGTGGTTGCCTTGACCATTTGGAGCGCGATGGGTCGTGGGCGAGCCTCCGTGACACTTTCCGTGACGCGAGCGAATGGTTGTTCATCGGCTGCGGCTCCAGTTACTACATCGCGCTTGCCGCAGCAGCAACTTGGAGCACGCTCACAGGCCAGAGGGCACGCGCCATCCCCGCGTCTGAGCTATTGCTATTTCCTGACTTGGTGGTGGCGGGGTCAGGAAAGGTTGCAGCAGTTGTAATCTCTCGTTCCGGGCGTACCTCGGAGACGGTGCGAGCCGCGGAATTTCTGGAGAACGCGAAAGACATTCGCACTCTGGCTGTAACAGGCACGAGTGACCAACCGCTCCAGCAGATTGCCGCCAGGACTCTCCCTTTGCCGCCTTCGGATGAAAAAAGCACGGTGATGACGAGGTCATTCACATCCATGCTTCTGGGCTTGCAATATCTGGCGGCATGCGTGGCGGATGATGACTTATTTGCCAAGTCTCTTAGCCGGCTACGCGCACCGGCAGATAAAGCCCTTGATGCTTTGCATCCACGAATTCGGGAGTTTGTGAGTTCGCGCCACTTCGCGGATTATGTCTGTCTCGGACAAGGTCCTTTCTATGGATTGGCCTGCGAAGCGGCTCTCAAGATCACAGAGATGTCAGCTTCTTACGCTCAAAGCTTTCATACATTGGAATTCCGCCATGGACCAAAGTCCATTGTGGGACCCGAGACTCTGGTGATGTTTCTGCTCTCGGAGCGCGGCTATGATGCTGAATGCGATGTTCTTGAGGAGATCAAGGGCCTGGGCGGCACGACTTTGACCATCGCCAATCAGGCTGACGAGCGGGCTCGCGCGACGTCAGATTTGCTGATCGAGTTCAGGTTTGAACTACCGGAGCTGGCGCGACTTGCTCCTTACGTTTTTGCGGGACAATTGGTGGGCCTTTATACCGGCCTGAAGAAGGGCCTTGATCCCGATAATCCGCGCAATTTAACCCGAGTGGTCATGCTCCCCGAAGAAGACTTAGCCGAGAAATCCTAACGTGCCACGCTTTGACGTTACGATTGCCGGCGAATTGAATCTTGACCTGATCTTTCACGGTCTGCCCAGCGAGCTTCCGCCCGAGCGTGAAATGCTCGCCCATCGCATGACGCTCACCCTGGGCAGTTCGTCCGCCATAGTTGCGCACAATCTTTCGGCGCTCGGGATTCGAGTTGGTTTCGTCTCGCGCATCGGCGACGACCCACTGGGCCAAATTGCTCTCGACCGGCTCGCTGCCGGCGGGGTAGACGTTTCTCAAGTGCGCAAGCTGACTGGTGAAACCAAGACCGGGCTCACTGTCATTCTGCAACGCGACACCGGTCGCAACATCATTACCTACGCCGGCACCATCTTCGATCTGAAGTTTGAAGATCTTGATCTCGGGTACGTCGCAGACTCGCGGCATTTCCATTTTTCTTCTTTTTACCTGCAGCGTGGTTTGCACACTCGGGTTGTCGAACTGTTTCAGAAGGTCAAGGCATCTGGTCTGACCATCTCGCTCGACCCAAACGATGATCCGGACGATCTCTGGCAGGGCGATTTGATGAAAGTCCTCCCTTATGTCGATGTCTTTCTGCCCAATGCACGCGAAGCGCGAAAGATCACCGGCACTGAAGACTTGCAGATCGCCATGGCGCATCTGGCAAAACTGGTGCCGATAGTAGTTGTAAAAGTCGGCAAGGAAGGTTCCATCGCGCAGCGAGGAGATGAGCGTTTTACGTCCCCAGCGCTCAAGGTGAACGCGGTTGGACGCGGTGGGGGCAGGTGACAGCTTCGATGCCGGTTTTCTATCTCAATATTTGCGCGGCTCCGACCTGGCCACCTGCCTTACTGTCGGCAACGTCGCCGGCGCGCTCTCCACGACGCGCTCCGGAGGCACCGAGGCTTTCCGCGACGCGGACTACCGGCAGCAATTTTTTCGGGCAAACGGCGTAGAAATGTCAAAGGTGATCTAAAACGGACAGTGATCGCCGTAAAGCGAATCAACCGGCTATCGTGATACCTCTAGCAGCAGGTGCTCCTTGAACTGGGTGGCTAATCGGGGTGCTTTATCCGCTGTAGCCTCGACCTTACCCAAATCTTTTCCGTCCGCATAGTCAACTACGTGATATGAACCTGCTTTGAGTCCACGCAATTCGACTTCGCCCTTCCAGGCTGCGGAAGTTGGGGCGAAGAAGGCGTAATACATCTTGTCATTCTTCTCTATCGCATAGCCCTCGGGGGTGTCGTACCCGTACACATAAAGGTTGCGGAAGTTGCCTTTGGAAAGCATCTTCTGGTTGTAAAGACCGATCCATTTCTTCCACTGTGCTTCTTTGTCTTGGGTGAGCAGCACCGCTTTATATTTCGGACCAGGATCAGGCCAGACGAATTTTGTTCCCACCACGCCGCCTGTGCCAACCGTCGAGGCAAAATCATTACCATGCTCCGTCCAGTTGTTTCCCACCCGCGTCATGGCTGAAAGTTCTACGTGATCGCCATACACGGCGGCTTCAGGACCGAGCAGCGCTTTGTACATCTTGATGCGGCGGCGCACCTGCACCGCGCCCACCGGATCGGCGGTAACTGCCTGGTCCATGTACGGCAGCCACGCCAGCGACGGCGGAGTTCCGCACGGACAGCTCTGGGTCACGCTCTCCGGCTTAATCGCGCGCGTCGTCTGGAAGATAATCTTGTAGACGTCAGCCACGGCATTGACTGAATCCTGCGGCGATTTGTGATGATGCGCGGGGTTGTAACACATGGGCACGCTATAAATATTGTCCAGCTTGGAGCCATCGAAGCCCCAATCGCGAATAAATTTCTCCGTCAATTGCTTGTAGTAGGCCTGCACTTCGGGGACTGCGGGACAAAGTGCCGCCAAGTCACGCGTGATGCGCGCATGTTTGCCGTTCTTGTCGAGGATGAACCAATCAGGATGCTCTTGCGCCACCTTGGACACGATGTACTTGTGTGACTCCCATTTGCCTTTCGCGTCCTCCGCGCCTAATGGCAACCACCAAAGCTGTACCAGCTCGCCCTGCTTGTGAAAGTCGTCCACCATCTTCTTGATGGAATCGCCGGGAAAGGTGTCCGGTCGCGGGTTCCAGTCGCCATA
>WNFG01005204.1_pt1 | contig 10942 bp, 11 predicted proteins | sample 5400431 | NCBI WGS metagenome assembly WNFG01 (sample SAMN13153346, study PRJNA577476) | soil metagenome | isolation source: 120 cm saprolite under Douglas fir tree site 2 hole 3 replicate 2 | place: USA:California | collected 2015-04-18
GAAGGGAGCGATCGCGCCCGGCCGCGACGCCGATCTGGTGATCTGGAATCCCGAAGCCGGCTTCAAAGTCGATCCCGCGCAACTTCATCACCGCCACAAGCTGACGCCCTATGCGGGACGCGACCTTATGGGTATAGTCGAAGCCACTTTCCTGCGCGGCGTGAGGATTTTTGAGCACGGCAATTTCTGCAACGCGCCCGCCGGGCAAGTCCTCCTTCGGGGGAAACGATGAAGGATTTCACCCAACTCGCCGATCTGGCTTCCGTTCGCCTGGGTGGCCGTGTGCTCGACGCCAACGACGATTTTTTTGCGCCCAAAGAAAATCTGCTCAAGGAGTCCAATCCGGTTTTTATCGAAGGGAAGTACACCGCTCGTGGAAAATGGATGGACGGTTGGGAAACCCGCCGCCGCCGCACTTCCGGGTATGACTGGTGCATTATCCGCCTGGGCCTTCCGGGCGTGATTCGCGGCATCGTCGTGGACACCAGTTTTTTCACCGGCAACTATCCCGAGCGATTTTCTCTGGAAGGATGCGACCTCGGCGAACGCCACCCCTACCGCGGCGAAAAAGGCCTCCTACATTCCGAAAAAACAAAGTGGATCCAAATCTTTGCGGAAACTTCGTTGAAGGGTGATTCGCGAAATCCATTCGCGGTCGAAAACGGCGCCAGGTTCACTCATTTGCGTTTGAAGATTTACCCCGACGGAGGAGTCGCCCGGCTGCGTGTTCACGGAGAAGCAGTTCCCGGCCCCGGATTACTTTCGCGCGGAGAAATCGACCTGGCTGCCGTGGAAAATGGCGGCAGCGCGGTGTTTTCGAGCGATCAATTCTATGGCGCCCCGCGCAACCTGCTGATGCCATATCGCGCGAAGAACATGGGCGACGGCTGGGAAACGAAGCGCAGGCGTGGCCCAGGCCATGACTGGGTCGTCTTGAAACTCGGCGTGCCGGGCACGATCCACCGCGTGGAAGTCGACACGGCCCACTTCAAAGGAAATTATCCCGATTCCTGCGCGCTGCAGGCGGCTTCCGCAAAAAATTCCACCGTCGACGCACAAAGTGCTTCGTCGCTCGCTTGGGAAGATGTGCTTCTTAACACCAAGCTGAAACCCAACCATCGCCACGTTTTCACAAAGCTTCAACATCCGGGCGTTGCGACACATGTGCGAGTCCAGATTTTTCCGGACGGCGGTGTAAGCCGCCTCCACCTCTTCGGTCGCGCGCAAATCCCGGCGGATCGGACAAAGTCGTTGGAACAGTTCAATCGCCTGCCTCGCCAGAGGGCTCTGAGAGCGTTGCTCGATTGCTGCGGCTCCAAACAATGGGCGCAACAAATGGCCGCGCACAGGCCCTTCAGCGGCGGATCGAAGCTTTTCGAGGCCGCGGACAAAACGTGGTCGGTGTTGGCGCGCGAAGACTGGCTCGAGGCCTTCCAGCACCATCCTCCGATTGGAGAAACGCGAGCCGCGGCCAAACAATCCGCCATCGCCAGCCGCTGGTCCGCAAGAGAACAATCCTCGGCGCAAAAAGCCGAGCCTGGTGTCTTGGAAGCCCTCGCCGCGCAGAATCGCGCCTATGCCGAAAAATTCGGCTACGTTTTTCTCATCTGCGCCACCGGCAAAAGCAGCGAGGAAATCCTGAATGCCCTTCGCCTCCGCCTGCCGAACGATCCCGACACCGAATTGAGCATCGCGGCCGAAGAGCAGCGCAAAATCACGCGGCTGCGCCTGGAGAAATTACTCGAACCATGAGCCACATCACCACGCACGTCCTTGACGTATCGTTGGGCCGCCCCGCTGCAAACGTCGCGGTAATTCTTGAAGCGCAATCTTCCCGCGGCGAGTGGGCGGAAGTAACGCGAGGCGCGACCGACGTTGATGGCCGCCTGCGCGATTGGCCCGTGGCGAAAGCCGTGCCGGCCGGAACCTATCGCCTGATGTTCGACACGCGCGCCTATTTTTCTTCCCGGAATATTGAGACTCTGTACCCGCAGGTTGTCATCGTGTTTGAGGTGCGGGACGCGCAGGAGCACTATCACATTCCGCTGCTGCTGAGCCCTTTTGGATATTCCACGTATCGCGGGAGCTGACCAATGGCCATCCGGCTTGGCGAAAATAATTACGGCAAGCAGCGCGTCCGCGTCCTGCAACTCGCGCGGCACCCGGATCGACACGACATCAAGGAACTCACCATCGGCATCCGCCTCGAAGGCGACTTCGAATCGGCGCACAGCAAAGGTGACAATCGCAAAATATTGCCCACAGACACGATGAAGAACACCGTCTATGCTGTGGCCAAGTTGCATCCGATCAAATCGCCTGAAGATTTCTGCTTGCACCTCGCCGATCATTTTCTTTCGCGCAATCCCCAAATCTCGCGTGCTCGCATTGAAGCCGCCGAAACTCTTTGGACGCGCTTCGCTGTCGCAGGAAAACCACATTCACACACCTTCACCGGTTCGAGCAATGAGAAGCGTACCGCCGCCCTCTCGGCGACACGCGAGGAAAAAACTCTTCGGGCCGGCATCAAGGGCCTGGTCGTACTAAAAACGACGGACTCGGCGTTTGAAAACTTTTTGAAAGACGAATACACGACGCTCAAAGAAGACCGGAACCGCATCCTCGCCACGTCGATCCGCGCGAATTGGCTCTACACGGGAGCGGCGGCTGAATTCGACTCAACCTGGCAAGACGTCCGGCAAACCTTGCTTGCAGCGTTCGCAGGGCACAACAGCGAATCGTTGCAGCACACTCTTTATGCGATGGGCGAGGCAGTGCTGAAGAGATTTCCCGGCATCCAGGAGATTCATCTTTCACTCCCGAACAAGCACTACAATCTCGTCGACTTGTCGCCTTTTCACATGGAAAATCACAAGGAGATTTTTCTGCCCACTGACGAGCCCCACGGCCTGATCGAAGCTACGCTCCGCAACGACTGATCCGCCCGGCTATTTCTTCCGACCGTCTAGAATTTTAACGAACGAAGCGATCCTCAACTCGGTCTGGGTCAAGCCCGTCAGCCGTTGCGCCTCCTCCGCGGTAATCGCGCCGCAATTGATCGCCCTCAGAAAATAATTCAAAAGTCCCTGGCCGGTCGCCGCGTCATCGAACACTTCACCAAGCAGCGTCGCCTGCGCCGCCTTCTCAATAAAATTGCGCAGGCGCTCCGACGCTGCGTCCAGGCTCTCCAGGAAAAACGAATACAAAGCCGCGTAGCGAGTGACCAGTTGCGCCGGGTGCAAATCCCAACCCTGGTAGAAACCGTTCACCAGTGAATGCCGGATGTGCTTGAAATGGAGTTTCCAAGCATGATGCGCAGCCTGCCGATTATCCTCAATCTGTCCGGGAGTCAGCGGCGAAGCGGTTGCCCCGCCGTGATGCACGGGAACCGGCAGAATATTTGTCGCCCCGTCGGAAAGCCAAATTCCCGTCCCCGCATAGGCCACCTGCATGGCTTCCTTCGCAAAGTCGCAGGCAAAGTGCATCATGTGCTGGTGAGCCGCGGTGATGCCGCGCCCGGCCGTGTAATCATAAGTTCCGAAATGCGCGCCCACGCATCGCCCCTGCGCCGCGGCAGCCAACGGCAGGAGATTCAATTCGCCGCGCTGGTTGAAAATCGACTGCGGGGTCTCAATCATCAATTCGATTTGCAGCATGCCCGCGCGCAAGCCCAGCGCCGATTCCAGGCGAGAGCAAACCACAGCCAGCGTCGCTGATTCTTCCGGGATGGTGACCTTCGGCAACGTAATAAAAAAGTCTTGCGGAAGCTTTCCGCCCGTCTTCCCCAGCAACTCGGTCAGAAAAATGTCCAGAGTCCGGATGCTGCGCTCGCGCAATTCCTCGTTGAACGGCTTGATGCGCAGCCCGATGAACGGAGGCAGGCTGCCGGCGGCCATCCCCGCAGCGAGTTCTCCGGCAGCGGCGGCGGCATGGCGATCTTCTTCCTCGTCCGGCCGGTTGCCAAAGCCATCCTCAAAATCAATGCGGAAATCCTCCACCGGTTCGCGCCGAAGTTTTTCCCGAACGCGCTGATACAGGGCGCAAGCAAACCACGCGTGGGGATTGTCCCTGTGTGCAGCCTCGGGATTTGCCTGCATGGATCTGGCAAGAGCGGCGGAATCCGGCGATTCGCCCAAGTGCTGCGATCCCGGAAGCTCAATTGCTTTCGCAAACGCGATAAAATCCGGCGCGTATTCGTCCAAGGCCTCTAGCGCCTTTTCGCCCAGTCGCCTCGCCGTGTCGGCGCGAAACAAATGCGCGCCGCCGTATACCGTGTGCACCGGCTGCCGGTCGCCTCGCGGCCCGGGATAGCGCGATGCGAACGCCTGATGCGCTCGCTGAAGTGGCGCGAAAACGTCCTGAAGCGAATCTGTGGCGAGCGATCTCTTCACCGTGCTCTCCAATCTGCAAAGCAATCCGGCAGCATGCTCTTCTCCCGTTTTCGCCTGAACGGCTAACAGAATACATTTCTTTGTGAGAAGAGCGAAGGTCTTCAATCCATGCTGGCCCCGCGGCAAGCACGGATCAAAACAGGAAATAACGCTGCGCAAGGGGAAGCACGCTCGCCGGCTCGCAAGTAATCAACTTTCCGTCCACGCGCACTTCGTAAGTCTCCGGGTCAACTTCGATGTTCGGCGTCGCGCTGTTGTGCACCATGTCCTTCTTCCCAATGCGGCGGCACTTGCTTACGGGCCGAACCATCTTTTTCAAGCCAAGTCTTGCGGACAATCCGGCTGTCATCGCCGCTTGCGCCACAAATGTAATCGCCGTCGCGGAAGTTGCCGAGCCAAAACTCCCGAACATTGGCCGGTACAACACCGGCTGCGGCGTCGGGATCGACGCATTCGGGTCTCCCATCGCGCTCCAGGCGATGAATCCTCCCTTGACCACCATTTCCGGTTTCGCTCCAAAGAAAGCCGGCTTCCAAAGCACCAGGTCCGCCAGTTTTCCCGGTTCGATCGAGCCAATCTCCGCAGCCATGCCGTGGGTGATCGCGGGATTGATGGTGTACTTGGCAACGTAGCGCTTCACGCGCTGATTATCGTTGCGCGGTGAATCTCCGCCGAGCGGGCCGCGCTGCACTTTCATTTTGTGCGCCGTCTGCCAGGTGCGCATCACCACTTCGCCCACGCGTCCCATCGCCTGCGAATCGCTCGAAATCATGCTGATGACGCCCATGTCGTGCAGGATATCCTCGGCCGCAATCGTTTCCGGGCGAATCCGGCTCTCCGCGAATGCCACATCTTCCGGAACCTGCGGATTCAGATGGTGGCAGACCATCAGCATGTCCAGGTGCTCCGCGATCGTGTTTATCGTAAACGGTCGCGTCGGGTTCGTCGACGAAGGCAGGATATTCGGAAACGACGCGATCCTGATAATGTCGGGCGCGTGTCCTCCGCCCGCGCCTTCCGTGTGATACGTATGAATCGTCCGGCCGGCAATCGCCCCAATGGTGGCTTCCAGGAATCCGGCTTCGTTGATTGTGTCGGTGTGAATCGCCACCTGCACGTCAAAGTCGTCGGCCACTTTCAAGCAAGCGTCGATCGCCGCCGGAGTGGTGCCCCAGTCTTCATGCAGCTTCAATCCGCAAGCGCCCGCTTCGATTTGTTCCGCCAGCGGCGCCATCGTGGCGGCATTTCCCTTGCCGAGAAAACCAAAATTCATCGGCCACGCTTCCGCTGCCTCCAGCATTCGCGCCAGATTCCACGCTCCCGGAGTGCAGGTGGTCGCGGCAGTTCCCGTCGCGGGGCCGGTGCCGCCCCCGATCATCGTCGTGATTCCATTTGAAATCGCCGCATATACTTGTTGCGGCGAAATAAAATGGATGTGGCTGTCCACGCCGCCGGCTGTGACGATCAAATGTTCGCCGGCGATCACTTCCGTTGCCGCGCCCACCACCAGTTCCGGATCAACGCCGTCCATCGTATCGGGATTCCCGGCTTTTCCCACTTTCACGATCCGCCCGTTTTTGATCCCGATGTCGCCCTTGACGATTCCCCAGTGGTCCAGAATCACCGCGTTGGTAATCACCAGGTCCAGCGCGCCTGATTGCGTTTCGCGCAGCGCCGTGCTGCTCTGCCCCATGCCGTCGCGAATCACTTTTCCACCGCCAAACGTGATTTCATCGCCGTAGTACGTGAAATCCTTTTCGATTTCGATGATCAGCTCCGTATCGGCCAGCCGGATGCGGTCGCCCTTCGTCGGGCCATACAGATCGGCATAGGTTCGTCGAGGGATTTGAAGGCTCATCGGCTGGTTCCTTCGCCGCGGGGAGAAAAGCCGGCCTTCCGCGCTCGCTCGATTGCTTCAGTGCGTGCCCGGTCGTCGTCGAGAGCGCCGGCTACGAGGCCATTAAATCCGTGAATGATTCGCCGCCCGCCAAAATCCGTGAGCTCCACTTCTTTTTCTTCCCCCGGCTCAAATCTCACCGCGGTTCCCGAAGCGATATTCAACCGCATCCCATAGGCCGCCGCGCGATCGAACAAAAGCGACGCATTCGTTTCAAAGAAATGAAAGTGACTCCCCACCTGAATCGGCCGGTCCCCCGCGTTCTTTACCAGCACGCGCGCGGTTTTCCTCTCCGCATTTGCTTCGACAGCGCCAGCGTCCAGGTCCAGCAGGTACTCTCCGGGATTCATCATTTCACCTCAGGCTCCGCTCGATTTCGCATTCCGCTTGACAGTTCGCATGCACGTCGCTACCTGATCGGGTCGTGAATGGTCACCAACTTCGTGCCATCCGGAAAAGTAGCCTCCACCTGCACTTCGTGAATCATTTCCGGGATGCCCTCCATCACCTGATCGCGGGTAAGAATTCTCGCACCGAAGCTCATAATCTCTGCCACCGTTTTCCCGTCGCGGGCGGCTTCCATCACTTCCGCCGTCAGGATCGCCACCGCTTCCACGTAATTCAATTTCAGCCCGCGTGCCTGGCGCCGGCGCGCAAGGTCCGCGGCCACCACGATCATCAACTTCTCCTGTTCCTGCGGATTCAAATGCACGAACGCCTCCCGTCAATTCACCTTGCGCGGCGGAATCGCTTCCCGATCATATAAATGACGCATGGCGCTGCGCCAAATGGCCTGCAATCCCGGCAAGACCTCACGCCCGTTATGCGCCAGACACCGGACAACGAGCCCGTGCGCCACCAGCGAACTCACCCCCCAAAGAATCTCGCCCTGGCGCGTCTGGGCCGCCGTCAGCTCTCGAAGGTGGTCTTCCGCGCCGCGCAATGCGCCTGCTTCCAGGCCCACCCGGCAAATATAAAACGTCGCCGCGTAACGATAAGGGCCCAGGCGCGCAAGCGACGAAACGTTTTCTTGCCTGGGCCGCAGGCAAAGATTCTCTGCGGCGATTTTTCGCCCCATCGCGCTCACGGAAGTCCTTATCGCAAACTCTTCGTATTCGAAAAGTTCACCGCGTGCTTCCCGGCCCGGCGCAAGAATCTCCCACCAGAACATTCCGGCCCCGGCCGCCAGGTTGATTGATGTCCGCTGCAGGTAACGCGCCCCGGCAAAAGGAATCGTGGCGTCGGGCAGGTATTCGAGCAACGCGTCTTCTCCCACGGAAACTTCGTTGCACTGCGTTGTGGCGGAATATCCCTCGCGGTGGCGGTAAATTCGAGTTGCGCCCGTCGTCGTCAACTGCACGTTCGTGCCCTTCTCGAGTTCGACTTGCATGGCCAGGCGGTCGCCGCCGAGCAGTCCTCCCGAAACGTTGTGAAGATGAGCCAGCGCCGTGCCATCCTCCAGCGCAAACGCCCGCACAACCTTCAGCGGCGCTTCCTGAAAACTGTCGGCCAGGAACGTATTGCCGCTAGCGGAATCGCGCGAGAAATTCAGCCGCAGCAGGGCCCGTGCGCGGCCCCGCTCGGAAATATCCGGCGAAATTTCCTGAAACGCTTGTCTTACAGTCGCGGCCATCTGAATTCCACGCTTTCGCCGGCTAACTGACGAACAATCTTGTCGTCAGGGCAGGATGCTCCATCGCTGCCCAATCCAGCAGCGGCATGGTGCAGGTCACCGCCTCAAGGCTTAATCTCGCGCTCTCCGCGCCAACTTTCACGATGGCCGGCTTCAGGTTCCATAAGATGCGCGTCGCCTCGGTCTGGCCCAGCGGCATCAATCTCTGGCAGGCGGAGACGAGGCACGCGCTCATTTGGTGAAGATATGCGAGTACAGCGCGTGTCTCTTCAAATCCAAGCGAGCCGCTCACCAGCCCAAACGCCGCACACTGATGAATCAAGCTCTTCGATTCCAGCGATGTCTCTCGCGCCTCTCTCAGTACGCCAAAGTCGCCAAGTCCCATCGCCGCATGAAGAAAAGTTCGGCCGAGCGTGGCACTTGCCGCTCGGCTTTCTCGCGCTGGCTTCAACGCGCTCAGGCAATCGTTAATCTCGATCCAGCGCGCGCCGTCGAATTCCTTGCCGTCGGGCCGTCCGAGTTGGAATGCTTCCCGGCAGGCCACGGTTTCCAGCATCCCGGCCTCTCGCAAATAATCCTGTAGGAATTCCGGCAAATCGCTGACGTGTAACAGCTCCGCCGACACCAGCGTCTCCAGTCCGAACGAATGCGCAAGCGACCCGATCGGCAGCGCGCTGTCGGCAAGATGCAGCAGCCGCAAATGCGCCAACTCTTCCGCGGGCGTCAATCCAACCGGTTCTCGCTCTGGCTTCATGGTTTGCTCTCGAACTCGCGTTCAGTGGTGATGTCCATGTTCATGCCCATGCTCGTGCGAATGGCCGTGCTCATGGCTGTGCGCCTGCCCCGAATATGGCTGATGTGCGTCGATCAATCCCCGCCGCGCCTCCGCCGGCTGGTTCAATTTGCCCTCCAGCCACGCAATCACCTTGTCCAGTCCCACCTCTTCCCGAAGATTCGTGAAGAGAAACGGCCGCTCACCGCGCATCTTCCGCGAATCGCGCTCCATCACTTCCAGTGACGCGCCCACATACGGCGCCAGATCAATCTTGTTGATCACCAGCAGATCCGACCGCATGATTCCCGGCCCGCCCTTGCGCGGAATTTTATCTCCCTCGGCCACGTCAATCACGTAAATCCAAACGTCCACCAGTTCCGGGCTGAACGCTGCGGCCAGGTTGTCTCCTCCGCTTTCCACGAAGATCAGCTTGAGTCCCGGCAGGCTGTCCTCCAATTCCGCGATTGCCTGCAGGTTCATCGAAGCGTCTTCCCGAATCGCGGCGTGCGGGCATGCCCCGGTCTCCACGCCCTTCACGCGCTCCGCCGGCAGCGTGCCTTGTCGCAGCAGAAACTCCGCGTCCTCTTTCGTGTAAATATCGTTGGTGACCACGGCAAGATTGATTTTCGGAAAAAGTTTCTTGCTCAGCCGGTCCACCAGCGCGGTCTTCCCGGAACCCACCGGCCCCGCGATCCCCACTCGAAATGCTCTCGCCTGCGTCTCATTTCCCATGGCCAGCGCTCCCCATCCCAAATGTCAAAGTCCCTCCGTTCAACTTGCCTGCGGTTCCGTGTCCACGCCCACCACAAACAATGCCCACAAGTATCTGCGCGAACCGCCACCCGTCAAGCCTTTTCCCATCAAATATTCAGCCGCCACCAATCGAAAAAGCTAGAGGCGAGCATTCTCCATTAGCATACCGGTGCGAATTCGTGGAGAGGATTACGTGGAGCTCGAAAAGGAAAATGGAGCAAGGCATCCCAGCCCTCGCTCCATTTCAAAACGTCAATCGTCTACTACCTGCCTTCACTCGTTACGGCTTTCCCTTTGGCTGATTCTGGTGTGAGTCCTGATGCGGCTGCTGGTGTGACTGTTGTTGTTGTTGCTGTTGCTGTTGCATGTGCTGTTGCTGCTGCTCGTGTCGCTGCGCCATTTGTTGTGTCTGCTGTTGGTGCCGCTGCTCTACCTGCTGCATTCTCGCGTCGTTTGCCTGATGTTGCTCCAGTTGCCGGTGATCCTGCTCCTGTCTTTGCTGGAGTTTCACGTGATCCTGCTGTTGTCGCTGGTACAACTGCTGCTGTTGCTGCTGGTATTTCCTGTCCCGGTTCTGGTCGCCCGTGTTGGGCGACTGTGGATGCTGGTGAGCCGACAGCTCGTTGGCATGGACTGCGTGATCCGATTGTCCGCCGGAGTTTTTCGACTGCGGTCGGTCGTAATGTCCGCCCTCTTTGGCGGGCACAGCTTCGCGCCCCGAAAAAGATCCAGGCTTTGCCGTGGCCGCGATCGGCGGCCGGCCATGATTCGAGGAAGCCCGCAGCTCCCGATTTTCCCGCGCAGCCTCAACATGGTGTTGCTGCTCGGCTACCGGTCCGATGTGCCTTACGTGGTAAGCTGCCTCTTCGCGCGACGTCGGATGCTCGTTGATCCCGCCGTGGCCGCCGTTGTAGCTGACTCGCGACCTGCTGTAATTGTTCACCACCGTCGTGTTGTACGTGTTGTGGATCACCGTCACATTCACGTTGTTCACTGTGCGGTTGTAATAAAAATGATTGTGCTCCCATCGCCCGCCCTCATACCCGCGGCCGAAATAACCGAACCCGTAATTTACCCCTCCATAGAAACCCACCACCGGACCCCAATAGCCCTCGTGAAAATAATATCCCCTGCCGCCCCAGGCCCAATAGGCCGGCGTCCAAAGGAATCCCGGTTGTGGCGCGAGCACCCAGGTCCCCGGGACCCAGTAATAATCGTCGCCATCCCACGCCCAATATCCGGGTGTCCAGATGTATCCCTCGCCCGGGCAGATCGGCTGCTCATAGACAGGCAACTCTGGCGGGCCGAACGAAACGGCGATTCCTACGCCAACCTGAGCGTAAGCCGCTCCCGACAAAAGCAAAAATCCTATGAAACCCAATAGTGAACGAATCGAAACGAATCTCCGCATCTTCTCTCCTTTGTCCGATGGTGGTTCATTTCCCTGGTCCCGGTTCGCCGCACCGGACGACCTGTTGGTTGAGGAATTTCCT
>WNFG01005206.1_pt1 | contig 10941 bp, 10 predicted proteins | sample 5400431 | NCBI WGS metagenome assembly WNFG01 (sample SAMN13153346, study PRJNA577476) | soil metagenome | isolation source: 120 cm saprolite under Douglas fir tree site 2 hole 3 replicate 2 | place: USA:California | collected 2015-04-18
CAAGAGCTCACGCGAGGCGAGCGCAGCCCTCGCTACGTTGATGCTCAAGAGGAAAAACTGCGGGTGCACTTGCTCCCATTCTTTGGGAACAAGCGCCTCGTAGAGATCACTCCTGGGTTGGTGCAAGAATATCGTGTTCACCGACTGAAGACCTCCCGAACAGGAAAACCGCCTGCGCGGTCAACAATCCACATTGAAACGGTTGTCCTGCGACAGGTGCTGAAGTGTGCCTGCCGTCATGGCTGGCTCGAGTTCCTTCCCGACTTGTCTGCGCCGTACAGGGGTTCCGGCAAGATTGCTCATCGCGGGTGGTTTTCTCCCGACGAATATAAGCGGCTCTATGAGGCGACGCGTCGTCGCGCACAAAATCCAAAAAAAGAACGCTTCGCTTGGGAATGCGAACAGCTTCATGACTACGTGCTCTTCATGGCGAATACGGGCTTGCGGCCAGATGAGGTCAAGAGACTTGAGTATCGCGATGTATCGATCGTCAACGATGATGCGACCGGGGAGACGATCCTCGTCATCGAAGTGCGCGGCAAGCGGGGGATTGGATACTGCAAAAGTATGCCCGGTGCCGTGCTGCCGTTTAGGCGGTTAAGGAAACGAAACAGCCCGGAGGCCACGGATAGGTTGTTTCCAAACAATCCACGTGAACTGCTGAATACCATTCTTGAAGAAGAAAATTTGAAGGTCGATCGCGACGGCAACCAGCGCACGGCTTACAGCTTGAGACACACCTACATTTGCTTTCGACTTTTGGAGGGAGCCGATATATATCAGGTGGCGAAGAATTGCCGAACTAGCGTGGAGATGATCGAGAAATACTATGCCGTGCACCTCAAGAACACACTGGATGCCGCGGCTATCAACGTGCGGAAGCCACGACGCGGCCGGAAGGCAGGTACAGAACTCGTCCTATAATTTTTTCTCCACCTATTGGCGGCGGATGCGGTTCGAATGTATAGATAGCGTCATGCCGGTGTGGCGGAATTGGTAGACGCGCACGACTCAAAATCGTGTTCCGCAAGGAGTGTCGGTTCGACTCCGACCACCGGCACCATCTAATCTGATAAACGAGCCGTCCGCGGGACACGCGAAAACCGGCAGCCCAAAGGCTGCCGGTCTCGCGAAGCGCTACTGGCGCTCGGCCACAGGGCGGCGCGGGTAGCGCGCACCCTGCTTTTGCGCCGGTGTCTCCGGCGCGCCCAGAAGCTCCGCGGCTTCGCGGAGGAGCTGGATTGCGAAGTTGACCTTGCGGGCAATCTTCGCCTGCGTGTCTTGCGTAGGCATAACGTAGTGCGGTTGGCTGATAAGACGACCTGCTGGAGCAAGCTGCTCACAGCTGGCGCGAGCCCTGCCGTCGGAAGTCGCCGGGTCAAGAGAGCGCGGCGACCTTGACGCGCCGAAGCGACGGCTACAATGAAAAAAGCTGTGCAGGTTGCAAGAAACGGACTGATCGCTGTATAGTAACGCTGGGCCGCAAGCTTCTGCGTACCGCCTGATTAGAGTCTAACCTAGCTCTCCAAAGACGTCAGTTAGCCGAATGCGATCAATAGCCGCCTTTACCTGCTCGTCTGCCAAATTCAATTTTCGAAACTTCCCGGCGAAAGCTGCGACAATCAGTTCAGCCGAAAGATCATAATCGATTCCCTTTTCCGCAGTTAATAAAGCAATCGCTCGCCGTGTCTTGCGTTCCTCCGCTTTTTGATCAGTATACGTGAGTTCGTAGTCTGCTGCGGCCCTCAAAATGCAGGCTCTGAGGGTCGAGTCCGTGTATACTTTCTCCAAGTATTCTTTGTCGTCTAATACTGTCGCGACTGGATAGTGCCGTGGTCCGAGCGGCTGCTTACGAGCCTCGGCTTGGGTTCGGAGCGTTTGGAGCGAACTCGCGACCGACGCGAACACTGACGCTTGGCTCATATCCACTGCCGCAAATATCGACCCATCTGTGAAGCTCAAATTCGCGACCGTCGGGGGAATGATAAACAGATTATCGTCCAAACCGGTATGACCCGATTGTTCAAGTAATTGTCGCCGATCACGTAGCAGCTTGGTCAAACCACGCTGAGGGTGCAAGCCAGATAAGATCTCATAGAGACTTTGCTCAACGCACCAAGGGCAGTCGGCCTCCGCCCAATCAGGTAATACAAACTCCTCAATAGCAGTGACCGTATTGCCTTGGTCGGCAGGCGGCCAGCGAAAGCTTAGCATGTTAGACTGCGTCTCCCATTCAAGTAGGGACCATGGGCGCGCTACCGCCACCAAATAGTGAACGCGTCCTCGAAATCGGCGGTAGCGGAGGAGTCTCTGATATGTGGATAGTCGCCGACCTGTAATGAATGCGTCGTCCAGGACCAAGATCGAAGCATCTTCACTCAACCCATCGATCAACTGTTGAATCCTTTCGTTCTCCGGTACGGTCAAATCGGAAAGTGCCAGATCCGGGTGCTGAATGTGCTCGATTGATGGTTCATTGCTCCGCAGCGTCGAAAGGGCGACATTAGCCAGTATGTTAGCGGCTTCGTGCACAGGTGTGATGATTAATCTAGGCGGCGGATCAAGGGAGCCAAGCTTTCCTATGAACCGTGTCTTAAAAGTTGGGTGACTACATAACGCAACTGTGTCAATCCAGATTGCATGGTGCCGTATTGCTCCCTTCTCAGTGACATCCCGATGAACTCGCACCAAACGCGCGTCGGGGTAGCGGTCCAAAAATTCGCGAAACCGCTTTACGTGTCTTTTACGAACGTTGTGCAAAACATCTTTATATTGCGATGGAAAATACGTCTGTGGATCAATGTCTATGATGTCAGGAGCTTCCCCAGCATCAGATAATTGCACATGTGCAAACAACCCATTTCCCGCTTCCGCCGATAAATCTCGTAAGCATGCCATGGGACATTGTTTCTTGCCGAGGTTAAAGAGGGCCACAAAAGCGATTTGCTCAATGAGAGTTTTGTTGCGGCGCTCAAGCAACTCACAAAGTCGACTGTATGAAGCGCCCGTATTAATGCCGCTGAAGAGAAAGAGAAGCCTCCCAGAACGCAATTCGTGAGTGGTTCCGGGGCCCGATTGTGATTCCCGGGCTAGACGTAGGAGTCTTTCTATTTGCTCGGCAGCCTCGGTAGCTTGGATGTCTGAGCCGTCAAAATAGGTACCGAGCATCTCCACCGGACACGGCTGAGCCGCCGGACCTGTATACAAGGCAAGGCGTCGGCTCGTGTTTAAAGCGATCGCACCAATGGACCAAATGTCGGTAATGATGCCTATACATTGATCTAAGTGAGGCAGAAGCCAAAAAAAGAGAGCGTCTAGGGCAGCTCTCGAACGTAGGATATTCCCGACCCGCAAGAACGATGGGACAAGATCACCCGAGGGTGCTCTATACAGCGCGCCTCCTATCGGTGGCAGGCGCGCGTGAGCTGAATCAACTAACGAATCTATTTCTGCTCGTTGAATCATGCTAAGAACGTGCGGGATCGCTGTGGTATTTGCTGAGAGAGGATCAATTATTGAGGCAGAGTTGAGATTATTGCTCAGGTAGTGCGTGTACTCGTGCGAGAAAAGCAAATGGACTGGGCGGTCGGGAAAACGAGCGAAGGAGTTACTTTCAAGATCGGAGAGTGAACCAAGAAAAGCCAGCCCGTCCGGCAGAGTGTCGATCTGACGATCTGTAACAGCTTGAATAGATGCTGGATGAACTGGCGTAGCGACCGGTGGGCGTACTATAAGCAGGCTTGCAAGCGCAAGTCGCTTATGATCCGCCTTATACACTTGCTCAAGCAGTTCTTCCAAAGAGGCGTCGCGCACCAACTCAACAACTAATGCATTGAGCGGCTCCGAATCATTGATGTGCACATTGAAAAGGTGCAAGCTCAAAGTCCCATGGGCCAAAGGAGCTGCCAATGCGTACCGGCTACTTTAGCTCTGTCACCAGGTACATCGACTAGGTCCGCAGGTGCCTCAGGATCGGAAAAAGACTGGGCTAGCCAAAATTCACCCGTCCGGAGAGAGATGAAAGCGCCCATGCTTCGAGCAGCTTTAAGAACATTCGGCAGGCCGTGCCCAGCGCCAGGATCGGTTTGGGAGCTCAATGGCTTATGCACAAGAGCGTGCAATAACTCTCGGCGCTCATGGCCTTCATATCCCGCACCCGTTTCAGATGAAAGAAAATGATCAACAATGCCATGGCCAAAATCCGAAATCGCGGCTTCCATCACACCGAGCATTCTTTTGTTGTGCAGATACTTCTGTATCAGAGGATTATTGGCCGCCCGGGCGATAAGTTCGTCCTCGGTTGCGGCCAAGTGCGCGCGTATTCTGACAATCCGCAGTCCACGTAAAGACAAGCCTCCGTGGGACATGGTTCGACTGTAAAGGAATGCGTTGTCATGGAGCTCTGTAAGGAATTTTGTCAGTATTCCAATATCGTACTGACTGTGAACAGAAATGCCATATTGTTTGTAACCCAACTCTAGATCCTGGCGGAACATCAAGATTAAATTAGTAAATAGACGTTCGCGCTCACGTGCAGTTTTAGCTCGGAGTGTGGGGGCGATGGAACTCTGAGGATCAAACTCAACAAGTGTGCGTACTTTACCGCTGATCGGCTCCAAAATCCCGCCACGTCTATTAATGTCATATTCAATTTCATCAATATCAATCGGTTGATCAGTCACGTCCGTCCTAACTTTGTCCGAAAGCTGTATTGCAGTGAGTCCGGGAAGAGACGCCGCAAAAGTGCTGCCCGGGCCCCGCTCGCGCTGGCCCCAACTTATTATTTTAGAATCGAAATAATGCCGCCGGCAAATCGTCCCCACTAAGATGGCAACCCAAATGTCCGCGAAAAATTCGGCGCCAAATTGGGAAGCGACGCGGAGGACGCAGCCTTCATTAGGAGGGTCCGGCAATTCACGAAGCAGCTGTTCACAAACCTGCAGATTAGCCTTACGATTTACGTCAATGGTCTTCTGACGGTTGAGTATTGTTGATTGGGGCACTTCTTCACTCCGGCCGGTTTTCGTGACCGCTGGATATACACGAGCCTGGTGGCGGGGCCAAACGAGGGCTTTACCTGCTGCGAGGGAAGCAGGTTTTGCCGGTTCGGTGAATACCGATCTCGAATAAACTTGTGGGTGGCTCCCAGGCTGGTAAAATAATACCCGCCTACTGGATCGAGAGGTGCCAAAGTCGAAAATGAAAAACCCCGCACCATCGCGGGGCTAGTAGTCTGAGGCGAGCATGAGTGTAAGCACGCGAGTCGTCTTCTGCGGGTCGGACGGATCTTCGGAGCCGAATTCGCAGCACTCGTCGTGGTAGTCGATTTTCCAAAAGAACGTGCGGCCGACGAGCATGAATTTTCCAAAATCATGTTCGCCATGTGGGTCGCTATCCGGGGTGAAGTCGGTGAAGGCAGCCACCTGCTGAAGTGCCGCGGCCTTCACGATAGCCGGCAGCTCGTTAACAGCCGCGGTCATCATAACCTTTCCGCCGCCGAAGCTTCGGCGGAATTCATCGTTGAGTTCGCGGATACGAGCCGTCTTTCCATCGAGAGCGGCGCTCATATGATCCCCGCCAGGACAAGAGCCGATTTCATGGAGTTGGTTTTGCACTCCTCGCACCAACCGCGGTCTTGGTCGGGCTCCATTTCGCAGGCGTAATCGCAGCCCTCATTCATGCAGATGGCGGGAGATACGCTGTCGGAGAGAACCGCTCGCGCGAGTTCCTCCAAACTATCGAACCCTTCGATTTCAATGAGCTTGTGGAGCTTCGCTTCTCGAAGCGCGTCCATGATCTCCTCCTCGCTACCGACGCCCGAGAAGTCGGGCGGCGGAGTGCAGGGAGGAGCGGAAAAAAACGCCCCGCGGCCTGCGCGGGGCGGAGTTCAGAGCGGAGGCATTGCTTTGCCGAGCTCGGAAGTTCAAAGAGCTGGTTATGTAGGGAAGCCGGATCGCGCTGGTGGGAACTCCAGCGATACTGTGCCACTGGCAGGCTCCGACGTAGCCCCTATCCGCGCCTTCCTGCAAAGGCGTGCTCGGCTTAGGTCGCGATGGCTGGCGATCCGGTTTGGGGATTATCGCCCGCGGCGGCGATCATTCTCCTTGCGGATAGTTGCCTTATCGCGCTCCGTTTCGTCGCGCTTCGGCGGGCGGAGCACGATCTTGCCATTGATCGGTAGCGCGTGAAGTAGGATGTTCAGACCCTCGCCATCGGCATGCCGCCAGGCTGCGCCAAGATTCATCCAATAGTCATCTTGTCCTTCGCGCTTGATGACCGTGTACGCCTGGTACACGGGGGATGAGGTTTCCTTCGCCATCGTCGTGTCCTTTCCTGTGGCTCGGGGTTACGCGACGATGCTGCGCCGGATGAGGGCAAGCGCATCGTCGATCGTCGCGACACGGTCGCTGGCGATCTCTCGGTCGAGGAGCTGCGGCTCCTCCTCGTCAACCGTTGTGGCGGTCAGGGAGACATGGATGTTGCCGTCCGCGATCGGGGCGAGCTCGATCCGATAGAACTCAACGTCCCTGGGAATGGCGGGTGACCGTGCCGCGGGAGCGCGGCCGTGGGTGTCAAGCATCAATTTCCTCCGTCTTGCACGACCGGCGCCCGAGGATTCAGGCGGCGGCCAACAAGGCGGAGCTGGAATAAACCTACTAAATACAACCACTTAGCGCAAGCGAATGAAAAGGTTGTATTTTTCTGGGGGTCCGGAGATGCTACGGGCGCCGTGGCGAGGTGGGGATGCTGGGGCGACTTTTTCGTGCTGTAGCCGGGCTAATTCTGTGTGGAGTGCTCGCCGGATGCGGCCGAGCTCCGCCCGATCCCCTTTGGGAGCATATGACGGAAAACTCCTGGCGTTTCTTTTTTGCGCAGACGCAGTGTTCGAATGGACCCTTCTGGGGAGAGTACATGAATCTGTGGGGAGGACCGTGGTATCAGCTCATCCGATGGGAATGGGGCGTATACGATAGTCGCCGCGCTAACGGAATGGCGCTGTCCGTTCATGGATTGGCGGCGCGCTTCACGTTTGTGGACGACTCCGGAATTATGAGGAGCGACGAAGTGCTCGTCATTCGCGCTCAGGACGTCTTGGGTCGCCCAATCAGGGCATTCCCAGGGGCACCGTTTTATATCGGCGTGGCATCGGACTACGGAGGGTATGATTCCAGGTATGCGGATCTGTCGGGCATGACCTGTGTGGTGGTTACTGCGGTTCCCTGGGCGGGGGTCGGAAATCGGCCCTGGTATGTAAGCGCAAACATACTCTACGAGAGTATCATGGGAAAGAAACTGCTGAGTGGCTTTTCAATAATGATCCTCCTTTGTCTCTGTGTCGGGCTTGCCGCTAGCATTCCGGTGCTGTGGGCAGGTTTCTTCGCTGAGGACGACCAAGATTTGCGCAAGACATGCATGATCAAGTACGGCGCTTTTGCCGTAGCTTCCCTCATTGTCTTGGTCGGCGTTCGTAGCTCAAGCATCGGCGATCCGCTGGAATATCAAGAAAAGACCAGAGAGTACTATGCAGCATATGATGGAATGCCAAAAACACCGGCAGGATACTTGCTGCCTTTTTACAGCGCCGGGCGCATGTCCGTCTTCAATTCGCCGCCTAGAGCTGTAGAGTACGAACAAACACCAGGGACATTCTTTGAGGTACTAACCGTTTTTGTCGCGCTCGGAGCCGCACTTTTTGGAATGCCGTTGTATCGCGGCTTGTATTGGTTTTTTGCTCCCTTACCACTTCAATTGAGGTTTAACAGAGCCACCGCACGTGGCGAGTGGCCAACCGCCGACGAAATTATCGAGGCAGTCCGGGAGGGGACGCTTAACAAGAGCGCATGGCAATCAAAGATGATGGAGACGAAGGCAAAGCAGTTTGAGGGTGAGCTGCAAAGGAGACGCCAAACCTTGGAGCGGAGAAGACAGCATGGGCGATGAAAAGAAACTACCAGCCTTACGGTCTGATAAGGCCGATCTGGAACAGAGAGTGGATAGCATGTCGCGTGCCCTGGAAGTCACTGATCCAATTTCGGGGTTCTTCCATGGGGTGCGCAGCAAAGCGCTCACGAAGGCGCTCGATCGTGGGACGGCCGAGACTGACGCCTTTACGCGAAACATGAACGCCCAAACAGGCGCTGTCCGGGCAATGGTCGCGCTGCGCAATGCAGTCGATGATTACCGGGCGCGCGATGAGCTCGCGGATCGCCATTACGAGCGCGCTCGGGATCGTGCGCAGTCCCAGATTGACCAGGAAAGGGCGGGCCTGCGAAAGGGGACGGCCGAGGCGAGGCGCGAAGCGCTGAATGCAAAGCATGGACTGCAGGCGACGCGGAGAAATAGGGATAAGAATTTTCGGCTTGGCGATGTGCGCAAGAAAGCGGATATCGCCGAGGTCGAGAGTCGTCTGCCTCCCAGCACAGAGGAGCCCCCGACCGTTCAGGTATCTAACGATGTCATGGGCGAGATGAAAGCACTTTATGCTAGAGGGCAGCAGGTCAGAGTAAGTCTCCTTGCGACGGGGGATATGGAAAAGTTGGACAAACTCGAAAAGGCACTTGAAGGAATGCGTGCGATCTTGAAAGCAGCAGGGGAGGAAGTATAAAAAAGCCCCGACTTGCGTCGGGGAACCGCTGGGTTCAATCACTGAGATGAAGGTGAGCGTCGAACAACAGAGAGCACGCCTTCTCGGCGACCGCTTCCTTGAACTGCGGATCATTGAGACCGGCGTTGGCTGGAATGTCTGAGCGGTCGAGGCGCACGATGGAGATTGCTTCCTTGACCGCTTGTCGCTTCAGCCTCCCAAGAGCCGATCGCTCAAGCTGTTGAGCCTGGCTCTTCCTGGCGGCGCGCTCAGCACGTGACCGGTGGATATCGGCAACCACGCGCGTGAGATCTCCTGCAAGAAGGCCGATGAGGGGATCGTGGTGGGGTTTTAGAAGACCCATGTTACCTCCCGCCTGGTGTGCGAGCCGCCGAAATGTCTCGACTGCTCGCTACAGGCATGAGATGCACCTAATTCATTATACAACATAGTTGCTTTCTGGCAAAGACGGCCTGGAGGAGTACATGTCAGCCATGCGGAAGGGAGAAGGCGCAAAAGCTCGAAGGGCCCGCTTTGACCCGGACAAGCGCTGGCCGAGACTTACTGCCGCGCGAGGTACCCGGAACCTGACGTTGACTGCCGAACAGCCAGTCTCGAATGGGATTGTATTGGGGACGAGCACCGCGGGCCTGCCTGTGATTTTGCCTGAACGCCCGAGGCTCGAACACATGCACGTCGTCGGCGCGACGGGCAGCGGAAAGACGAATTTTCTCGAGCTTTGCATCCGACAGGATATCCAGCGCGGGTGTGGCGTCTGCGTGGTCGATCCCCATGGAAATCACCCGGACAGCCTTTATCGCCGCATGCTTGCATGGATCGGGCAGAATGAAATCTACAAGACCCGCGGGGTGCACTTAATTGATCCGAATGTGCCGACGCACACGACAGGCTTTAATCCGCTCCAGCGCCCAGACGGCGACACGGATCTCTCGGTCATTGCGGACACAACGCTCGATGCGTTCGAGCGTGTGTGGGGAGATGAGGATAGTCATCAGAAGCCTACGATCCGTCGCGTGCTGAAAGCGACGTTCACCGCGTTCGCCGAGCTCGGGTTGACCTTATCTGAAACGGACCTGTTGTTTGATCCCCATGATAGGCGGGGTGTCCGCAGGGCCGTGCTCTCGCGCGTGACCGATCGCTATGCGAAGACGGTGCTAGCGGAACTCCATCAAATGTCGCTAGATGAGCGCAACAAGAAGTATTTCCGCGCCGAAATCGTCGGTCCGGTAAACCGCATAGCGGAATTCGTAAGCTCGCCGGCCGTACGTCAAATTATCGGGCAAACAAATCGCACGATCGACCTGCGGGCAGCGCTCGATGACGGGCACATCATCCTGGTGAACTTGCATCCCGGCAAGCGGGTATCCGACGCCGCAGCTGAGCTGCTCGGGCGGCTGCTCACGCGATTCATCTTCTTTCATGCCAAGCGTCGTCTCCGGCCTGAGCTTTCTTTTTGGTTTTACCTTGACGAATGCCAGCGATATCTGTCGGGTGACGTGCCGGAGCTACTCGGCGAGGCACGGAAATTCGGCGTGGGCGTGATCATGGGACATCAGTGGCTCGCGCAACTTGGAAAATTGGACGACCCAATACGCGAGGCGGTGCTCAACGCGCCAAATCTTCGGGCGGTCTTTCGACTGAAAAATCCAAAGGAGGCGATGGAGCTTGCTGAAACCGTTATGCCGTTCGATTTGGAAATGCCCGTCAGGTCACTTATCAAACCGACGGTCGTCGGGCACAAGCGAACCCTGTTCAAAAGCTGGGCCACGGCGGAACACCAGGCGAAGAGCAAAGCCAGTGCACAGTCGTATTCGGAGAGCGATAGCGACAGCGAGACGGAGGGATCTTCGGACAGCTCTCTCGCAGGCGCCGGGTTGTCTTCCTCGACCGCGATGATGGTTTCGACGACAGGCTGGATGACTACGCCGGACATGATGGTGGCGACGAGCGGAAACTCTAGCTCCAGCGCAACCGGAGCACAGAGCAATCGGTCTCAGGCTCGCTCCCACATAGAGAGTTCGTCGGAAACTACTATAGAAGCCGAAATGCACGGCACCTCCCGCACCGAGGGAATGACAGAGGGCATTGAGCCCGAGTACAAAGACTTGCCGGGCAGCGTCCACAGCCTGGAAAACGTGCGCTACCTGGCAGCGCAAGAACTTCGGTCGCTTACGACAGGGACAGCATTCCTGAGCTACGTCGGAACGGACGGGTGGAGAGGCTGCCGACTGACCGTGCCGAAAATGCCGCCACAAGGCACCACAGAGGATGCGATAGCTGCCATACGGGCGCGCATCTTCGATGCGAGTCCCTCCGCTCTGCCGACGGCGGAAGCC
>WNFG01010411.1_pt1 | contig 10941 bp, 12 predicted proteins | sample 5400431 | NCBI WGS metagenome assembly WNFG01 (sample SAMN13153346, study PRJNA577476) | soil metagenome | isolation source: 120 cm saprolite under Douglas fir tree site 2 hole 3 replicate 2 | place: USA:California | collected 2015-04-18
ATCTCGCTCATTTTCAAGAACAGCAAGTGTCTTGAGTTAGCAAGAATTACCAGATTGGGACGCGGGGCGTGCAATTCCGGTTCAGGTTAGTGGAAGGTGAAATTTAACGGTTGACCTTCGGGGCATTCGCTGCGTTCGGCGCGTTTGCTCCGTTCGGGGCGTTTGGTTCTAGCGCAGGGATCGGACTCGGAGGTCTTGAAACCTGTCCCTTAACGGCTTCGTCTATGTCGATCTTGTTAACCGCCAGAATCTGACCGGTGACAAAATCCAGATTGGCGCGCGCCTTGATGTAATTGCTCTCGGCAGTGACTTCATTGCCTTGGGCCGTAACCAGATCGCGCTGGATCTGAATCACGTTGTAGATGGTGGAGGCTCCCAGGGCATACTTTTTCTGTTCGGCATCTAACGTTTGCTCTTCCAGGATGCGGCTCTTGTTAGCAGCCTGATAGCGGACGCGGGCCTGCTGCAAGCTGATGGCCGCATTCTGCACGTCCACGCGGATCTGATTGGTCTGTTTTTGCAGTTGAAGCTCGGATTGCCGCATGGTCATGGTGTCGCGCACATAGTCGGCTTCGGCGGCGCGATTCCGCAGCGGGATGTTGAGCTGCACCCCCACGCGATAGTCCGGAAAGTTCCGGCTGAAGATCTGGCCCAACAAACTTCCGTAGCCGCCCACGAAGAATGGATCGGGGGAGCGGAAGTTGCCGGGCAGCGGCGTCTGGGTGCTGATGGGTCCGGCCTGGCCGTTGTTGGTCATGGTCACGAAAGCGCTTAACGATGGCATCAGGGCGCTCCTATCGCCAACAATGCTGAGCTTGGAGTTGTCGATATTCAGGCGGCTCTCAAACAGCTCGGGCCGGTCGGCGAAGGCGCGCGAGACCATGTCCTGAATGGGTTCGATGGGCTCGGTACCTGGGACTCGGATCTTGTCGAGCGGAATGATGTGCGCTTCCTGAATTGCGGGGCCGGCTACGCCGTTGCGGCTCAAAACATTCTTGATAATTGTTTCCTGCTGCAGGACATTGGTGAGCGCGACGGTAACGTCCTGCTCGCGCGTGGCGACTTCCGCTTCGGCCTGAACGATGGCGATCTGCGCCAGCGTTCCAATCTCCACCTGTTTCTTATTGTCTTCGTAGAGTTTTTGCGAAGTGGCTAGCGCCTGCTGGGTCACTTTGACTTGTTCGTTGAAACTCACCAGGTCCCAGTACAACTGGACTATGTTGGCGACTGTCGCCATGACCTGCTGCTTGAAGACGTAATCCTGAACTTTGAGCGAGTTCTTGGCCTGGCGGATCACCCGGTTATTGACGGCGAATCCGAAGCCGGACAGCAAAGGTTGAGTAACCGTGAGACTCACGTTACCGGTGTTGAGCGGGTTCAGATCGGGACGGCCGGAGTTCAGAAACGAGTTCGAGTTGTTGAAGCCTAAGGTTGCCGTTGCGCCACTGGGGAAGCCCTCCTGGAGCGAAAAATTGGCGAGCTTGGTGGTAGTGACCAGCGATGTGGTTCCGTAGATGAATCCAGTGCTTTGCGGGGAACTGGTATGACCCCAGGATATGAGGCCGGTCAGGATGGGATCGTAGTTCGGGATGGCCGTGCCAAGCTGGGAAACAACGCCATTCACACCGGTGGTGGTGCTGGTATTGATGTTCGCGCTGCCATTGCTGAACGCATTGAGGGACAATCCACCGGCTGCGCTGCTGGGACCCTGAGTGATGCTCTGGCTTACGCCGCGCAGAGCGCCGCCGGCTTGGGCGCGTTGCAGGTCGGTTTGGGCCTCCAGCGGTCCATAGCGCGAAATAGCGATGTCCAGGTTGTTCTCGAGCGCGAGGTCGACGGTGTCCTGGAGGGATAGGTACAGATTGCCGGCTCGAAGCAATGACTCGATGCGGCTCGAATTCCCCAATTCAACCTGGGGAACCGCCGGTGCGTGATACTTGCGCGTGCCTGGAAAGCCGCCCGGTTCCTGAATCTGGGGCGTCTGCGCATTAGATAGGGGCGCCAGCATTAAGGCTGAGCACAGCAGCGCCAGCAGGGATTCAAAACGTATCATAAGGTTCCTCGAAGAAGTCTTTCAAACGATTGATAACGAGAATAAAACCCAAAGTGTTCCTGGGATTTTTTCATAGTAGCATTTGTGGGGCAGCCAATCCTGGCTGCCGCCGCCTTCAGGCGGCGATGGACTCGCTAGAAAGCGAGTCCGCAGGCTGAAAAGCCTGCCCCACAAAGTCATTCGTACCTCAACGCATCGATTGGATCCAGCAAGGCGGCCTTGCGCGCTGGATAGAAGCCGAAAAATATGCCGACCAGCGCGGAGAATACGAATGCCAGCGCGATGGCGCCCGGGGAGACCAGCGTCGACCATTGGGCGAAGATCGAGATCAGCTTGGAGGCAAGCAGTCCCATCAGAATTCCAATGATGCCTCCCAGGATTGACAGCGTCACCGCTTCCACCAGGAACTGGGTGAGAATGTCCTTGGTCTTCGCGCCCACAGCCTGGCGAAGGCCGATCTCACGCGTTCGCTCGGTCACCGAAACCAGCATGATGTTCATGATGCCGATGCCGCCGACAACGAGCGAGACCGAAGCGATGGCGGCCAGCAGGATGGACATGACGTGCGAGGAGGTTTCCTGCGCCTTGAACACTTCTTCCAGGTTGCGGATGGTGAAATCATCGTCCTGTTGAGGCTGCAGGTGGTGACGCTGGCGCAGCACGGAACGCATTTCTTCCTGGGCGGGCGCAATCGCTTGCGGTCCGCGGGCCTGCACAATCAAAGAACCAACCGAATTGGCGCGGGCCTGGCTGACGCCGAAAATCTTCTTCTGCCCGGTGGTGATAGGCACGATGATGATGTCGTCTTGATCCTGGCCGGTGGGGGATTGGCCTTTCGGGACCAGCGTTCCGACCACGGTAAAGGGCACATGCTTGATGCGGATCACCTGGCCGATGGGATCGTCGCCGTTGAAAAGATTATCGACCACGGTTTGTCCGAGCAGCGCTACTTTGGCGTCCGAATCGACATCCTGCTGCGTGAAAGACAACCCGTTTTGAATCGCGATATCGCGAATGATCAGGTAGTCGGGCGTGGTGCCTTGAACGTTGGTGGCCCAGTTGTTGTTGCCGTATACAATTTGCGCGCCGCCTCGGCTGCTGGGCGCTACTGCTTGCACGGATGGGCAATCGCGGGCGAGCGCCTTGGCGTCGTCCATGGTCATTGTCATGGCGAAACCACTTCCCAGCCGGATGCCCGAGGCAGTCACGCTGCCGGGCGACACCATAATGACGTTGCTGCCGATGCTGGCAATCTGCTCTTGAATACGCTGCGTGGCGCCGGATCCAACCGCAACCATCGCGATTACCGCGCCGACGCCGATGATGATACCCAACATGGTCAACGCCGAGCGCAGCTTGTTGATCCGCAGTGCGCGGAAAGCGATTTTCATTGCTGGAATAACTTTGTTCATTTCACGCCACCACCTCTTCCGGCTCGGGTTCTTCAGCCGGCAATGTTTCGAGCTCTAACTGCGCATCGCGTGGTTCAGCGACGCGCTCGTCGCTCACCAAGTGGCCGTCTTTGAAGCGGATGATGCGATTGGAATAGCTGGCGATGTCCGGTTCATGGGTTACGACGATGATGGACATTCCGGAATCGCGATTCAGCTTCTGAAACAGGGCCATGATCTCGACGCTGGTCCTGGAGTCGAGCGCGCCGGTAGGCTCGTCGGCCAAAATGATTTGCGGATCGTTGATCAATGAGCGCGCGATAGCTACGCGCTGCTGTTGTCCGCCGGAAAGCTGATTCGGATGGTGTAATTCGCGCCCGGCTAAGCCTACCCATTCCAGGGCGCGCATGGATTTCTGATGGCGATCCTTGAGCTCGCGGGAGCTATAGAGCAGCGGGAGTTCGACGTTTTCGACGGCACTGGTGCGAGCTAGCAGATTGAATTGTTGAAAAACGAAGCCGATCTTTTGGTTGCGAATCTCGGCAAGCTGGTCGCGGCCCAGGGTGCTGACATTCACGCCGTCCAGGTGGTAAGTGCCGGTGGTCGGCTTGTCGAGACAGCCGAGGATATTCATCACCGTGGATTTGCCCGAGCCGGAGGGCCCCATGATGGCGACGAAGCTTCCGCGCTCGATTTCGAGCGACACGCCGCGGAGCGCGTGCACGGTGACGTCGCCGAGCCTGTAGATCTTCGTTAGATTGCTGATTTCGATTAATCGTTCGGGCATAAAGTAATTCTCAATTCTTCGTTACTTAACGCGACACAGAACAACCGGCTCCCTTACGGTCGCGGTTCGGAACCCAATCGTTACTGAACCGCGACCGTAAGGGAGCCGGTCCAAGGAGCCTAAACCCTGGCCCTCGACCTCCCGGAGCAGCGCCGCTCGAGCCGGTCCGGGGCTAAAACCCTGGGCCCCGGCCTCGAGGCGCACCACTCGATGACGAGCTCGCCACCTTGCTCAAATTATTGGTGATCACTCGCTCGCCTTCCTTCAAGTCGCCCGATTCCACCGCGGTGAAGTTTCCATCCGTAATGCCCAGCTTTACCTTTACCGCTTTGGGCTTACCATCCTGGTCCATAATCCATACCGTGCTGCCCGCGTCCTGGCGGCGGCCTGCGGCACGCACCGAGGTGTCCGGCTTTACGTCCGGTGGACGGAAGCGCAGCGCGACATTCGGAATCTTCAGCACTTCGTCTTCTTTGTTGGTGAGAATCTTCACGTTGGCGGTCATGCCGGGCAGCAGCTTCAAGTCCGGATTCGGAACCGCGACGACCACATCATAGGTGATGACGTTTTGCACGTTGATCGGCGCCTGACGCATTTGTGTGACGGAACCCTGGAACGTCTGGCTCGGAAAAGCGTCCACGGTGAAACGAACCGGCTGCCCCACCTTTACCTGGCCGACGTCGGCTTCGTCAACATTGGTGTCCAACTGCATCTTGGTGAGGTCCTGCGCGATTTCGAAAATAGTGGGCGCCGTGAATGAAGCGGCCACCGTTTGGCCAACGTCCATGTGCCGGGCGATAACGGTTCCATCCACCGGCGCGGTGATTTGCGTGTGATTCAAATCGAGCTGCGCTTGTTCCAGCCCGGCCTGAGCCTGTTTCACTTGCGCCTGGGCAGACGAAAGCTGCGTAGTGGCGACATTCACCATGGCTTGGACAGCCTGAATCTGATGGTTGGCGGCGTCGAGCTGCGCGACAGCGGCTTGTTGTTCGGCGTCAGCCTGATCGTAAGTGGACTGCGCGCTGTCCATATCTTCTTTGGAAATGATTCCTTGCTTGTACAGTTGCTGGCGAGCAGTCAGCTTCCGCTGCGCATCCAGCACAGCAGCCTTGGCCTTTGCGATCGCCGCATTCTGATTAGCAGCGGCGGCCCGGGCGCTGGCCACATCGGCATTCGCTTTTTCCACCTGTGCCCGCGCGCTCACAACAGACGCGTTGGCGCTGTCCAGGCTGGCCTTGGTTTGATCCACACGCGCTTGAAACGCCTGCGGATCGATGACCGCCACCAATTGCCCCTTTTTGACCTTGGTATTGAAGTCGGCGTACAGCGCCTTGATGTTGCCGGAAACCTGGCTGCCCACTTGAACCGTGACCACGGCGTTGCAGTTGCCCGTGGCTGAAATGCTGGCTCGAATCGTTCCCCGCTCAACCTGAGCGGTCTGATAGAGCGCCTGGTTCTTGTTGCTCAGGTAGTACCACAAACCAACTCCACCGGCCGCTAACACCAGCAAGCCGCCCATCACCGACTTTTTCTTTAACATGTTCATCACCCTCGTCCGCTTATCAAGACGTTCGCGTTTACGGTTACATTACTCTGTATCGGCTTAGATTTGTAAATGATTTCAAAGGCTGTAAGCCTCTGCAAGCGTTCGAAAGGCGGATGCTATAGTGACCTTGTGACGCCGCATACCGACTCCGTATTAAGCGCCTTTCATGAGACCGGAGCCTATCTGCGCGGCCACTTCCGGTTGACCAGCGGACTGCACAGCCCGGAATACCTGCAGTGCGCCTTGGTGTTGCAGCATCCCAAGTACGCCGAGCAATTTGGGCAAAAGCTGGGTGCGGAATTTCGCCGGATGGCGGAAGGGGAGAACATTGGAATTGTGGCGTCGCCAGCTATCGGAGGACTGATCATCGGTCACGAGGTGGCGCGGGCGCTGGGTGCGAGGTTCATCTTCACGGAGCGCGATGCATCTGGAAAAATGGTGCTGCGGCGCGGATTTTCAGTGGCGGCAGGCGAGACTGCGGTGGTGGTGGAAGACGTCATCACCACCGGCGGAAGCCTGCGCGAGGTAATCGAGATTCTCGAGGGCGCGGGCGTGCGCGTGATTGCGGCGGGCTCCATCATCGATCGCAGCGGGGGCGCCGTCGAACTAGGAGTGCCACGCGTGGCGCTGAAGACGCTCGAAGTGGTGGCGTACCGCGAGGAAGATTGCCCCATGTGCCGCGCGGGGAGTCCGGTGGTGAAACCCGGGTCACGGCCCGTCCATGCGGCGAATTAAAATCGAAGTCGCGTACGACGGGACCGATTACCACGGCTGGCAGGTGCAGCCCGGATTGCCGACCATTCAGGGAACGCTCGAACAAGTAATCTCCGAAATCGAAGGCAGGCCTGTGCAGGTAGCTGGTTCCGGACGCACCGATGCCGGCGTTCACGCCTTGGCGCAGGTGGCCGCTTTTACCATTGAGAACCCGATTCCGGCCAGCAATCTGCTGCGGGCTGCGAACCGACTGCTACCGCACGACATTCGCATTGTTCGCGTGGACGAAGTCGATGCCGAATTTCATCCGCGCTTCGGTGCGAAAGCGAAGACCTACGAATACCGGATTTTTCGCGGCGAGATCTGTCTTCCGTTCGAGCGCCGCTATGTGTATCATCATCCTTATCCTTTGGATATTGAAGAGATGACCCGGCTGGCGCCGCTGCTGGAAGGAGAACACGATTTCACAGGTTTTGCGGCGACCGACGATCGCGATGAGCTGGGCGGCTCGAAGGTGCGCACTATTTTTTGTTCCCGCCTGGCGTTGGAAAACGATCGGTTGATCTATCGGGTGAGAGGGAGTGGATTCTTGAAGCATATGGTGCGCAATGTTGTGGGAGTGCTGTTGGAAGTGGGCAAAGGCAACGTCGATGAAGGGGGTTTATTGGCGCGTTTGAGTCCTGACGCTCGAATTTTGCCCGGGCCGACAGCGCCGTCGCGGGGCTTGTTCCTGATTTCGGTGGAGTATCCATGAGGCTGTGGACACTACCTCTACTCGGTTTGCTTTCCGTGTGTGCCTCAGGGCAGCAGCCATTCTATACCGACAACTCGGGCGTCACCGACAAGGGCAAATTGCACTTTGAATTCTTCACCGAGATGGATCGGTTGCAGCATTCCCAGTTTCCAGACTTGTGGCAAAACACGACAAACTACCGCTTGAACTATGGGCTGCCCCATGATTTGGAGATCGATATCGACAACCCGCTGCTGATCATCTTGAGGAACACTGGTGAGCATCCACAGCGTCCATATGGATTCGGCGATACCAATCTAGGTTTGAAGTGGAACTTCCACAAAGAGGCTGATGGCGCGCGAGTGCCGGCCTTGACTGTGACTTTTTACACCGAGTTTCCGACCGGCGATACAACCAATCAGCTTGGTTCCGGCGTGATCGATTATTGGCTCAACGGGATTGCGGAGAAGCGCTTGAGCAAACGCACCAAACTGATCGTAAATGGGGGCGTACTGTTTGCCGGAAACACAAGTACGGGCGTGCTTGGCATCACTACCACGCACGGCCGTGTTTACACTTTCGGAAGCTCGGTGATTCGCGACTTCACGGATCGGCTGCAGTTGGGCGTCGAAACTTATGGCGGCGTGACGAGCAATTTCGACCGGTTCAACTGGGCTTTTCGGTGGATTTTGATCCGCCAAAGGTGCGGTTGCACTAAAGAGTCACATAATTACTGGCGCGACATTTCTACGAGGAAGTAACTTCCCGGCTTGGCCGCATTCACTGCGGCAACGACGCGTTGGATGTGAAGGCGAACAATCGGCAGCTGAGGATTGCCAAGGACCACAATGGCAATGTTGCGGCCCTTGAGATTTTGCTGATACCGAATATTTTTGTCCGTAGTGAGCAGTAGGTCGAACCCTGCTTCCTCTGCCGCTTTCAACAAATCGCCGTTGCTTAGCCTATCCCACCCCTGCGCTCTCGTCTCTTTCACGGTATGACCAGCGAGTGATTGCGCAATGCTTCGAGGCGTGCCGTGATCAAAGAGAACGAGCATCAGCAGAGGTGGGTGCGTGCGCAAGAATCGGCGCGTCGAGACTGCGGGCCGCAAATTCCAGGACCGCCTTGATTTGTTCCCTGGTTATGTCGAATTCTTCCATCACCTCTTCAATGGTCATCCCGGCCTCAAGATTCTCGAACACGGTAGCCACGGGCATGCGCGTATCCCGGAAGACCCATGCGCCGCTCACCTTGCCTGGTATGCTTTCGACCGCCGGGCATTTTGACCAATCGAGTGTTGCCATGAAAGGCTCCTTTATCAATCGTACCCGAAAGAGTCGAGGTGTATTGCGATTTACCGGTAGGGCGAATGCAAGGCCTTCAATCCCACGGCGCCCGTGTCTGGAGGCTGCGGCGCAAACGTTGATTGGGCTCAGAGGGAGCATCAACGCGGGCCAGAAACCAGGCGTATGCCTTTGACTTGAGTGCGAACACTGTCCGGTCCAAGAGCACGTTCGCCGCCTCGTGCCGAGCCGCTTCGAGGACAAAATCCGTCGGAGTCTTGCCAAGCAAAGAGGCTGCGCGATCGATCAAAGCACGGGCCTGCGGCTTGATCCTGAGGTTGAGTGTATCGCGTTGAGAACCAGTCATGAGAATAGGCTCGGTAAGGACAGGATTACATAAGATGGAGTTCTCGTTGTGTTTGAGGGGATTGTTGACAAACCCAAAAAGCCGATTTCAATCGGCGGCAGGTTACCAACCTGCCCTACAAAAACCGGTGGTACACTATAGACAGAAACATAGTACCCAGGAGACTCTACATGAGACCTATCCTCTTTGCGAGCGCCACGCTTTGCATCTCCGCTGCGCTGGCTGTCAGCGCCAATCTTCCCTCGACGCATGTTCGCGGGGAGTATATTGAAGCCCGGACCGCCGACGTTTACACCGGTCCTTGTTTTGCCAACGCCGAAGTCGGGCTCACGGGCGATCTGGCCGTGATGGGCTGGAAAATTGAAAAGGGCAGCTTCCAGGGCGTCAATCTGGATGGGCTTTCGGTGATGGGCGTCATCCGCGCCAGCAACACTCTGGGCGACGTTACCGCGACAGCTTATCCGGTGAAGGCCGTGCTGGTTGTCGACGACCGCGCCAACGCCGAGCAACGTCTTGCGCTCAAGGGTTTTGCGCAGAAGATGGGCGGGCAACTGCTGGCCGACGTCGTTCGCGTGGAATATCAGCCGATCGAATTCTCCGTGGCCGACAACAGCGTGCACAGCCGCAAGGCAGTCATGACCGCCGGCAACATGGTGAAACTCGAGACGCGGCCTCTCACGGAAGGCGATCAAGTCTGCCACAATGAATCCGTCTGGTATGAGCCGCTCACGCCAGTAGAGCATGCGATGCCTGCTTACACTGTCACGAATGGCTACTCCGGCAAAGGCCTCGGCACGGTCTGGAACTATAGCGGCAATCGCGGCTCCTTCGTCGGCACGTTTCAGGTGAACGAATAAATCGCGGCCAGTGTCTGCTGGCAGGACTCTCGGCCGTCGCCATTGCGTTCTGCTGGCAGCTCTTAACGGTCCACTACAATTACGGTGGAAATTGGACCGCGCTCTTCTGCAGCGGCGATCGGTATCCGTTGCCGCCACAGCTTGAAAGCGAGCGCCTCTACCGTTTCAAGAACAGCCTCGGTTACGACGGACAGGTTTACCACTACATCGCGCACGATCCATTTTTTCAGCGCGGCTTCGACAAATACATAGATGCGCCGCGGCTCCGATACCGGCGGATTTTGATTCCGTTGACGGCATCCGTACTCTCGCTCGGCCATCCTGAACTGGTACACGCTGCTTATTTCAGCGTGATTCTCTTTAGCGTTTTTCTCGGCGCTTATTGGCTGAGTGCGTACTGCTCAACTCTAGGACTCGGGCCGGGCTGGGGTTCCACTTTTGTCTTAATACCCGCAACTCTGGTTTCTATCGATCGCATGACGGTCGACATCGGGCTTTCTACCCTCTGCGTGGGATTTGTGTTTTTTGTCCGAAGGGCTTTCAACTGGGGAACCTACGCCGTGCTGGTGGCTGCCCCGTTGGTGCGTGAAACGGGATTCCTTTTGGTCGTGGGCTACGTGCTTTACCTGCTGTGGAACCGGCGAATCCGATTTGCTTTACTGTTTTCGACTGCGGCAGTTCCCGCGGCCGCCTGGTTTTTATTCGTTCAATGGCACACAACTTCGTACCCGGCGGCATGGTTCTCGCTCGTGCCCTTGAAGGGACTGGTAGGGAGGGTGCTACAGCCGGTGCCTTACCTATTTCCCGCGCTGGTCTCGTGGGCGGCGACGATTCTCGATTACGCCGCGCTGGCTGGTGTTCTGTTAGCCATCGTGCTGGCCATCAAGATTGGTTTTGAGCGCGGGACGGGCCCCATTGAGATCAGCATCTATTTGTTCGCACTGATGGCAGCGTTCTTGTCTTTTCCGGATTCGTGGCGGGATGTGTACGGCTTTGCGCGTCCGATTACTCCACTCCTGATTCTGTTGGCGATGAGCGGGCTCGCGCGAGGAAGCCTGATTTGGGTAGTGCCGATGGCGCTGATAATCCCGCGGATTGCGCTGCAATTCGGGCCGCAGTTAATCGGAGTTGCGCGCGGGCTTTTGGGCTAACGTACCGCACGCACTCTTGCGTGCCGTGTCGAGACTCGTCTCTACACATTCAACTTTCG
>WNFG01005208.1_pt1 | contig 10938 bp, 11 predicted proteins | sample 5400431 | NCBI WGS metagenome assembly WNFG01 (sample SAMN13153346, study PRJNA577476) | soil metagenome | isolation source: 120 cm saprolite under Douglas fir tree site 2 hole 3 replicate 2 | place: USA:California | collected 2015-04-18
ACTTTAGATGGTAATACGTCTCCAGAAATTCGGATCGATACGATCGAGTTCATTTCGGGCGGAAGGATGCGAGGCACCTTTGGAAAGGCGCGGTTCGCTCGTCGAAGCGCCGGTCGGCGCAGCTGAAGGTCACTTTGGGCCGAACCGAAGTTCCGACCAGCCCGGTGGACGTCCCGCCGTCAGGTGCTCATCGAAGTTCCGCTAATGGGATGGCCCGGCCGCGCTCAGCGGCCTAATCTCCTGGACTGGGACCTTCCGCGATGTCCCCGCTCCGGTCGCCAATCAGGTGGAAAGCGGACCTCGCGAGCTCGCGAACGTGCTGCTGTTCCGCCGCGGCATCGTGGGCGAGCTCGCGAACGCGCCGAAGATCCCACTATAATACCAGCAATACCAGCGTCCGCATGTTTCGCGCCGGGCGCGGTTGCTTCGATCCTGCGAGGCTGAGCCCGAAGCTCGCAGTTTTCCACAGGCCGGTTGACCCATTTCCACGATTGCGGTTGCGCCGAGCCCCCCTGCGCGACACGCTGACCCCGGGCCCAATCTGCGTATTGTTCGGCTCGCGTGCGCTTGTTCCGCGTAACAGTTCGTCGAATCGCGTCATCGTCCATCGCGTATCGTTGCGGCGGTCATGTCCAGAAAAGTCGAAGTTTGGGATCCGGGCGAGATCGCCCGGCGGTGGCGTGAGTTGGCCGAGCGCCGGCGCGCGCATTTCATCGAGCTCGACCGCAGCGGGCGGTGGCGCCGGTATTACACCGAGCAGGAATTCCTGGCTTCCGTGCGCAAGGTCGCGGCCGAGATCGAATCCTGGGATGCATTGGCCGGTCCGGAACTGGCGGCTTTCAGCAAGGCCAGCTGAAGCCGCGATTGCGCCGGTCGGCCTCGCATGGCGGATTTGACCCCTCAGGAACGTACGATCCTCGATTGGCTCGCCGCGCAACGGCCGGCCATGCTGGCCTTGCTCGAGGCCCTGGTGAATATCGACAGCGGCAGCCACGACAAGCCCGGGGTCGATGCGGTCGGTGCCCGGCTGCGGGGCGTTCTCGAAAGCCACGGCATCGCCCACGATGTCATTCCCGACGATCGCTTCGGCGATGCTCTGCGCGCGAGCGTCGGTAGCGGCCCCAACACCACGATCCTGCTGATGGGTCATCGCGATACGGTGTTTCCGCAGGGCGAGGCGTCGCGCCGGCCATTCCGGATCGAGGGCGAACGGGCCTATGGCCCGGGCATTGCCGACATGAAACCGGGCCTGGTCATGAACGCCTTCGTGCTCGCCGCATTCGCAAAATTCGGTGGCGCGCCGGCGCCGCTGGTTGGTCTGTTCACCGGCGACGAGGAGATCGGCTCCCCGTTCTCCCGGCCGCTGATCGAGGCGGAGGCGCGCCGCGCCCGCGCGGTGTTCAATGCCGAGCCCGGACGGCCGAGCGGCGCCGTCGTCAATGCCCGCAAGGGCGGGGTGTTCATGCAGCTGGCCGTCACCGGCAAGGCGGCGCATTCCGGCGCCAATTTCACGCAGGGTATCAGCGCGATCGAGGAGCTCGCGCGAAAGATCGTCGCGCTGCATGCGCTGACCGACATTGCCCGCGGGATCACCGTGAACGTCGGCATCGTGCGCGGCGGTCAGACCGTCAACACCGTTGCGCCCTCGGCACAAGCCGAGGTCGACCTGCGATTCCTCACGCGCGCCGATCGCGACGTGACCATGGCGCGGATCCAATCGATCGTGGACACGAGCTACGTGCCGGGCACCGGCGCCAGGCTGGATATTTTCGGCGAGTTCCTGCCGCTCACCGAAACGCCGGACGGCGAGCGGCTCTATCGCCATTATGCCGGCTGCGCCGAAGCGCTGGGCGTGAAAATTCCGGCCGAGTTCACCGGCGGCTGCGCCGATTCCGGCTTTGCGGCGGGGGCCGGCGCTCCCACGCTGTGCGCGACCGGTCCGGTCGGCGGCAAGGCGCACACGCCGGAGGAATACCTGGAGCTCGATTCGATCGTGCCGCGCGCGCAGGCGCTGGCGCTGGCGATCCTGCGGCTCGGGCAGGGGTGAGGTTCCCCGGTTAAAATTGCAAAGATTCATGTTGCATCCGAAAGATGTAATTTGGCGAATTGAATGGGTTCAACTCGTTGAATCAGCTTCCGATAATCCAATGATACCGTCGGGATTTCACGGTATTTGCGTCACCCTCGGGTGGTTTCGGCCGCCGACTCCCCCTCACGAGGAGCTAAGGCCCGGCAGCAGTTCGGCCAAGCCGGCTTCGCGCAGCCGGTCCAAATCCGCCGGCAGATCCAGGTCCCACAGCGGCGCCAGCTCGCGGACCGCAAGCCGGAGCTCGGCGGCACGGCGACGCGTCTCGGCCATGACGGTCCCGGTGCCCCATGGCATATGCGCGAACAAGTCCGGCCGTGGTTGCCGCAGCCCGATCAGCACGTAGCCGCCGTCCTCGGCGGGAATGACCGCGGCATCGCATCCGTCCCGCAGGGCGTCCGCGGCATCTCGCAGGTGCTGCGGTTCGAGCGCCGGACAATCGCTGCCGATCACCAGCGCGGGGCATGCGGACTCGAGCGCGGCATGCATGCGCGCGCCGAGATCACCGTCGACCTGGCGCGCGAGCGTGACCGGAAACCGCTGCGCGAGCTCGCGAAAATGCGATTCCTCGGGAGCGGCCCACAGGCTCACCGGCCCGGTGGCGGCGGCGCATGCGGTTGCGAGCGTCCGCGCAATCAGCCGCGCCTGCAACAGCGCCGCGCCCTCGCGGCCGAGCGCCGGGATCAGTCGCGTTTTGGCCAGGCCCGGAAGCGGCGCCTTGGCGAGGATCGCAACCGCGATCGGCTCAACGTTCGACATAGCCGTAGCGTCTGGCGAGCGCGGCGGGATCCGCGCCCAGGAAGAAGGCCAGGCGCAGCCGCCACATCATCAGCATCGTACGCAGCACCCCGTGCCGCTCCCAACGCCGGCCGGAGGTCACGACCCGCGCGGCGAGGCAGATCGGCCGAGCGATCCGCTTGAGCCTTTGCGACAATGCGATGTCCTCCATCAGCGGGATTTCCGGAAAGCCGCCGGCATCGGCGAAAATCTTCCGGCTCGCGAACATCGCCTGGTCCCCGGTGGCAATGCCCGTCAGCCGCGAGCGCCAATTCATCAGCACCGCCACCAGCGCAAGCAGCGGGCTCCGCCCCTCGATGCGCACGTCGAAGCGGCCCCAGGCATTCGCCCCGGCGAGCGCTCGCACCACCAGCCGGTCCGCATCGGGCGGCAGCCTCGTGTCGGCATGGAGGAACAGCAGCACTTCTCCCCGCGCGATGCGAGCGCCGGCGTTCATCTGCGCGCCGCGTCCGCGCTCGGCGAGGATCACGCGGTCGGCATGCGGACGGGCGAGCTCGGCAGTCCCGTCCCGGCTGCCGCCGTCGACCACGATCACCTCGGCGCCGCGCTGCCGGAACGGCGCAAGGGCCTGCAATGCGTCCGCGATGATCGCCGCCTCGTCGAACGCCGGGACGATGATGGAAAGCGTGGGCACGCGTCTCTCCGTGAACCGCGGCTCGATCCTATGGCATAACACCGCGTCCGGTGTGCATTTGCGCTTGGGCGGTAGCTTATGACCAGTCCCGTACTCGTCGAAGTCATCCGCGGCTCGCTCCTCGAGAGCGAGCATCGCGGCAGAGTGGCCGTGATCGATGCCGACGGCAACGCGGTGCTCCGCTTGGGCGACGTCGCGCGGCCGGTGTTTCCCCGCTCGGCGGTCAAGCCGCTGCAAGCGCTGCCGCTCGTCGAGACCGGTGCCGCGGACCGGTTCGGCTTCGGCGATGAGGAGCTGGCGGTCGCATCGGCTTCGCATGCGGGCGAGCCGGCGCACGTCGCATTGGTCGAACACATGCTCGCGCGCGCCGGGCTCGATGCGGCCGCGCTCGTCTGCGGGGCGCACCCGCCGATCCATGCGCCCTCCGCCCAAGCGCTTGCGCGGTCCGGACGCGAGCCCAGCGCGCTCCACAACAATTGCTCCGGCAAGCATGCCGGATTCCTGTGCGTGGCCTGCGCCATGGAAGCGAATCCCGCGGGCTACGCCGACCCGGCGCATCCGGTGCAGCGCGCGGTCAAGGCGGCGATCGAAGGGATCGCCGGCGTCGCGCTGGAGGATCGCAGCCGCGCGATCGACGGCTGCTCGGTCCCGACCTGGGCTTTGCCGCTGGAAAAGCTTGCGCACGGCTTCGCGCGGTTCGGCACCGGCCGGGGGCTCGATCCGCACCGCGCCGAAGCCGCGGCGCGGATTCGCGCCGCGTGCGCGGCAAACCCGTATCTCGTCGCCGGCACCGGACGGTTCTGCACCCGGGTCATGGCGCATTTCGGCGGCCGGGTTCTGGTCAAGGGCGGCGCCGAGGGCGTTCTCTGCGGCGCGCTGCCGGAAGCCGGCCTCGGCATCGCCGTCAAGTGCGACGACGGCGCGGCCCGCGCCGCCGAAGTGGTGATGGCCGCGCTGATTTCCCGGCTGCTGGCGCTCGATGATGCGGATCGCGGCGCGCTTGCCCCGCTGGTGCGGCCGGTGCTGCACAATTGGAACGGCGTCGAGGTGGGCGTGCTGCGGCCGAGCGACCTGCTGGCTCAGCGCACCTGATTGGCGCCGATGGTGAGCCGGGCGAAGCGTTCGGCGCCGTTGCGGGCGAGGTCGCCGGTAACCCGCCTGCTGCGCTCCATGCCGACGATGGCGCCATGCGCGGCGTCCGCGATCAGATTGTCCGCGATCAGCGCCGCGCCGGCCCCCGCTGCCACCGAGACCGCGATACCGATGCCGGCGCCGCGCACGACGTTCCCGGTGACCGTGAGGTCGCGCAGATGGGGGCCCGAGCCGAGATGGATTCCGGCGAACGGCGCGTTCTCGATGACATTGCCGGTGACGGCGCTGTCCGCCTCGACCGCGATGCCGATCCCGGCGCCGTCGTCCGGGTCGGTGCCGGCGGGCCCGGCCGCCACCAGATTGCGGAGCAGATTGCCCTGCACCACCGCCAGCCGTCCGCCGCGGTTGAAATTCGTGACCGACACCCCGACCATCGCGCCGTCGACGATGTTGTTGGCGATCAATGCACCCTGAAAATCGAATTCGGCATGCAGCGCGACCGCCTTGAGATCGCTGCAGGAATTGCCGATCACCTGCAGGTTCGAGGCGGCACGGCCGCGCACCGCGGAGAACGCCGCGTTCCTGACCCGGTTGCCGCGCACGATGACGTTGCCGGCGCGGAATACGTTGATGGCGTTGCCGTTCTGGCCGGAGGCGCCGCTGCGCGCGGCGACATCCTCGATACGATTGTCGATCACCAGCGTGCCGTCGTCGCCCGCCTGCGAGCGCGAGACCACAATGCCGTTGTTGCCGGCATCGCGGATGCTGTTGCCGCTGATGACCAAGCCGCAAGCGTCGAGCGAGAAGATGGCGGCCCCCGCGACGCCAATGATCGTGTTGCGCGTGACCTCGCCTTCGATGCGCTCGAGCGCGATGCCGTCGCCGCCGGAGCCGACCATTTCGCAATGCTCGATCTTGATGCGGCGCCCGCCGGCGAAATGCACGAGGCCGCGGCCCGCGAGCGGCCGCGTCCCCCCGTCGAGGATGAGGCCGGTGAGCGTCACATGATCGGCATCCTTGGCCGAGAGCAGCGAGGCGCCTTCGGTGAACAGCAGCCGGGTCGCGCCCGGGCAGCCGATGAGCCGGGTGCCAGTCGGGAGCGTAAGGTCGCCGGCGCGGTAGACCCCGGGCGGGAGCATCAACGGCACCCGGGCTGCCGCCGTTTGCTCGATGGCGCGCTGCAATGTCCGGCTTTGGTCGTCCGGACTGTCGGGCTCGACCCGCAGGTCGACGGCGCTCACCCCGCGCGCCCATAGCGAGGGAGGGGGCGAGGGCGACGCAACCGCTTCGGTCGCAGCCAGGCCGAGGACGGAAACGGCGAGAAGACGGCGGCGGTCGATGGCCATGGCATGTCCCGGATCGGAATGAGAACCACGGAGGTTCAAGTTCCGGGCCAGCGCCGCTGTACCGGGATGGAACAACCGGCAGAGCTCATGCGCCTCGCGGGCGGCGGATGCCATTAACCAACTGCCGCGACTCGGCTTTCCACCTCAGCTGCAGCGGAATCGGAACTGGAGCGGACCGCGGCAAGCGTGCGTTCGCGCCTCCACGGAGTTTCGCGGGCGGCAATGAGCAATGCGAGCAGGATTGCTTCCGCGGCGCGCAGCAGATCGGCCTCGGTGAACCGCCGTCGTTTGTTGCCCGAACTGCGCATGCGCGCCCCCGCTCGGGACGCGTTCGGAACGTGCACGAATTGCACCAATCCGGCGTGGCTGCGCGTAAGCTCCAGCGCGCGCCAATAGGCGAAATTGCACAGGTACTTTCCGGCGTCGGTCGACAGCCGTGCCGGCACGCGCGCCGTTCGCGCGGCGATCCGCAGCGGCTGCTGCCGCGCCCGGGCAACGAGCGCCGTCGGTCCCCCCGCGCGGATCGCCAAGGACGGATGCATGCCGTCCACATCGGCAAAGAGGGTCGAGCGACGGTTCCTGGCCCGTGCCTCGATCCGCAGGTGAGGCGTGCGTGGCGCGAGCCCGAACAGCAGCACGAGGTCCGGGCGGTGCCGGTCGATCAAGTCCGGGAGCTCGCGCTCGACCGCCGCATAGCTCGTCGGGAACACATGCGCGATGCGGTCGGTCCCGCTGAGCGCCGGGCGGCGGCGCCGCGCCAAGCGTTTGGCGAGCGCCGCGGTCGGATTGAACGGCGCGCCGGGGAACGGGCCGAATCCGGTGATGAGCACGGTCAGCGCCATTCACAATCCCATGGCTTGCGCGATCTCGTCGACCGCGAGCGCCGGGGAAAGCCGTCCTTCGGCCACCGCAGCCTCGATCGCGGGCAGCCGCGCCCGCAGCGCCGGATCGCTCTTGAGCCGCGTGAACAGCCTATCGTCGAGCATCGTCCACATCCATTTGACCTGCTGCTCGCGGCGCCGTTGCGCCAGCTCGCCCGACGCGGTCAGCTTCTCCTTGTGTTCCAGGACGCGGCTCCACAGGTCGGCAATGCCCTCGCCCGTGAGCGCCGAATAGGTTGCGACCGGAGGCGCCCAATCCGGCGAACGGGGGTTGAGGATGTGGAGCGCGGCCCGGTATTCCGCGGCGGCGGCAAGCGCGCGCTTGCGGTTGTCGCCGTCCGCCTTGTTCACCGCGATCATGTCGGCGAGCTCGACCACGCCCTTCTTGAGGCCCTGCAGCTCGTCGCCCGCGCCCGCGATCGTCAGCAGCAGGAAGAAATCGGTCATGTCGGCAACCGCGGTTTCCGATTGACCGACGCCGACCGTCTCGACCAGCACCGCGTCGAAGCCGGCGGCTTCGCAGATCAGCATGGCCTCGCGGGTCTTGGCCGCCACGCCGCCGAGGCTTCCCGACGTGGGCGAGGGGCGGATGAAGGCCGCGGGATCGGCCGCGAGCCTCGGCATCCGGGTCTTGTCGGCGAGGATCGAGCCGCCGGTGCGGTTGGAGGAGGGGTCGACCGCGAGCACCGCGACGCGATGGCCCTGCTCGGTCAAATACGTCCCGAGCGCGTCGATCGTGGTCGATTTACCGACCCCCGGCATGCCGGTGATGCCGACGCGCACCCCCTTGCCGGTCTCCGGCAGCAGCTCCTGCACGAGCTCGCGCGCGGCCTGCTTGTGGTCGGGCCGTTTGGATTCGATCAGCGTGATGGCGCGCGCCACGACCGCGCGCTCCCCGGCGCCGATGCCGCGCACGAGCGCTTTCAGGTCGGGGGCCGCTCGGGCCGATTCGGATCGGGACGCCATGGGGCTCTGCTTAGACGACCCGGCAACCATAGTCACGGCGGACCAACAGCCGTAGTCACGACGGAGAAACCGGACGGCGTTGCGCCCTCAGGCTCCGGTTCACCCAGACATCCTACCTGTCTTGAGCACCGTGAAAGACGCCGAGCACCACGACCTCGGCAGTATCCTCACGGACTTCGTAGACGATGATGTAGGGCAGCCGGCGAACAGTCCATTCGTACGTGCCGGCAGCGCGTCCGACATGACCCAAATGAGGAAATTCACCGAGGCGATCGGCTGCTTGGCGAATACGAGTCACTACTCTCGAAGCGGCGGTGGGATTTCTCTTTGAGAGGAATTCGTAGATGCGGTCGATGTCGGCGCGCGCTTGGAGGGCGTAACGAACCCTCACGGTTCGCACTTTTTCCAGAGTGCATCCATTTCTTCGTCGGTTGCGAAACGCGTCTTCCCCCCTCGCAACTCCTGTTGTCGGCGCCTGACCTCTTCAACTTGATCATCGGTCAATCGAAATTCCGCCCCCGCCATGTGTGCGAACAGCGCCTCGGCTATCTGATCTTGCGCGTCTTCCGGTAACTCGCGCGCCTGCGCGATGGCATCTTCAAGCAGCTTTGTCATTGTCGTCTCACTCCGCCGCTTCGCGCTCGTGCCCGAGCCGGCGATTGAGCTTTTTGACGAGCTCGACGGCCGCCTCGGCGATCACCGTGCCCGGCGGAAAGATCGCCTCGGCGCCGGCGGCCCGCAATGCCTCGTAATCCTGCAGCGGGACGACGCCCCCGACCACGATCATGATGTCGCCGCGGCCCTGCCTCTCCAGCTCTGCCTTGAGCTCCGGCACGAGGGTCAGATGGCCCGCCGCCAGCGAGGACACGCCGAGGATGTGCACGTCGTTCTCGACTGCCTGGCGCGCGGCCTCCGCCGGCGTCGCGAACAGCGGCCCGATATCGACGTCGAAGCCGAGATCGGCGAACGCCGAAGCGATCACCTTTTGGCCGCGGTCATGGCCGTCCTGCCCGATCTTCGCGACCAGGATGCGCGGGCGCCGGCCCTCGTTGCGCTCGAAGCCGGCCACCAGCCGCTGCACGCGTTCGATGCTGTCCGACATGGCACCGGCCTCTTTCCTGTAGACCCCGGAGATCGCCCGCACTTCCGCCCGGTGGCGGCCGAATACTTTTTCGAGCGCCATGGAGATCTCGCCGACGGTCGCCTTGGCGCGGGCGGCATCGACCGCGAATGCCAGCAGATTGCCTTCGCCGGAGCGTGCGCACTGCGTCAACGCGTCGAGCTTTGTCTCGACTTCGCGGGCATTGCGCTCGCGCTTGAGCCGCGCGAGCTTCTCGATCTGCAGCCGGCGGACCGCGGAATTGTCGACCCTGAGGACCTCGACCGGCCGCTCGGTTTCCGGCCGATACTTGTTGACCCCGATCACCGATTGGACGCCGGCATCGATCCGCGCCTGGGTCTTGGCGGCGGCTTCCTCGATGCGCAGCTTAGGGACCCCAGCCCCGATGGCTTTCGCCATGCCGCCGAGCGCCTCGACCTCTTCGATGTGCGCCCACGCGCGGCGGGTGAGCTCGTAGGTGAGGCGCTCGACATAGAACGAGCCGCCCCATGGATCGATCACCCGCGTCGTCCCGGTTTCCTGCTGCAGGAACAGCTGGGTGTTGCGCGCGATCCGGGCGGAGAAATCCGTCGGCAGTGCCAGGGCTTCGTCGAGCGCATTGGTATGCAGCGATTGGGTATGGCCCTGGGTCGCCGCCATCGCCTCGACGGCGGTGCGCATCACATTGTTGAATATGTCCTGCGCGGTGAGCGACCAGCCCGACGTTTGGCAATGGGTGCGCAGCGAGAGCGAGCGCGCATCCTTGGGGTCGAACGGCTTCATCAGCTTCGCCCACAGCAGGCGCGCGGCCCGCAGCTTCGCCACCTCCATGAAGAAATTCATGCCGATCGCCCAGAAGAACGACAGCCGCGGCGCGAACCGGTCGATCGTGAGCCCGGCGTCGAGCCCGGCGCGCACGTATTCAACGCCGTCCGCGAGCGTGTAGGCGAGTTCGAGGTCCTGGGTCGCCCCGGCCTCCTGCATGTGATAGCCGGAGATCGAGATCGAGTTGAATTTCGGCATGTTCGCCGACGTGTAGGCAAAAATATCGGAGATGATCCGCATCGAGGGCAAGGGCGGATAGATGTAGGTGTTGCGCACCATGAACTCTTTGAGGATGTCGTTCTGGATGGTGCCGGCGAGCCTTTGCGGCGGCACGCCCTGCTCCTCGGCGGCGACGATGAACAGCGCCAGCACCGGCAGCACCGCGCCGTTCATCGTCATCGACACCGTCATCTGCTCGAGCGGGATGCCCGAGAACAGCGTGCGCATGTCGTAGATCGAGTCGATGGCGACGCCCGCCATGCCCACGTCGCCGGCGACCCGCGGATGGTCGCTGTCGTAGCCGCGATGGGTCGCGAGATCGAACGCGACGGAGAGCCCCTTCTGGCCGGCCGCGAGGTTGCGCCGGTAGAACGCATTGGAATCCTCCGCGGTGGAGAAGCCGGCATATTGCCGGATGGTCCACGGCTGGGTGACGTACATGGTGGGATAGGGGCCGCGCAGATACGGCGGGATGCCCGGATAGGTATCGAGGAAATCCAGCTCGGCTACGTCGCTCGGCCCGTAGAGGGGTGCGACCGCGATCCCCTCCGGCGTGATCCACGGCTGCGCCGTGCCGGGCGGAGCTGCGACCGGCTCGTCGGCAAAATCGACCCTCGTAAAATCCGGAATTCGGGTCATGGACCCTCGCTTTGCACGCGCTGCGAACAATTAGCCACCATCGAACATAGCATGCGCGGCCTGCAGCGTCGCGAGCGTGTCGCAGCTGGCGTAAATGAAGGTTTTTACGCCGGAACTTCGCAACTTTGGCTCCGCTTCACGCGGCCTGCCTGCCAGATAAATATGCCCTGCGCCGGCGTTTGCGAGCGCCCGCGCGGCCGCTTCCGCCTCCTTCGCGTAGACCTCGTCGGAAGAGCAGAGGCAGGCGAGCTTCGCCCCGGACGCGCGGAAGGCGGCGATCAGTGCGTCGAGGTCGGTCCTGCGCTCGGTCGCGTTGCCGGGAAAGCCCTCGTTGCCCACCGCCTCGATCCCGC
>WNFG01018371.1_pt1 | contig 10937 bp, 9 predicted proteins | sample 5400431 | NCBI WGS metagenome assembly WNFG01 (sample SAMN13153346, study PRJNA577476) | soil metagenome | isolation source: 120 cm saprolite under Douglas fir tree site 2 hole 3 replicate 2 | place: USA:California | collected 2015-04-18
TCGACGGCAGCGCGCCGCGCGCCATCACTCCCGAGAATGTTTCCGGAACACAGATCACGCCTGACGGCCGCTTCCTCCTCGGCCGCGACAGCGACCGCAAGTTCTATCTCTATCCAATCAGCGGCGGCGCACGCCTTCCCGTCCCCGCGTTGAAGTTCGGCGACGTCCCCACGCGCTTCACCGGCGACGGCCGTTCGCTCTTTGTGGCCTCGTTCGGAAAAGTACCGGCCATGCTTTACAAGGTCGACCTTACGACCGGCGCCCGCACCCTCTCGCGCGAGGCGATGCCCGCCGATCCCTCCGGCCTCATCAACGTCGGCCCGATCTTCGTCACACCGGACGGTGCGACAACGGTCTACAGCTACACGCGCCTTCTGAGCGATCTATATGTGATTGAGAGCCCGCCGCGATAACCCCCTGGGACCGCGTGCGTCCCGCACGCGCTTTCTTGTAGCGTTAGCCCCAGGTTAGCGGCAGGTTACTGATTCCCTCCGAGGTTGGCTCGATATAGTTTGAATTTGGAAACTTCTGCACGGTCAACTGGTCCGTCGAACCAAAGAACTGGTCCGTCGAACGAGAAACCTCGTTCCCCGAACCAGAAACCTCGTTCCCTGAACCAGAAACCTCGTTCCGCGGACCAGAAACCTCGTTCGCCGAACCAGAAACCTCGTTCGACCGAACCAGAAACCTCGTTCCGCGGACCAGAAACCTCGTTCGACCGAACCAGAAACCTCGTTCCGCGGACCAGAAACCTCGTTCCCTGAACCAGAAACCTGGTCCTCCTCCACCAGAAACCTGATACCCGCAAACGAGAAACCTCGTTGCACGAATCAGAAACCTCGTTTCCCGCACGGAACGCCGCGTGTGATGAACGCTTCTTGCCAGAAACGCGGGCGGGACGCCAGGCGGGACGCCCGCGGTCCCAGGGTGACCCGATAGAATGCCGCCGTGCCGCAGGTGATCTTCCTCTCGCTCTTCCTCGGCTTGATCACGGGAACGCAGTCTGTCGAGTTGCAGGTCGATACGGAGGTCAAGTCGGTGCGCATCGAGCTTCGCGGCCGCGAAGTTGCCCGGCTGGACAAGGCGCCGTGGTTGGCGAGGGTCGACTTCGGGAGCGAGCTGACTCCGGGCGACTTGACGGCAATCGCGTTCGATGGCGAAGGGCACGAAGTCGGCCGTATCTCACAATTGATCAACCTCTCGCGCCCGCCCGCCGAGATGGAGATCATCATCAAGAGCGAGGGACAGCAACCGGTCGAGGCAGAGCTGGTTGGTCGGCATCGGCTGCACAAGGCGCCAAAGACCGCGAAGCTGCTCCTCGACAACACCGTCGTTCGCGTTGGCCGCGATTTCCGCGCCCGCCTGCCGAACGTCGACTGGTCTCATCCGCATCTCGTTTCTGCTGAGGTGGAGTTTGAAGACGGCGAGATCGCCAAAGGCGACGTCGCCATTCAGGCGGGGTTCTCGGGCACCGCGGGATCTGAGCTGGCGCCAATGCTCGTCATGACGAGCGGGAACAAGCAACCCGACTCGCTCGACGGCTGTTTTTCCGCCAGCGGCGCCCCCTTGCGCGCGACGGCCATCGAAAACGGCGACGCGTTCGTGGTCATGGTGAAGGATCCGGCCACACATCCTCCCTCCGCCGACTTGCGATTCGATCCGGGGACGGCGTTGCGAATCCTCTGGCCGGTGCCGCGCCCCATCAACGCGCCGGGCGAGCCGACCGCGATCGCCTTCCCGCAGTCCGTCAATCACGGCAACGTGTCGTCGGTATCCTGGTTGCTGAGCCAGCGCCTCTCGCCGGCACCATCTCCCACCGAGCCGCGCCAGTTCACCGACGCCGTCGCCGTCGCGGCCATGAGCTCACTGGAACGAGGCCGGCGCCGCGCCGTCATCCTCGTCGTGAGCAAAGCGCCCGACCGCAGCCTCTACTCTCCGTTGGTCGTTCGCCGTTATCTCGACGAGGTGGGCGTACCGCTGTTCGTCTGGTCGGCGGATCGAGCGCGGCCCGACCTCAGCGCCGCCTGGGGCTGGATCGACGATATCTCCACGACCGCCGGACTCCAGGCCGCCGTCGGGCGGCTTAACGACATGCTCAGCCGCCAGCGCATCGTCTGGGTCGCGGCCGGTCCGCTCGCGGCGCTTGGCGCCGAGGGAACGGAACGCTGCGGGCTGACCCCGGTGGCACGTTACAGATCAGTCAAACCGTTGACGAAGTGAAACCATGAAATCCATTGTCATCGCCGCGGCCATCGTCCTCAGCGCTGCCGTTTCGCTTGCACAGACCGCGGCGGAATCGATCGAAGTCCGCGTCGTCAACGTCGACGTCATCGTGCGCGACCGTGCCGGAAAGCCGGTCACCGGCCTGACGAAAGCAGACTTCGAGATCTACGAGAACGGCCAGAAGCGGGAGATCACGAACCTCTACGAAGTGCGCGGGGCGGCTGCCCCCGCGGCGCCGCCGGCGAAGACGCCGGCGCCCCCGAATGCCGCGCCGGCTCCCGCCGAGGCCGCGGCCGTCGAAATCCGTCCGCGCAACATCGTCATGTTCCTCGACAACTACTCGCTCGAGCCGTTTCGCCGCGACAAGGTGCTCCAGTCGCTCCGGAAGTTCGTCGACGGTCAGTTGCAGCCCCAGGACCGCGTGATGATCGTTCTCTGCACGCAACAGGTGAAAGTCATCACGCCATTCACCAGCGACCGAAAGGCCATCGATGACGGTGTGGCGTCGATCAAGAATATCGTCAGCGCCAGCTCCAGCCGGACCTCCACTCTCGAACGGGTCAAACGTCAGGTCAGTGAGCTCATCGACTCCGGCAAGGAGGGACATTTTCCGTGGAGTGTTGTCCACGGCCAGGCGCGGGGACTGGTGGACGCTCTCGTGGAGGAGGATATTTTCAGCGCCAGGAACACGCTGGCCGGTCTCGGAGCGACGACCGCCGCGCTGGCAGGCCTGGAAGGCAAGAACGTCGTCATCTTTGCCGGCGCTCATCTTCCCGAGCATCCCGGCGCGGAGCTCTATCAGTGGCTCTACAACGCCTTTTCGCCCTACATGGGCAATCTCACCCTGGGATCGGAAAGCATCAGCGGCAAGACCGGATCGATGCAGCACTACTCGATCGAAGAAGCCGCCAAACAGGCCAGTGCGAACAATGTCACGCTCTACCTCATCGACGCCGCCGATTCACGCGATTCGGTCAGTGCCGAAAGCAATATTCAGGTCGACAAGATGGAGCAGTTCACCGCCTTCACCAACACGGCCATGGCCTATCAGACGCTGGCCCGCATCAGCGGCGGGTTGGCGCTCACCAACTCCGACAACTTCGATTCCGCCTTCCAGTCGCTCGCCGCCGATCTCAACTCCTACTACTCCCTCGGCTTCAAACCCTCGGGCACCGCAAACGACGCGCTGGGCAGGATCGTCGTCAAGATGAAGAACCCCGAGTACCGCTTCCGGGCCAGGGAGACGTACGCCGCGAAAGCTCCGGCGGCGCCGCAGGACGAAATGAGTGCCCGCGTCACCGCCAACCTCTATGCGGCCGATGCCCGCAACGAGTGGGAGATCCATCTCAAACCGGGGACGCCCGAAAAACAGGGAAGCGAATACCGCGTGTCGTTCGACGTCACGATGGCGCCGACGATCACGCTCAAGCCTGACGGCGAGAACCTCGTCGGCAACTTTGCCGTCTACGTCGTCGTCGGCAGCGGCGAGTCGACGTCGAAAGTGACCCGGAACATGCACGCGGTAAAGGTCCCCGCCGATGCCGAAGACGACTTTCGCGAGAAACAGATCACCTACAAGGCGTCGATCACCATGACACCGGGGGAGAACATCCTCTCGGTTGCGGTCGTCGATCGGGCCAACAACAGCGCCGGGTTTGCGAGGGCAAAAGTTACCGTTCCATGAGGCTTCCCGCGGTCTGCGACCGCGCGGCACAGACAGTAGTGTCTGTGCCACATACCGGCTCAGCCTGTGGCACGTGCATCGGTTTGCGGCACTTGGGAGGCAAATGTGGCACAGACACTCTTGTCTGTGCCGTGAGGCCCCTGTTCCGGCACGCCGTATGCGTTGGTAACCCCATCATGAGAAGACTAGGAATCGCACTCCTCGCAGTCACCGCCCTCATCAGCACCGCCGCGTATGCTCAGGAAAAGACGGCACTTACGCCGAGCCAGATCCCGCCACGGCCGGTATTCCAGATCATCCCCGATGACGCAACCACTAACCGGCTCGACGTCGAAGTTGGCGCTGTCCGCCTGACCACACACAGCGGGCGATACACCTTCGCCTATCTGCCGGTGCTTGCGCCGCTGCAGTCCACCGCCTTCCGCCCTTCGATCGAGATGCCGAACGCGCTGACGCTAACGGGAACGTCGATCCCCCAGAGGCCGCACACGCTGCCGCGGGCCGGGGTGGATATTCGTTGACGGTTTTTTCGTAACCCTTTCCGGCAAAGCCGCGTCACAATGAGCATGCCGATGAACCGCGCCGCCCTGCTGCTCTTCCTCGTCGCGCTCGCCACGCCGCTCGCCGCCGCCGACGCACCGAAGCCGGACTACTCGGCCGAGGCCATCTTTCGCTTCGCGCACGAGTTCGTCATTCATCCGCATTCCGCCATCGGTGGCTTCGATCTCGGCAACGTCGGCGCGATCAACGTCTACAAGTACGGCCTCCACGGCATCTTCAACTACCTCCCCTTCCTCGCCCCGCTCCCCGGGACAAGGCTTGCTGACGTGGCCACGGTCCCGAACGCCTTCGCGCTGACGAACACCCCCATCGCCCGCTCGATGCCGTTCATGCCCGACGAGGTCTCCCTCTCGCCCGGGGCGAAGCGCGAGCTAAAGCGCATCCTGCAGCTCGAAAAGCAGGCCAATCTCAGCGTCTCCGAGTAGGCCGGCGTCGTCAGCCTCGACGCTGACAGAGCCAACGTCGACGATGTCGTTGCCGATAGGTGTTTGACCTTAACATTGACGTAATCGAGCTGAACGTTTGTTACTCACGACGCAGCCCGAGAAACTGTCATCAACCCGGTTGAGGTAATCGAGGCGCTTCCCTTACTTCTTGAGGCCCCAGAAGTTATCCGTGAGCCAGGCCATGAGCGCGTCAGCGGGGACGGGGCGGCTGATGAAGTAGCCCTGGGCCAGGTCACAGCCCATCTCTTCGAGACACTTGAGCGTGACGGCATCTTCGACGCCCTCGGCGCAAACCTGCTTGCCGAGGTTGTGGGCGAGATCGATCACCGTGCGGACGATGGCGGCGTCGGCATCGCTGGTCATCATCCCCATCACGAATGACTTGTCGATCTTGATCTCATCGATCGGCAGCTCGCGGAGATGCGTGAGCGACGAGTAGCCGGTGCCGAAATCGTCGACCGACAACCGCACACCCATCGACTGCAGCATCGACATGATGGCCAGCGCATGCGCGGGGTCGGCCATGATGCTGCTCTCGGTGATCTCGATCTTGAGAAAGCGCGGATCGACGTTCCACTTGTCGAGCGCCGTCTGCACTTTCGACGGCAGCGTCTCCTCGAGCAGACTCTTCGCAGAGACATTGACGGCGATGTGCACCGGCGCCCCGGCGTCCTGCCAGGCGCGGCACTGCCGCAGCGCGCGGTCGAGAATCCAATCGGTCATCACCTTGATGAGCCCCGTCCGCTCCGCGATCGGGATGAAGCTGGCCGGAAGCAGCAGGCCGCGCAACGGGTGATTCCATCGCAACAGCACCTCGGCGCGCGTCATGAGGCCGCTGCGCAGATGCCGCTTCGGCTGGTAGTAAAGCTCGAACTCCTCGCGCTCGATGCCGCCGCGCATCTCGACGACGAGCGAGAGTTGATCGGGGTCGCGCGACTCCTGGTCATCGCGCTCGTGAAACGTATAGCCGGTGTTCGACTGCTTCGTGGCATACATGGCCACGTCCGCGCGGCGCATCAGCGTCCGCGCGTCGCTGCCATGCTGCGGGGCGAGGGCGATGCCGATGGACGCCCCGACTTCCAGCACTTGCCCTTCGACCACGAACGGCTGCTGGATTCGTCTCCGCCGAGGCGGGCAACGGTATCGTCGCAATGAAGCTGGTTGCGGAGGCGGAAGGCCACCTGCTTGAGCAGCACATCGCCGAAGTGATGGCCGAACGTATCGTTCACGTCCTTGAAACGGTCGAGGTCCATGAGCAGCAAGGCGATGAGCCTGTTCTCGTTACGACCCGCCTCCAGCGCCTCGGCCAGCCGGTCGAACAGCATCATCCGGTTCGGCAGATCGGTCAGCCCGTCATGCATGGCCTGGTGGCGCAGGGCGACGATCTCGTTGCGGCTGTCGGTCACGTCGCGCAGGAAGGCCACCCAGTGCGTGATGTCGCCGCCGTCCTCGACCGGAACGAGCTGAAGATCGAGCTCGAACTCCCGCCCATCTTTCCTGACCGCGGTGGCCTCGGCGGCGAAGGCCTTCCGCGCGAAGACGTGATGCAGCATCGAATCGAAGATGGCGTGATGGCGGTCGACGATGCCGAACGCCACCGGAGTCTCGCCGATGATCTCCTCGCGCGGGCGGCTATAGATCGCGCAAAAGCCGTCGTTAACAAAGGCGATCCGCGGCCCGAGCGCTTCGACCGCGGGCGTCAGGATCGCGACCCCCTCCCCCGCCACGCGCACCGCGCTGCCAAGCACGCGAAGCTGCTCACTCTCGAAACGCTGCTCCGTCAGCTTCCGCAGCAACGTCGATTCTTCGATCGCCGTCGTGGTCCAGGAGGTGCGCAGTGAGGTCGTGACATCTTCGGACATAAGTAAGGTAGAGTGATTCTAATCGCGAGTGGGGCCAACTAACCTGTCATCCTGAGGCTGCCGGAGCCGCGTAGCCGAAGGCGGAGCAGGCGGAGGATGCCGAAGGACCCCCAGCTTGAAACCAGGGTGGGGCGGGGCTGTCGACTTTTCCGCCGCCCTCCCGGGTTTCGAGTTGGGGGTCCTTCGCCGTCCTCGACCCGTCCGGGGTGTCGGCGGCTCAAGATGACAGGATAGATCCTACTTCCTCACGAACTCCACGCTTCCCGAATACTTTGTCGGATCGAGCAGCGCCTTCGCATCCTTCTTGTCTTTCAGATACGAGTCCCAGAACATCAGGGAGATCGAACGGATCGACGCGAACGTCCCCCGGTCGCTGATCTGCGGAGCGCGCGGGTCATCCAGCGAGCCGCGGTTCAGAACCTGTCCGGTGCGGGGATCGGTGATCGGTGCCTCGCGCGTCGTCGCGTATTGCTCGCCAAGCCCCGAGGCCACGCCGGTAAAGGTCATGTGGTTGGCGTTCCTGATCAGGACGAAGTACTTGTCACCTTCTGGTGAGTGATCGAACGCCGTGCGGCGCCACTCAGGAGTCTCCGCCTCCGTCGCGCCGTAATCGCGCGTGCCGGTCATGAACATCGCCGGCACCTTGACCTCATGCCAGGAATCGGCGGTCAATCCGCGGTTCTCGGCTACTCCCTGCGGCGACATGGCGATCATCGCCTTGACGCGCCGGTCGACGAGCGCCAGCGGCGGTGTGTTGAATGTCTTCGCCCCGGCCACGAGCATCGCCGTGAACGCGCCGTACGAATGGCCGCCGACACCGATGCGTGCATGGTCCATCTTTCCGGCCAGCTCGGGATAGTCCTTCTCCAGATCGTTGAGCGAGTCGAGGATGAGGACGACGTCGCGCGCGCGGTCGCGCCACTGCGGCTCGCGCTCCTTCTCCCAGATCATCTCCGCCGGAGTCGGACGCGGCTTTCCCTGGGCCTCGGCATTGGCATTTGCCGGCCGGCGTTCGCGCCGGCGGTCGTTCGCCGGTCTGTCCTCACGGCGCATGGCCAGCAGATCGGCCATGGCGTCCTTCAGCGCGCCGGCGTCCGCGTGCGACGGCCGGATGCAGATGTAGCCGTAGCTCGTCCAGTACGAGATCAAGCCTTCGTACCCGTGACTCGATCCGCCGTATCCGGGCGAGAAGATGATGATGGGAAACGGTCCCGCCCCTCGGGTCGGATATTCGATCGAGATTTCGAGGTTCTTGTTGCGCGCCCCGTCATGCAGAATCGCCGACGGGATCACGCCGACCGGCGAGGTTCCCATGTCAAAGCCGTACGACGGCGTATACGACGCCTGCGCCGGGGTCGGGGGAGTCTTCTGCTGATGCGGCGATGAGGCGCAGCCAACCGCGGCGAGCAGAGCAATGGTGACAAAGAGTCGTTTCATGCAGCCTCCGTTACAACGTGCATTTGAATGCAAAATCGGGAGGCGGCATTCTCGGGGCTGCTACAGAGCCGCTACAACCACCCCTTTCCCCTGGCAATCCGCGCCGCTTCGACGCGATTTTGGGCGCCGAGCTTGCTGATGGCCTCGGATAGATAGTTGCGCACCGTCCCCTCGGAAAGGTGCAACGATTCAGCGATGTCGCCCGTTGCCTGCCCCTCACCAGCCAGCCTAAGCACCTGCCGCTCGCGGTCGGTCAGCGGATCGGGCTCGCTCCATGCCTCGGCAGCAAGTTCGGGATCGACAGCCCGGCCGCCAGCGTGCACGCGCCGGATCGCGTTCGCAAGCTGTTCGGCCGGCGAGTCCTTCAAGAGATATCCCGACGCTCCCGCTTCGAGGGCACGGCGCAGATAGCCGGCACGAGCGAAGGTCGTCAGGATCACCACCCGCGTCGGCAACCCTTCCTGCCGCACCATCGCCGCGACCTCCAACCCTGTCTTTGAGGGCATCTCGATGTCCGTCAGAAGCACGTCCGGCCGGTGCGTCCGTACGAGTGCGAGCGCCTCGTCGCCGTTCCGGGCGCGGGCCACGACCTCGATATCGGATTCGATCTCCAGCAGTGCCGACAACGCTCCGAGCACCATGGCCTGATCCTCGGCGATGACGACGCGGATCATGCCGAGCGCTCGATGGCACTGACCGATTGCGGGCCGCTGGCCAGCGGCAGCGTCACGGTCAACGTCGTGCCGCGCGAACCGTCGCGGGTCACGCTTCCGCCAAGCGCCGCGATCCGTTCCCGCATCCCGCTGATACCGGCGCCGTCCTCCCGCGTGCCGCCGCGGCCATCGTCCGAAACGACCAGGCGAATCTCGTCACCGGTGCGCCCGAGGCCGATCATGCAGCGCGTCGCCTCGGCGTGGCGGACGACGTTCGTCACCGCCTCACGCAGAGCGAGCGCGAGAATGGCCTCCTGCGACGGCGCCAGCGGAATCGGATCCAGTTGCGTCGTCAGCACGATCGAGGCCGCGCGCAACATCTCCATCGCGCCGTCGAGCTCGTGCTGCAGTCCCGCGCGATAGCCGCGCACCGCCTGTCGCACCTCCGACAACGCTTCGCGTGAGATGCGCTCCACGTCGCGGATCTCGTCGCGCGCCCGTTGCGGATCACGGTCGGCCAGCTTCGAGGCCAGCTCCGACTTCAGGATGATCAGCGACAGCGTGTGGCCGAGAACGTCATGAAGATCGCGCGCGATCCGTTCCCGTTCCGCCACCTTGGCCAGATGCTCGATCTCATCCTGGGCCATCTGCAGGCGTTTGTTGGCGCGCCCCACCTGCGCGAAATGGGCGTTCACCGCGCCGATGACGACAGTGAAGAACGCGGCCCACCACCAATACATCGGGCTGAGGCCGATGATCAGCACGTCGACGAGCAACACCAGAAGAATGGTGCCGATGATCGTGAACGCCCGCCGCACCCCGCCCGCCGCCCCGGCAAACGAGGCCGCGAAGATGAAGAACGCCCCCGCGCCGAGGTTCGACGGCATGAAGGCCACGCCGAGCAGCGTGATCGCACCGATGACCAGGAGCACGCGGTTCCTGCTGACCCGATAACCGGCCAGATAGATGACGGTGAAGACCGCCGTGGCGAACCAGGTGAGCGCGATCCGTCCCGCGCTCGCCTTCTCCAGAACCGGATAGCCGGCGAACGGGATGATGTAGACCAGCCAGATGTACTTCGTCCAGCCGGCGTAATCACGTTCAGGGGTCATGGAAGTAGTTTAGTCGTCACACCGCACAGACAAGAGTGTCTGTGCCACAAGAAGCCGCCCAGCGGCAGGGCACAGCACTCTTGTCTGTGCCCTAGAGTTTGGATGTTACGCATAGCCGGCGGAGCCGGCGAGAGATCGTAGCCCCCGGTTTCAACCGGGGGGTTCATGGTCGCCCCAAAATTGCGAGCCCGCTTTAGCGGGCGACAGAGCACGCAGGTGCGGACGTCCCGGCGGAATGCACCTCGGATTCTGTCCCCCGCTAAAGCGGGCTTGCAATTAGGGGGCGACCTCGAAAACCCCGGGTTGAAACCGGGGGCTACGATCTCAAGCCGGCTTCGCCGGCAAAACGTCCAAACTCCAGGATGCTGACGCGGTAGCGTCAGCGTTGCTCGCCTTCGGCGCGCGCGGCACAGACACTCTTGTCTGTGCCTCACCTCAATCGCACCTCATCGATCACGAAATCAACCGCCCCCTTTTCCGGGCCGCAGACCAGAAACGCCTGGACGTCCTTCCCGTCAACACTGAACGCTGACCACGGCAGCGTGATCTCCGTCCAGCCGGCGCCGGCGTGCACCGTCGTCAGGCGCGGAATCCGTCCGGCGCTGGCGGCGAACAGCATCACCCGGATGTCGGTGTCGCCTTTCGCAAAGAACGAGAGGCCGCTCTTCGACGAGACATCCACCGGCTGCATCGGGATGGCGCCGAGCATCAGCATCGCGCCTGCCCACGGATACATTGAGCCCGGCTTCGTATCGGCGTGGACGTGCAACGCTTTGGCCGTCCCCTTCGCGCCACCGTCGACGACGTCCATCGACGCCGTCGATGTACCGCCCATGATCGAGTCGGTCGAGATCTCCCAGCCGCTGCCGAAGGCCGGCTTCACATCGCCCGAATCGAAGTTGCTGATCATTCCGTCGCCCATGGCCGGGACAACAGCCGCGGCAGGCGCGCCTTTCTTC
>WNFG01005210.1_pt1 | contig 10935 bp, 7 predicted proteins | sample 5400431 | NCBI WGS metagenome assembly WNFG01 (sample SAMN13153346, study PRJNA577476) | soil metagenome | isolation source: 120 cm saprolite under Douglas fir tree site 2 hole 3 replicate 2 | place: USA:California | collected 2015-04-18
CTTCTTTCTGAATGCTTTGGATCAGTTCGGAAATTTCCTTGGTGGATTGCGCCGATTTTTCCGCCAGCTTCCTGACTTCGTCGGCTACCACGGCGAAACCCAGCCCATGCTCGCCGGCGCGCGCCGCTTCAATAGCGGCATTCAATGCCAGCAAGTTGGTCTGCTCCGCCAGATCGTCGATGACCTCGATGATCTTCCCAATATCGTCGGCGCGCTGCCCAAGGGCGTCAATGATGTCGCCCGAGGAATGAATGGTGTTGTTGATCTTGTTCAGGCCGTCGGTAGCCTTCTCCATGGTGGTGATCCCGCTGTGCACTTCTTCGCGCGAGCGGTTTGAAATATCCAGCAGCACTTTCGCGGTATCCGCCACCCGTTGGATGGAGGCCACCATTTGATCGATCGAGGCCGAAGTTTCACTCACGCTCGAGGCCTGGGTTTGCGTGCTCTTTACCATGTTCTGCACGTTTACACTCATTTCGTGCATAGTGCTGGTCACTTCATCAATGGCGGAGGAGGCTTGCAGGCTGATCTTGGCCGATTCGTCGGAGGCGCCCGCCACCTGGTTGGAAGCGCTGGCCACTTGCGAGGACGCGTCTCTCACATTGCGCACCAGACTCCGCAGTCCCTCCACCATGCGGGCGAAAGCATTGCCCAGCGTGTCATGCTTCGAGCGCGGCTGCACCTGCACCGTCAAGTCTCCTCCCGCAATAGCTTCGGAAACCGCGGCCATCTCTTTCAGGTAGGTGACCATGTTGCTAAAGGTGCGCGCCAGTTCACCAATTTCGTCCTGGCGTTCCAGGTCAATCGTATGGTCGAGGTCACCCGCATTTCCGATCTGCCTGGCTACCAGCATCAGATTGGTGAGGGGTTCGGTAATAGTCTTGGAACTCCGGTAGGCAATGGCGATTCCCAAACCGAGCGCCAGCACAGTGCTGAATAGAGCGACCAGTATGGTCGCGGTGGCTGCAGTCTCGTCTGACTTGCGGCGTTCATCCAAAATCTTTTTGCTTTCCTGGTCGGCCATGTCGAGGTATTCGGTGGAAGCTTTCACCCAGGCGGATGCATCTTTCTGCAAGTAGAAGATCTGCAGTTCGGCTACGGTGGCGTTGCCGGCGTCTACATCTTTGCGTTTTTCCACCAGCGGGGTAGCGAATTCTTTTACCCAATTCTGTTCCTGCTGCCGCACTTTCTCGAGTGCCAATTTCTGCTGCTCTGAATTCGAAAAACCCTCTGTCTTGAGTAATTTGTCGTTTAAGAAGCCAGCGCCTTCAGTCATCCGCTCGACTTCGCGGGTGTCCCCGCTCAACAGGTAGTTGCTCAGATACAGCCGGTTCTGCATCATCTGAAACTTGACCGCGTCGGTGGCGTCGGCCAATTCCATCGAAGCGCTGGCCGCCGCCTTGGCCGAATGCTCCCGCTGTACCGCCGTGAGGTTCACCAAAAACAGCACCACGACCATCGCAAGGACGGCTCCGAAGTTAAGGTAGAGTTTCTTGCCGATTGTCATTGCTGTTCCTCCATCAAGTCCATTCTGCGGATCGCGCTTCTCTCAGTCTCGATTTCAGGACTCCTCCATTTGCAAATCCCCGATCACTGCTGGTCGGAGCCGAACTTGAATTCGACCACCCCTGAAGTGTCCTCGGATGCGGGTTCGAAGCGCCATTTCTTAATCGCCTCCACCGCCGCGTTGGCCAGAAGGGGATGGCCGCCTACCACCTTCGTGGTTTTGACCGTTCCATTAGCTGCCACCAGAACCTCAAGTTTCACCGTGCCGGTAATGTTCATCCGCTTGGCCAGATCGGGATAGACGGCCGCGACTTTCAGTTTCGCCTTACGGCTTAGTTCAACCGGTTTTTCCGCCGCTGCCGCCAACGGAAGCAGGCACGTCATTGCCGCTAAACACGTCATTGCTGCTAAAATCGTTAGCACGCCTGCCATCTGCCAGCGCAGAGCCCTTGCTGAAGACACAGTTCCTCCTCGGACAGGTGGTGACCCTCTATGAGCAATGCCGATGCCAGCCTCGCTCTTCTATTGGTTACGAGAGGTAACTTGCTGCGACAACGGCTACTTAGGTGAGTCACGTCGATTAAAATTGAACCCGAAAATCATGAGAAACGTCTCATTGAATGGCTCGTCGCCTACTTTAGCTCTCATCTTGAGACACACCCCAGCGAACCATGAGGGATTCACACTTAGACACCTCACCTGCATTTCGCTTGACTCAAAATGAGATTGCACGATACTTTTCCCTTATATTCAATCACTTGTAAAAAACTTTCAGCGAGGTCAGCAGGCGGTGTTCTTCTGACGATGCAGCCCGGAAATATGACGATAGCTCGAGGGTTTGGGCCTCCCTCCGGCGATTCGTTTCAAAAGTTGCTCCTGCGCATTTCTGACGCGGCGGCTCAGGGCGCTTCTCCCGACTCTCTCATTCAACTCTTCTGTCGTGCGACCCGCGATTTTTTTCAGGTCAGTGGAGCCTATTTCTGGCAAGTTGTTTCTCCCGACGAACTTATTGGCGCAGAAGCGGATGGCTTACTGGCCGAGCGATTCCGTGGACTCCGCCTGAAGGCCGACGAAAGTGCCGTGGCTATGGAAGCGGTTCGCAGCCGCCGCACGGTCTATGTGAACGACCTGGATCCGCGCCGTTACCCCACGGCCGCCACATTTCAGGCCCGTTCCATGATGGCAGCTCCATTAGTGGTTTCTAACGAGGTCATCGGAGCCGCTGCTTTTCTACACGACGCCGATGCCAATTTCTTTAGCGAAGACTTGGCCGCCAAAGCGACCATTCTCGCAGGCCAACTGGGCAGCCTTCTGGAAGCCACGCGGTTGACTCAAGCCTCGCGCGAAGAGCATCGCCGGGTCGAGATTCTCGCGGAGGTGGCGCACGCGCTGCACGGTACTCCGGATGTCTCGGCCGTCATCGAGGCTCTGGCGGACCGGCTTCGGGTTCTGCTGCGCACCCGGCTGGTATGCGTTCTGTTGCGTCAGGAAGGTCCCTTCGAACTGCGTGCTGTGGCGGCCGAAGGTTCCCAGTTCGCGAACTCCGTGCGCGCTCGGCATGATCGCCGGGCTTTGCGTTTCTCGGCTGATCTGGCGGAGCGAGCGGTAGCGGCCGGCGAACCCATCGCCGTTTCTATCGATCCCGAGTCGCATGCATTCGGGGACCTGGTGCCGGCTGGAATGTTGATTGCCGCTCCGTTCCGCACTTCACGAACGCAGGGGGCCATTCTGATTTATCCGCGTCAGGAAGGAACCTTCAGTCCTGAAGAGAAGTCTCTGGTGTCGGTGATCGCCGGCTTTGGCGCCGTGGCGATTGCCAACGCGGAGCTCTACGGCACGGCGCGGGCGCAGGCCCAGGAGCTACATCAGTTGCTGGAGATAGCCTCGGAACTGGGCTCCATCGGCAAGCTGGACCAATTTATGCAAGCCATCGTGGTCCGCGCCGCCGACTTCCTCGGATTTGAATTTTCCTTCGTTGGCTTGATGGAGAGCAGCGCCTTTCATGTTCGCTGGGCCACCGTCAAAGGAAAACCCAGCCGCGTCGATCATATTTTGCCCGAGGGACTCGCTAGCCGCACCTTGGCCGCTAAGGAAGTGTTTTGGGCGGATGACGCAAGCAAGATCGGAGCAACCGACCTGGCATTCATTGCCAAATCCCCCATTCGGCAGATAGTCGCCGTGCCCCTGTTGGGTTCTGACGGCCAGATACTGGGCATGTTTGGCGTGGTGGATCGTCTCGACCAAAAAGGCGTTTCCGAGCAAGACATCCGCCGCGCACGCGTGCTCGCTGGTCAGGTTGCCATTGCGCTCGAGCTGACCCGCAACTTACACCTCTCCGAACAGCACCGCCAGCGCGCAGAAGCTCTCATGGGATTGGCCCTCGAAGTCGGCAAGTTACTCCATCTACCTGACTTCGCCAGGAGTTTCGCCGCGCGCGCCGCTGACATCACCGGCACACCCGGCGTGGCTCTTGCGATTTCTCAGGACGGTCTCCTTGAAACCATCGCCCTCCAGGGTCCGACGCGAGTGGTTTGCGATGACCGCTCCTTGTTGCGCCGCTTCAGCCAGGCGCTTACTAAGCTGTTGCGGGAGCGCACTGAAGACATCGTGCTGGCCAGCGCGGCCGAGTTGCTCGGTTCGGAATTTACCGCCGCCCTGGGATGGACGGAATGCACTCTCGTCCGTATAACCAGTGCTTCGGGAGAACTCGGCGGGGTGCTGTGCTTCGCTGATCGGGACCAGCCTTCCAGCCAGGAAGACCAGCAGTTGCTTCACGCCATCGCCAGCCATGCCTCAGTGGCCCTTGAGAACGCCCGCCTTTTCACTCGCATGGATCAGGCCAATCGCCATTGGATGGAAATCTTCGACGCCATCACCGACTACATCGTGGTTCATGACGAGGCACACAACGTGCTGCGAGTGAATCGTTCGCTTGCGGAATTTATCGGGGTCGAGCCCGTTCAACTGGTGGGGCTTAATATGCGGGCGCTGCTCGCCCTGGCCACTGAAGCGCCGCCTCACTCATGTCCATTCTGTCGAACTGGTGATGGCACCGATGAATTTGTTCATCCCGTACTGGAACGCACTTATCTGGTCTCCACCTCGCGTATTCATGGCGCAAATAACGAGAAGCTTCAGACAATCCACGTTCTTAAAGACATCACCGATCGCCGCGAGGCGGAGCGCCGGTATCGCGAATTGTTTGACAACATTCAGGAGGGCCTTTTCTTTTCCACGCCGGAAGGACGTTTTGTTGAAGTGAATGATGCGCTGGTCCGCATGCTTGGTTACGGCACCCGGCAGGAGCTGTTGCAAGTGGATATCAACGCCGTAGTCTATTCATCCCCTGAGGTACGGGAACGGCTGGCACAGTTCATGCGGCAGCACGGGGTGTTGCGCAATCACGAGGAGACGCTTCGACGCAAAGACGGCTCTGTCGTGCACGTACTGATCAACGCATTTGCCGTGCTTGACGCACAGGGACAGATCGTCCAATACCGTGGTCTGATGCTCGACATCACCGGGCTTAGGAATTTCCAGTCTGAGCTGCAGCGCGAACGAGATTTTTCCGGCAAGATTTTGAACCACACACAGAGCCTGATCCTTGTGGTGGATACCGCCGGCCTGATCAGTTATGGCAATCGCCGCTGGTATGACGCGGGCTATGAACAAAAACAAATTCTAGGACGGCCTCTAGTTGACCTAGTGGCGCCTGCCCGCCGGCCGGTGCTCATCGACGCGCTCAACGCGACTGTGGCCGGTCATCAAATAGACAATCTCGACCTGCAAGTCTTCCGTGGAGATGGCCGCCTGGGCCAGTTTTCCGTTAATCTCAGTCCCATGCGCGACGAGCAAGGGGCGGTGACCAGCATCGTAGTGGTGATGACCGACATCACTGACGCGGCCATGTTGCAGTCCAAACTCATGCATGCCGAGAAGATGGCAGCGGTTGGTCAACTGGTTTCGGGAGTCGCCCATGAGGTCAACAATCCCCTGACCGCAATTCTGGGATTTGCCGATCTGCTCATGGAAAATGTCGAGGTCCCGGAAAGCGCCCGTAAGGATCTACGAGTGATTCTTCAAGAAGCGCAGCGCACCAAGCAAATCGTGCAAAACCTGCTCAGTTTCGCGCGCCAGAATCCGCCGCAGCGCAAACCAGTGCAACTCAACACCATTCTCATTCGCACTGTGCAATTGCGCTCTTATGACTTCACCAGTCATGGCATCGATGTGGTCGAGCTCTTCGATGAGAATTTGCCCTATGTGATTGGCGATTCCCATCAGTTGCAACAGGTCTTCCTTAACATTATTAACAATGCCTATGACGCGGTACGCGAGACCGGCCGGCTGGCGCGTATTGAAATCATGACCGCAAGCCTGGAGGATTTCGTCGAGGTCTCGTTCCGCGATAACGGCCACGGTATTGCCAATCCTGACCGCATCTTTGATCCATTCTTCACTACCAAGGAAGTAGGGAAGGGAACCGGCCTCGGCCTGAGCATCTGCTACGGAATCGTCCGCGAACATGGCGGCGAGATTCTATGCCACAACAACGTCGGGGGAGAGGGCGCGACTTTCATTGTCCGCCTGCCTGCTCTCGCTGAAACGGCCTCTCTCGGGGCCGCGGCTGGAGTTATACAACGATGAGCCAACCTGCCAGCAAACCTAATCCTCTTCCAGTTCTTCTGATTGAAGACGAACCCGGCGTAATGGCCTATGTTCTCGCCACGTTAGAACGTAGCGGTTACCCAGTCGTGTGCGCTGAATCGGGCGTCAAAGCGCTCGAACTACTCGAAGCCGGCGACGATTTTCTGGGCGTCGTCTCCGACATGCGTACGCCGGGCGGAGTGAATGGCGTTGATGTCCACACCTGGATTGCCAAAAATCGACCCGAATTGGTATCACGCATCGTATTTATCACTGGCGATATTGCCAACGAGGAGACCGTGGAGACCCTGCGTAAGACGGGCGCCCCCTGCGTGGAAAAGCCATTTCGAGTCCGCCAGTTTATCTCGGTTGTCGAAAAAACCATGGGGAAGGCATTGTGAGCAACGACGATCTTCGAATCCGGTTGTTAATCGTGGATGATGAGCAGAGTATTCGCAAGCTCTGCGTAACCGTAGGCGAATCGCTCGGCTTTGCCTGCCTGGAAGCTGACAATGGCGAGTCCGCCCTGTCCGTGCTCGAGGAACAGCCCGCCCATATGATTCTCACCGACATGGTCATGCCGCACATGTCGGGATTGGATTTTCTGGAGAAGGTCAAGAAACTATTGCCGCGCACCGAGGTAGCGGTGATGACGGGACATGGTTCAATTGAAACTGCTGTACAAGCCATGAAGCTCGGCGCCTACGACTACATCACCAAACCATTTTCGCCACTCGAGGAGTTGCGCCTGTTTCTACGGCGTATGGCGGAGAAGGTCCGCCTGGTGGATGAGAATCGCTTTCTTCGCGAGCGCATGGATACCGAAACCAAACTGCACGGCATTGTCGGTTCGTCTGCGAAAATTCAGGATGTGTTGCGTCTGATCTCACGATTGAAAGACACCCGTACCCCGGTCCTCATCACTGGCGAGAGCGGCACCGGCAAAGAACTTGTAGCGCGCGCCATCCACTTCCGCGGAACCTTTGCCACGCGTGCGTTCGTAGCTGTTGACTGCGGGTCTCTAGTGCCTACGCTCATCGAGAGCGAACTCTTTGGTTACGAAAAGGGCGCCTTCACGGGCGCACTCAAGACGAAGTCAGGGCTCTTTCAGACGGCGGATGGCGGCACAATTTTTCTGGATGAAATCGGTGAGCTGCCGCTGGAAATGCAGGCGAAACTGTTGCGCGTGTTGCAGGAAAAAGAGATACGCCCTGTGGGGAGCAATCAAAAGATTAAAGTGGACGTGCGTGTCGTCGCCGCCAGCAACCGCGACCTGGAAGCAGAATATCGCAATGGAACATTCCGCAAGGACCTCTATTTCCGCTTGAACGTGGTCACGCTTCACGTGCCGGCGCTGAGGGAACGCCGCTCCGATATTCCGATGCTGGTGCACTGGTTTCTCGATCGCTACGCTCCAGACCATGCCATTCAAGTTACTAATTCAGCCATGAAGTCGCTGCTGCAGTACGATTGGCCCGGCAACGTGCGCGAACTGGAAAATTGCATCGAACGCGCCGTCGCGCTCGGTGACCATCAGACGATTGACGTAAATGACCTGCCACCCGCCATCGCTTCCGCCTCCCCGGTGGCGGAGTTGTTCGCCGAATCATCCAGCGGCCTCACCTCTACCGACCTTGAGGATATTGAACGGGCCACCATTCAACGCGTTTTCGAACAGGTAAAGGGAGACAAAGTTTTGGCCGGCAAGATGCTCGGTATTAGCCGCGCTACCCTCTATCGCAAGCTCAAACGCTACAACATTGGGTCGCGGGCGGCTTCAGCTTCCAGTCAAGCGTTACAGTGAAAGGGCGGTGGTTGATTCCGTTTGCGCGTACGAACGGAGAACTGCCCCGCTTGAGACGATGTTTCATTGTGAGACATTCGCCTAAGATTTCCCTTACCTTCCTGACCACATCGGAATGACTACCACCTACGTCATCAACCATTTAGCGATACCTACAATCCTCCATGACTTTGGCTGTGATCGTGCACTCTTGAAGCACGGTGCGGTCCGTCGGCTCCCATAAAGCAGTATTCCTAACCGGGAAGATGGGAGCTGGACCGTGATGAGTGCAAATTGTGAGGTCATGCCTTGGCAAGAGAGGCCACAGCTAGCGCGCGTTTGCCCAAACCCAGCCTCGCCGGCCGGCTTGCGAAATTTTTCCCGGAGGCGACACCGGTGCGGATTCCAATCACGTTGACCCGTACCGGCCTGGAAACTGGGACGTGCACAGAAAACACCATCATTGAGTTTGGTACGCCTCGCGAAGTTCTCTTTATCTCCACCATAGCTTTGGAATTCTCAGAAATCTTGCGGCTACAGAACTCCGACAGTTCGCTCGACGTCGAAGCTACTGTAGTTGCCGTGCAGTACCACGACGGGCAGACGGCGGTTGCCGCCCGCTTCACCCACGAAGTCGCCAATTGGATTGTGAAATCATGACTGCCACACCACAACTGAGTGGACTGGCTGCGGAATGGCACACCGCGCGCCTTCTGTTTCCCATTTATTCTGCCCTGGCGCGGGAGTTCGTCATCGACCTCCCGGCCTGTAATGACCTGGAAGCCGGCGTGGAAACGCCGCCACAGGAATCCGTCGAGATGGCTAAGCAATGGCTGCTTGACGTTGATGAACGAATTCAGGTGCACCAACTACGGCAGTTTCTGCAAACCACACCGCTCACCACACAAGAAGTCCTGCAGACCATCCTGGTGCACCACTTACAGAAGGACAAAAAAGCTGCGTCGGATCGCGACAAGATCGATTTTCTGCTGGTCCAGTTCTTCTCGCATTGTGCTCCCTCCGGCCTCGACGACGAAGATGTGGATCTCGAATACGTCGCCCAGGTCCTGGAACCCGCTTTGGGTGCGGTCGACTCCGCGCTGCCGTCCTGGCTCAAGCCACTGGAACAGTTAATGCAATCGGCTAAGCGCTGCCGCCGTCTCAGCGAACTGCTGCACAGCGGCATTCTCGAGCAGGGAAGAAAACTGAAAGTGCAATGCGGGGACAAATATTTCCTGCCGGCCGCGATGGTCGCCTTCACCCGTTTCAGCTTCATGATGCGCAGGGTCTTCTTTCACCTGATGCACGAAGACCTCAACGCTATTCTGGATGGACTGCGGGATCTGGAGCGTAACGGCGTAAATACGCTGGATTGCCGGAGAGCGCAATTTTCCGCGGAAGAACCGGTCGCTCGTTTGCGCATGATCTGCCAGTCCTGGAAAGTCATGTTTCACGCGGAATACTCCTCCGGACAACCTTTACGCATGCTGGTGGACCTGCGTGCCGCTGTGGACGATGCTCTTGCAAAAAGCAAAATCGGCAAAGTTCCCGCAACTACCCCCGCAAGCCACAAGGCCGCACACGCCGCAGCCGCAGCTTCGGCGGGCCCGGCAGCGCCACCCAATATGAATCCCGTGGCAAGTGCTTCCGCAGTGCCGGAATTTGAAGTAGCCAGTAATTCGCAGGATTGGAATGCGCACGAAGACGATCCCCCCGCTCCATCCCGCGGTTCCGGTGACGAAAACGCCGGCTGACGCCTCCAGTGGAAGATGGCGAGGACGATAAACCGTGGACCAGCCCACAGTAATGATCATTTCCGATGACGCGGACTTCTCCCGCGAGGTCACCAGTCGCTGGCAGACTGAACGCAGCGTGCCCGCATTCACCCTCATGAGTGGCGATCTCTGCGACGGTTTCGACGCGGGTTCTTTCGAGTTGGCGATTGTTGGGGCCATTCCCCCGCGGAGCATCCCCGCAGTACTCAAAGCCCTGGAGGCAACCGGCAAGCCGGTGGTATTCGTTTGTAACGATGTGCAGACCGCCCAGGTCGTGCGCGACAAGCAACCGCGTGTGCTGTTGCTGCGGCAATATGAGGGCTGGTTGGACGCGCTGGTGTTGCTTTCCACCGAAGCGCTGCGCCGCGCCGAGGCAGTTGCTCGTGCCAGCAAGGCCGAGCAGGCCAGAGTTGCCCTTGAGCGACAGGCGACTCTGGGACGCTACATGCTGGAAATGCGCCACAGTCTCAACAACGCTCTCACGTCAGTGCTAGGCAATTCCGAGTTACTGCTGCTTGAGCCAGGCAGCCTGTCGGCGAATTCTCGCTCGCAAATTGACACCATTCGCAATATGGCTCTGCGGATGCACGAAATTCTGCAGCGCTTCTCTTCCCTCGAGAAAGAACTCAGTTTTGTGGAGCGACAAGCAGAAAAAGAAAGCAACACAAGGTCGCAGGCCGCGAGCGTCGGTTTGTAAGCAAAAGGATACGACGTAGGCGCGAGCATCCCCCGCCCGCGCGTTGGCCGGGAGCAGGCGGCCGGAAACTCACGAAGGAAATGCACAAGCTTTCCACTAGCATCGCGGTTCTCGAGCACGAGTTATTTGAGCTGCGTGTGCTCCTGGAACGACGGGCTGGAATCCTACTCGAACGCCCGACCGAAGTACTTACCAGCCGGATCGCAGAGTTTTTGGAGTCTCGCCATCTTAATTCAGCGCCGGACCTGATCAAGCTGATTCAATCCCGGGAAGGCGAATGCGAAGCCTTGCTGGAATGCTTGCTCGACGGTGACACTGGATTCTTCCGTCCTCCTGCTGCGTTCGAGGTGTTCGAAAAGAAAGTGCTACCCGACCTTCATGCTCGCAAATCCAACCAGAGCTCTCATCCGCTCCGCATCTGGAGCGCGGGTTGCTCCACTGGGGAAGAGCCTTATTCCATTGCCATGATGGTGTGCCAGACAGCAAAAGTGCTGGAGGGGTGGAACATTCGCATCGTCGGCAGCGAC
>WNFG01005211.1_pt1 | contig 10934 bp, 9 predicted proteins | sample 5400431 | NCBI WGS metagenome assembly WNFG01 (sample SAMN13153346, study PRJNA577476) | soil metagenome | isolation source: 120 cm saprolite under Douglas fir tree site 2 hole 3 replicate 2 | place: USA:California | collected 2015-04-18
AGCTGCGCAGCTTACTGGGTGTGACAGACGTCAACTTTCTCCGGGGCAAGCACACCCTGGCCATCGTCGATTCTGCACTGCAAAGCTAAAGACAGAACAGAGAACTTCAGAAGGGGAAAAAAAATGAGAAGCATATTTTCCAGTGTAGCCGTCACCGCAGTCCTGCTGCTGGCCTTCGGCCTATCCGCAGTCACCTACGGGAAGCAAGGCGCAGGTTCCCCAGGCGATCCCGACAAATATCAGGTCAAGATCGACAACTTCAGTTTTACGCCCGGATCCCTGACCGTTCCCGCCGGCACGAAGGTGACTTGGACCAACCACGACGACGTGCCTCACAACGTCGTGAGCACGGACAAGAAGTTTGCCTCGCCGGTCCTGGACACGGATGAGCAGTTCTCGTACGAGTTCAAAGATCCAGGCACCTATGCGTATTACTGCTCCATCCATCCGAAGATGACCGGCAAAGTCATCGTGCAGTAGCCGTGCTAACACACGTCTGATTTCTGAAAGAAGGAGCGGCTCCATGAAGAACGGGAAATGGTTTGTATTGTGGCTGTTGTTTGGAATGTTTGCCATGGCTGCATCATTCCATGCCAAAGCGAAAGAAGCCCCACGCGTGGTAGCGATTTCGGCCAAGCGGTTCGAGTTCAGCCCAAATCGAATTACGTTGAAGAAGGGTGAACCAGTGACGTTGCGGCTGATCACGGAGGATGTAAAGCACGGGTTCTTTTCCAAGGCCCTGCAAATTGACGCCGACTTGGTCCCGGGGGAAACCACGGAAGTAACGATCACCCCGCCAACCGCCGGTACGTTCACAACCATTTGCGACAACTTCTGTGGCTCCGGGCACGGCAAGATGAAAATGACCATTGTGGTCGAGTAGGGACAAAGAGCCAGGAGAAACACATGACGGGATACTTAAAACTCGTTTCGCTCTGCTTGGCGCTTTCCGTCATCGGCTGCAAAGTCAGCCCGCCAAGCGCCTTGGAACGCGCGGTCGCGAAACAGGTGAAGCAAAAGATTACCGTCCGCGGGAAGGATGATGTGAATCCGCTTCCTCCGACACTAGAGAACATCAAGGCGGGGCAGCAAGCCTTCTCCCACTACTGCATGGTCTGCCACGGCCTGGACGGCCAGAACACCGGAGTTCCGTTTGCGGATCGGATGTCCCCGCCCGTTCCGCCGCTGTCCTCCCGAGACGTGCAGGGCTACAAAGACGGGCAGCTCAAATGGATCATCGATAACGGCATCTTCCCTTCGGGAATGCCCGCCTCAAAAGGCATCCTCAATGACGAGGAGATCTGGCAGATCGTTCACTACATCCGGCACTTGCCTCCCAACGGCAGTTTGGGCGAGCCCGCCGTTTACACGGGAGAACCAGAAAGGCATGCGGACGATGGCAGGGAGAATCGAGTACGCAAATCAGAAAATGGTCGCGCGAAGCGGCCAAATCAACCAGGAAGCTGAAACGGACTTGAGGATCAAAAAGGAGATAGCCATGAAAATGACCCATAAAGCGACCGCGCTAAACGCTGCGAGCGCTGCACTAGCGCTTCTCACACTTTTCGCCGCCATGGTGCCCAGCGCCATTGCAAAACCTCGACCTGTCAAGCCGGCCGAGCAGCCGGCGACCGTGATTGCGCACTTGCTCCTGCCGGGAGCTCCTGCGAGCCAAATGTTCGTGCTGGAACATGGCGGCAAGCAGTACCTCTATATCGAGCAGGCCTCCAAGGAAGGTTTGGTGATCGTTGACGTTACAAAGCCGAACGAGCCAAGTGTCATCAAGCGCGTGCCCTGGCCGAATGGGGCTTCCAGCGGGAAATTGCAGATGGTCGGGGCCGGGCTGGCCCTCGCCACAGCACCGGACGGAGGCTCCGGGCTAGTCGGTGGCTATCCCACCCAATCCGTGAGAGTGCTCGATCTAAGTGATCCCGCAAATCCGCGGGCGCTGCAAAGTTTCTCCGGGGTCACAAGCGTTCTCGAGGATGACGGACGAAACTTGATCTACATCACGAACAACGAAGGGCTGTGGGTATTGAGGCATAAGCAGGAGCAGCCGGCGTTTCCAAGGTGGGATCCAGAGACGCCCTACACGAACTACTGAAGGCAAGCAGCTCGCCCAGAAGGTGACCTCAGGGATTGGGAACTTAGATCCGATGCGGGCGAGTTGTGAAGCTAGGACCTAAATATGAAAGGATTTCTTGGCACGGGCGCAACGTTCGCCGCAGACGCAAATCTGATTGTGCAGGCGGCCATGGGCGCCGCCCTGCTGGCCGGCACGTACCTGGCGCGTAGGAGAAGCTATACGGCGCACGGCATCTGCCAGACCACCGTGATGCTGCTGAATCTGGTGATGATCGCCCTAGTGATGTGGCCGTCGTTTCAACGGCAGGTCACGCCAGCACTTCCGGCGCATTTGGGTGATCGCTACTACGCGGTGGGTACGGCCCACGCCGCACTCGGAATCGCGGCGGAGTTGTTCGGGCTGTACATCGTGCTGGTGGCCGGAACCGACATCGTTCCGCGGCGGCTGCGCTTCCAGCGTTGGAAGCTGTGGATGCGCGTCGAGTTAGTTCTGTGGTGGGTAGCTGTGCTCACCGGCGTGGGAACGTACTACGCCTGGTACTTGGCGCCTGTGTCGCCATAAGGCCACGCAAGGTTGCTCTCAGTTCGGCCGATGATTGACAGGCTGGTGGTTTGGAACTTTCGCACCAGTCCATTCTCAAATGTCACAAGGAGGAGTACATGTTTGAAGGGCTCTTTCAGCCTCTGCACCTGCTGGTCATCTTCGCGATCGCTCTGTTCGTGTTCGGTCCCAGAAAGCTCCCTGAGCTTGGAAAGGGTATCGGGGACGGAATTCGAGCACTCAAAGAAGGGCTTCTTGAAGTTCATTCGAATTCCCCCGCTGCGCCTGGTGATTCCAAAGGCCAGAGCATGAAGTAAAAAGCTGACAAGCTGGCCGCTTGTGTGGCGTTGCGCACAGCAATCTGTAGAATTCGTTTATGGAGGGTAAACTCTTCGTAACCGCAAGAAAAAGTGCGCGGAGGTTACCGACGTAGTGGGCACGGCGCGTATGGCGTGCTGGATGGCAGAATGGGGCCAACGGTTCAGACGATTACTGTGCCCGCCTCAAGAGACTTGCGTCGCCGAAACGTCACTGTGTGCTTCTTTCCCCGATAGGTGAACTCAAAGACGATCTGGCGCCCCGGCAGCAGCCGGCCCCGCCCACGCTTTCTGGACTCGGAAAGCTCGAGCCGATTGCCTTCAATCTTGTAGGTGCCCTGTTCACCCCAGATCTTGTACTTCCCGTCCGGGTACAGGACGAGCGGCGGGCTCGTGCAGCGGCCACTGCGACCGTTCACAACCAGGCTGGCACATTGGAAAGAAACCGAGGACATGGAGCCCGCCCTTATTGATGGGCAAACCCAAAGCAGGCTGGCAACGGTGAGGAATCCGAACCAAAGAGAGCGCCGAAGAACCATGAATATTACCTCTCGTCTGGGAGGCTTTACCTCCCATTCTCACCGACCCCGTACCATGATTCTCGATGGAGCTGCTCTCGCGTCCAATGGTACGCCGGTTCTCATTCTCCCGGTACGGAAGTACCTCCTGCCACGAAAGCCGATTCTAGAGCGACCTGGGTTCGGCCACCGAACCTAAGAGCCAGGGCGGCGAGCGATTGCCCGGGGCCGCTCAATGAGAGGCAAGAGCAAGCTAGAGCGAATCCGAGAGACCTTGCGGCTAAAATCTTTCGAGGGTGGCGGGATGCTACCGGACTTCAAAAAGTCACTCTAGACTAATTCTAAATCTAATTTTATAAAAGGCTTGACGGGCTTCGGCTCGGAATATAACTTTATCTATCGCGCCGGTCGGACAGTACCCCAGCCGCTTACCCGACAACCTGCGGATAATCTCTGGCTTGCCGCCTTAACCAAGCCCAGTGCGACACGCGGCGAGGAGACGTACTGTTGGGCAAACGAATGCAGGCCATTCATTTGACACGGAATCGGATCTGTCCAGCCTGCGGAAGCGCCGAGGCGCATCGCTCCAAACGGAGAGGCCTGTTCGAGCTTGTAATCCTGCGTCTGCTTTTCCTCCGCCCGTACCGCTGCGAAGACTGCGGCACGCGACACTACCGTTTCACCGCTGTTGCAAGAGCCTGACCGAGCGGATCGCTGGCCGCCCATATGTGCTGAAAGAACTTCTAGGCTTCGTCGGCCCCCTCGGGGGCTTGCTTCTCGTATAGCTCTCTTACGCGTTCGAGCGTATCAATCTCTTCCACTGACTTGTCCGGGCGCAGGCGCACGATTCTGGGGAAGCGCAGTGCATAACCGCTTTCGTGGCGGCTGGAGCGCTGAATGTTATTGAACGCCACTTCCAGCACCACGGTAGGCTCGACGCGGCGCCGAAAACCTTGATCCTCAATCGTATGGTTTAGGAAGTAATCAGTGAATTGGCGGATTTCCATGTCCGTCAAGCCAGAGTAGGCCTTGCCAATCGTCACTAGACCGTCTTTGTCGCGCACCGCAAATGTGTAATCAGAGAGGAGACCTCGACGCTTGCCGTGCCCGTACTCGACCGCCGTGACCACAACGTCGAGGGTGCCGAGCGGCTGCTTCAACTTGAACCAGAACCGACCGCGCCTTCCCGGCGTGTACGGCGACTCCCGCGCTTTGGCCACCACTCCTTCGTGGCCGCGCGCCAGCGCGGCATCGAAGGCACGCTGGAGCTCTTCGCTTGACGCGCAGAAGCCCATAGGGGCCAGTTTGAGTTGAGGCGCGCGAGCCCCATCCAAGAGCAGACCAAGACGTTGACGTCTCTCGGCAAGCGGCGCATCGAGCAATGGTTCCTTATCCTGGTAGGGGAGGTCGAAAACGACGAAGCTCACTGGAATCTCGTGGCTAAGCCACAGGTCGGGCTGCTTGCGGCCGAGTCGCTTCTGCAGTTCCGTGAAAGGCAAGGGGCGACCATCGCGCCAGGCGAGGATTTCCCCGTCGAGAATGAATTCCCCTGGGAGCGCAGCCAGCGGCGCGAAGAGCTCGGGAAATTCGACGATTTCGTCCAGGGTGCGGGAAAACAGCATCACCTTCTGCCCACTCTTATGAGCCTGGGCGCGGATGCCGTCGTACTTGTCCTCCACGAGCACGCCCGCGGGAAAGTTTTCGAGCACTTCAGCCGGGGTTTCGGCGGGGCTAGCGAGCATGAAGCCAATGGGGTGGAAAAGCCGTAGGGGAGCTGCCGCAAGCTCGTTGGCCGCGGCTAGACGCACCGTGGTTCCAATATCTCCAGTTAGCATGCTGGCGCGACGCACCTGCTCCAGAGGCCGATCGAAAGCCTGTGCGATGGCCTCTTCCACCAGGTTCTCTTTCAAGCCGATGCGTAACTCCCCGGTCGCAATCTTGATGATGTATTTCGCTACGACTGGTTCAGTTCGCCGGAGTAATTCTTCGACCAGGGCGAGCTTTTGCGCAGAACCGCGGCAGTTGGCGAGTTCCTCGAACGCGGCAGCAACCTCCCCAAGTGAAAGTCCTCTCGGGGCGGTTCGGTTCTGGAGCACTTCTTCGGCCATTGCGCCCAGGTCGCCATGCTTGCGGTAGACCTCAGCCATGGTGTCTGAATCCAGCTCCGCCAATCGCCCCACAGCCTGCCAAATCAGTGAGCCGCCCACAGCCAACACTTTCTCCTCGCAACGGGGAAAGGCCTGGCCGGTAAAGAAGACGGCGGCGCAGGCAGCATCGGTCAATGGAAGGGAACTCAAATACGCGCTCACCAGCCGCACCTTTTCGTTCTTCTTGGTCGTTGCGGCAACGGCTTCACACGTTTCGGCAAAGCGGCGCATGCACTCCCTACAACGGTAGGCAGCTCAGGTCTAGGTGGCCATGCGGGGCGCGTGATTCGGTAAATCGGCTCAAACTGCCGCGGCCATGCTCTGGACTCTTGTTTCGCTCTGCTCGGCGGCGACAGGAACTCCATCACGATAGGTGACGAGCTTGCCCGAAACGGCTGGCACCCGCTCACCGGGCACCAGAATCCCCACCAGGTTCAGCGGGTCGGCCGCAGAGAGGGTCATGGCTTCCCCGGAAGGCGGGAGTTGGCGGATTGCCCGCAAGGATTCCACCGCCACCGGCGCTGCAAACTGTTCGCCCAGGAAGCCGCTCACAAACCTTCCTCCGCGCACTTGCCCTCGATCTTCCAAGCGTCGGAAAGCGATCAGCACCTCACGCCACCTTGGCAGGATGCTTTCCCGTGTCAGGAGTTCGCGGAAGACTACACCATAGCGCTTGAGCAGCATCCAGCAGATGGCCTCCAACGCCCGCGCCCGGTCCGCAACTTCACCGGGATACAGCAACGACCAGCGTCCGGCGCTGTGCCGGGGACGCACACTGCGCCCGCGGCCTTGCCCCGCGCGCCGTTTAGGATCAATTAAGGCCCGCAAGTTATCGAAGCCGTCGGCCGTGATCATGCCCGCCGCCACCAGCTCCCAGAGTGCGGTCTCCACCTCTGCCTTCAGTTTACTGGTGCCCCGCACAATGTCGGCGAAAAACGACGCGCCTCGCTGGCGCAGGAACTCCAGAACTTCGCGCGCGGCTTGGCTGAGCCCGCGCATCTCCTCCCGGCTGGCTTCCGTGCGCTGTGGAATCATCCAGTCGGCGTCTTCGCGCACGAAAAAGGTGATCGGGGCGACGCTGGTAGGCACGACCCGGCGGCCTCCCTCAGCCGAGTCCTCGAGCGTGGCGGGGTGCGGTGAGAGCCGTCCCCATCCCACGGCTCCGGTCAGGCAAAGCTGATCCAGAACGTTTGGGTCGTAATAGGCGATCCGCCGGGCAAGGATCTGCCCTTCCCACGCGTTCGCGGCTGCCTCAAAACCCTGGAGCTGCCGAAGCACCTCGAGAGTCCCGCGCTCACCGGCAAGCTGCGTTCCCGGCGCGACGTGTTGCCAGCGCAGCAGCCAGCGCATGAACTGAGCCGCCGTCACGGGTTCGATCTGTTTTCGGAGCTTTCCGAGTGTAAGCCGGTGGATGCGCGCGAGCAGCCGCCGTTCGCACCACTCGGTCTCGCTGCGAACCGCATCCGTGAACCGTCCGCGCAACACCATGCCGTTCGCCTCGAGGCGCAACATGGCTTTTTCCACTTCCGACGCGGGAAGTCCAACCGCGTCGCCTAACTCCGGCGCGGTGACTGGGCCCGTGTGGGCCATCCATCCCGTCACCAAGGCCAGCAGCGCGTCCTCTCTCAGGGGCACGGAAGCTTCGACTTCGGGCATCGGCGTCTCAAATCGTGCGCCAGGGAAGATCTGCACAAAAGTTTTGGCCCTCTCCGCCGCTACCCAGTAAGTTTGACCGTTGACAACAGCGCGTCCGGCGCGCCGATCCGAGACGAGTTGACCGAAGAATTCGCCCCAGGCGGAAGTCGATTCCTGCAAGGCTGTCCGGAAGTGCGCGACTTGAGACGGGGCCACGACTGGGGGCACTCCGTCCACCGTGCTATCGGAACTCTCCCAGGAACTTATGGACTTTAGCTCTTGAGATTCCGGCAGGACGATCAGCGTTTGCAGCGCATCCTGAAGTTCATCGGCATCGCGCACGTCCGGCCATGCATCGGCGCACACTTCAGCGATAGCTGCCGGGTCGAGCCGCCCTACTTCCGAAACTACAGCTTCGGGCAATGCCCGGCGCATCTCCACGGCGCGCGCGCGTCGCTCCTCCAGAGGAGCGTCATCCAGGTAAGCATAGGGGTTGGCGTTCAGAATCTCGTGGGAAAATTGCGAAGGAACAGGAGTATCCACTGACAAGCATCGGATGCTGCCATCTGCGATCCCCGACAAGACCTGCTTCAGGCCTTCGACGTCCATCGCCTCGGTCAGGACGTCTTTCATCACCTCCCGCATCAACGGATGCTCGGGGATCCGGATATCTCCTACTGTGTTTTCCTGGCAGGCAACAGCCTCCGGGAAGACAGAAGCCAGCAGATCATCAGCACGCATGCGCTGGATTTGCGGCGGAACTTTCTTCCCGTTCCTGAAGCGAAGCAGCGCCAGGGCGCGGCTTGCGTCCCAGCGCCACCGCGTGGTGAAAATGGGGGAGGCCAGCGCAGCTTGCTCCAGCACCTGCTCGATAGAGGCAGGATGGAGAAACTGAAAAACGTCCGACAACGGAAAGCTGTGTTGCTCAGCCAGGGAGATATTCAAGCCATTGTCCGTGGCAGCGGCCTGCAGCTCGAAGTTGAACGAGCGGCAAAAGCGTTTGCGCAGCGCTAGCCCCCAAGCCTTGTTGATCCGGCCGCCGAACGGCGCGTGAATCACGAGCTGCATGCCGCCGCTTTCGTCGAAGAATCGTTCCGCGATAATGGTTTTCTGGGTGGGAACTGCTCCCAGCACCGCGCGCCCGGCGACGATATATTCCACCGCCTGCTCCGCGCCCGCGTCGTCCAGCCCGCATTCCTCTTGCAGCCACTTCACAGCCGCGGTCACTTCGGGCGAACTCCCCGCGGCGAGCCCAGGGGAGACGTTCGGGATCAGAGCACTGATCTTTTCGCGCAGTTCCGCCACCTGCTGGGAAAGCTCGGGGGTACGCGCCGGAGCCTCGCCGCGCCAGAACGGAACGCTGGGAGGCGCCCCGTGAGCGTCCTCTACGAGCACGCTTCCGGATTGCACGCGCCGAATACGCCAGGAAGTGTTGCCCAGAAGAATGATGTCGCCGCTCAAGCTTTCCACAGCGAAGTCTTCATCCACCGTGCCCACCACCGTGCCTTCGGGCTGTGCGATCACGGTGTACAGCGCGTTGTCGGGGATTGCGCCCCCGCTGGTGATGGCCGCAAGACGGCTGCCGCGCCGCGCGTGCAGGCGCCCGTTCACGCGGTCGCGGTGCAGGTACGCCCCGTAACGTCCGCGGCGCGCGGCGATGCCCTCGGAGAGCATCTCCACGACGGCGTCAAAGTCCGCCCGAGGCAGTTCTCGATACGGATAAGAGCGGCGCGCCAGAGCAAACAACTCATCTTCCTTCCAGTCCTCCGCCGCGCACATGGCGACCACCTGTTGCGCCAGAATATCCAGGGGCGCTTCTGGAATGGCGATGCGGTCAAGGTCGCCGGAGCGAATGGCGCGCACCAGCGCGGCGCATTCCAGCAACTCGTCCCGGGTAGTGGCGAAGATGCGGCCTTTGGGGACGGCGCCACGCCAGTGGCCCGCGCGTCCGACGCGTTGCAAGCCGACAGCAATCGAGCGCGGCGAGCCGATCTGGCACACCAGATCCACAGTGCCGATGTCTATCCCCAGTTCCAGCGATGCCGTGGCCACCAGCACTCGCACCTCGCCTGCCTTGAGCTTCTTTTCCGCCGCAAGGCGCAGCTTGCGAGAGAGGCTTCCATGGTGCGCGGCAACCGCATCTTTGCCCAAACGTTCGCCCAGGTGGTGGGCCACGCGCTCCGCCAACCGCCGCGTGTTAACGAACACCAATGTCGAGCGGTGCTGCCGCGCCAGTTCGGCGATACGCTGGTAAATCTCGTCCCACATCTCGTTCGATGCAATGGGCCCCAGCTCGCTGGCGGGGACTTCGACAGCGATGTCGAGCTGGCGCGGGTTTTCAATGTGGACGATCACCGGGTCCGGCCGGTTGCTCCCGGCCAAAAAACGCGCAATCAACTCAATCGGGTTTTGCGTGGCGGAGAGGCCAATCCGAATGGGGGGACGGTTAGTCAAAGCCTCCAATCGCTCCAGGGAGAGCGCCAAGTGCGAGCCGCGCTTATCGTCGGCGACAGCGTGGATCTCGTCCACGATTACCGTCTCCACGGTCTTCAGGATTTCGCGGCTCTTTTCTGCCGTCAGCAGGATGTAGAGCGACTCCGGCGTCGTAACAAGGATGTGTGGCGGGCGCCGAAGCATGGCGCGACGCTCGTGCATCAGGGTGTCGCCGGTGCGCACCGCGGCGCGGATCTCCGGCATGAGGAGTCCGCGCTGACCCGCCAGTTGCAGGATTTCGCCCAGCGGAGTTTCCAGGTTCCGCTGGATATCGTTTCCCAGCGCCTTCAAGGGCGAGACGTAGAGAACTTCGGTTTGGTCCACCAGCTCGCCCGCCAGGGCTTTGCGCACCAGGCGATCGATGCAGGCCAGAAACGCTGCTAGCGTTTTTCCCGAACCGGTAGGCGCCGAGATGAGAGTGGCTTTCCCCGCCAGGATGTGCGGCCAGCCCTGCTGCTGCGGCTCCGTGGGCGTGCCGAACTTATTGACGAACCACTCTCCAACAATGGGGTGAGCCCACTCAAGGCCGGTCGACGAGACAAGATCTGGGTTGAGATCATTGCCGCGAAAATCGCGGGACGCGGCTGAAGACGGCGGCGAGGTGCTGGACATCATTGCTGTCGTTAGAATTCATGTACTGCAATTCAGGGCCTCAGTCTCGGGAAATTTTCCCTGATGCGGAGGCCCCCTGTTCATAATATTGGGGGAGTTCGGGCGCTGTAAAGAAGTTTGTGGGCTCGGAAACTAGCACAGGTCCGGGCACGACATGTCGTGCCCTACACCGGGTACCTCGTTTGCGTCAGGGCGCCGCTTTTAGGAGGTCTGAGCTTCACTTCTGAGGAAACGCTACAATGGAAACTGCACTAATTATTTAGTTCACCTCGATCTGAGTGGGAGGGAATCGCCATCAAAACAACCAAGATTGTGGCGAAAATCGTACCCGCCCTGACCGCCCGGACGCAATTCGGGCAGATTCTCAAGCGGGTCAAACAAAACCAACAGCGGTTTGTCGTGGACAAGCGCGGCGAGCCCCTGGCGGTGGTCGTGAGCCTAGAGGACTACCTCAGGAACTTTGCGAAACTACCGAGCGCGCTCGCAGAAATCCGGCGTGAGGCTAAGGCCAACCGGCTCGATCAGCTCTCCTTGCGCGAGATCAACCTGGAGATTCGCCGCTACCGCCGAGAACGCGGCCGTGGCC
>WNFG01032448.1_pt1 | contig 10934 bp, 9 predicted proteins | sample 5400431 | NCBI WGS metagenome assembly WNFG01 (sample SAMN13153346, study PRJNA577476) | soil metagenome | isolation source: 120 cm saprolite under Douglas fir tree site 2 hole 3 replicate 2 | place: USA:California | collected 2015-04-18
CTCCGCAGTCAAGTGCACTCCATCGGCGCCGATGTCTCGGGCGAGCGCGACATCGGCGTTGACGAGGACCTTCGCGCCGTGAGCGCGGGCGAGCGTGACGACTCGTCGCGCGAACGCTTCTGCCGCCGGACGCGCCAGCAACTTTTCCCGCACCTGGATGAGCTTCAAGCCGCCCCGCAGTCTCGCCTCGAGCCGTAAAAGGAACGGCTCGACATCGAGCTCGCCGGCGCGCGTGATGGCGTATTCCGCGGGAAGCAAAAGGCTGCGGAGCACCGGCCCGTTGGCCGGCAGGAGCGGTTCGAGTTCGATCGCATCCGGGCGCTGCCAGGCAATCGCCTGGTGCTCGAGCGCGCGCGGCTCGCCCCGCCAGGCGGTGACCCTGTAGAAATGCAGGCGCACCGTAGCATGAGGATAGGTGAAGACCCGGGTGATCCAGGGAAAGGCGCGCACGATCTCGATGCCGAGCTCCTCGCGGATCTCGCGCCTGAGCGCCTCGGCGACCGGCTCGCCGGGCTCGATCTTGCCTCCGGGAAACTCCCAGTAGCCCGAATAGACCTTGGTGGAGGGGCGCCGGGCGAGCAGCGCGGCGCCGTCGGAACGGATCAGCACCGCCACGGCGACATCCACCGGGGCCGATAGGGTCTGCAAGATGCTAGCGCTTTGTCTTGCCGTCGCCGGAATTGCGCCCGGCGTAGTCGCGCGCGAACTGCCAGGCCACGCGGCCGCTGCGCGATCCCCGCAGGAGCGCCCACTGCAACGCCTCCTGCCGGGCCCCGGGAATCTCCCCTTCGCGGCAGCCCATCTCGCGCAGCCAGTGGCTCACAATCTCGAGATAGTCGTCCTGGTCGAACGAATAGAAGGAAACCCACAGTCCGAAGCGTTCGGAAAGCGAGATCTTCTCCTCGACCGTTTCGCCGGGATGGATCTCCTCCCCGAGGTGCCTAGTCTCGAGATTTTCCTGCATGTACTCGGGCATGAGATGCCGCCGGTTGGAGGTCGCGTAGATGAGGAGATTCTCGGAAGTCGCGGCGATCGAGCCGTCGAGCACGACCTTGAGCGCCTTGTAGCCCGCCGCCTCCGAGATCTCGAACGACAAGTCGTCGCAAAACAGAATGAAGCGCTCGGGCCGCCCCGCCACCTGGTCGACGATATCGGGAAGATCGATGAGATCGTGCTTTTCCACCTCGATTAGGCGCAGGCCCTGACGGTGGAACTTGTCGAGCGCGGCCTTCACGAGCGAGGACTTTCCGGTGCCGCGGGCGCCGGTCAGGAGCGCGTTGTTGGCGGCTCGGCCCTCGACGAACTGGAGGGTGTTCTGTTCGATCAGCGCCTTCTGGCTGTCGATGCTGTGAAGGTCGGAAAGGCGGATGCGGTGCACGTTGGCGACGGGCTGGATAAATCCGCGGCGCGAGGTCTTGCGCCAGCGGAAAGCGACGCTCGCCTTCCAATCCACCGGACTGGAGGCGGGTGCAAGCAGCGCCTCCACGCGCTCGAGCAGCGCTTCGCCGCGCTTGATCAGCCGTTCGAGTTCCGACATGGCCCCTAAGTCCTGTATTCGGAGTTGATGGTAACGTAATCGTGCGATAGGTCGCAGGTCCACACCTCTGTCGCCATATTCCCGCGGTTGAGCACGACGCGCACCGTGATCTCGCTTTTTCGCATCACGCGCTGTCCGTCCTCCTCGCGGTAGCCCGGGGCGCGGCCGCCCTCTTTGGACACCGACACGTCGTCGAGGTAGAGCTCGACGCGGCCGACGTCGAGATCGCGGATCCTGGCGTTGCCGACGGCGGCGAGGATCCGCCCCAGATTCGGGTCGGAGGCGAAGAACGCGGTCTTCACAAGCGGCGAGTGCGCGATCGCGTAGGCAACGCCCGCGCATTCCGCCTCGTCTCTGCCTTTTTCCACGCGGACGGTGACGAATTTCGTCGCGCCCTCGCCGTCGCGCACAATCGCCTGCGCGAGCCACTGCGACACTTCGACCACCGCATCGCGCAATGCCGCGAATCCCGGATGATGGGCGTCGCCGATCGTCGGCGCACCGCCCGCGCCGGTCGCGATCAGCATGAAGGAATCGTTGGTCGAAGTGTCGCCGTCGATGCTGATGCGGTTGAACGAGCGCGCCGCGGCGTGGGCGACAAGGTGCTGCAGCGCTTCCCGGGAGACCGCGGCGTCCGTGGCGACGAACCCGAGCATGGTGGCCATGTCGGGGCGGATCATGCCCGCGCCCTTGGCGATACCCGTGACCGTCACCCCTAGGCTTTCCAGCCGTGCGCGTTGCGATCGCGCCTTGGGCACGGTGTCGGTCGTCATGATCGTTTCGGCCGCCCGCGCCCAATTGTCCTCGCACAGGTCGGCGACGCACGCCGGCAGGCCGGCGACAATGCGTTCCAGCGGCAGCGGCTCCATGATCACGCCGGTCGAAAACGGCAGCACCTGCCGGGAATCGCAGCCGAGCAGCCGCGCCGCTTCGCCGCAGCTCGCCTTTGCGCGAGCGAGCCCCTCTTTCCCGGTGCCGGCGTTGGCGTTTCCGGTGTTGACGATGAATGCCCGGAGAGACCTGCCGGAGGCGAGGTGCTCCTTCGCCACCTGCACCGGCGCGGCGCAAAAGCGGTTTTGCGTGAATACGCCCGCCACCCGCGTCCCTTCCGCGAGGGTCATGAGAAGCAGATCTTTGCGCCCGGCTTTTCTGATCCCCGCCTCGGCGACGCCCAGCTTCACTCCCTTGACGGGAAGGAGATCCTCCGGTTTCGGAGGACTTAGGTTGACTGCCATGCCCCCGCTAACTCAGCTTCCCGTGACAATGCTTGTATTTCTTTCCCGACCCGCAGGGACAAGGATCGTTGCGGCCGATCTTGCCCATTTGCCGCACGAAAGGCGCCGGCTTCGGCGCGGGCGGCGCATCGGCGCCGGCTCCGGCAAGCGCCTCTTCGTATCCGGCGTGCTGGTACTGCACGTTTTCGACAGCCGGGGCCTGGACCTTTTCCGCCTGCTCGACCTGCTCCCGAGTCTGCAGCTCGACCGTCATCAGCGTGCGCGTGACTTCGAGCTTGACCGTCTCCACGAGGTTGCCGAACAGCTCGAATGCCTCGCGCTTGTATTCCTGCTTCGGGTTCTTCTGGGCGTAACCGCGCAGGTGTATGCCCTGGCGCAGGTGGTCGAGCGCCGCGAGGTGCTCGCGCCAGTGATTGTCGAGCGTCGAGAGCAGTATGAGTCGCTCGAAATTGGTGCACGGCGTCGACCGGTGCGCTTCCCATCTTGCGGCGATAGGCGTCGTGGGCTCCCTCGATGGCGCGCTTGAGGAGAGCACCGTCGTCGAGGCCCGCGTCGCTCTCGAGCCATTTCGACAAAGGCAGCTCGAGCTGGAGCTCGGAGGCATAGGCCTTTTCGAGGCCCGCCACGTCCCATTGCTCCTCCATGCTTTCTTCCGGAATATACGCGCGGAATATGTCGGTCACCACGCCCTCGCGCAGGGCCGCGATCTGGTCCGAGACGTCCTGCGACTCGAGAATGGTGTTTCTCAGCCGGTAGATCTCGCGCCGCTGGTCGTTGGCGACGTTGTCGTACTCGAGCAGTTGCTTGCGGATGTCGAAGTTGTGCGCTTCGACCTTGCGCTGCGCGCTCTCGATCGAGCGGGTGACCAGGCTGTGCTCGATCGGCTCGCCTTCGGGCATCCCCAGGCGCTGCATGATGGCGTTGACCCGGTCGCCGGCGAAGATCCGCAGCAACGGGTCTTCGAGCGAGAGGTAAAAACGCGAGGAGCCCGGGTCGCCCTGCCGGCCCGAACGGCCGCGCAACTGGTTGTCGATGCGCCGGGACTCGTGCCGCTCGGTGCCGATGATGTGCAGCCCTCCGGCGGCGATGACCTCGTTGTGCCGGACCTGCCACTCCTTGCGCAGGTCGACGATGCGGCGCTCTTTCTCCGCCGCGTCGAGATCCTCCATATCGCGCACGACGTCGACCTGCTTCTCGACGTTTCCGCCCAGCACGATGTCGGTGCCTCGGCCGGCCATGTTGGTCGCGATGGTGACCATCTTCGGGCGCCCGGCCTGCGCGACGATCTCGGCCTCGCGCGCGTGCTGCTTCGCGTTCAGGACCTGGTGCGGAAGCTTGTCCTTCTGCAGCATCCCGGAAAGCAGCTCGGAGTTCTCTATCGAGGTCGTGCCGACCAGTACCGGCTGGCCGCGTTCGTAGCAATCCTGGATGTCGCCGTTGATCGCCTTGTACTTCTCGCCGGCGGTGCGAAACACCTGGTCGTTCCGGTCGGCGCGGATCATCGGCATGTGCGTCGGGACGACCACGACTTCCAGCCCGTAGATTTCCTGGAATTCGTAGGCCTCGGTGTCGGCCGTGCCGGTCATGCCCGCGAGCTTGCGGTACATGCGGAAGTAGTTCTGGAAGGTGATCGAGGCGAGCGTCTGGTTCTCGCTCTGGATCTGGACGTTTTCCTTCGCCTCGATCGCCTGGTGCAGTCCGTCGGACCAGCGTCGCCCCGGCATGAGCCGGCCGGTGAACTCGTCGACGATGATCACCTCGCCGTCCTGGACCACGTAGTGCCGGTCGCGGAAGAAGAGGTTGTGGGCCCGGAGCGCCGCGTTGAGATGGTGCATGAGGTTGACATACGCCGGCTCGTAGAGGCTGCGCCCTTCGGGCAGCAATTCCGCGCGGCCGAGGAATTTCTCGGCGTGCTCATGCCCGTCTTCGGAGAGCAGCACCGTGTGGTTTTTCTCGTCGACGTGGAAGTCTCCCGGCGCGCCCTCCTTTTCCTGGCGCTTGAGCAGCGGCGCCACAGCGTTCATGCGCGTGTAGATCTCGGTGCGGTCCTCGGCCTGGCCAGAGATGATGAGCGGGGTGCGGGCCTCGTCGATGAGGATCGAGTCGACCTCGTCGACGATCGCGTAGTTGAGCCCCTTCTGGAAGCGGTCGCCGACCTGCATCGCCATGTTGTCGCGCAGGTAGTCGAAGCCGAACTCGTTGTTGGTGCCGTAGGTGATGTCGGCGGCGTAGGCGGACTGCTTGTCTGCGTGCGGCATCTGGGTCAAGATCACTCCGACCGAGAGTCCGAGGAACTTGTAGACCTTCCCCATCCACTCGGCGTCGCGGCTCGCGAGGTAATCGTTGACCGTGACGATGTGGACGCCGCGGCCGCTCAGAGCGTTGAGATACGCGGGGAGGGTCGCGACCAGGGTCTTGCCCTCGCCGGTGCGCATCTCCGAGATCTTGCCGTCGTGCAGGACCATCCCGCCGACCAGCTGCACGTCGAAGTGGCGCATGTTGAGCACGCGCTTCGCCGCCTCGCGCACCACGGCGAAGGATTCGGGCAGGAGCTCGGCGAGCGCCGCTTTCTCCGCCGCGTCGCGCTCTTCTTCGGCGACGTCCTCGATCCGTTTCGCAAATCGCTCTTTCAGTTCGAGCGTCTTCGCCCCCAGGGCGAGATCCGAGAGCGCCGCCATCGACGGCTCGAGCTTGTTGATGTCGCGCACCGACTTGCCGTAGTGCTTCAGCAGCCGGTCATTGCGGCTGCCGAAGACCGCCTTCAATACGCGGGAAATCATCGAGGAATGACGGCCGTGGCGTGCAAAAGTTTGGAGTTTATCACGCCCGAACAGCGCTTCCTGCGGCACGGGCGGGAAGGAGCGCGGGGACCCGCGCTATGAATACCGACTGCGGTAGGAGCGGCGCTAGCGCGTCGCGGCCTGAAGGAACCGGATCGGGTTCTGTGAGACGCCCCTGTAGCGGACTTCGAAGTGCAGATGCGGACCGGTGGCGCGGCCGGTCGAGCCGGATTCCGCCACCTTGCTTCCGCGCTGGACAACGTCGCCTTCCTTGACGAGGAGCCTCGAGCAATGCGCGTAGCGAGTGGTGAAATCGTTGCCGTGGTCGATCTCGACCATGTTGCCGTACTGGTAATGGGACCCGGCGTAGGTCACGACGCCTCCCGCCGCTGCGAAAACCGGGGTGCCGGAGTCGACGACAAAATCCACGCCTTCGTGCATGGCGAGCATGCCGTTGAAAGGATCGATGCGCCAACCGAAGCTGGAGGCGCTCCAGCCGCCGTCCACCGGAGGAATCGTCGGCATGAGCTTCTTCTTCACCTTGGCGTCGAACAACTGCGACTCGAGGATCCCGAGTGAGTCGCTGCGGTTTTCCATCTGTCTGGAAAGCTGGTCCAGCTGCCGGTTGAATTCCGGGATCGAGAGACCCTGCGGCGGGATGCTCGACACCGCACCGCCGCGGCCGGGGGGTTCGTTGAAGCGGAATTCCCCGGGCTTGAGCCCCGCCAGTGCGGAGAGGCGTTCCCCCAACGCGTCAAGCCGCATAAGCTGCGCCTGCATCTGGCCGAGTTTCACCGCCATCGCGTTGAGGTTTTCCCGCAGGAATTCTTCCGTCTTGCGCCGTTGCGCCTCCTGGGCCGACAAGACCAGCGAATCGAGCAGCGGGAGCTTGAACTCGGCGGCGTGGCGCACCGTGATCCAAAACAGGCCGAGCGTGAGGCTGAAAACGAGCAGCGCCATGAATACGGTGCCGGCGACCAAATGCCCATTGGTCAAGGTCAAAGACCTTGCCTTGGCCAATCTGCTCGAAACCAGAATAATATGCACGCCGCCCCTCTTCATGCATTCTCAGAACATGCATCCGAAAAACCCGTGCGCCTTCTTGAACCAGCCCGACGGCATCGCTTCGCTCATGCCGCAGGCCAGGCGCCTGATCGAGTTGCGCGGAATTCTCTTCGCCGTGCTGCCGCCATCCCTGGCGCGATGGTGCTCGATCGCCAACTACAAGCAGGGAAAAGTCGTTATTTTTGCCGCCAGCAGCGCCGTTGCCGCCAAGCTGAAACTCATGCGTCCGACGCTGGTGGAGCAACTTTCGCAACGAGGGGTCGAGGTTACCGGATTGGAGGTGCGCGTGCAAGCCCTCGATCGCGAGCATCAAGTCTTTGAAAAATCTTCGAAAATAAGCGTAGAAGCTGCCGCCAGGCTCGCCAGGCTGTGTGAGCAACTACCTGATTCAGAACTGAAAATTGCGCTCGGAAGGATCGCGCGCCGGCACCGCAAATAAAATCCAAACTAAACAGACACAAATGCACGTTTCGGGCGCGAGAAGCCCGAGCGTTATCGGGGTGCGGGCCTGTGATATGCCGATCAGCTGGCGGGCAGAGCAAACAGACGCGAGAGGGCCGCCGGCGCGTCCTCCTCGCGCTCGAAGGTGACCCATTCCCAGGCATCCTTCGAGGCAAGCGCCGCCCGCAGCAGTCGGTTGTTCAGGGCATGCCCGGATTTGTGGGCGGAAAAGGCGCCGATCAGGGGATGCCCGATCAGGTACAGATCGCCGATCGCGTCGAGGACTTTGTGCTTGACGAATTCGTCGCTGTAGCGCAGCCCTTCAGCGTTCAGCACGCGATACTCGTCCACGACGATCGCGTTGTCGAGGCTCCCGCCCAGAGCGAGGCCCGATTCGCGCAGCGCCTCCACTTCCTGGATGAAGCCGAAGGTGCGCGCCCGCGCGACTTCCTTGACGTAGGAAGTATTCGCAAAATCGACGCAGGCCGTTTGCGCCGAGCGCTCGAAGGCAGGGTGGTCGAACTCGATCGAAAACGAGAGCTTGAAGCCTTCGAACGGCTCAAAGCGCGCCCACTTCTCGCCGTCCTTCACCTCAACTGCGCTCTTGATTCGGAAAAAACGCTTGGGCACGGGTTGCTGCTCGATCCCGGCCGACTGGATGAGAAACACGAAAGGCGCGGCGCTCCCGTCCATGATCGGCACTTCCGAGCCGGTGAGATCGACGTAGGCTCGCTCACCTTGAAGGCGTCGGCGGCGATATCGACCGGCGCAGGCAGGTCGATGCGGCGAAATACGATCCCCGCGTTCGGCGGGGCCGGCCGCAGTGTCATCGCCACTTTCTCGCCGGTGTGGAGGCCGACGCCGGTGGCGCGAGTCGCCGATTTTAGCGTGCGCTGCTTGAACATTCGCGGTCGCCGTAGCATGGTGCCGCAGACGATTGAAAACGTGGAATTTTAGCACGGCGACAGGCTCACCGGCCCGGATTCCGGTGAGCGGCACCGTGCCTCGCGCTTTAGTGCAGCCGCTTGCGCTGGTAGGCGGGGACGAAGGCGACCGTACGGACCAGCACCGGCGCAGTCCGCGCGGCGAGCCGCAGCTCGGGTCTCGCGACCAGAGGCTTGCGCAGGTAACGGGGCATCCCGGTTCTCTTGGCTGTGCTCATGTGATTTCCTCCCAAAGCTAGTCGGCCTGCTTCCTCAAGAAGGCGGGGATGTCGTATTTATCCACGCCGCTGTTTTGCAGAGCCTCGATGGTCGAGGCCCGGTTCTTGCGGATCACGGCGGGCATTTCGTCGAGAACCCGGTAATCCACGCCCGCCACCGGCATGTTGTCGGTACCCGTCTTCTGCACCACCAGCTGCGGCTTTGCCGGGCGCGCTATCTGCGGCTGGCCGAGCCCGGTCGCGATCACGGTGACGCGCAGCTCTTCTCCGATGGGGTCGTCGTAGACGGCGCCGAAGATGATGGTCGCGTCGTCGGCCGCGAAGCCGCGGATGGTGTTCATCACCTCCTTGGTCTCGCGCAGCTTGAGGCTCGATCTGTTGGCGGTGATGTTCACCACGACCCCGCGCGCGCCCGACAGATTGACCCCTTCCAGCAGGGGACAGGCCACCGCCTGCTCCGCGGCGATGCGCGCGCGATCGACTCCGGAAGCGGCCGCCGAGCCCATCATCGCCATGCCCTGCTCGGCCATCACCGTGCGCACGTCCTGGAAATCGACGTTGATGAGGCCCGGCACGTTGATGATCTCGGAGATTCCGGCGACCGCGTTCTTCAGCACGCTGTCCGCGGCGGAAAACGCTTCCTCCATCGACACGTCGTCGCCGAGCACCTCCTCGAGCTTCTCGTTCAGGATCACGATCACCGAGTCGACGTGCCGGGACAGCTCCTCGATGCCCACCTCGGCCGCCTGCATGCGGCGCACGCCCTCGAACGAGAAGGGCTTGGTCACGACCGCGACGGTGAGGATGCCCATTTCCTGGGCCACCTCCGCGACCACCGGTGCCGCGCCCGTGCCGGTGCCGCCCCCCATTCCGGCGGTGATGAAGGCCATGTGCGCCCCGCGCAGTGCGTCGGCTATCTGGTCGCGCGCCTCGAGGGCCGCTGCACGCCCGGCTTCGGGCTTGGAGCCCGCGCCCAGGCCCGTCGAGCCGAGCTGGACGTGGCTCTTGGTCTGAGTGCGCGACAGAGCCTGAGCGTCGGTGTTGGCGGCGATGAACTCGACGCCGGCCACGCCGTTTCGGATCATGTGGTCGACGGCGTTGCCGCCCGCGCCGCCGACACCGATCACCTTGATCACGGTGCCGCTCAACGTGTTTTCGACGATTTCAAACATGCTTGCCTCCTTCCGGGATGAAATAGAAAGACACCTGCCTGCCCTGCTAAAAATTGCGTTGAAACCATTCGCGCATCCTTCCGAACACTTGTCTGAACGAGCCGCCCTGCCGCGCGACCAGGCCGCGCTGCGTCTGCACTACGCCTTCGAGCAGCAGGCCGACGCCCGTGGCATAGCGCGGGCTGCGGATCACATCCGAAAGCGAGCCCGAGTAGCGGGGGATGCCCAGCCGCACCGGCATGTGAAAAATCTCCTCGCCCAGCTCCACCATGCCCTGCATCACGGCCGAGCCGCCTGTGAGCACCACTCCCGAGGACAGCAGCTCCTCGTAACCGGAATCGCGCAGCACCTGCTGGATGAGGGTGTAGAGCTCCTCGACGCGGGGCTCGATCACCTCGGCGAGCGTCTGGCGGGAGAGCATCCTGGGCGGGCGGTCGCCGACGCCCGCGACCTCGATCATCTGGCCGGCTTCGGCGAGCTGCCTGAGCGCGCAGCCGTGGCGGACCTTGAGCTCCTCGGCTTCGGCAGTCGGCGTGCGCAGGGCCATTGCGATATCGTTGGTGATCTGATCGCCGGCGATCGGTACGACGGCCGTATGGCGGATCGCGCCTTCGCGGAACACCGCGATGTCGCTCGTTCCGCCGCCGATGTCGACCAGGCACACGCCGAGCTCTTTTTCGTCCTCGGTGAGCGCGGCGAGCGAGGACGCAAGCGGCTGCAGGATCAGATCGTTCACCTCCAGGCCGCAGCGGCGCACGCACTTGACGATGTTCTGCGCGGCCGACACGGCGCCGGTGACGATGTGCACCTTGACCTCGAGCCGTACGCCGCTCATGCCGAGCGGCTCGCGCACGCCGTCCTGGCCGTCGATGATGAATTCCTGGGTGAGGATGTGCAGCACCTGCTGGTCGGTCGGGATCGGCATCGCGCGCGCCGTTTCGATGGAGCGCTCGACGTCGATCGGCGTCACCTCCTTGTCCTTGATCGCGACCATCCCCGTCGAGTTGAAGCTCTTGATGTGGCTGCCGGCGATCCCGGTGAAAACGCGCTCGATCTTGCAGTCGGCCATCAGCTCCGCTTCCTCGAGCGTGCGCTGGATCGCGTTCACCGTCGCTTCGATGTTCACGACCACGCCTTTCTTCAGGCCTTTGGACTCGTGGCCGCCCATGCCGATGATGTCCAGGCGCCCGTCGGGAAACAGTTCCGCGACCATCGCCACCACCTTGGAGGTGCCGACGTCCAGAGCGACGATGAGGTTCTTGTTTTCCCTCGCCATGTCAGACTCGCTTGCGTGCGCGGGTCTCGGGGCCGGCGCCCTCGGGAACGCGCAGCGCAAAGCCGTTGGGGTAGCGCAGGTCGACGTAATCGAGGCGGCCCTCGGACTTGCCGAGCGTCTGCGGGTACACCGAAATGAATTTCGCGAAACGCTCCTCGACGCGGTCCTTGTCCGAGTCGCGCCCGAGCTGCACGGTGAGGCCGTTGGAAAGCCTGAGCTGCCAGGCAGAGCGCGAATTGAGCGCGACCTGCCCGGGCTCGAGGGCG
>WNFG01005212.1_pt1 | contig 10933 bp, 11 predicted proteins | sample 5400431 | NCBI WGS metagenome assembly WNFG01 (sample SAMN13153346, study PRJNA577476) | soil metagenome | isolation source: 120 cm saprolite under Douglas fir tree site 2 hole 3 replicate 2 | place: USA:California | collected 2015-04-18
GCTGGCGGCGCAGGTCACGGACGTCGCCACGGCGATGGACGAGGACCGGCCGTTCGAGCTGGATCTGCAGGCGACCTACCAGCACCGCCGCGATTCGACCCGCATCCGCCGCGAGAACCTCCAGGGTGGCGCCATCACGCTCGTGGATGAGCTGCAGCACGACCGGACGCTGGACCAGATCGACTTCCGCGTCGCGGCCGGCCTGCACCGCGGGCTGGAGCTGCACATCATCGCGCCGTACGTCCTGCGCGACGCGCAAGACTGGGACTACGCCACGGTGAACGGCACGTCCGTGGCCGCCACCAGCACCCTGGCGAACAACACCATCTCGATCTCCGGCTGCGGGAACCCGGGTTCCTGCGCCACCGTCCAGCCCATCGTCGTGGTCCCCGGGCACAGCCAGCGATCGGGCTTCCGGGACCCCAGCGTCGGACTCGCCTGGGCCATCGTCGACGAAGGCCGCGAGCTGCGCCTGCGCCCCGATCTGTACCCGCCGGGGACCGCGGTCGCGACCTGGGTGGTCGGCGCCGACTACACCCTGCCGCTGCCGGGACAGATCGACGACCCGTCCGCGTTCGGACCGTCCGCGACCGCCGGCAACTCGATCTCGACAAAGGCCTTCCGGCGGGCGCACGTGGTGACCGCCTGGACGGCTTTCTCCAAGCGCTTCCGCGTCGCCGATCCCTACTTTCTCTTGAGGGGCAGCATCGCCTTCCCGGTGAAGGGCGCGTTCGACAACTGCGCCAACCCGGGCGCGCTGTCCGAGGTCGCGCCCGTCAACTGCGCGAGCCCGACGTGGCGGGACCAGGCGCGGTACCAGCCGCCGGTGCAGGCCGGCTTCGCGCTGGGCAGCGAGTTCGTGCTGGGCGAGGATCCCCGGGCCGGCCGGAAGATCGCGCTCGACGTGCGCGGCGACGTGACCTGGTTCGGCGCCGGGCGCGACTACAACCAGGTGTCCGACATGCTGGGGAAGCTCACCTACGTGGAGGACTACGTGAACGCGGTCGGGTCGGTCGGCGTCTACGGGCGGTTCGCGCGCTGGGCGAACCTGCGCGTGTACGGCACCGTCGGCATCGACTCGCCACACTTCCTCACCACCGAGTCGATCGGCAAGGACCTGGACGGCAACGGCACGGTCGACGTCTCGGGCGGACGCGGCATCCCCGCGCCGGAGCAAAACCCCACCTACGACTTCCGCCTGGACCAGCCGGGCCGCCGCCTCAGGGCGGACAACGTGCTCATCTGGGGCGTGGCCGGGACGCTCGCGCTGAGCTTCTGAGCGATTCCCGAAAAATCAATCAGTGGCTGTCCGCATGGGATGGAAATACATCCCGCTGAGCTTTGCGCTCTTGATCTTCTGTTTGACTTCCTCAGCCACGATGATTGACACGCCCAGCTCGTCGAGAAGAAAGACCCGGTGATCTTTTGCGCGGGCGCTGTCGAGGACGGGCTTGATGGGGTGACCCGGCGGCGAAAAGATCGTCGTGCGATGCAACAAGTCCGGTCTGGGCTTTGCCCGGAACAAGAAGTATCGCTGCCGCTTGTTGCCGGCATCGACCTGCACGGGAATCCCGTCGACGTCGTCCCCCGGTGCCTTCTCGGCCTCGAGCAACCGCATCAGTGATTCGGAGCAAAGGCGCCACGCGAAGGTATTGAAGAGGTAGTCCGTCAGCTGACCCTCTCGCAAGGTGAACACCACCTCGCCGGGCTTGGGCACAGCGAACTGATCGACCGTCTCGGGCCCGTAGGCCATTCCATTTCCACGGGGGCTTACCGTCCAGTACCGCAACTCGGAGACCGGGCCTTCGTCTTCGGTGCGAGCTGACAATCCTCGTGGAGCAACCTCCCGGATCCGAAAGATGGGCTCCGCGTCGTGAAAGGCGAGACAGACGGCGATTCCCTGTGTTTCCAGTCCCTCGGTGGCCTTTCCGAATGTGGCGACCGTCCGCGCGACTAGAAACGCCGTCCTGCCGACCTGTTCGGGCGTCTCGGCGAATCCTCCCTGCCCGGCGTAGATTGCGGCGAGCTTCGGTTGGGCCGGGCCGGCCACATGTTCGATCCAGTCGGACGCCCAGTCCTCGCCTTGGTCCGCCTCCTCCACTCCGGCTTGCGGCACGTACTCCCGGCAGAGGAAGAAGTTGCCATCCCACCCGTTGTCCAGGTCGTACTCGAAGTAGACGGCGAGCGCCCCGAGCTTGGCAGCCCTCGTCACCGCGCGCTTCAGACCACTGCGCAACTGACCCTCGTAACGGCTGAGCGAGACGACCTCGATTTCCTTCGCCGCCGCTGCACCCGTGAGGCGCACGCAGGCGTCCCGGCCCTGGGCCTCCACCCGATTCCAGCGTCCGGCGCGCACGTCGAGCTCCATCCGTTCCAGGAACTCCGCCATTTGCAGGATCGCCGACATGAACGTCATCGCTCCTTCAGCTTCAGCGCGAGCTGGTAGACCTCGCGCTTGCCGTGGCTGCCGGAGAGCGCCTCGGCGATCTCCTTGGGCCGCTCGCCCCGCGCGAGCCGCTCCCGCACTTCGCGCTCGAGATCCTCGGGATCCTGCTCCTCTTCCTCGTCGGCAGGCGCTCCCGAGACCACCACCACGACCTCCCCGCGGACCTCGCCGGAGAAGCGGGCGGCGAGCTGCGAAAGCGTTCCCCGCGCCAGCTCCTCGTGCACCTTGGTCAGCTCGCGCGCGACCAGCGCCGGGCGATCGCCCAGCGCCCCCTGTAAGTCTCGCAGCGTGGCGGCCAGCCGGTGCGGCGACTCGTAGAAGACGAGCTGCGCGCGGAGCGGCCGCAGCTCGTCGAGCATGGCGGCGCGCGACTTCGCCTTGCGGGGCAGGAACCCGGCGAAATGGAAGCGCGGCTGCGCGAATCCGCTCACGCTCACCGCGGAGATCGCGGCGCTCGGCCCCGGCACCGGAACGACCGGCACGCCCTGCTCCACCGCGCGGCGCACCAGGAGCGCGCCGGGATCGCTCACTCCGGGAGTGCCGGCATCGGTGACCAGCGCGAGGGAGGCGCCTTCCGCGAGCCGCCGCAAGATGGGGTCCGCCCGGCGCGCCTCGTCGTACGCCGGGAGCGCGTGGAACGGCTTCTTCTCGATGCCGAGGTGCTTGAGCAACTGGCCCGTGTGGCGCGTGTCCTCGGCCACCACGCCGTCGCACGCCGCGAGCACCTCGCGGGCACGCGCCGTCAGGTCCTGCAGGTTGCCGATCGGCGTCGCCACCACGTACAGAGGCACGGCAGCTACTAGAGCGCATCCAACGACGTTGGCGCCACCGCCGCCATGCACCGCCGCCGTAACGCGCTGCGTCCCGCCCCGGCGCGGATGCAGTTCCGGCGTCGCGTCGTGCCGCATCGGACAGGTTACGTATGCGCGTCTTTTGCGATTGACAGGTTCGGAGCCTTCGCTTCGCAGACGGTCGCAAGCGTTCGCAAGAACAGCCGTGTCGCTGCTGGAGACCCATGGAGAGCGGCCCTTTGGCCCACGTTCTCCTCGCGGGTCGGCCTGCCGTCCAGCGCTTTCGTGCGGCCTTCGGAGGGCTCCGAAAAACAGCGTGCTACGACCGTGCACATGATGAACTCACGAACCATTGTCGAATCGCTCAGCTCTTCGGATCTTCGTTCCGCCACGCACAAGTTGGTGCGGAGATCGCACGGCCTCGATGCCGAGCTTCTCGTTCATCTCGGCGAGATCGACGAGCGGAAGCTCTACCTCGACTGGACGTTCTCCTCCATGTTCGCCTTCTGCGTCGGCGAGCTCCGCTTTTCCGAGGACGTCGCCTGCAACCGGATCGACCTCGCCCGCGCCGCACGACGCATGCCGGTGATCCTGGAGGCGCTCCGCTCGGGGCAGGTGCATCTGGCCGGGCTACGCGTGCTCGCGCCACACCTGACCCCCGACAACCAGGAAAGGGTTTTGGCGGAGGCGGCCGGCAAGTCGAAGCGCCAGGTCGAAGAGCTGGTCGCGCGTCTTTGGCCGCAGCCGCCGGTTCCCACTGTGGTGCGAAAGCTTCCCGGCCGCCCCAACCCACCATCCGAAGCGTCACCCGCATTCTCGTTCGGCGCCGCCATACCGGTGGCGCAACCCGAGTCGCTCGCTGCTCTCGCGTTCGCAGCGCCACCCGCGCCACCGCCGCGACGCGATGAGCGGGCTGTCATTGCACCGCTCTCCGAGGAGACGTTCAAGTTCCAGTTCACCGGGAGTCGCGCGTGTCATGACAAGTTCCGCCAGGCCCAGGATCTGCTCCGCCACCGCATCCCGGACGGGGATCTGGCGACGATCGTCGAGAAGGCACTCGACTTGCTCATCGAGCAGGTGAAGAAGGAGCGCTTCGCCACGGGGCGGAAGGCGCGACCGGCTCCGGCCGACGAGGCGGACGCAGCGACTTCGCGTCACGTCCCGGACGCCATCAAACGCGAGGTCTTCGAGCGCGACGGCGGACGCTGCACGTTCACCGACGAGCATGGTGGCAGGTGCGGCGAGACTGGCGCCCTGGAATTCGATCACCTGGACGGGTTCGCGCGAACGCATCTCCACCGAGCGGACAGGATCCGCCTGCTCTGCCGGGCGCACAACCAACACGCCGCGGACCAGATGTACGGTCGCGCGTTCATGGAACGAGCGCGCGCATCGGTCGACCGGCTTGCAGCCGCGGACGGGATTCCGTCAGGGTGAGTGCAGGACTTATCCGCGCCGGGGCGGGACGCGCTGCGTCACTTCGTGCCCCGCGGCGGTCGCCGCAGAGCGCTCTGCCTGCGAGACGCATCGCCGGTCACGGCTAGTACGGCGCGTCGAACGCGCCTGGGAAGTGCGTGAGGAGCGGCCCACCCGGCCGGTCGACGACCGCGACCACGTCGAACCGGGCGCCCCGAGGCGGACCCCGCCAGCGGGCGAGGAAGTCGCGCGCCGCCCGCACCAGCCGCTGCTGTTTGGCGGCGCCGACCGTCTCCTCCGGTCCGCCGAAAGCGGCGGTGCCGCGCGTGCGCACCTCGACGAAGACGAGGAGATCTCCCTGCTCCGCGACCAGGTCCACCTCGCCGCGCGGGCAGCGGTGCTTGCGCGCCACGATCCGGTACCCGCGCGCCGCGAGCAGCTCCTCGGCGGCCTTCTCGCCCAGGTCGCCCAGGCGCTGGCGCGCAGTGCTCACGCCTGGACCACCAGGTCGGCGGTGCCTTGCGGCGGCTCCTCCGCCGTACGGTGGATGATCTGCGTCTGGGCCGCGATGCCCTTCAGCATCTTGGCGACGAGCGCGCGCTTGGCGGGGTCGAGGGCCGAGAACGCGTCGTCGACCACCACCGGGAGCCGCTTGTACGCCGCCACCCGCTCGAGCAGCGCGAGGCGCAGCGCAGCGTACGCGAGGTCCTTCAGCGCGGGCGGCAGGCCGTGGTACGGCCCGCTCCGGCCGTCCGCGTTGGAGAGCACCCAGTGCCTCTTCTCGTCGGTGGTGCTGGAAACGATGCGCTTGTCGGTGAGCGCGGACAGGTAGGCGGAGAGGCGCTGCCCGATCGCCTCCCACACCTCGTCCGGCGACAGGTTGAGGAGCTCGGCCGCCTTGTCCACCAGGTTCTGCGGGACCTCGGGCTCGGGCACCAGCGCGCCGCCCCGGCGCGAGCCGCCCAGGCCCATGGCGTGCTTCATGTCCATCTCGATCTCGCCGATCGGACGCGCGAACCCCTGCGCCGACACCTCGGCCTCCAGCTTGCGCTTCTCCTCCTCGAGCAGCGGAGTCTCGATGGGCACCCGGGCGAGGTCGGGGTGCTTGCGCAACTCCTCGACCAGCCCGCGCGCATCCTCGCGGGAGCGGATCACCTTCTCGCGCTCCTCGAACAGCTGCACCAGGTCGGCCGCCGAATCGACGTGCGCCGCCTTCATGGCGTTCTTCAAGAGCGCCTGCTCCTCGTTGTAGAGGCGGTGCACGGCCTGCTCGCGTTCCTTCAGGTCCTTGAGGTACGTGGCGGCTTCCTTGTCCGCCTCGTCGACCTGGATCCAGCGCAGCAGCGCGACCAGCGCGGCGAAGAACGGGACCAGGCCGGCAAACGCGATCTGCGGATTGCGCAGCCACACCGCGAGGGCATCGATGCCGATACCGAGGAGCAGGCCGCCGACGAACCAGGCGTTGCCCCACAGCGACTCTGCCGGAGGCGGCGTGCTGTGGATCGCCCGCTGGCGCTTGAACGCGAGCTCGCTGAGCGCGTCGTCGCGTCTCTTCAGGTCTTCCTTGGCCCGCCCGGCGCGCGCGGTGAGATCCTTCATCTGCTCGGGCGTCCACGGGGAGCGCGCCAGCTCCGCCTGGATCGCGTTCAGCTCGTCCTGCGCCTCGCGGAACCGGCGGTTGAGCTCGGTCAGCTCGTGCAGCCGCTGCTGTACCTTGAACAGCCGGTCCTGGATCCCCTCGTACCGGCGGGTCTGCTCCAGCTCCTGCTTGAGCGCCTGCACCTTGGCGCTGTCCACCACCGCCTCGGGGCCACCGACGCCGCGCGCCTTCAGCGAGGGCAGCTCGTTCGACTCCAGGATGAAGAAGCTGAAGTAGTGGTCGGCCGGGGGCAGGCCGCACTCGACGCGCAGGAAGGACTCGATCTCCAGGTTGTCCTGGGACAGCGTGGAGAACTTCTTGCCCGCGGCGTCGAAGCGCTGCAGCTGCCGCGCGCCGCCCAGCTCGCGCAGCAGCCGGTACGGAGTGCCGTCTCCGGAGACGAGCCCCAGCCCCACCCGCGTGGGGCCCTCGCCGTCGACCAGACGGCGCACGTCGTCGGGGCCGGGGAACAGGGCCGCCAGGAGCGCGCTGCGCAGCGAGACGGCCCGGGAGACCACGGCCACGTATCCGGGCCGCAGGGCGATCTGCCCCTGCGCGCCGAGATCCTTCACCCGCTGGTAGAGCAGCTCGGTGAGCTGCACGTAGCCTTCGCCCCCCGCGTTACTGCGCGGCGCTTTCCTCGGCGCTCTTCAGCCGCGCCGCCTTGCCCTGCAGCTGGCGCAGGTAGAACAGGCGCGCGCGCCTCACCTGTCCGCTCGCCACCACTTCGATCTTCTCGATCCGCGGAGAGTAGACGGGGAAGATGCGCTCCACTCCCACCCCGTACGAGACCTTCCGCACGGTGAAGGTGGAGCTCAGGTGCCCGCGCTTGCGGCGGATGACCACGCCCTCGAAGATCTGGATGCGCTCCTTGTCGCCTTCGCTGATCTTCGTGTGCACCCGCACCGTGTCGCCGACGCGGAACGCCGGGACCTGGCCGCGGGCCTCGGGCTTCACGTTCTTCTGTTCCACCAGCTCGATCGCCTTCGCGCGCATCTTCGCACCGCTCCTTCGGACCAGCCTTTGTAGAGTGTCCTAGTGCTCTCTGAAAACCAAGGAATCGTCAAGCTTCTTCTCGCTCGAGCAGCCGGAGGTCCTCGGGCGAGAGCCGCAGCTTCTCGAACAGGTCCGGACGGCGGTCCCGCGTGCGCAGGAGCGCCTGCCGCCTGCGCCAGCGCGCGATGCGGGCGTGGTCCCCGCTGAGCAGCGCCTTGGGGACCTCCGCGCCGCGGAACTCCGGCGGCCGGGTGTACTGCGGGCCCTCCAGCACCATCTCGCCGGCGAACGACTCGCGCGCGGCGCTTTCCTCGTTGCCGAGGACCCCCGGGACCAGCCGCGCCGCGGCCTCGATCACCGCCAGCGCCGCGGCCTCCCCTCCCTGCAGGACGAAGTCGCCCAGGGACAGCTCCTCGTCCACGTAGGCGAGGACCCTCTCGTCGACGCCCTCGTAGCGCCCGCAGACCAGCACCAGCCGCTCGCGGGCGGCCAGCTCCTCCGCCTTGCGCTGGTCGAAGCGCGCGCCCTGCGGCGAGAGCAGCACCACGTGGGCGCCGGGCAGCCCCGCCCGCGCCGCCTCGATGGCCGCGACCAGCGGCTCCGGCTTCATCACCATTCCGGCGCCGCCGCCGTAGGGCACGTCGTCGGTGACCCGGTGCTTGCCGGCGGCGAACTCGCGGATGTCCATGACCCGCGCGCGCAGGAGCCCCTTCTCCTGGGCCTTGCCGAGGAGGCTCTCCGCGAGGGGCCCCGCGACCATGCGGGGAAAGAGGGTCAAGACGACTACTTCCACCTACTCCTCCAGCTCGAACAACCCGTCCGGGGCCTCGACCACGATGCGCCTGCGCGCCTCGTCGATCTCCTTGAGCAGCCCGAATGGAACCAGCGACTCGCGGCCGGCATTGCTCACCCGCAACAGCTCCTGCAGCCCGGCCGTCTCGACGCCCACGACCTCGCCCCGCGCCGCGCCCGACTGGTCGGCGACCGCGTAGCCAAGCAGGTCCGCCGCGTAGACCTCTCCTTCGGCCGGCGCCGGCAAGGAGGCCCTCTCCACCAGGGCCTCGCTCCCGCGCAACGCATCGGCGGCGTCGCGATCGTCGAGCCCGCGCAGCGCAATGAGATAACCCTGCGCGGCGCGCTCCGCTCGCGCGACTTCGTAGCGGCGCGGCTCGCCCTCGCCGCTCCGCAGCCACAGCGCCGGGACGCAGGTCAGCGCGTCCGATTCCGAGTTGTACGGGACGAGCACGATCCTCCCGCGCACGCCGTGCGCGCGGGCCACGCGGCCCACCGCCAACAGCTCTTTCCCGGGCGCCTGCACCGCCATGGTCAGACCGGCTTGCACGCGACCGCCAGCGCTTGCAGCTCGGATGGGGGGGCCGCCACTCGCGGGGACCGCAGGCAGAACTCGGGCGCGGGACCCAGCACCATCTGCCGCTGCCAGAGCGCGGCGCCCGGCTCCCGGGTGAGAGGCAAGAGGCGCGCGAAGAACGCCTCGTACGCCGTCCCACGAGGCTTGCCGAACCACCAGGCGGTCGCGACGTCGCCCGGCTCACCGGCCTTGAGCGCGTACACTCCGCCCGCGCCGCCGCTCGCCAGCGCCGCGACGCGGTCGTGCGGGTCTCGCCGGGGACCGGACACGGCCGCCTCGTTGAGCGCGCCCAGCGCGGCGAAGTCGTCGATCAGGTACCAGTCCTCGAACCCGCCCCCGCGCGGGAGCCACTGCGCGCCCGCGACGGCGAAGCTGCGCGACGACCGGAAGCCGCGCGGGGGGTGGGCGGCGAGCGCGCGATGGAAGGTTCCCAGGCGCTCCGCGTACGCGGGCGCGGACCCGTCGCTCCAGTGCCAGAACACGTAGGCGAGCGTCATGACGACCCTCGCGGAGCCCCGAGGACGGCTACCGCTTCGGCTGCTCCGCCGACTTGCGGGCGCGCTTGATCAGCTGCGCCACCGTGCTGGACGGCTGGGCGCCGAGCTTCAGCCAGTGCTCGATGCGCTCGGTCTTGAGGTTCACCCGGGCGGGTTTGGTGTTGGGGTCGTAGGTGCCCACTTCCTCGGTGAACTTGCCGTCGCGCGGGTTGCGCGAGTCGGTCGCGACCACGTGGTAGAACGGCGCCTTCTTCGCGCCCCGGCGCGCGAGGCGCAGCTTGACGGACATCGGTTGGCTCCCTTGGAAAAGCGGCGCTGTGTACCCGAACGGGCCGCCTGAGTCAAGCCAGCAGGCGGCAGGCGATCCAGGCCGCCAGCGAAGCGGCGAGCAGCGCAGGCAACAGGCGGGGGATCGCTCGCTGGCTCACGCGCGCCTCCGCGCCAGCTCCCGCCGGTTGAAGAGGAGGACCGCGACGAGCCAGGCGAAGAACACCCAGGAGAGGTCGTAGAGCGCGGTCCCGAGCCCCTCGCGCGGCCGGAAGGCCAGCTGCAGCGGGTCCTGGGGACCGAGGTAGTTGCTCAGCTCCGCGAGCCAGGCGGCCCACTCCGGATGGCCGAGCGCCGCCGGCAGGGTGCCCCGCAGCGTCGCCCAGGCGATGCCGGCCAGCACCAGCGCAGCCGAGTTGGTCCAGCCGGGAAGGACGGCGCCGATCGCGGCGAGCACTGACAGCCAGGCGAATCCCCAGAGAACGGCGAGGGGAAGGACCCCGAAGGCGGAAAGCGACAGCGTCTGGCCGCCGCGCAGGGCGGCGCCCCCCGCGGCGGCCAGCCACGCCGCGACGACGATCGCGGCGAGAGCGATGCCTGCTCCCGCGAGGCGTCCGCCCACCCAGGCAGCCCGCGTGATCGGCCGGAGCAGGACCAGCTGCGCGTGGCCGGATTCGAGCTCGCCGGCGAGGAGCCCGGCGCCCAGGGCCAGCGTCAGCACCAGCAGGAAGGCGATGCCGAACCCGCCGAACGCCTCGCGCGGAGCGCCGGCGCGCCCGCTCAAGGCCGCGGCCGCGGCGAAGCAAAGCCCGATGGCCAGGATGCCGGGCGAGCGCAGCTTCTCGCGCGCCGCCGCGCGGGCGATCGGCCAGGAAATCACGCCCGCCCCTCGACGATCTGGAGATAGAGCTGCTCCAGCTCGGCGCCGGCCAGGCGGACTTCCAGGATTCCGGCGCCCGCCGCCACCAACTGCCGCACGAGCGCGGGCACCGCGTCCTCGGAGGCGACGGGCACGCGGAAGCGGTCGCCTTCCAAGGTCCCCTCGGGGATGGCCTGCGCGAGCGGCCCGGCCATCTGGGCCGGGTTGACGAGGCGCACCTCCACCCGGCGCCCGCCGGCGCGCACCTCGTGCGTGCGGAGCAGGCGCCCCTCCTTGAGGAAGAGGACCCGGTCGCAGACCCGCTCCACCTCGCTGAGAAGGTGCGAGTTGAGCAGCACGGCCGCGCCGCGCGCGCGCAGGGAGACGAGCAGCTCGCGCATGGCCGCGACGCCGGCCGGATCGAGCCCGGCGGTGGGCTCGTCGAGGAGCACGAGATCCGGATCGCCGAGCAGCGCCAGCGCCAGCCCGAGCCGCTGCGCCTCGCCGCGGGAGTAGGTCCCCGCGGGACGCCGCGCCGGATCGGCGAAGCCCACCTGCTCGGCGAATCTCTCCGCGCGCTGCCGGGCGTCGCGGCGCGGGAACCCGAGCAGCTCGGCGTGGAGGGCGAGCAGCTGCAAGCCGGTCAGCTTGCG
>WNFG01005215.1_pt1 | contig 10932 bp, 8 predicted proteins | sample 5400431 | NCBI WGS metagenome assembly WNFG01 (sample SAMN13153346, study PRJNA577476) | soil metagenome | isolation source: 120 cm saprolite under Douglas fir tree site 2 hole 3 replicate 2 | place: USA:California | collected 2015-04-18
CATCACGTCGTTGATGGTGATGTAGATCGCGTGGTCGCTGCCCGGCCATTTGATCTTGTAGGTTCGGCCCGGCAGCTCCTCGGGCCGGTCGAGCGGCTGGGCGATGTAGACGACGCCGCTCTCGCGCGCCGCCGGGGCCAGCGCCGGAACGACTCTCGGCTCGGATGGCTTCACTTCGAGCACCGCACCCGTCACCTCGTTCGGCCGATAGGTCGTGCAGCCCTTGCAGCCGAGTGCATAGGCTTCCTCGTAGACCCCTTTGAAGGCTTCGAACGAAATGTCCTGCGGCAGGTTGATGGTCTTCGAGATCGAGCTGTCGACGAAGTCCTGCGCGGCGGCCTGCATGGCGAGGTGGTCGGCGGGTGTGAGAGTCTGGGCATCGACGAAAGCGTCGGAGGGCGGTTCATTGCCTTTGAGCGCCCGCCAGACGCTGAGGGCGTGGTCCTCGACGCTTTCCTCGCGCTTGGAGCCGTCGGGCTGCAGCACGTGGCGGACGTAGCTGAAGGCGAACACCGGCTCGATGCCGGACGACACGTTGTCGGCCAGCAGCGAGATCGTGCCGGTGGGCGCGATCGAGTTCAGCAACGCGTTTCGGATGCCGTAGCGGCCGATCGCGGCGCGCACGTCCACGGGCAAGCCGCGGATCGTCTCGCCGGCAAGATAGCGCGCCTGGTCGTAGAGCGGGAAGCTGCCCTTCTCGGCGGCGATGTCGGCCGACGCCAGGTAGGACAGGCGCTGGACCGCGGCCAGCCACTCACGCGTGAGCTTGACCGCCTCGGGCGAGCCGTAGCGCACGCCGCAGAAGATCAAGGCGTCGGCCAGCCCGGTGACGCCAAGCCCGATGCGGCGCTTGGCCTTGGCTTCCTTCTCCTGTTGCAGCAGCGGAAAGCGCGAGACATCGACCACGTTGTCGAGCATGCGTACGGCCAGCGGCACCAGCCGCTCCAATGCCTCCATGTCGAGACGCGCGCCCGGCCCGAACGGATCCTTCACCAACGCGGCAAGGTTGATCGAGCCCAGCAGGCAAGCGCCATACGGCGGCAACGGTTGCTCACCACACGGGTTCGTGGCCTGGATGGTCTCGCAATAGTGAAGGTTGTTCCGCCGATTCACCCGGCCGATGAAGATCACGCCGGGCTCGGCATAGTCGTAGGTCGCGCGCATGATGCGTTCCCACAGCGCGCGCGCCCTCAGCGTGCGGAAGACCTTGCCGCCGAACACGAGGTCCCAGTCGGCGTCGTCCTTCACCGCTTTCATGAAGGCGTCGGTGACCAGCACCGAGACGTTGAACATGCGCAGCCGCCTGGGATCGCGCTTGGCGTCGACGAAGGCCTCGATGTCGGGATGATCGCAGCGCAGGGTCGCCATCATGGCGCCGCGGCGCGAGCCCGCGCTCATGATCGTGCGGCACATCGAATCCCACACGTCCATGAAGGAGAGCGGTCCCGAAGCGTCGGCGCCGACGCCTTTCACCGGCGCGCCTTGCGGGCGCAGGGTGGAGAAGTCGTGGCCGATGCCGCCGCCTTGCTGCATGGTGAGCGCTGCTTCGCGCAAATTCTCGAAGATGCCCGACATGTCGTCGGGGATCGTGCCCATGACGAAGCAATTGAAGAGGGTGACGCTGCGGCCGGTGCCGGCGCCGGCGATCACCCGGCCGGCCGGCAGGAACTTGAAACCGGAAAGCGCCTCATGGAAGCGGCCGGCCCACAGTTCGGGGTCGCTTTCCGGCGCCGCCAAGGCCCGCGCCACCCGCCACCACGTGGCATCGAGGTCGGCGTCGGCCTCCCCCGAAACGTCGCGAAAGCGGTATTTCATGTCCCAGATCCGCTGGGAAACCGAAGCCCATTCCATTGTCAAAACGTAGGCTTGGACCCCCTAGATATCAACAGTTCTTTATTCGTTCCTGCCCTGAGCACGCCCGATCAACCGCTCCGTCGCCCCCTCGATGCGCGCGCGCAGGGTCGTCATGAAAGCATCGCGGCTGAGGCCCGGCGGGATGGCGGGCAGCATCTCGACGTCGATGATGCCCGGCCGCTTGATGAACTGGCGGCGTCCCCAGAACAGACCGGAATTGAGAGCGACCGGCACGACCGGCACGCCGAGCTGCCGATAGAGCGCCGCCGTGCCCACGTGGTACGGCCGCTCGTCGCCCACCGCGACGCGTGTGCCCTCGGGGAAGATCAGGATCGAGCGGCCGTCGGCGATGACCGCCTTGGCCTGGCGCACCAGACCGCGCAAGGCCGCGGCGCCGTCGCCGCGTTCGACGGCGATGTTGCCGGCGCGGGCCATCGCCCAGCCGACGACGGGAATGAACAGCAACTCGCGCTTGAGCACGATTGCCGCATCGGAAAACAACAGGGTATAGGCCAGCGTCTCCCACGACGACTGGTGCTTGGAGGCGATGACCACCGGGCCGGCCGGCAAATTCTCCAATCCGCTCAGCCGATGCGTCAGCCCGACCGTTATCCGCAACCACCACAGGCAAAAGCGGATCCAGAATTTCGCCCAGGCGACCACCGCGCGGCGCGGCAACAGCAGGATCGGCGCGCCGAGGAGCGCGATCGTGACGGTGCCCGCGTACCAGCCGACGTTGAAGCAAAGCGAGCGCAGCCAGAGGGAAAAGCCTGTCATGCTTGTAAGCCCAGTTTTAGGGGCCTAATGTCCGCCCGCAAGCACATCTAGTGGGCAATCCCCCGCTCCTCATGCAAGTCACTTGTCCCAATTGCGGGGCGCGATACGCCGTCGATCCGTTGGCCATAGGTCCCACCGGGCGCACCGTCCAGTGCGCACGCTGCAGCCATCGTTGGTTCGAAACGATCAAGCCCGCGCCCGCGGCGCCGTCAACGCCGCCACCCAGCGTGCGGCCGGCGCCTGATTTCGTGATTCGCCCGCAGCCGCACTACAGCGCGGGACTGCCGGCGATTGCCACGCCGCGACCCAAAATCCATTGGCGACGGTGGGCGACCGCCTTGGTCATGCTGGTCTTCTTGGCGGGCGCCGCCGGCTTCGCCTACCGCCACGAGATCCGAAGCAGGCTGCCGACCGAATGGCGGGCAATCCTGAGCCTGGAGGCTGCACGCGGCCTCTTTGCCTCGCCCGCCAAAGCGATACCAACCGCCACACCGCGGCTCGAAATCGACCTCGCCGCCAGCAAGGTCGAACTCGTCGACGGCCGCTACGTCGTGCGCGGCGAGCTTCTCAATTCGGGCCGCGCGGCGGCCTCGACCACGGCGCTCAGACTGGTCTTCCGCAAGGGCGACGACGTGTTGGGCGAACGCGTCTATTCCCTGGTCGAAGGGCCGATCGCACCGGGCGGGCGGTTGAGCTTCAGCCGGCCGCTCGACGATCCGCCCGACGGCACGACCAACATCGTACCGATCGTGGAATGATGAGTTTGTCCATGCCCGACCGTCCCACCGTCTCGATCCGCTTCTCGGCCGCCCAGATCGCCGGCCGCGTCGACGTCATGGCGGCGGAGCTCGCCGCCAAGCTGCCGGCCGACACGCTGGTGGTGTCGGTGCTCAAGGGCAGCTTCGTGTTCGCCGCCGACCTGATCCGTGCGCTGAGCCGCGCCGGCGCCGACTGGTCGATGGATTTCCTGACCCTGTCGAGCTACGGCACGGGCACCGAGACCACCGGCCGGGTGCGCGTGGTGCGCGACATCGTCGACGATGTGCGCGACCGCGAGGTCCTGCTGGTCGACGACATCCTGGAATCGGGATTTACGCTGAGCTTCGCCAAGAACCTCCTGATCGAGCGCGGCGCGCGCCATGTCTCGGTCTGCACGCTGCTCGACAAGCCCGGCAAGCGGCGCGCCAAGCTCGAGGCCGATTTCGTCGGCTTCCAATGCGGCGACGAGTTTCTCGTCGGCTACGGGCTCGACTGGGCGCACCGGTTTCGCGGGCTGCCTTATATCGGGGTGGTGGAGAAGACGAGCTAGGCAGACGGAATTTTGTCATCGCGCGCGGGGTAACCCCCGCGCTGAAGCGAAGCGAAGGATCTCATGCCGGTTGCAAGCGGCGATGAGGTCCTTCGCTTCGCTCAGGACGACAGAAACTAGTACGTCTTCAGCAGCCGGTCGATGTAGTCGAGCTCTTCCTTGGGCCGCTGCTGTTCGCCGGCGCGGCGGCGCAGCTCGTCGAGGATCTCGCGGCTGCGCTGGCGCTCCAGTTCGAGCGGCACCTTGTCGACCCCGGTGTCGACCGCGTCGCCGTAGTTGCCGTCGGACCGGCCGAGCGGATCGCGGTCCTCGCTGCGCCGCTCGCGCTCCTCGATCTCGGCGAGGTCCTGGCCGTTGCCCGGCCCGCGGTTGCGCATCTGCTCGGCGAGGTCGCCCATGCCCTGCTGCAGGTTGTCGAGCGCGCGGCGCTGGGAGCGCGAGGCGTCGCGCGGATCGCCGCGGCGCAGCGCATCCTCGGCCTCGCGCATCGAACGTTCGGCGCGGCCCAGCGACTCGGGCATCGGCATGCCGTGCTCGTCAAGCCGGTTCATGAACTCGCCGAGCTGACGGCGCAGGCCTTCCTGCTGGCCGCGCTGCTGCTCGCCCCATTGGCCGTCGCCCGGCTGCTGGCCCTGGCCCTGCTGGCCCTGCTGGCCTTGCTGACCCTGCTGGCCGCGCTGTCCCTGCTGACCCTGGCGGCCCTGCTGCTGGCGCCCCTCGCGCTCGGACTCGCCCAGAAGCTGGTTCTGGCGGCGCGACAGGCGGTCGAGCTGGTTCATCATCTCGCGGCCCTGCTGGTTGCCCTGGCCCTGCTGGCCGCGCTGCCCGGGCTGGCGCTGCTGGTTGGGCCCGGCCATCATCGGCGTGGCGTTTTCCATCATCTTGCGCAGCTCTTCGAGCAGGCGCTTGGCCTCCTCGCGCTGGCCGTTCTTCGCCATCTCGCGAATCTTGTCGAGCATCTTCTGCAGGTCGTCGCCCGTGATGGTGTTGTTGGGATCCATCTTCTCCGCCTGCTCCATCATGCGGCGGCGTTCCTCGGGATCCTGCATGCGGTCGGCCAGCTCCTTCTGCCACCGCGCCATCGCGTCGTAGAGCTGCTGGATCAGGCGCTCGATCTCCTCGTCGCCGGCCTGGCGTTGCATGGCGTCGCGCAATTCCTGGCGCGCCTGCTCGAGCGCCCGCTCGGCGTCCGACATCGAGCCGCTCTCCAGGCGCATGGCGAGATCCCACAGCAGCTTCTGGGTGTCGGTGATGGTCGGCTTGTCGCCGTTCTGCGCCAGTCGCGACGCGCCGACGCGCAGGCCGAGCTGCACCACCGGGTCGTTGCGGTAGCTTTCGGGCTTGACCTGGACCAGGCGCATGCCGTCGGCGACGTCGAGGCGCAGCCCCTTGGGATTGCGCGTCAGGGCCTTGCGCAGCACGATCAGCGCCCGGGCCGTCGGGTCGTTGAACACGCGCTCGGGCAGCAGGAAGGTCTCGACCGAGCTGCGGCCCTTCTGGCCCAGCGCATCGGAGGCAAACAGCATCACCGTGACCTTGAGGCCGGCCCACGGATGGCTGGTCAGGTCACGCACGAAAGTGTCGGCGACCTTCTTGGCGTTACCAGCGACCGGCAGGTCGACGCGCAGCACCTCGGGCTCCTCGTCGTCGCCGAACATGTCGTCGCCCAGCACGCTGCCGTGCAGGCGGACCTGGAGCTGGACCCCGGTCACGCCGAAGTCGTCGCCGGCGATGTACTCTATCTTGGTCGACCACTTGTCGACGCCAATCGGCTTGGCGAATTCGATGGTCGGCGCCAGGTCGGGGATGACGTGCAGCTTCCAGCGCGCCTGCTCGTCGCCGCGCGCCTGCAGGGTGATCTGCTTGCCTTCGGTGATGAGCTGCTCGACCTGGTACTTGCCCTTGCCGACAGTCGCGAACTCGGTGCCCTTGCCGTCGATCACCAGCTGCGGCGGCTTGCGGCCACGCACGTCGTCGACGAAGCCCGCGAGCTTGCTGCCGACCGGCACGCGCAGAAGCTTGTCGTGCTCGGCCATGTCGAGATAGATCGGCGGCTTGCCGGTATAGGCCGGCGGCGCGATCCACAGGTTGGCGACCACCGGCGGCGGCGGCGGAAAGGCCGGCGTGAAGGCTGCCGCCATGCGCTCGCTGCGCCAGCCGCCGGCACTGACGATGGCCACGACCAAGGCAAGGATCGGCACGAACCGCAGCGCCCAGGTGTCGAGAACCGCCAGCCCGGGACGGGCGGGCTTGTTGCTGAGACCGGCCAGCCGCTCGGCTTCGCGGCGACGATGGGCCTCCCACAGGGCGGCTGCCATCGAATCGTTCTCGCCGGCCGCGAGGCGATCCTGCACGGCCACGAGAGGCCGGTGCGGCACGCCGCTGTCGCGCTCGAGGCGGCGGACCGCCGCTTCACGCGCGGGCCAGGCAAAATCCCGCAGCCGCCACCAGCCGAGCGTACCCAGGGCGAGCGCCAGGACGGCCAAAAGGCCGGTATGGAGCCAGGGATCGAGGCCGGCAAAGAGATCGAGATGGGCGGCGGCGATGAACAGCGCCACGAACGCCGCCGGCGGCACCAGGCGGGGCCACAGGCCTTCCCACGCCAACGCCGCCCACGCCAAACCGATCTTGCGGCCCAATCCGGGCGCCGGGATCATGGTGGTCTGGCTGGCGTCCATCGCCTTCCTTTCGCTAACTCTTCGGCTTTACCGGCTCCATCCAAGGCGGAAAGCGCTCGGCGGAGAGCATCTCCTCGATCGTCGGCCTGGCTCGGGTGACCGCAAATCGCGTGCCATCGACCATCACTTCCGGCACCAGGGGGCGACCGTTGTAAGTCGAAGCCATGACCGCCCCGTAGGCACCCGCCGAGCGTACCATGACGAGGTCTCCGGCGGCCAGCGGGGCCAGATCACGGTCCTGTGCCAGATAGTCGCCCGATTCGCAGATCGGCCCAACAATGTCACAGCGGATCGTGGCCTTATCTTGGCGTTCCCGAACCGGCAAAATATCGTGCCACGCCTCGTACAAGGTCGGCCGGATGAGATCGTTCATGGCGGCGTCGACAATCACGAAGGTCTTCGATACGCCGGGCTTCACCAGGATCACCTCGCTCACCAGCACACCGGCCTCGCCGACCAGGCGCCGGCCCGGCTCGAAGGTCAACTCACAACCCAGGCCCGAGGTTTCCTTGGCCACCATCGCCATGAAGTCGGCGATCGAGGGCGGCCGCTCGTCGGCATAAACAATCCCCAGCCCACCGCCGATGTCGAAGCGATCGACCCTGTGGCCGTCGGCACGCAGCTCGCCGATCAGCGCGCGCACGCGCACGATGGCGCTGCGGTAGGGGTCCAGCGAGGTGAGCTGCGAGCCGATGTGCATCGCCACCCCGACCACCCGGAGATTGGGCAGGCGGGCGGCCAGCGCGAAGGCCTCGCGCGCAAGGTCGATGTCGACGCCGAACTTGTTCTCCTTGCGCCCGGTGGTGATCTTGGCGTGGGTGCCGGCATCGACGTCGGGATTGACCCGGATGGTGATGTCGGCCCTGACGCCGAGCTGGGCGGCGACCGCGTTCAAGGTTTCGAGCTCGGCCGAGCTCTCGACGTTGATCTGGCCGACCCCCGCCTGAAGCGCGGCCATCAGCTCGGAGGCCTTCTTGCCGACGCCGGAATAGACGATGCGCCTGGCCGGGATGCCGGCCGCCAGCGCGCGGCGCATCTCGCCCACCGAGACGATGTCGGCGCCCGCGCCCAGCTCGCCGAACAGCCGAACGACCGCCAGGTTGCTGTTGGCCTTCATGGCGTAGCAGACGCCGGCGTTCATGCCCTTGATGCCGTCGGCGAACTCGCGCCACGCCGCGCGCAAGGCGCCCGCCGAGTAGCAATAGAAAGGTGTGCCGACCTGGGCGGCGATGGCGCTAAGCGCCACCCCTTCGGCATGCATCTCGCCATTGCTGTAGGCAAAGGAGCTCATCGCCCCTGTCCCTTGGCGCGCCCCAGGAAGCGGCGGCGGGCCGCCCCCACGGAGCGCGCGACATTGATGGGCGCGGTGCCGCCAAAACTCTTGCGCGCATTGACCGATGCCTCGACCGTCAGCACGCGATAGACGCCGCGATCGATCTTCGGCTCGACCGCCTGCATCTCCTTGAGCGATAGCTTGTCGAGATCGATGCCCTTGTCGGCGGCGATCGCCACCAGCCGGCCGGTGACGCGATGGGCCTGGCGGAACGGCAGGCCGACCTTACGCACCAGCCAGTCGGCAAGGTCGGTGGCCACCGAATAGTCGGCCGCCGCCACGGCGCGCATGCGCTGCGGGTTGGCCTGGAGGTCGCGCACCATGCCGGTCATCGCCGCCACCCCGAGCTCGAGGGAGTCGGCAGCGTCGAACAGCGGCTCCTTGTCCTCCTGCATGTCCTTGCCGTAGGTGAGTGGCAGGCCCTTCAGGATGGTGCAGAGCGCCACGAAGGCGCCGACGATGCGGCCGACCTTGGCGCGGACGAGCTCGGCGGCATCGGGATTGCGCTTCTGCGGCATGATCGAGCTGCCGGTGGTGAAGGCATCCGACAGGGCGATGAAGCGAAAGGGCGCGCTGCACCAGATCACGATCTCTTCGGCCAGCCGCGACAGGTGCACCGCCGTGAGCGATGCCGCGGCGATGAATTCGACGACATAGTCGCGGTCCGACACGGCATCGAGCGAATTGGCCATCGGGCCGGCGAAGCCCAGCGCCTTGGCCGTGCGGCGCGGATCGATGGGATGCGGCGAGCCCGCCAGTGCCGCGGCCCCGAGCGGCGATTCGTTGAGCCGGGCGCGGCAATCGGCCAGGCGGCTGCGGTCGCGGCCGACCATCTCGACATAGGCCAGCAGATGGTGGCCGAAGGTGATGGGCTGCGCCGTCTGCAGGTGGGTGAAGCCCGGCATGATGGTGGCGGCATATTCCTCGGCACGGTCGATCAATGCCGCTTGAAGGTCCCTCAGCATCGGCTCCAGGCGGTCGATCGTGTCGCGCACCCAGAGCCGGACGTCGAGCGCGATCTGGTCGTTGCGCGAGCGCGCCGTGTGCAGCCGGCCGCCGGCCGGGCCGATAAGCGCGGTCAGCCGCGCCTCGACGTTGAAATGGATGTCCTCGAGCTTGGTCGAGAACTTGAAGCGGCCGGATTCGATCTCCTCGCGCACCTTGGCCAGGCCGCGCCTGATGGCGCGGCCGTCCTTCGCCGTCAGGATTCCCTGGGCGACCAGCATGTCGCAGTGGGCGAGCGAGCCCGCGATATCCTGCGCGTAAAGCCGGCGATCGAAACCGATGGAGGCGTTGATCTTCTCCATGATTTCCGCCGGCCCGAGCTTGTAGCGGCCGCCCCACATCGTGTTGGAGGGGCTCTTCGGCGCTCGCGCAGTCGTGTTCTTCCGTGCCATGAATATAAGCCATTGATCCTTTAGGAACGCGGCTTATGGCACATCCCGACCGAGTTTTCCTCCCCACCCGACGGCTCGTCCTGAGCACCGCCATGGCCATCGTTGCTTTGCCCGCCACGGCGCGGGCCGAGGTGTCCAAGAGCCTGATCAGGGGCGCCATGGCACGTTTCAAGCCGGCGCGGCCGCCCAAGCCGATGCCCGACCTCGAGTTCCTCGACGCCAACGACAACCCGCTACGGCTGGCCGACTTCACCGGCCAGGCGCGGCTGATCAACCTGTGGGCAACCTGGTGTGCGCCCTGCGTCAAGGAGATGCCGAGCCTCGACCGGCTGCAGGCGACCATGCCAAGGGACAGGTTCATGGTGCTGCCGATCTCGCTCGACGGCCCGTCCAAGAGCAAGGTGGCACCGTTCTACAAGGAACGGAACCTTACCGACCTTGGCATCTTCTACGACAAGGGCCGCAAGGCGATGTCGGTGCTGGACGTGTCGCTGCTGCCGACCTCGATCCTGGTCGATCCGGCCGGCCGCGAGCTGGGGCGGTTGGAGGGCGATGCCGACTGGGATACGCCGGAAGGAATCGCGCTCATGAGGGCGGCGATGGCCAGTTAGAAGGATCGCGCTTGCCCGGACCTCTTGTCGTCATCACCGGCGCCAGTTCCGGCATAGGGCTGGCGCTTGCCCGCGCCTTCGCCAGGGAGGGCAACGCGCTGCTGCTGATCGCGCGCCACATGAAGCCGGTTGAGGGGCTATCCGCGGATCGTACCGCCTATGCCGAAGCCGACGTCGCCGACTATGCCGGCCTGGAGCGCGCCATCCGCGGCGCCGAGCGGAAATTCGGCGAGACCGCCTGCCTGATCAACAATGCCGGGATAGCCGATGCGCGGGCCTTCACCGATGTCGAGCCCGAAGCGTTCGGTCACGAGATCGACGTCAACCTGAAGGGCGTGCTGAACGGCATCAAGGCGGTGATTGCCGACATGGCGGCGCGCAAGTCGGGCACCATCATCAACATCAGCTCGATCAGCGATCGCAAGACCAGTCCGGTGGCGGTGGGCTACACCGCCTCGAAGTACGCCGTGCGCGCCGCTTCCGAATCGCTGCGCGAGGCCGTCGGCATGCAGGGCGTGCGCGTGATCAACGTGGCGCCCGCCTACATCAAGACCAACATCCACCAGGGCATGGGCATCAGCTTCGAGGAATATTGCCGTCTCCTCGGCAATCCTGCTTTCCTGTCCGCCGAGGAGCTGGCCGAGATCGTGCTCTATTGCTGGAAGCTGCCGCCCACGATCTGCATCCGCGACATCGTCGTGGCGCCGACGCGCTCGGGCTTCTAGGGGAACTGCGGCTCGCCGTAGGGATAGAATTTGTTCAGATCGACGTTCTGGTACGGCAGCCCGTCGAGCCGCACCGTGCCGAGGAACGGCTCGACCGGTTCGACCAGCAGGATCGTCTTGGCAAAGCCGCTGTCGTCGAAGCCGCGCCGGAAGTGCACGCGCGACTTGATGGCGATCACCTTGAAGGCGGCGACATCGAAGCCGAGCGCGTTCAGCGGTTCCGGCTCCATCACCTGCACGAGGTAGCG
>WNFG01005217.1_pt1 | contig 10930 bp, 12 predicted proteins | sample 5400431 | NCBI WGS metagenome assembly WNFG01 (sample SAMN13153346, study PRJNA577476) | soil metagenome | isolation source: 120 cm saprolite under Douglas fir tree site 2 hole 3 replicate 2 | place: USA:California | collected 2015-04-18
GGACCGGCACGCGCGTCGATCTCGGGTTCGGCTCGAACTCCCAGCTCCGGGCTCTGGCGGAGGTCTACGGAAGCTCGGATGCGCAGGCGAAGTTCGTCCAGGATTTCGTCGCGGCGTGGACCAAGGTGATGAACCTCGATCGCTTCGACCTTGCGTGATCTCAGAGAATAGGCCGTAGGGTCTTGTGTCGAACAGCCTCGACGTGGCATCGGGTCATCCCGGACCACGTCGAGGTTGAGCGAACCCTACAGGGCCGCATGGTCGGCCTCCTGGCCAAGGCCGACCCGGCGCTGCGCCGAGGGCGTGAAGAAGTCGGTCACCGCGCTCGACATGAAGTGAGTCAAGCCCGGTGCAGGTATTTCCTGCTGCTGCGCTCCCGCCTTCCCTCGCGGAACGCGCCCTGCGGGTGCCCTGGTCGTGCATCTTCAAGCTGGTCAAGACGTGAGCCACGAGTCGGCCGGCTTTACGGGCAACACTGGCCGGAGAAAGCTTCGCTCATCGTAGCGGAAGGCCGAAGCTCAGGCTAGGTGCTACTAGGTTGAGGATTTCGCTGCCTGCGTCCCAGGGGAACCCAGTCCGATTCCCATTCTTCCAGGAAATTCTCAGGCCCATTCGCGCCCAATTCCCGTGCGATGAGATCCCTGGAACCAGCCCCCGGGAAGATGGAGCTCGGCAATCCGACGACATCCACCTCGAAGGTGAGGCGAGTCGACTTCGGTGATTGCGGGCCCCCGCAACCAAAAAAGACGAGGGGTTAGCAGCGATTCGGCCTGCTAACCCCGTTCGTTTACCCAGGAATTGGTCGACGTCGGCCTGGCTCCAGCACGTGACGCCAGTGGCTACTCGATCACCTGACCCGGCTCGCGCGTCGAAGGGCTGATTCCGATCGTGCGTTGACGGTCTCGCGCCTGCGGGGCAAGATGGCGTCTGAGCGTCATGAGCGGATTCATCCTCTGGACGGTGCTGCTGGCGATTCTTGCCTCGCCGTTTATCGCGGCGGCGCAGCCGGACAAAGGCGACAGCGCCGCGCGTGAGAAGGCGTTCATCGAGGCGTTGCGGCGCGAGGACCCGGCCTCGGCCGCCCGGTTCATTGCACTCCGCGACGCCCAGCAGAAGGCTCTCGCCGAGCTCCAGAGCACCGAGAGCCGCGCCAACGCGGTCCCGCCCGTGCTCCGAGCCTCCTTCCTCCCCCAGCTCAAGCAGGCCCGGCAGAAGTACGTAGACAGCCAGCTCAAGATCCTCGACTTCCTCGACGAGCGTGACCGCGGCATCGTGGCCCGCCTCCAGGAGGAGATCGGCCGGTTCAACCGGGAGCTCGAAGGGCGCCAGAAGTCGCGCGCTGAACTGAAGAAGCTCCTGTCGGAGTGAGGGACTTCCAGTCGACGCCTAGCGGAGTCGGAGGACAGGCTCTTCCCTCCGCACTTCGGGCATGGGGCGCGTCGATCGGCGCCGGCCGTTCTCGTCGAGCCAGATGGGGCCGGTCATTTTATCGGAATGACTTCGCTGTAGAGCGCACGTATCGTCGCATCGCGCGCCTCACGAAGTCATGCACGTTCTGCCTCCCCTCCGGTCCCAGCCCGCCGTATTTGCTTGGGCCAATCAACACTTCAAAGCCCTTGAAGGCCACGTATACCCTCTCCGGGAAGAGGGACTTGATGTCGGCGTCCAACAGGTGAACCTCTTCGACCATTCTCACGCCGTGATGCCGTGTTCTCCAGCACCGGCCGGAGGTTCGTAGGTGAGCTCGAGATGACCCGCAGGATCTCAGCGGTCGCCGTCTGCTGCTCCAGCGCCTCGTTTAGGGCACGCTCCAGATCTGTATATGAGCCCGCCAGCTTACCGCGCTCGTGGATCCGCCCGAAGGGCACACCACACTCGAGACAGAACTTCGCGTGGGATGGGCTCTCGTGCTGACAGCTAGGGCACTGCATGCCGGGGTCTCCCGCAAGTCGGTCGGTGACGGTCAGACAGGTGCGGCGAGCTTAGTCTCCTAGGCAGGAGGGGTCAAGGACAGTGAGGACGCAAGCCGTTACCAACCGTCCGGTTGGTAACAATAATCCGAGCTCAAACTGTGGCCGATAGGACGGTTAGCCACAGCCGCGTCTCATAACATCCCTCCGCGAGGCCAGGAGAAGTCGTCTGCCCTTAGGGCAGCGTGTCCAGGTCGACCCATCGGTTGTCTTTGAACACCTCGATCTTGGTAATCGGGTGGATCTCCCAGAGCGTCCCGCGGTACTTCCCCAGGTGGTTTCGGTGCTCCGGATCAAGCATGAGCCACCCGCTGATACGAACCGGGTTGTCCGAGTTCAGCCAAGGGTGCAGCGCTTGGGGTGTCCACCGTGGGTGGGACTGGCGCACACGCGGCGTCGTTTCGATGACGACGGAGGCTTTCTCCCCCTCGCCCGCCTGTCCCACGAACGCAATATGCCAGTCGACCTCCGACTCATTCGAGAAATGACAATTCGTAGATTCACCACTTCCGCCGGCTTGCGGCTTGATGGCCACCACGTACCCCACGACCCTGAGCGCCACGCCTTCGTAGGCGGCGATCTGCGCAAGCTGGGCGGGCGTCCAGTCGGCCCGGGCCTTGGGGGCAACGGGATACGCCAGCGTGGCGACGGCATCCCAGGTGACGTCATGGTAGGCGCTGGGGACATCGGTGCGGTTCTTGCGCAGGTTCGTGGCGGTATCACCACCATCGCCCGTCGGTCCACACATCCCATCGGCCCCGTCAAAGTGCGTCTGGTTGGGTGCAGGCTTCTGCCACTGCGACGAGATGGTTGAGGCGACGGGACCCGCAGGGCTTGGAGAGATCGGACTTGGTGCTGGACTCGGCGTCGGTCCGGGAGCGTCGGGCAGGATCCGGATGCTGCCGCCCCACACCCAGCCTTCCTCGTTGTCTTCATCGCGCACATGGTAGTAGCCGTTCGTGGGTGTCGGGTCGATGATCTCGACTTCGTCGGGCGGGACGAGCCGGCGGATGGGAGGTCGGGCTGTCGACGGGTCACGTCGAAGGTTCGCATTGCGAGTCAGGGCGGCTTCGTCAGCGAGGGCCGGCCATGCCGCGCCGAGCAGGACGACGCCGATGGACCAGGCGATGAGGCCCCGGCGCATCCACGCTGCCGTCCATCGCGCGCTGGCCTTTAGTGCGCTCCCCAGCACGGACCCACGATCCTGTCGAGCGACCGGATTCGAGCTCATGGCACCCTCCTTGGCGAGTCCAGCGGGTTTGACAACGAGCGTGCGCGGGAGTCTAGGCGGGGCGACTAGGGCAGTCAAGCGTGGCGGACTGTAAACACGGGTTTTCAGGCCGTGACCTGGAAGCGGAATGCCAGTGCCCTGTTTGCCGGCAAGTGGTTGCGGGCCCCCGATTTGCACTGAGATCAAACCTGAAGACGGTCCCGCTCATCTGACTTGGACGAACACCGCCAGAACCGCTCACCGAGTACACTTGCGCCGCCGGCTCAATCGACCGCGGTGCTCACCGTCCCCACGCGTTTCGCTCCCAGGTTCCGCTCTCTCGCCAGCAGGGGGCGCCCAGTTGCTGGTCGCCGGGATGCCTCGAGGCAGGTGACAGCCGCTTGACGCTTGACATCTAGGTGTCCGCCCGATAACTCGCCCCATCAGGTCCCGTGATCCGGGATCACGGCGGTCTCGACGGCCAGCGCACTTCGCGTCCGTCACCGCCGTCCAGAAGTGCGCGCAACGGAAGCGCATTTCTGGTCCCGCGCAAGAGCGGACGCGCCCGCAAGGTCCCGGCTCGCCTCATCGTCATAGTCCCGGAACTGATCTTGCTTAGGGAATGCGTCGAACGACGCAGCCTTCAACGAGCGCCCCGCAGACATTCGAGAAAGAGGAGGAACGAATGCGTGTCCATCGCCTTTTGGTGCTCCTGCAATGCGAGCGCGGTGTCGCGCTGCCCATGGCTCTCATGTGCCTGCTCATCCTCTCGGCCCTCATCGTCGCCTTCTCGATGATGGCCGCCTCGGAGCCCGTGCTCGCCAACAATCAGCTCCAGGTCGCCCAGGCCCGCGCCGTCGCCGAAAGCGGAGTGGAACGGGCCATCTGGGGGCTCAACAACCCCGCCAACGCCAGCGGCATTCCGAATCCGCTCGTCACCGGCGCCGCGCCCTACGATGGGACGACGGCGATCGCGGTCCTGATCAACGGGGCGCAAGTGGGTGTCTTCACGGTTGCCGTCACCAACGGCGCCAGCGCCAACGAGCGAAATATCGTCGCGACGGGCTGGACCCCCACGAATACGGGCAGCGGCCCCAAGGTCAAGCAGAAGATCCAGGTGACGGTGTATCAGACGCGCTTCCTCAATCCGCCCTCCGCCCTCACCGTCCGGGGGGAGATCGGGGTGGGCGGAAACGCGCTCATCGACTCCAGGTCCGACACGAGCTGCGGAAACAAGGCGGGCACGTTCAGCGAGGGCATCACGAACGTCGGCGGGTCGGCCGACATCTACGGCGCCGACGGCAACAACGTGCGCAACCAGACGGTAACGTGGAACGGGGTGGGATCCGCCCCCCTCACCGACATGATCCAGTACGTCCCGGACGCGACCTTCAATCAGTACACTTACTCGAACGACGAGCTCACCGCCCTCAAGACCCTCGCCCGACGGAACGGCACCTACTATCAGGGCACGGTCAGCTTCAGCGCGAGCAACACGATCCCGAACGGCATCATCTACGTGGACACCGTGAGCGGCACCAATATCGACGCTGGGGGAGCGAACACGACTCCCACCACCGACTTCGCCTCGGTGGACATTCACGGCAATGCGCCCGCCGACGCGAGCGGCATCTTCAGCGGCATGCTCATCGTGGCGGGGTCGCTCTCCATCAGCGGGAGCTTCCAGATGCACGGGATGGTCTACGTGCTGAACGACTTCACCTACCTGGGCACGGGCGCCGGGCAGATCATCGGGGCCGTTATGAGCCAGAACATCCGTGACACCTCGACCACGTCCATCGACACGACGACGGGCGGCAATTCCACCATCGTCTGGAACTGCGGCTACGCCAAGACGGGGGGTGGGCAGCTGCCCCAGACCTTCACCATCGAGTCAGGCACCTACAAGGAAATCTCCGGCTAGGCCGCCGCGCGCTGATTCTTTCCCCGCTCATCCGGCTTCTTCGCGCCGCGGGGCAGGCCGTTGAAGCAGCCATCCCTCTGCCTTTCCTCCGCCCCGCGCATCTGAACGGCGCCGCGCGCCCCCGCGGCGGGTCTCGTCGAGTTTTTCTAAAGTAGAGGGAAGTAGCAACGAAAGTTAAGTAGCAAACGTACTCATCAAATGAAGAGCGTCTCATGGAAGCACAAGAGACATGCGTCTCTTCATCATGAGGACCGCGGGTAACCGACAAAACTGACAGAACCTCCGGCTACGACCCACGCACCGACTGCCAGTCTCGCGGGCGGAGATGCGGTCGCCATCAGCCGTCATCGATGCGAGATCAGGCGATTCAGGATCCGCACCAAGGCGGGTCCCTCCGTCCGCAGTTCCCGCAGAGACTGGAGGGCGAGCTTCGTCAAGACCGCCTCCCCGGCCGGCCGGAGCTCCACCACGATCTCGCGGCGGTCCCGCGTGTCCCGACGTCGACGCACCATCCCGCGGCTGACGAGCCGGTCAACCAACTCCACCGTACTGTGATGCCGCAGTTGCAGGCGTTCGGCGAGGGTGCCCATGGTGGCCGCCCGTTTGCCCGTGAGCCCTTTGAGCTGCAACAACACGAGATAGTGCTGGGGCTCGATGCCCGCCGCGCGCGCGGCGATTTCCCGCGCGCGCAGAAAGCGGCGAATGTGATAGCGCAGCTGGGCCAGGGTCCAATAGTCGACCCGTCGAGGCGGCATGGGCCGGGCACCCCGCCGTGGCATCACGGAGGGCTATATCGTGTGGCGATATAGTGGTCACGGCCTGTCACCGGCCTAACGCCTTCTTGTCACCCAGGATGGCTGGGTCGCCTGTGCGTGTGCCCATCGGTCCTCTCTTTCCCCCGGTCCGCGGCCTCGATTTGTCCTGTCCCGGCGCGTTCGGCCACCTGAACGCCCACATTCTGGCACGATCTCGGTGCGGCCGGAGGTGGCATCGAACCTGCTTGAATCCCCTCGATGGCGGGGCCGCCGGGGCCCCTGAACCTCACTCTCGCAGGAAGGAGCGCGGATCATGCAGCCTCTGGGGAAGACCCGTCGCGGCACTTTGGATACCCAAGGAGGCTTCACGCTCATCGAGCTGATGATCGTGGTAGCCATCATCGGGATCTTGGCAGCGATTGCCATCCCGCTCTACGCCAACGTCCAGACTCGGGCTCGCGTGGCCAAAGCCCAGGCCGACACGCGCACGCTCGCCTCGTCCGTGAGCATCTTCACCGCGCACATGGGAGCCCTGCCGACCGCGCTCACGGACCTCACGCAGGCGACCACGAACGGCTTGGGACAGACCGCTGGGCCATTCATGGCGACCGTGCCCACACCGCCCCCCGGTGGCTCGCCGGCGTGGAGCGGCGCCTACACGTACACCTCGAGCAGCACCGGCACGTTCTCCATCACCGCCAACGGCGACGGGACAACGATCACCGTTCCGTAATCGCTCTGACTATTCGGTGGTGCGAGCGCGGACCGCTTCGGTCTCTTGTTGAGTCCGGGACGAAGGGGCTCTGACCTCTGTGTGAACCTCATGGCGCTCGGATGCACGATGTCTGTGGACCTCGAGACTGGACGAGATCCAGCATCGGCGCGCGAATGGAGGAACCGTGAAGAGATTCGTGCTTGGCACGTTGCTGGTAGCAGCAGTCGCGGGACCCGCTCACGCACAAGTGCGGGTGGGCGTCGACATCGGGATTCAACTCCCGGGACCCCCGGCACTCGTAGTCGTCCCGGGCGCACCTGTCTACTACGCGCCGCGGGCTCCCGCGAACGTCTTCTTCTACGCCCATCAGTACTGGGTCTTCGCCAGAGGGGGATGGTACGTCGGGCCGACCTGGAACGGTCCCTGGGGCGTCGTCGAACCCATGTACGTTCCGCCGCCCATTCTCCAAGTCCCCGTCCGCTACTACCCCGTGCCCCCTCCGCCTTGGGCAGGATGGCGTCGTGAGGCGCCGCCCCAGTGGGAGCCACACTACGGACGCAGCTGGCATGAAGAGGCCCACGAGCGTAACTGGCGGGAACGCGAGGAGCACTGGGGCCGGGGCGAGGGGAGAGGCTGCCCACCAGGACTCGCCAAGCAAGGGCGTTGCTGACGCAGGACCTGACTAGGGCATAGTAGGCATTTTGTGCCCGAAACACCTTTTTTTTGCTTAGTGCCGGTCTGGCCGGCTACTTCAGTAGACGCCGAGCATTGTGACCAAATTGTGCCCAACTCCAGCGCATTCGGGATCATTCCAGCACACTCCAGCGCACGACGCCGTCGGGAACCTCTTGTTCCAGCCCCAAGTGTTAGCGGCCTCCGGTTGGTTGGGCCTGCGCTCACCGAATATCAGCGCCCGTGATATATGCTGGCGGGTGATGCGTCCTTTCTACGCTCGATGGGTTTGCATGACGTTGCTGGTAACCCTCGTTGGGGTCCCTCGCATCGGTCATGCCGTCGACTGCTCGGAGAGGTTTCCTGTAGGATCGTTCGCCTTGACGCGGGCGGAGGCCGCGGTCGTCGCCGCCACACTCCCAGGTTACTCGCCCAGCTACGTTCTCAAAAAGGCCGTCGAGATGAAGTCGCCTGGCACGGGCGATCCCTGTGAGTTCGTCTACGGTTTCGATGTCTTTGAGCTTACCGACAAAGCACAGCCCGGCGCGCTGGTAGCGGGTTGCCGTGGTGACTTCGATGGCGATGGCGTCCGAGATTACGTGGTACTTCTGCGACGGCGAACTGATGGGGTCAAGCTCGCGTATGCCTTTCTCGCCCGTGACGGCACGTTCGAAGTGATCGAGCTGGGGTTGTACGGTGAACCGCCCGCTTGGTCCGGTCCATACTGCTCGCCGAAACCGCAAAGCGGAATCTTTGAAGGACCGGACTTTGAAGGAACGGGCGAGAGAGTCAGGGTACGAGTCGTCGGCGACCTCATCACAATGGGGTGGTCGACCTACTACTGGCGTCCCGACCTCAGCGGTTCGACGCGATACAATCGCGGCGATGATACGGTCGAGCCAACGGACTACGTCGCGGAGCATGCGCTTCACGCGACTCGCTCAGGGCCGCCGTAGGCGTTCGCGGCAGTTGCGAATGGACGGCAGGGAGCGCGAAGAACGTGCATGGGGGCGACGACACCATTCCTTAGATGACGAGCCCATGCCGTTGGGTGTTGAATCTCAGCGTCGGCGCTGGGGAATAGAACAGGTGGCAGCCATCCCACGAGGGCAGCTAGAGGCGAGACGAACAGCGGCCAATTGGTTGTGGGGGCCGGCCCCCGACCACGCGCACGTGCCGAGGTGCGGCGAGGACGAGGTGGAGTCTGGGCCGCTGCTGTGGAAGCTGCCTGCACCAGGACGGCTATGACGACTCGTGAACTCAGTGAGGCCACGCTGCCCACCATCTACTGATGTCACCTCCCCCGTCCGAGTGTCCCAGCATGGCCACCTGGCTGCATGCGCGTGTGCCAGGTCGCATCCCACGAAAGTCATGGCGTCGGCCCCTTTCTGGGAGCGCTGTCGCCCAGGGTAAGCATAGCAACAGCGCGAGACCGTTCTCATGAAGTCAGTGGTCGCTGACGTTCATCAAGTCACTCCTTAGATCTCAATCAATCGATTGGCGGAGAGGTATTCTCCGCGATTCTTCACAAGCATTGCGCGTCTCCCGTCAGGATCGCCGCTTCGGCTTCGCCCGGTGCTTCCTCCAGCGGGCGAGCTCGGCCCGACGGGCCAGCGCCGACCGCTCCTCCGGTGTCAGCGCGGCGACCCGCTTCCTCCCGCCCGCCTGGCCACCGAGCTGGCCACCGCGACGGCCCTGCTGCTGGAAGAACTCCCGGGAGAGCCGCGCCCGTCGCCGTTTCGTGGCCATGTATGTCCCCGACACCTTAGCCTGGTCGCGAGCGAGCTGGGCCGGGTTTTAATGCCAGGAGACCCTCCTGGCAATGCCAGAACCCCCTGCTTGCATTAAATCAAGTTCTGAGGTAGCCTCGATCCAACGATGTTGACATGTTCATGTCCACGTCCGTGCCGACGCTTGAGGGGGGCCTCGCGATGAGCGACCAGGTAGTTGCCGGAATCGAGCACCACACGCTGACCTTCAGAATGTCGACCGACACCGCGGTCTGCCTCCGGTGCCGCCGCCTGCTGACGCTCGACGACCTCGGCTCGCGCTGTCAGGGGGCGCCGCCAGAGCGGGCCCAACAACTGAAATCGGTCAAGGAACTCGAGGAGGAGTCATGAGTAGCTTGAAGCGCTGGCGGCAGATCGGGCAGGGCCAGTTTCACAAGTGGGAGACCCCGGGCGACGAGCTCGAGGGAGTGTGGCAGGGGAGCCATGAGGGCCGCTTTGGGCCGCTCGGGAATCTTGAGACAACCGCCGGGCTTCTGACCTTCCCGCTGCATGCAGCGCTGTTCGAGCGGCTAAAGCGCCTCCGAATCGGGGCGGACGTGCTCATCCGGTACACGGGCCCCCAGACCTCCAAAGCAGGAAGGCTGTTCAAGGGGTTCGAGGTTTTCGTTTCTGGCAACGACGACGTAGTCAAAGCAGAACACATTTCCGGCCACGACGCCGCATCGGAGGAGGCCTAGCATGGGAAGCCCGGCGCCATCGAAACCTACGCAGTGGAGCCGAGCTCGCTTCTATACAATCCACGGGCGCCAGCTCCCTTCGGTCACGACCATCCTGGACGTCATCGCCAAGCCTGCGCTTGGACCATGGTATGCGAAGGAGGAGCGCCGGTACTTCGAGGCCGCCATGCTGGAGGTCCTGGCGCGCCCAGGGGCCCGAGACCCCGAGTACGTGCTCTCTGCCGTCGCCGACGCCGTGACCGGCGTCAAGGCTGCGGATCGCGAGCGCCAGAAAGCTGCCGCTATTGGGACGGCCATCCACGCCGGGATTGAATGGCATCTCCGCACACGCCTCGGGGATGACGCCGGCCCCGAACCTCGATTGCCTGAGGGCGCGGTCTGGGCGGTGGAGAGCTGGAAGGACTGGGCCAAGAGCGTGGATCTACACCCCGTCGCAATCGAGCGCCCGGTGTACTGCGAGCTCTGCGGCTACGCGGGGACAGTGGATCTCTACGCCAAGGTCAGCGGCGTCCCGACAGTCATCGACTGGAAGAGCGGCAAGGCGATCTACCCAGAGGCGTTCCTCCAGAACATCGCGTATCGCCATGCCGCAGAACGCCTCGGTATGCCGTCCGAGCAAGGGCTGATCGTGCGCCTTCCGAAGCTGCTCGACGACCCGGCCTGGGAGGTCATGACCGTCCCCGAGACTGTGACCCTCGCGGACTTCCTGGCCGCCGGCAATCTCTGGCGATGGCAACGCCGGATGGACGGCCAGCCCGAGGGCGACCGGCTCGCCCCGCGACCGTCTGGCGTGCATCCGACGGGACCCGCCTGGCTCGGGACTCCTCGGCGGGTTCTCTGAGGCACTCCACCCTGCGCCCATGACCGACCCCCTCGATTCCAGCGAGGCGATCCGGCGGTTCCTCGGCCAGTGGTCACCCATGACGCGTGCCGAGGGCCTGCATCTGGCCCTTCAAAGCCTGCGAGACCGCGTGGAGCCGGATCGCGTCCTGGCGTGCGAGCTGGCCTGGGAAGTTCACGCCCAAGGCTACTGGAGTCAGGTCCGCAATGCCGATGGGACCCGGTACCCGACGGAGGAAGCCTACTTCCGGGATGTGCTGGGCCTAGCCTCGTGGCGGACGGCCTACAAACGCCTCGCCGTCGGGCGGATGCTCATGATGTTTGAGGAACCCGAACGGTCGCTCCTGCGCACCAGCATCGCGCGGGTCGGGCTCGCC
>WNFG01005218.1_pt1 | contig 10930 bp, 9 predicted proteins | sample 5400431 | NCBI WGS metagenome assembly WNFG01 (sample SAMN13153346, study PRJNA577476) | soil metagenome | isolation source: 120 cm saprolite under Douglas fir tree site 2 hole 3 replicate 2 | place: USA:California | collected 2015-04-18
TCGACGGTGGTGCTACACATTATTTTTCAGTTGGCGTGATTCTCCCAGAAGGTTTTATGCGAATTCTTCGACCCCTTTTAGTTTCGTTCTTCCTGGTCATAATTTCCGTCTTTCCTGCGGCCGCGCAGGATTCCACGCCTTCCGCCTCACCAACGCCCGATTCGCCAGCAGCGAGTTCGCCGGCGCCTGGCAGCGATGTAACGAAGCAAGCCCCTGCAACCGCGGCCCCATCGGGTCCTGCATCACCGGCGCCCACCATGAATGACGTTCTCGATCATGTTGTGCAACGAGAGCATTTGTTCCTGGCTCAAATGCGCCATATGCGGCCGCTGCTTGAGACTTATCTTCAATATCTCAAGGCCGACAAGGACGAAAATACTTTCCCGGTAAAAGATCTGTATTTTCTAGGCCGGCTCGACATGACCGACGGTCCGGAGGATGTTTCCTTCACCGGGCAGCCGGGCTTCGGACACCGCATGCTTAACAAGCTGACCGGGGTTTACTCCATGCACTTCCTGCCCCTCGGTTTCGCCCAGATGGTCGTGCTCGATACCGACTTCCAAAAGAAGTATTACAACTTCTCCTTTGTGCGTCGCGAGTTCCTGGGTGAAGTGCGCTGTCTGGTTTTTGATCTCCAGCCCAAAGAAGGAGCACCGGCCGGGCGCTTCATGGGACGGATCTGGGTGGAGGATCAGGATTACAACATCGTGCGCTTCAACGGCACATATTATCCGCAACCGAAAGTCGGCGCTTACCTTCACTTCGACAGCTGGCGCCTGAACCTGCGGACCGGAACCTGGCTTCCGGCCTACATTTACAGCGAAGAATCAAATCTCCAGACGGGACTCAAGACCATTCGCTTCAAGGCCCAGACTCGGCTATGGGGCTATGACCTGAAAGGGCTGGGAAAGAACGAGGAGTTCACGCAGATTCTGGTGGACTCGCCGCAATCTGTAAAAGACCAGAGCGACGCGGCCGCGGATGCCACTCCCGTAGTAGCCGAGCGTATGTGGGAAAAGCAGGCAGAAGATAACGCAGTCGACCGGATGCAGAAGATCGGCTTGCTGGCGCCTTCCGGAGAAGTGGACAAAGTGCTGCTTACCGTGGCCAACAACCTGCTGCTCACCAACAATATCGACCTGCAGGCCGATCTTCGTTGCCGCGTGCTCTTGACCGCGCCGCTGGAGTCTTTCACTATCGGCCACACAATCGTGGTGAGCCGCGGGCTTCTCGATGTACTTCCCGATGAAGCATCCCTGGCCATGGTCATGGCTCACGAACTAAGCCACGTCGTCCTGGGACACAAGTTGGACACCAAGCTGGCCTTCAACGACCGGATGTTTTTCCCCGATCAAGAGTCCTTTCAGAGACTGGACTTTAAGCGAAGCAGCGCCGACGAGGAAGCTGCCGACAGCAAGGCGCTTGAACTGCTAAAGAACTCTCCGTATAAGGACAAGCTGGGAAATGCCGGCCTGTTCCTGAAGGCACTCCAACAAAAGGCTCCGGATCTGCCGAATCTGATTCGTCCCCACTTGGGAAACAGGCTGGCCACCAGCAAGAGCATACGGATGTCGACCCTGCTCGCATCGGCGCCGGCGCTGGACACGCGGCGCATTGACCAGATCGCAGCGCTTCCCCTGGGAGGCCGGATCAAGGTCGACCCTTGGAGCGATCATGTTGAGCTGGCCAAAGCCAAGCAGGTAGCCCTGACTTCGGCGCGGGAGAAGATGCCTTTCGAAATCACTCCATTCTTCCCCTACCTGACCCGCCTCACAACTGGAGCCTCAGAGAAGCTTGCCCGTAGTACGTCCATTTCTGCCGAAAATTAGCCGAGACTCGACCGGATTCAAGGCGGTGGAATCTGAGAAATTCCCTGACGTGTGCTTCAGCGCGCTGGGCACGCGCTCTCCGCGATTGAACGGTGATCTTACACGCGGGAAGTAATGGGCTTACTGAATGGAGCTGCCAACCGATGAAAATACGTTGTTGGCATTGGAACCAATGAGACGGATCGTCCCGACGACGATCACAAGGATCACCGCCAGCATCACGGCGTATTCCGCGATATCCTGGCCGCACTCGTCTTTCCAAAGTTGCTGCAAGAGTCTTGCCACGGGCTCCCTCACTTTCTTTGACTGACCTCTACCCCTTCGTCTCGGAAGGGGATGACCGATACATCTTGTGCGAACCGGTAACTGTTCCCGAGGCTGGTCGTTAATTCAAATTCTACTGACGAACCCCTCTTCGGCAAATAGCACCAAAGTGCCACCGTCGTCACCACCTTTCCCCCCTCCTGAACCTGCTCAGGCAATACTTTTTAGAGGCAGGGCCTGGTTTACGGCGAATAATGCGAGTTCCAGACGCGTGGAAACTCCCAGTTTGTCGAAGATATTGCTCAGGTGGTGCTTAACCGTATCTTCGCTGATCTTGAAATATTCGGCAATTTCCTTGTTGGAATAACCGGCCACCACCGCGGAAACGATCTCCAGTTCGCGTGGAGTAAGGCCGAATTTTCTTTGCCGAGCCTCGTCGCTGGAAGATTGCATCAGGGTGCGCAAGTACTGTACGAGGTTGGAAACGCTCTCCCGTCCGACCCAATACTCGCCGGACATGACGGTGTGAATGGCCTTCAGCAAAAGTTGCGTGGCCGAATCCTTGAGCACCACACCGCGCGCTCCTAATTGCAGAGCTTCCACGATCTGACTTTTTTCCGCGGCGGCGGTCAGCAGGATCACGCGCACAGGTGACGAATTCGCGCCTGAACTCAAATCCCGTAGCGCCTCCAGCCCCGGGTGCTTCGGCATGGCGAGGTCGAGCAACAAGATATCGGGCTTCAATTGGCGTGCCAGGGCTACGGCTTCAGCGCCATCGGAAGCTTCCCCCAACACTTTCAAGTCCGGCTCGGCTTCCAGCAACCGCCGCAGCCCATCTCGAAAGATCGGGTGGTCGTCAGCGATGACAATTCGAACTGTGGGTGGTTTTTTAAGGTTCATGAGGTAATTCCCCGCCGCGAGGTACCGTGACCTCAAGTCGCGTTCCCTGGCCGGGAGTTGATTCTACCGTGAGTTCTCCCGCAATCAAACGCACACGTTCCTTAATGATCATAGGTCCCTTCCCAATTTCGTCCAGTTGAGTCTGACTGAAGCGGCCGGCAAACGGAAATCCCTTGCCGTCATCCTCCATCGAAAGGTTCCATTGGCTTTCATTGGATTCCAGTCGCACCAGTGCGTGGCGCGCACCACTGTGCTTGCGGACGTTCACCAATCCTTCCTGCACAATGCGAACCAGTTCGCGGCACACCTTCTGGGGCATGTCCGGACCTTCCAGGTCGGTGACGAAGCGAGCTGAAATCCCGGTCTCGCGCTGAAAGCGTTCTACTATGTCATTCAAAACCGCGAGCAGTCTTTGTGCATCCACGTCGATGGATTTCATCTGCTGCATCAACTCGCGGAGTTTGAGCACTTCCTCGCGCAGCATTCCTTGAATCCGTCCCAGTTCACTGCCGATCACCCCGTCGACCCCAGCCTGACGCTTGAGAACGTCCACTTGCATTTCAACGCCAATCAGGGACTGCACCGCGCCGTCGTGCAGTTCCCGGGCAAAGCGTGCGCGCTCCGCAGCTCCGGCTCTGCGTCTGAGACGGTGAAGCAGATAGACGTTGTAGACCGCAGGTCCCACCTGGCAAACCAAATCGAGCAGGAAACGCAGCTCTTCCAGCTTTTCTCCCTGCGGCAGCGGATCAAACAGAAAGATCCGGCCTTTCCACTCACCTCCGAACACGAACGAAGCGGTAATCATCGAGCGAAAGGGATGAAGTTGTTTGAGTCGAATCAAACCCTCGGTGGTCCGTACCGGCACTTGATTGCCATTACGGTCGAGCGCGATCGTAGACCACCGATCGCCGTCGTTGCCCGCGTAGCACACTTCTCCGGGAAAGTTGTGCAAGCAGGCGTCTGCATCCCTCGGACCCGCATCCAGCCACCGCAATTCAGAGGACGCACCGTTCGACTTACCCAATTCGCCCAGGAAGAATCGATGGCTGCGAGCCTCCTGAGCCGCCATGAGCACCCGTGATGCGCCATACACGGTGGCGACTTCGGCAAAAATCTGCTCCAGCGTCCCAGTGAGGCCGGCCTCTACACGCGCCTTCGCCAGAACCCGGTTCACGAAGACCTTCTCCGCTCGCAAGTGCTTCTGCTGTTCGGCCAGGTAGCCCAGCAATAATCCCATCACCAGCAAGTAGACCGAGAGCATGAACAATCGCTTGGGCTCAAATTCGGTGACGTTGACCCGGAGACCGGCGAGCACACGCCAGGGGAGTGCCCCGCCAGGCTCCAACGCCAGCCGGAGCAAAAGAAAACTCTCCGCCCAGAGCAGCGCAACCTCGGCCGCTGCCGTCGCCAGGGTCTCCCACAAACCCCAACGGTAAGCCGCAGCCGCCAGAACAAAAAAGAAGAAGAGAAAGAATGGGCTTCTTGGACCTTCGGCAAATACCGAGATGAAGGCTGGCCAGACGATGTCCGCGGCATGCACCAAAACGCGAAACGCGGCCGTGGACTGCTGCCGCCGCCGCAACAGCGTGATGACCATTACGCCATGAACCAGGTAGAAGCCGAGCAGGCCATAGGCAACCGGAGCATGGCCCAATTGGGTCGGGTCCATGTATATGGCCGCTAAGGCTGAGATAGCCAGGAATACGCGCGCGGTGGCTAGCCAGCGTTCGATTCGGCGAGTCTCGCCGGGATCGGCAGGGGCTCGAAATTTCCAGGACAGTCGATAACGATCAGCGCGAGGATACAATCGAGTCGCTCTCCGCGGAAGTGGCGGCTGTCCGGCATACTATTGAATAAGAAAAGGTTAGATCAAGAGAAACTTTAGCGGCCCGCCCCGGCCAGGGAATCCGCCTTCTCTATGTGTGATGTCTAGAGGTTACTACAGTAACCACCATCCTGTTGTTCCTGGCTCTAGAATGTGTCCGGGGGAGTGTCTTGGCTACCAGTTCCAAACTCTGGTCTGTCGGCGTCATGGGCTGCCTGGCTGTGTTAGTGCTGGCAGCTTTGATCCTGCTACACTCATTCCGGCTGACAGCTTTCAGCGATGTGCTCCAGGGTCTTTTGTTGCTCGCGGGCACGATCGTCTTTGTCCCGCGTGCGTTGCGATCTGCGGGCCGAATGCGCTTGTTCTGGACCCTTATAGCCCTCGGCATGGCGCTTTGGTTTTTTTATCAATCACTTTGGGTCTATTTTGAGGTCTGGCTCCGCCAGGACGTGCCTGACGTGTTTGCCGGAGACATCGTTCTTTTTCTGCACATTGTTCCACTCATGGCCGCAGTTGCCCTGCGTCCTCATGTTCCGCGGGATGAATATGCGGCGCCGCTGGGACATCTGGATTTCACTCTGCTCCTGGTCTGGTGGATTTATATTTATGTGCTCATCGTAATGTCGTGGCAATACGCCGTGATTGATCCCTTCGCATATACCCGCAACCTCAACGCGGTGTACCTGGTTGAGAAAGTCGCGTTCCTGAGCGCTTTGCTTGCTTGCTGGCTCGGTGGCAAGGGCCCGTGGAGAACCTTCTACGCAAATCTGTTCGGCGCCAGCGTTATATATGCCGCCAGTTCTTACGTGGCGAATTGGGCGCTTGCGCGGCACCATTACTACAGCGGCAGCCTCTACGATATTCCGCTGGCCGCATCCATGGCGTGGATTGCGTTGCTCGGGATTTGGTCCCGTGCGGAAGAACCGCGAGCCGAGACCAGCCATGCGCCTACGGCTTATGGCGTTTGGGTGGCAAGAAGCGGCATGATCGCGGTATTTTCTCTTCCACTTTTTGCCGGATGGGCGCTATACCACACTGCGGTTCCCGTACCGGTTCGATCTTTTCGGCTGGTGCTCACCCTTGGAGCAGCCCTCGCGATGGGCGTAATGGTCTTAATTCGTCAGCGTCTGCTGGATCGTGAATTGATTCGGTTGCTCGGTCAATCCGACGACTCCTTCGGGAATCTGACCCGGTTGCAGGCGCAGGTACTGCAATCGGAAAAACTGGCATCCATCGGACAGTTGGTGGGCGGGGCGGCGCACGAATTGAATAATCCGATTACCGCGATGCTTGGCTACTCCGATCTGCTCCTAAACACCCAGCTCAGTCCAAGCCAGCGTACCTTGGCGGTAAAAATCGGACAGCACGTACGGCGGACCAAATCGCTTGTCGCCGGCCTGCTCAGCATTGCCCGAAAAGTTCCTTCTAAAAAAACTCTCGTCGATCTGAATACGCTGGCGCGCACCGCCGTGAAAGTAATGCAGCCGCAATGGGAGGCTCTCAAAGTTGAAATGCAGATGAAACTTGATGACAATCTGCCGAAGATCATGGGAGACTCGAACCAGTTGCTCCAGGTCTGTCTTCAGATTGTTGGCAATACGCTGTACTCGCTGGAGGACAACGGCGGCCGCGCCTTGACTCTAATCACCGAACATCACAATGGCACAGCCGTGCTGCAGGTTTCAGAAGGGGCCCTCCGTCCCGAGTCCGCTGCAGTAAGCCCACCTCTTCGCTCGCTCGCGCCTGCTGACCATCTCGGACTAAGTGCCTGCCAACCGATCGTGCAGGAGCATGAAGGACGCATCCTCGTCCAGAACCTGGAAAATGGCGGCAGGGTTGTACGCGTAGAACTGCCGGTCACCGCTGTTCCCGTGGGGAAAGTCAGCGGGGCTGGGGCTCCGGCGCTGCGCCAATCTCGACCGTTCGCTTGAGTTGTCCGCAGGCCGCATAAATGTCCCGGCCGCGCGGACGCCGCACAAAGGCTGGAACTCCCGCTTCCCGCAGAATTTTCTGAAACGCCGCCACCCGCTCTTCAGCAGGAGTCGTGAAGTCGATGCCAGGCCCCGGATTTAGAGCGATCAAGTTCACCTTGCAGCGCAGCCCGCGCAGCAGTTCGGCAGCTTCCCTCGCATTCTCCGGCTCGTCGTTCACGCCCCCGAGTAGCACATATTCGAACGTGACGTACTCTCGATTACGCAGCGGATAAGCCTTGGCCGCCGCCAGCAGCATTTCCAAATTCCACTTGCGGTTCAGTGGCATCAGCCGCGTACGAAGCTCATCATTGGTCGCATTGAGGGAAATCGCCAGCTTGGGCCGAATCGGCTCCCGCCCCAGGTCATAGATACGCGGGACGATTCCAGCGGTCGACACCGTCATGCGGGATTCCGCGATTCGCACTTCCTCGACCAGCAGACGAACCGCCTTCATGAAGTTGTCGTAGTTGAGGAATGGTTCTCCCATCCCCATGAAGACGAGGTTGATGCGGTCCTGTGGAGGCGCGACGTTCTGATCGCGAAGCACGGCACAAACCTGCCCCACGATCTCGCCCGCACTCAAGTTGCGCTTTGCCCCCAGCAACGCAGTCAGACAGAACTGGCAGTCAACCGCGCATCCTACCTGGCTGGAAACACAAATCGTGGCGCGGTCCCATCCGCGGGCCGCATTTCCTGCGGCGGCATCGCCCGCCGCGCTGCCGTCTCCGGCTTCGCCGCCGTCGCCTTGTGGCATCCACACGGTCTCGACGCTTTGGCCATCGGGGAAGCCGATCAAGTAGCGAATCGTCCCATCTTGCGAGACAAACTTCTTCTCGATCTGCGGCAGTCCCACCATCACGCCCGCACTCTGGAGGCTCATCCGGAATTGCTGTGGGAGCGTGGAGATTTGCTCGACCGATTCGACCCGCGCACGGTAAACAGCGTCCATGAGCTGCCGGGCACGATACGCAGGCCCGCCCGCGTTCTCGACCAAGGAGGCGAATTCAGCCCGGTCCATGCCAAGCAGCAAATTGTCAGACATATCTTGCATGGTTCCTATTTTCAAGTCACGCGCCCAACCGTGGGGTGCCGCCAGCCGGTACGCCACCCGAAACACACACAAACCGTTGATTCTAAATCACTAAACTATTCTCGCACACTACGCCCCCCTATGTCAGAATAGTAACGTCCTCGTACGAAACACTTTTCGGAGCATCTAACAAGCAACCATGGTTAAAGAAGTTCGCAGTATTCGGCGTCAGGTTCTGCCTCACGGACTGACCGTTATCACGGAGCAGATGCAGCACATCCGCTCGGCCTCCATTGGCATTTGGCTGGAGACCGGCTCGCGCGACGAAGATTCCCATTGGAACGGCATTTCGCATTTCATCGAGCACATGCTGTTCAAAGGGACCAAGCACCGCACCGCCGAAGAGATCGCGCGCCAGGTCGATTCCATCGGCGGTAATATGGACGCATTCACCGCCAAAGAGTGCATCTGTTTCAACGTCAAAGTGCTCGACGAGCACGTTCCTATTGCGCTCGATATTCTGAGCGATCTGGTGCTCCATCCTGTGTTTGATGCGCAGGACATCACCCGCGAACGTGGCGTGATCCTGGAAGAAATCAAGATGGATGAGGACAATCCAGACTACCTGGTGAACGAAATCTTTACCCAGAATTTCTGGAAAGACCATCCGCTGGGCAAGCCGATCTTGGGCACCAAAGAGACGGTCAAGCGGTTCGAGCGCCAGGCCGTTCTTGACGCCTACGCGCCCCGTTTCGCGCCCGGCAACATTATCGTGTCAGCCGCCGGCAATCTGGATCATGACCGCTTCGTGGAGCTGGTAAGCAAACACTTCGAACACATGAAGCCGTTGAAAAACGGATTCCACTCGTCCGCGCCAAAGGTAGTGTCGCGCATCATTCTTAGAAACAAGAAGGCTCTGGAGCAGGTGCAACTGTGCATCGGGGTACCTTCTCATCCGATTGCTCACGAAAAGCGGCATGCCGGTTACATCCTCAATACCCTGCTGGGCGGAGGTATGAGTTCCCGCCTGTTTCAGAATATTCGTGAGCGTCAGGGATTGGCCTACTCGATCTACAGCGATCTGAATCCTTACCGAGATACGGGAAGCCTGACCGTCTACGCCGGGACGTCGAAGGAGTCGGCAGTAAAAGTCGTGCATTCGGTGGTCAGCGAATTCCGCAGGCTCAAAACCGAACCTGTGCCTGCAGACGAGCTTCGCCGTTCAAAAGACCAGCTCAAGGGAAGCCTGATGCTTTCGCTGGAGTCGAGCACCGCACGCATGTCGAACCTGGCCCGCCAGGAAATGTACTTCGATCGCTTTTACGATCTGGACGAACTGATCGAAAAGATTGAGGCAGTCACTGTCGAAGACCTGCAGAGTCTGGCGCAGGAGTTCTTCAAGACTGAATCGGTTGCAGTGACCGCTCTGGGGAACCTGAACGGCCTGAAACTTTCCCGCGACCAACTCGCCTGCTGACAAATTCCTGAACTACCAAGGACACGAAGGTTTCTTATGGATAGCCTTCGTGTGCCTTAGTGTCCTTCGTGGTCAATGGTTTTGTTCCGCTGCCGTAACTTTCTCCGGTCCGGCTCATCCTATCTCAGCCTGCAGGTCCCGACCTGGCTGGCAACTTAAATCGAGATTCGTCTCCGAGGAGAAACCATGAGGAAGATTTTCGGCAGTCTGATGTTGGCGTGTGCAATGGCGATCACGATGGCCGCCTTCGCTCAGGACCAGATGAAACAGGACAACCCAAAGCAAGATGAAATGAAGCAGGATCAGATGAAGGACAGCAAGTCCGATGCGATGAAGAAGGACAAGAAGAGCAAGAAGAAAACGGCCAAGAAAGACATGATGAAGAAGGACGACATGAAGCACGATGACATGAAGAAAGATGACATGAAGAAAGACGAGATGAAGCAGAACTGACCTGTCTTCCAGAATTCTCTTCACCAGGGAGGCACCGAGTCACGGAGAAACCGACAAGAGTTCTTCGTGACTCCGTGCCTCCGTGGTGATTTACGTTTTAGCCACAAGCTGTCACTGGCCGGGTGGGGGACCTTCTTCATCGGAGTCTAACCCGGCGTCTACCCTCGCTTCAGTATCTTTCAGCGGGCGTCCAGCTCTGGCTACATCCAGATATTTCCGCAGGCAGCGCAGGCACGGAGTGTCGCCTTCCTCGATTGCCTGTTTTGCAGTGAGCGTCCGCACCCGGGCCTTGTCATGAATGAACTCGCACCCGGCCACGTGGAAGACCTTGGCATCATCGGCCACCAGCACCAGCATATCCGGGGGGATGTCGTGACCAGGCTGCGCGTGTTCTGACTTGAGCGGGTGACTCAGCGTCTCAGACCTGGCCAACCCCAGACTACCTACGATCAGCGCCAGTGCGGCCACGGGCACCAGCCAGGCCGACCAGGTTGACCATTCTCTGCCCATGCGCGCGCCTTGTGTGAGTCTTTTTTCCAGCCGCCGGCTAAAGCCCGAGGGGATGTCCAGCATGCGCTCGTCTCCATACAGAGCGACAACATTCCGTGTACCCTCCATCACCGACTTGCAGCGTGCGCAAGTGTGAAAGTGTTCATCCATCGCCGATCGCAGAGTAGGATCGACCTCGCCTTCCAGATAGTTCGAAACCTCGCGCCAGACCTGTTCGCAACTCACCATGGCTTGCTTCCCTTCTCGAAGGGCAGGCGGCTGAACCAGCCTTGCTCCCATCCTACTGCGAGCAAATCGCGCAGCATGAGCCTCGCCCGCAGCAGTCGCGTCTTCACCGAAGCGACAGAAATGCCTAACGCCTGCGCAGTTTCCTGAATGTTCAAGTGCTCCATATCGCGCAGGACGAAAACCTCGCGATATTTCCGGTCGAGCGTGCCCAGGGCCTGAGCCAGCTTCTGCCGGATTTCCTTACGTTCCAGCGCTTCCGACGGAATCTCGCGCCAGTCGGCGAAATCCCTGGGCGCGTAATCAGCTTCATCATCGCGGCGGTCGTCGATGCCTTCCATGACCACGGTTCGCTCCCTCCGTCGGCGCATCAGAGCCTCGTTGACGGTGATCTGGATCAGCCATGTGCTGAAACGAGCCTCAGCGCGGAACTGCCGGATATTG
>WNFG01005219.1_pt1 | contig 10928 bp, 14 predicted proteins | sample 5400431 | NCBI WGS metagenome assembly WNFG01 (sample SAMN13153346, study PRJNA577476) | soil metagenome | isolation source: 120 cm saprolite under Douglas fir tree site 2 hole 3 replicate 2 | place: USA:California | collected 2015-04-18
CAGCGAACGGAATCCCATCCATTTTGGATCCCAGTAATCGTTGAAGCTGAAGCTGTGATGCGTCTTCAGCCAGCCGTGATCTCCGCCGCCGCGTTCGCTGCTTTTTCTGATTTGAATCATGCTGTGCTCCCGCTCGGTTAACCAGGTGGTTTCGAAGTTTAGATGCGAGAGGGAACAGCAGGACTCGCGGCGACCGGCTCCTCCGCAGGTAGGGATGGTGGTGGATTTTTATGTCTGAAATTAAATTTCGGAAACAGTCAATCTGATCTTGTTTACGCGCACGCCAGTCCCGGATTTTTTTGCGGATGGCGGCGCTGCGCCCCCGCGATCGATGGGAATGATCACGTTTGGCGGGAATTGTCGCGCGCAAAGGCCTTCCCAGCCCTGGCTCCGCTCTACCGCTTTCGCCTCTGACCAGGATGGCTACGCGGCTGGTGTTTGCGGCCGTCATCGTCCGCAGGTCGGTTGTGTCCGCTTTATGGCAAACTGGATTCATGCATCGGATTACGGTAGGCGACTTCGAGTTAACCATTTTCTCTGACGGCACTTACCCTTTGGATGGTGGCGCGTTCTTCGGCGTGATTCCGAAGGTGATGTGGTCGCGCAAAGTCGACGCGGACGAAAAGAACTACGTGACGGCGGGGCTCAACTCTCTGCTTATCCGCACGGGCAGGCAGAACCTGCTGGTCGAGACCGGCATGGGCAACAAGTTATCGGAGCGCATGGTAAAGATTTTTGGCCAGCCCGCCACCCTGGTCGACCACCTCTCGGCTGGCGCCATTTCTCCGGAAGACATCGACATCGTCATCAACACCCACCTGCACTTCGATCACTGCGGCTGGAATACTGTCCGCAACAAAGACGGCAAGATCGTCCCCAGTTTTCCGCGCGCAAAATATTATGTGCAGGAGGGCGAATGGCAGTATGCTCGACAGCCCTCGCCGCGTGATGCGATTAGCTACGTCCCGGAGAATTACGATCCGTTGGTGCAGAGCGGCCAGATGACTTTGCTCAAGGGGGACCAGGAAATAGTTCCTGGCATTTCCGTGAAAGTCTTCCCCGGCCACACCGCGCATATGCAAGCCGTGGTGGTAAGCAGCGGCGGCCAGACGGCGTGTTACATCTCCGATCTGATTCCAACCACCGCGCACATTGATCTGGTTTGGGGAATGGCCTTCGATCTGTTTCCGCTTCAGACGATCGAGAGCAAGAAGCAGTACTACGCGCAGTCGGTGCCGGGGAAGTGGTTGACCGTGTTTACCCACGATCCGAAGACGCCGTGGGCGTACGTGGAGGGAGATGGATTGGGGAAGATGGTGGTGAGGGGGATCGCAGGAAGCCATTGAGCTGGGGCTGAGCCAAGGCCGCAACGCCATGGCGATCTGGCAGGACCTGGTTTCTGAACAGGGTTTTAGCTTAGCAGCAGCTACCAAAGCGTCAACGCTACATCCACAAGCGGCGCGGCTCTCAGTTGCCGCAAGCCGCCGCCGTGATCCTGACCGCACCGGGAGAAGCGCAGGTCGATTACGGCGCGGGTCCGATGGTGGCGAGATCCGCACAGCGGCAAGTACCGCTGCACGCGATTGTTCGTGATGACGCTCGGTTATAGTCGCAAGTCGGTACGCCTACTGGTGTTCCACTCCAGTTCGCGCGTCTGGGCCGAACTTCACGAGAAAGCATTTCGCCGGCTGGGCGGGAGTACACGCATCGTTGTGCTCGACAACTTGCGCGAAGGCGTGCTGGTTCCCGACATTTACGATCCCGCTCTCAATCCTCTTTATCGCGACGTCCTCGCGCACTACGGTGCGGTGGCCATGCCTTGTCGCATCCAGGATCCAGATCGCAAAGGCAAAGTCGAGGCCGGGGTCGGACACGCCCAGAAGACACCGCTGAAAGGTCTCCGCTTCGAAAGCCTGGAGAAGGCACAAGCCTACCTGGATGGTTGGGAAGCACGCTGGGCGGACACGCGTATCCACGGCACTACGAAACGACAAGCCGCGCTCATGTTCGCAGAAGAGAAACCGGCACTGCGGCCACTGCCGATCGAACCCTTCCGCTACTACCAGTACGGGGACCGCACGGTTCATCTGGACGGCTGTGTGGAAGTCGAGGCCGCCTATTATAGCGCACCCCCCGGGCTGGATCGGACGCTGGATCAAAGTGCAGTGGGACGGCTTGCTGGTTCGTCTCCTCGATCCCAAAAGCGGGCAGCTGCTGCGAGAATACATACGCCAGAAGCGTGGCTGACACCGCATTAAAGAAGAAGACCACCCGAAACAGAGACCGCTTCGCGTCTCCCAGTTACTATGGCGAGCCGGACGAGCGGGTACTCACATCAGCACACTCTGCAACCTTCTTGATAGCCAGCAAGGAGAACCGGGTGTCCGCCGCGTCCTGGGCGTGCTCTCGCTGGCCAAAAAATTCAGCACAGCCGCGGTCGAGGATGCTTGCGCAGCGGCCCTGGAAATGGGAGTGCACGAATACCGCTTTGTGCGCCGCTATCTGGAACACGGTCCGCAGTTGAGCCTAAGGCAAGTCGATCCCCTCATTCGCGAGTTAGTCCATTATCGCGATCTCATCAACCATCGAACAAAGGACAACCGGAATGAACCTGATTGCCGGTCGGCGATACGGCGCGAAGGTGGCAGACCTCCTTGCATATCCGTTATAGCGCATGCGACGCTTTATTTCAGCCACTGACAGAGGCTCCTTGCTCATGAGGCAAACAGTAAGCCGTCAATTGCCGTCTCAGCTCGTTTTTTGGGCGCTCTTTTCTTGAATTCTGGTGCTACCTTTAAACCCATGTTATTCCTGATTGCACTCGTTGCCACCGTCCTGGCCCTCGTCCAAAATCTGGCGATGTTCAGCCTCGGCATGAAGGAAATGGCGATTATGTCTTTCCCTTTGTCGTTTGCCGGGGTTTTTCTCCTGCAGATCGCGTCGATATGGATAGTATATTTCTGTATCCGCAAACTCCTTCGGCGCCATCGCGAAGCGGTGTTGGCAGGATGCATGGTGATTATCTTGGGCAGCGCGGAAATCGCTCTTCCGGCAAGCTATTTCACCTACCTAGTCCAACACGCCGGGAGGAAACACGTTCTGGAGCAGATCAGGTACGAAGGCAGCTCGATCGAGGCGCTGGCCTCAGATCAGAGCGGCAGGCGGTTTGCGCTGACGTATACGCTGAGATTTCCCAGGACCGGGCATTATCTGACATTTCCCGCTGATTTAGGAGCGGCACCCAATCAGGTGTTCGGCAATTATTTTACGAAGCTGCATCCCGAATACTATGACGATAATTATGAGTTTAATGCCAACGAGCCTTACTCCTTCATTGTGGTGTTCGATACGGGAACCAACCAGTTCGACTTCTTCAAGGAGAAAGCCAACATCGATATCTGCGATAGCAAAGATTATTGGATGACTTGTCGGGTTATCGGAATCGGACTTGAAGGAGTTCCTGCGGCACTTGCGGTCAAAGTTCCCGCGGGCAAGTATGAACCAGCCGTCCCAGCGGATAACATTCGGGACATCACTGAGAGAAGTATTCGGCTGGATGGGCTGAAGCTTAAATCCGAGACTAATACAACGGGAGCGCCGGTGGAATTTTCGTACGCAATCACGAATGCAGGCAACAAGGATGTGAGCATTCCCGGCGGCGATGTCGACAACATCATCGGCGTCAACTACGGATGGGAACCGGTCTCGGAAAGCGCCAAGAAGACCAACGTTACTCCAGGAATCGTGCGACTCGGGAACGCCGTCGCTGCTGGTAACGCCCAGTTTGGATCAGTCCACAAAAGCACCGTCGTGCCGGGCGAGCGGCTGATTATTAACGATAAGATCGCTCCCCTCGGGCCACTTGCGCCGGGAGAGTACAAATTGCATGTGTACCTGTTCAGTCGTTACGCCACTGAGATGAATAAGCCCGAGCAGGACCTTGTGCAGCAGTTTTCTGTGATTCCCTGACCTGTGCAAGATCGCTCCACAAGCATGTTTCCTCGCAATGCATGACCAGGCGGGAGTACGAGTGCCGGGTGGAATCTGGGGGTTCCGCCGAGCTTTGGGACCCTTCGACGCTCTCAGCGTCAAGTACCGGGAGTCTGACCGTTTCGCGCTTTGGCTAATCCCTGACCGTGCGCTTAAATGACAGGCACTGGCCGCCGGCGGCGATACGTTTGACAGGAGCTCGGGCAAGTTCGTCACAATTCGCCAGCGTCGAACCGCACACTCCATAGATAGCGTCCAGAAAACGTCCCGAAAACAGGCACGCCCATTCCGGACTGATGAAAACATATCCGGTGAGCGTGCGAGTAAACCGCACTGAGAACGACGACCCGGAATGTGCGCGGGAAGTGCCAAGTGCAGTAACCACTCAGACATTATTCTGAAACTTGCGGCGCCTGGAGGCACGTGCAGACTGATTTCGTATTCTGTCGTCAGCAACTGCTCAAGAGACGATTCCATATTTCAGCTCAAGATAGCGTTGCAAGCGCAAAGGCAAAGCTGCCGAAAGCTCCTGCCAGGCCAGAATCTTGCATCTCGTTTCTGAGATCCATCGGGCGCACCCACCTCATGACCGCGTACCACTGTTCGACCAGATCGGGGCGCCGTGCATCGAGCAGCACGCAAAAGGACGAGAGGCGTGAGCCGTCTCGGAGAGAAGAAATCAGGAGCAATACAAGCCCCTCACGGAAACACGTTAGCGTTTCGAAATTTCTGGCAAAATCGAAAGAGTTCTAGAAAAATCGTCATCTCACTCACAACTGGGTAATTAATCTCAAACTTTCGGCTCAGAGTTAGTCCAGCAGGCTCTTTTAGGTTCCAAAAGTCGCGTCACAACCATAATCCTGAGATTTAATCCGAGACTTAATTAGCCACTGTAGACGCCGCTGATCGGGTAGTCCCATTGCCGCGCTGTGATGTAAAGGATCTCCACTCGATCCACGAACGAGCCCTGCCCTCGGCGGGTAATACTTTGGAAAGTGACAAGCTTTTAACAGTTCCATGACATCAGGCATCGTCACATAGGATTAACGTACATGCGTCTCGCTGAGCCGGAGAATTAAGAACGATTCTCAAGGCGTCATTGAGTGCCCAAGGTCCACTCGCTAGCGCCGAACTATTCAATCCAGCGAAAGGGAGATGGACCTTCACCGGCAGCATGGCAACGCCCCGTAAAGAGCACACGGCGACGCCGCTCTAGTATGGTCAAGGAGGATGACGTGGACTGGAAACTGATCTTTCAACTCTCGCTCTTTGGGCTGGCGATGGGCATCGCCACAGTGTTCTTTATCCCATCCAACATAGAGCCGATATTTTGGGTTGTGATCTTTGTCGTGTGCGCTTACATCATTGCCAAACACCTTGCGGCAAGACATTTTCTTCACGGACTGTTGCTGGGACTCGCGAACTCCGTGTGGATCACCGCCTCGCACATCCTGTTATTCAACCGTTACATTGCCAACCACCCACGAGAGGCTGCGATGATGACCTCGATGCCGCTACCGGACTACCCGCGAGCGATGATGGCGCTCACAGGACCAGTCATTGGCCTTGTCTCCGGTCTAGTGCTCGGTTTGTTCGCGCTGGTTGCTGGCAAACTCTTGAAGCGTTCACAGCCGGCCTAAGGGGTCACGCTCGGACGGTTCCGCGGGGCCTTTGAATTACATCATCGTGATCTGGTGGGATAAAGGATGCAGGTCTTTATCGATATTTTACTTGTTTCAAGGACGAAGGAACTGGATGCGAGGTTTCCCAGTGCAACCCGGTAAACTGATTTCCCTGTTCCTCCACGGCCACGGACTCACAGTCTAGATTCAGCATTTGTGCCGAGGCCGACAACAGCGTCGACGTACTTGAGCCATGCAATGAACGAGAGTTCAACCTCATCCACGACGGAATAATTAACTAGCTATGAAAACTTTCTGGAGCATCGGGTCTCTGAGTTTGGTTGTGAGCCTTACCGGTTTTGCGTCTGGCCAGGCGGCAGTGAAGCCAGGACAGAAACAATTTGTCCTCGGCCGGAAGTTGATCCAGTCCAATTGCGTGGATTGCATGGACGGAAGCCAGCCCGGACTGGAAGAAGGAGTCCGTCAAATCGAAGAAGCGTTGAAAGCGGGATATCCCAACAAGAAGGCTGCCTACAAGCTGCTGCTGAATGCCTATGCGAACTTGGATACTTATACGGAAAAGGATCCGCCAGTGCACCAGGCCTACGCGCAGAAAAGAGCCCAGATCCTGAAGAAACTGGTGGAACTCTCGCCCAAGGACCCTGAGGTCCTGAAGGAATATGCCGAGAGCCTGCAGGACCCGGACGAAAAGGCGGCGGTTCTCACCAAAATCATTGCGCTGAACCCGAACCATACCGATGCCCGGTACGAACTGGGCCTGATCACCGCGCAAAAAGGAAAGGTCGCGACTGGCATTCGGATGGTGGAAGGTGCGATTGCTTACCAGGCCGATCCCGACGTCCTGAGGAATTACGTGCAAGGGCTGATCAATTTGCTGGATGAGGTGAAATGTCCCCTGGTCGATAGGGAACAGTGGAACACGAAATTAAATCAGGCTTATGACAAGGCCACGCAGGGCGCCGGAGATCCGGCTGCCATGTCCGATTTCAAAAAGAGCTTCCTGGAGGTTGTGGGAAAACAACCTTGTGCAAGTGGTTCGAAGACAGATTGATGCGGGTTCGCTGTTAGTCGGCCGATGGCGCTGTTTGCGGCACGATCCGATAACCCTCGTGGCGACGGCGCTGCTCGCTCCACAGGCCATAAATCTTTCTGCCGTGCTGCGAGATGTAGTCTTGTGCAACTCGAATACGATTGCCGTGCAAATACTTGGCAACGTCCTCCGGACCTCCACCCAGCCGGGCCAGGTCACAAGCGACGGTCAAACTAAAGTGGAGATCGCCGAGTGGAATCAGCGGCGTGAGGAGTACATCATTTTCGCCCTGAGTAACTTCGCGAACATTCGCGAGGACAATCCGCTTGAGTGCATGGTCGCCGCATGAAGGGTTCGCTCTGATGAATTCAATGTGGTGACAATCCGGTTTGGCTGACTTGGCAAATTTCCATGCGGGGCATGAACGCCCGTACGTCCCATCGTGTTTCAGGCTAACGGTCCAGGTGCCCCCGGCTGAAGCGGGCACACTCCATTTGCGAATCCAGCCTTTCATGGATCACATCCTTGTTTGTTGTTTGGTCGCGCGGGTTCGGGTGGTCAGACGCCGCACATACCTTCGCACTCGCCGGCGAAATTCATCGGGGACAGTAGGAACATCGAATTGAGTCCGTCGATCCCAGCAAGAAGCTCAGTAATCCTCGGGATACAAGATGGTGAGACCATCCCCGTCAATGACAGCCCACAGGGTCTGCATTTGACCGTCGATGACGACCTTTACCTCAGCAGGAAATTCTTCGTCTGCCTCATCTGCATGGACTTGAGTTTCAGGAACGTCATCCACAACACGTCATGCAGACGGCCGCGCCAGTCCTGTCCAATACTGCGGTCCGGGATGTCTTCGAGCACGTGGTGCAAATGGTCTGTGATGACCGTCGGCAGACGAATGCCGGTTTCCCTGGCTTGTTCAGTTATGTCGATGAGAACGCCATCCTCAATCGCGTTCTCTCTGCTGTAGCGGGAAATAATGATGTCGTCGTTCTCCATGTCGGGCCTTTGTGTCGCTGTATTTTCCCGAAGCAATGTTTCAGGCGGTCGATGGTCGATTTCGGGCTTGTTGAACTGTGGTCTAATGTTGCAATTGGTGCGGTGATTGAGGCGAATTTGCTGGCGAAAGGGGCTCGATTGTCTGACGCAGGCTTTCACGAAGGATCAGGAATTTTGTGAAGCCCTGGCTTTTGAAAGACTCCCGGAATGCGGACGCTTGGTCGTGTACCTAAGTTAATTCGAATTTGTAAATGCATCGAGGAGGAAGTATGAACGATCGTTGGCGTGTTTGGGGTATCTCCCTATTCGCCTGCGTGCTGGCGGCTTCGTCAACGGTCGGGGCGCAGTTCACGAGGACCGATTGGCTTCGCGCAGACACGGCAACCACGCGGCTCAATCCGAGCGCATTTCCGAGTTTGCCATCCCAGGTGCGCACCGCGCTTGAGCGCCGGGGCTGCACGATTCCACAGCCTTCGAATGCAGACCACCCACAGAACGTTATCAGCGGCGAGTTCACAGATTCCAAGCAAACCGATTGGGCAGTGCTTTGTTCGCGCGAACGGCGGTCGGCGATCCTCGTGTTTCGCGGATGGCGTTCCGATCAAGTGGATGAACTTGCCGAGGAGGCTGATTTACAGTACCTCCAAGTCACGACAGGAAACCGCGAAATTGGGTACTCGCGACGGCTAGCGGTTGCGACGCCAAAGACCATTCGCCAGCGTATTCCAGTGCGTGGCGCAGCCAAACCGCGGGTCACCGATCATGATGGAATCGAGAATACGTTCGTGGGAAAGGCATCGGTGGTTTGGTACTGCCTGGGCGGTAAGTGGATTCGACTTTCCGGATCGGACTGAAGCTACCGAACAGGCAACAGCACGAAGCTGGTTAGAATTCCCTGAATCGAAAGGGTGCGGTCGATGAAGCTTGGCGCGTTGTTGATATTGAATACGGTTCTCGTCTGCGCAAGCCCGGCAATGAGCCAGATGCAGAGCCTCGGCCCGAAAGATACTTTTGCTGCCTCACGGCTATCTGCAAGAGAGATCCATGAGATCGTCGAGGAGGTTGAACAATCCGCCTATGACACTCCGGACTCGTGGGAGAAGGAACTCCGCGTGAAGCGGGTTAATCTCGGTGCAAGCCCCGGGGGCTCATTATTCGAGGTAGTGAGCTGCTTTGTGGCGGCACGGGAAATTGTCAAACGTGGGTTTTCCGCAAAGCCGGAGGCAAATTGGTCTCGCTGTTCCCAAAGGACCAGGTGCCAATCGCGGAGAGATTCAGCTTGGGACCTCATGTGACCGCCGGCATTAAGGACTTTACGGTCTTCGCCAATTCCAGCGCGGAGGCTGGACGGACGGTTACCTATAAATTTGATGGCAAATTTTATCGAGCCAAATGATGCCGGATGTAGGTTCCAATTGACGGTCTACGCCCCGGCAGTGCTCGTCTTTCACCCAATACTGCTCACCTTTAGATGATAGCCCGCCCTTACGATGCCTTCTAAAGTTTGCCTTCATGATTCTCGCGTTTATCGTCGCGATCGTGTTCGGCGAGTTTTATCGCGGTATGGGCTGGCTCACCCGCTATTTCGTCAAACGGCTAACCCGACTTGGCCACAGAGTCATCCTCGAACCCTGTTCGGCCGCAGCTTAAATCCGTTTCAGGGGAGAACCGCGTTCTACTTCATCCGGAGTGCCATGACAGGGTTCACGACCAACGTCTTTCTGTCTCGAAACCGCGTCTCCCCGGCAGAGGCGTTTGAAGGGCTTGAGCTGTGTGAGAGGAAACTTTCATGCACAGTTCTTAAAGGGCTGGACGGGAGCAATCCCGTCCGGCTACTCGGTAACCCGTCCGGGGATGGCTCACTAAGTCTCAATTCGCCCACTATCTCTGTCACACAGACTGCAGACGCAGCCGAGTAGAATACGCCGATAGCAGTGATGGGATTCGGTACAGGATGCGCTAGGGGATGCGAAGACTACATCTCGATACCGATATCGGCGGCGACATCGATGATTTGTGCGCGCTGGCCATGGTGGTCAACTGCCCGGAGGGCGAGCTGCTCGCCGTCACAACCGTTTCCGACGCTGGGGGCAGGCGAGCTGGTTATGCCCGTTTCGTACTGCAAATAGCTGGACGGAGGGATGTGCCGGTTGCGGCCGGGGCAGACATTTCTCTCGGCTGTTATCAGCATTGGCAGCCGGGCTTTCATCCCGACGAAAATGCCTATTGGCCCGAATCAATCCAGCCGATGCCAGGCCCTTCTGCTGAGGCCATTGCCTTGCTCGAACGTAGCATCAGAGAAGGCGCGATCATAGTGGCCGCTGGCCCCTATACCAATCTTGCCCTTCTGGAGCGGTCTTCGCCTGGGATATTAGCTACCGCCCGCCTCGTTTTGATGGGCGGGTTCGTGTTCCCTCCCCGGAAGGGCTTCCCTCAGTGGGGGCGTGAAATGGATTACAACATTCAAGTCGATCCGGAATCAGCGCAGATAGTCCTTCAGCGCGCCAACCCTATTTTGGTGACGTTGTCGGTGACGCTTGAAACCGCACTGCGAAGGTGCTGGTTGCCGGCACTGAGAGAAGCCGGACCGCTGGGGCAATTGTTGGCGAGACAGGCAGAGGCATTTGCCATTGAGGACGGCATGGAATCACGATTTGGTCGCACGTGCGACGGATTGCCGCATGACATCATCAATTTTCTGCACGACCCTCTCGCATGCGCTATTGCCATGGGTTGGAGTGATGGCATCGAAATGCAGGAGATCCCTTTGAAATCGGAAATCAAGGACGGTTACCTCTACCAAACCGTTGACACGAATGGAAAACCCACAAGAGTAGTGACGCGCGTGAACGGGCCGAAGTTCAGCGAGGTCTGGCTCAGGACAGTGTGTACGCCCCAAAAGCGATCTGTGTAGCAAATGGATGAGGTGGTCTTTCCTGGGCGCCCCCCGAAATTTCTCCCGGATAACGCTAGTGCTTTTTCGGAGGCGGACCCTTGGTGAGCAGAGTGGAGCGGAACAGAGGATTGGGGCGCGCGTTCGAAAAAGCCGTCATCCGAGCGAAATCGGTGTCAAACCGCCCAACAGAGCTTTCAACTTCTCAAAAGGCGCCTTCTGGCCCGTGTTGACAGGAGTCTTTCCTGGTCGATGACATGGAGCGATTTAGAAAACAGACCGCTGACACGTACCAATTACGGTTTGGCGCACAGGACCACCAGCGTCATATCATCATTCTGCTTGGCACCGGCGACGAATCCATCCG
>WNFG01008613.1_pt1 | contig 10923 bp, 13 predicted proteins | sample 5400431 | NCBI WGS metagenome assembly WNFG01 (sample SAMN13153346, study PRJNA577476) | soil metagenome | isolation source: 120 cm saprolite under Douglas fir tree site 2 hole 3 replicate 2 | place: USA:California | collected 2015-04-18
CTCGGCATCCAGGTCCGCGATCTCCGCGCGCGTGAGGCTGAGCTAGACCTTGCGATGACCTACCAGACCGAGGTCGAAGTCACCGACGAGTTGATCGCGGCGTTCCACGACGAGATCCTTGAGACCATCGAGCATGGGACGCCGGCCCAGAAGAAAGCCATCAACAGGCGCATGTTCGTCGAGGTGATCGTGGACGGCAAGGTCGCCTACCCCAAGTACCGTGTTCCCACGGCAGGGGTTCGCATAGTGGGAACTTTGGTGGACCCGAGGGGATTCGAACCCCTGACCTCTTGACTGCCAGTCAAGCGCGCTCCCAACTGCGCCACGGGCCCACGCCGCCGCAGGAAGTGATGATACCCCGCACCTCCAGCCCGACTTTTCGCTCTCGCTACCATCTTCCGGAGCCTCCATATATATGAAGACGCGCGCGATCGACAGTGCCGAACTGAAGGGTGGCGGCTATATCGCCGTTCCCGACGGCGATGGCCCGCACCCGGCCGTGGTTGTTATTCACGAGGCTTACGGCCTCAACGGGAACATCAAGGACATCACCCACCGCTTTGCCGACAACGGCTATGCCGCGCTCGCGGTCGACCTATTCAGCGACCGGAACCGCGCGATCTGCTTGGCCCGCTACATGACTGGAATGCTGGTCGGGTCAGTGGATCGCGCGGGCATCAGCGACCTAAGAGCAGCCCTTACCCATCTGGCTGCCATGCCCGAGGTCGATCCGCAACGCGTCGGCGCCGTCGGCTTCTGCATGGGGGGCGGGTTCGCCGTGGCGTGGGCTTGCACCGACGACAGGCTCAAAGCAATTGCGCCCTTTTACGCCTCCAACCCGAGGCCGATCGATGTGGTCAAGCGGGCGTGTCCGGTCGTTGGCTCCTATCCCGAGAAGGACTTCACCGCGAGCGCCGGCCGCGCCCTGCAACAGGCCCTCGACAAGTACGGGATCGATCACGACATCAAGATCTACCCCGACGCCAACCATTCGTTCTTCAACGCGCAAGGCCGCGCGTACAACAAACCGGCAGCGGAAGATTCCTGGGAACGCGTGATGGCCTTCTTCGGAAAGCACCTGGTGACCGGCTCCTAGCTGTCATGCACGTGCTCGTGACCGGTGGAACGGGAGCCTTGGGTCGCCAGGTCGTGAAGCGACTGCTCGACACCGGTCATCGCGCGCGAATCCTCAGCCGCCGACCTGCTGATGGCGAATCCACTCCACGCGGCGACTGGGTCCAGGGCGACCTCGTCAGCGGCGCCGGCCTCGAGCTGGCCGTGAAGGACATCGACGCGATCATCCATGCGGCCTCCGACCCTTTGTCTCCGCGCAAGTACCAGGCCACCGACGTGCTGGGCACGCGGCGCCTGCTGGCGATGGCGCGCGAGGCCGGTGTACGCCACGTGGTCTACATCTCGATCGTCGGCATGGAGGGCGTGCCATATCCGTACTACAAGAGCAAGCTCGCGGCCGAGGAAGTGATGCGCGAGAATATCGTCCCCTGGTCGATCCAGCGCGCGACCCAGTTCCACACCCTGATGGACATCTTCCTTGACGCCATCAGCAAACTTCCGGGCGTCGCGACGGTGCCGTTCAAGTGGCAGTTCCAACCCGTCGACACGACCGACGTCGCGGTGCGATTGGTGGACGTCGTCACCGCCGAACCCGCCGGCATGCTCCCCGACTTCGGCGGTCCGGAGGTGAGGGATTTCAAGAGCCTGGCGAGCTCATGGCTCAAGAGTCGCAAGCCGAACAAGCGCCTCATCAACTTGTGGTTGCCCTTCAAGTTCAGCCGCGCTTTTGCAGACGGACGATTGCTTTGTCCCGAGCATCGCGACGGCACCATCACATTCGAGCAATATCTGGCACGGAGATATCCCGCACAGACATGAAACGCCTCGTCGACCGTTTCGGCCGCACCGGTTTCGCCGCCCTCTCGAGCGTGATCTGGCTCCTGCCGATGGCGGCCTGGGCCGGATCCGCTGACCTCTCGCCGATCGACAAAACAGCGACACCAGGCATCGCCCTCGCCATCGGCGTTGTGATGCTGGCGATCTGGCTCGTGCTTGTCGCCAGCCTCCGCCGTTTTCCGGTATCGCCGCGCCAGCGACGCTTCGACCTCGCCCAGATGTCGCCATCGGAAAAGCGCTGGACCCTCGCATCCATCGCTTTCGCGCTCGGGCTCATCGCGTGGCTCAATGGAGCAGCGACCGTCGATTGGGGCCCGCTTGGCTCCGCGATCGGAGCCGGCAAGATCGGTCCGATCCTGCTCGGACTGGGTCTGGCGATCTTCCTCATCGTGATGGCCGCCGGCATCTGGTTCAGCTGGCGCAAAGAGACCGACGCGTACCGCCGGCGCGCGAGCACCTGATGGGGATTGCCTACCGGCTCATGTACGCGGTCGGCTTCACGCCTTGGGATGGGCCAATTCCCGCACCGCTGAAAGACATGATCGAAGGACCACAGGCCCTACCCGCAGGGCGGGCACTCGACCTCGGCTGCGGCAAGGGGACTAAGTCCGTCTACATGGCGACCCACGGTTGGGACGTGACCGGGGTGGACTTTGTGCCGCGGGCGCTGAAAGAAGCGCGGCGCCGAGCCGAGGCTGCAGGCGTGAAGATCGACTTCCACCAAGGCGACGTAACGAGGCTTGCCGACCTCGGCCTCACGCCCGGCTACTCGCTCCTGTTCGACTTCGGCTGCTACCACGGGCTGAAACGCGAGCAGCGGACCAGCTACGCGGAAGGCGTCACGGCGCTCGCCGCACCCGGCGCGACTCTCCTCATGATGGCGTTCACCAAGGCCGTGCCGCCGGTTCCCTCCGGGGTCAGCGAATCTGAGTTGCGCGAGCGCTTTGGGCCGGCCTGGGACTTCGCCTGGTCGAAATCGAACCAACAGGCCGGCACCCCGGCCATGATCCGGGCGGCCGCCGCCTGGTTCTGCCTCAAGAAGCGCTGACGGCGCAGGCAGAACCCCCAGACCCCGAACCCTCCCACCTCTTGGAATAGTTGCTTGCGCAAGCAAGTATCAGTGATCAAGAGCGGCGAAGGCCGCCTTCAAATCACAGGAGGACCAGATGGTCAGATACGAGATCGACAAAGCGCATACGCACGTTGGCTTCACCGCCAAGCACCTCGCGGTTACAACCGTGCGTGGGCAGTTCAACACGTTCGAGGGCTATTTCGAGGGGCCCGAGGACGACGTCACCAAGACCAAGGGCGAAGTGACGATCGACGTCGCCAGCATCGACACCCGGACGGAGATGCGCGACAACCACCTCCGCTCGGCCGATTTCTTCGAGGCGGAGAAATACCCCCACATCACCTTCAAGCTCACCCGAGTCGAACCTGTCGACAGCGAGTCCTTCAAAGTCCACGGCGACCTCACCATCAAGAACACCACCAAACCGGTCGTGTTGAACGCGACGCTCGAGGGCCGCGTACCGGACCCGATGGGCGGCGGCAAGGAGCGGCTCGGCATCAGCGCCAAGGGCCAGCTCAACCGCATGGACTTCGGCCTCAACTGGGACGGCGTTGCGGGCGCGATCCCGATGGCCAGCCACACCATCAAGCTCGAGATCGAAGCCGAGATCGTGGTCAAGGCAGCCGAGCTCGCGCAAGCCTGAGGTTGATCGGGCGCCGGGGCCTGGCCACGCGGGGCCCCGTCCTCACCCCAGTTAGAAATAGAGATGTCACCCACCTCAGCGCCTACCATTGGCGCCGTGAAACCAACGCGATTCACCAACGTGGAGCAGGTGTGGGAGGGCCTGGATCGGGTCCACTCCTCGATGACCGCGGCTCTCGAGCACGACCTGGTGCCCGAGGCGGGCATGCCGCTGGCCTGGTACGAGGTGCTCCTCAACCTATCCCGTTCGCCGGGCGGGATGATGCGGTACCAGGACCTCGCTCGCGTGGCGGGCATCACGAACAGCGGCGCGTCGCGGCGCCTGGAGCAGATGACCAAGGCCGGCCTCATCGAGCGCCGATCCTGCCCGACCGATCGCCGCGGAGTATTCGCCCACATCACAACCAAGGGCCAGGCCGCATTCAAGACCGCCCACAAGGTTTTTCTGAACAGCCTCGAGCGCAACCTCGGCACGAGCCTGAAGCCGGGCGACGCCGAGCTGATCAGCGCAGCGCTGTCGAAGCTCCCCTGAGCCCCTAAGCCGACTCCGCTTTCTTCGCCAGGTTGCTGAGCAGGGTACCGAACTCTTTCGAGACCTGAGGCCCGAGCATCCCGCCCAGGATCGGCCCCAGCGGCCCCTTGACCTCGACGTACTGGCCGATCTTTGTCTCGCCGCCCACGGGTTCGATGCGACAGTTGAAGCGGAACATCGTCAACGGCACAACGCTTGTTTCCAGCGCGAAGCTGCGACCGGGCACGACATCGACCAGGCGCATCTTGTGGTGCTGGCCCGCGCGCGTGTTCATGACTCCCGAGGTGCCGGACGCAAAACCGCCCTGCCAGTCCATCGTCGACACGTTGGGATTCCAATCACCCCACGTCGACATGTCCGACCAGATCTTCCAGACCTTGTCCGGTGCGGCATTGCTCGCGACCGTTGTCCCGTATTCAGCCATGTGCCCTCCTCTAATGCTTGCTGATCGCGAGATTAGACCTCGGCGACCGACAGCGGACGCACGATGACGACCGGCGCCTTCGCCCGCGTCCAGTTGAGAAACACGATCACCGCCAGCAACAGGGCGGTACCGAGAAGCTGGAGCGGGTAAAGCGGCTGATTGAAACCCCACGGATACGGGGCCGACGCAATCAGCGTCGCGGCCACCGGATAAGCCATCTCGGCGATCGTCGCCAGCGACGCCGGCGTCTTCGACAGCGCGCGGTAGTACAGGAGCAGCGCGAGCAGGCCGGGCACGATGGCGATCGCGAGCAGGTTGGGCACGAAGTCGCTCAGGCGGTAGTGGCTGAAGCCGCCCAGGCCGCTCTGCACCAGCACGATGACGACGAGCACAGGGAGTGCCAGCGTGAATCGCAGCGAGGTCATGCTCCAGAACGAGATCGACCCGAGCGCAAAGCGGCCGAGCACCGTGCCGCTCGCCCACAACGCGGCTGCGCCGAGCGCCAGCAGCCCCACCTCGAGCCGTCCGTTCTTCAGCGCGGTAACAGGTGAAAGGGGATGGTCCGCAAACAGGACCATGTAGACGCCCGCGATTCCAACTGCAGCCGCCGGCCAGAACCACGGACGCCGGCGCTCGCCGAGCACGACCCAGGCCAGCGCGATCGCGATCAGGGGCTGGGTCTGCTGGAGCACGAACGTTTCCGCAAACAGCCCATGCTGAGCCGCGATCGAGAACGACGCCGTGAACAGGATGGTCGCGAGCGCCTGCGCGCCGGCCGCGATGATGCCGACCGCGAGCCAGCCTCGGCGCCCGAGCTTCCTGAGCTCGCCTCGGCTGCGGATGAGCACCGGCAGCAAGAACAAGGTGACCAGGGCGTCTTCGGCGACCACGATCTGGGTCGCGCTGAGGTGCTGGACCAGCTGGTTGCGGAAGTACGCGTCCGTGGCCCACAGGGTGGCCGCGACCGCCACGAACACCACCGCATAGCGGTCGATCAGCTTGTTCATCGACCTAGTTCAACAGCCTCCCACCCGCAATCCTTCCATGGCCGAGAAAAGGCCCGGGCTCAGCTCCCGGGCCTTAATTGTGCGATTTCGCCGGTCTCGTCCTCCAGGACGGCAGCTTCCAGCCGCAATTCGGCGTGCTGGAGCACGTAGACCTCCTCCGGCCTGTCGTGCCCTTCGAGACGGCGCTTGCCGACGCTCGAGAGCTGCATATCCGGACGCAGGATGTCCGCCACGATCGAGTAGGTGGTCTCGGAGACCAGGATCTGGTTGCCCACCGCCCGGCGCCTCAGCTTCGCGCACCGGTTGACGGCGGGTGAGCGGTAGTCGCGGTCCTGGGCGTCGGCCTCGCCGGTCAGGATCGCCATCCGGACGGTGAGCGGGATCTTGTCCGCCCAGTGCTCGGACATGAGCCCCGCCTGCCCGTCCAGTGCTGCCACCAGCGCATCGGTGGCACGACTGAAGACCGCGAAGAAGCTGTCACCTTCGCCCCGCTCCTTGAGGACGACTCCGTGGTTGGCCTCGATCGCGGCGGTCAGCAGCTGGTCGTGCCGCCTCATGGCTCCATACATCTGGGCGCGGTTCTGCAGCCAGAGCTGAGTGGACTCGACGACATCGGTCATCAGGAAGGTCACCACGCCATCGGGGAGCCCGTCCGGCTCAACGCGTAATGCGCCGGCCGGCTGGGCCAGCACGGACCCGGCGACGAAGCCGTTGGTCAGGTTGATGTTGGCCGCGGTCGCGAGATAGTCGTCGACGCTCTTGACGCGCCGGAAGAAGTGCACGTTGTAAGAGGGCAAGAAGCTCCAGCTCGAAAAGTCTTCGGCCGCCTCGGATTCGCGACAGATGTCTGGAGCCGCAGCCAGCAGGCGGCCGAGCTTGGTCGCTGCCAGACCATCGAGGCTAAGCTCCCGCGCGGCGTCTTCATTGGTGAATCGCTGCATCGCCTGGTCGGCATCCACGACGAGCCGGATGGCCGAAACGAAGTTGTCCATGTCGGCCTGCGTTCCGCGGCAGCCGTGCAGCCGGTCGGTACTGAGGCTGAGCACGAGGTCCCCGTTGGTCTCGCCCTCGAACTTGAACATGCCGCTGACCGTTTCGAAGCTGTCTTCGACCGCGAATTCCCGCGTCGCGCGCTGATAAATCTCGCCGAGGGCCGGCCACCGCGCGTTGGCGGTGAAGTGATCCGCCACCAGCTGCTCGTACAGCCATGCCGAGTCGGCCAAGGCAAGGTCGACGCTCAGCGCTGTCTGCAGGAACGAGACCAGGGTGCGGTAGAGCTCGTGGACAAACGCCGGCGCGCCGATTTCGGCCACCTTGATCTCGCGATCGAGCCCGAGGCCAGGGTCGGGCTTCGGAGAGCCGGCCGCGTATGCGAACGCCTCGACGACGACCGCCTCGCCGTGATTGCGAAGCTTGACGCGGGTCTGGGAGACACGCTGTCCCGGCCCTGCGACGTCTGGGTTGTCCGCTACGTGGACCAGGCCGCCCGCGCCCCAGGCCTGCTGGATGGGCACGCGAAGCTGGGCGACCATGGCGTTGAAGCGCTGGATGAAGGCCAGAGCCTCCTTACCCCGCTCGGTGTCATAGCGGTCTTCCCGAACGGCCCGCAGGTCGTCCTCCCAGAGGGCCGTGATCGCACCGCGCAAACCAACCACCCCAGGTTGCATTTCGCCTATCCGGCCCTAAGTCGATTCATGCCCAAATGAGGGAACGAAGGTTAGACCCTTATCAGTCCCTTAGAGCCCCATAAAGGCGTGAAGAATCGCGTCGTAAGCATGCCTTGGCAGTGCCCCAGCTACGGCAGTACCATGTTGGGCAATGGGTCGCGGCGAAGTACGTGGCCCCATCCCTGGGCTGGATCCCGCTGGCATTCGCGATCTTCAACACCTACATGCTGCTTTGGAGTTACGGAGGTCAAAGGATGAGTGAAGTCCAGGTCTCAGAGGCGGAGATAGCCGTCCATTGGCGCGAGGAGGAACTCTTCCATCCGCCACCTAAGTTCATCGGCCAGGCCAACGCCAACGACCCCGCCATCTTCGACCGCTTTACCGAGAAGAACTTCCCCGAGTGCTTCAAGGAATATGCAGACCTGCTGACCTGGGACAAGTACTGGCACACCACCCTCGACACCAGCAACGCACCATTCTGGAAGTGGTTCGTCGGTGGGAAGCTCAACGCCTCGTACAACTGCGTCGACCGGCACCTCGCCAAGTACCGGAACAAGGCGGCTCTCATCTGGGTGGCGGAGCCTGAAGCCGAGGCCACCCAGGTCATCACGTACCAGGAGCTCTACAAGCGCGTCAACGAGTTCGCCGCACTGCTCGCGGACTACTGCGGGCTGAAGGCTGGTGACCGGGTCACCTTCCATCTGCCGATGGTCCCGGAGCTACCGGTGTCGATGCTGGCGTGCGCGCGCATCGGTGTCATCCACTCCGAGGTGTTCGGCGGCTTCAGCGGTGCGGCGTGTGGCGGCCGAATCGCGGACTCGGGCAGCGAAATCCTCATCACCATGGACGGTTACTACCGCAACGGCGAGCTGCTCGACCACAAGATCAAGGCCGACGAAGCGGTCGAGGAGGCGAAGAAGCAGGGCCAGAAGGTCGACAAGGTCCTGATCTGGCGGCGCCACCCCGGCAAGTACTCATCAAAGACAGAGATCGTCAAGGGCCGCGACTTTTTCATCGACGAGCTCTTGGCCGACTACAAAGGCAAGATCGTCGAACCCGTATCCATGCCGGCCGAGGCCCCGCTCTTCTTGATGTACACCAGCGGCACCACGGCCAAGCCAAAGGGCTGCCAGCACAGCACAGGTGGCTACCTCGCCTATGTCGCGGGGACGTCCAAGTACTACCAGGACATCCACCCCGAGGACACCTACTGGTGCTTCGCCGACATCGGCTGGATCACCGGCCACTCCTACATCGTGTACGGGCCGCTGGCCTTGGCGGCAACCAGCGTCATGTACGAAGGGGTGCCAACCTACCCCGACCCCGGCCGCCCCTGGAGGATCGCCGAGCGGCTGAACGTCAACCATCGTCGACACCTGGTGGCAGACGGAGAACGGTGGCTTCCTGTGCAGCACGCTGCCCGCCCTGCAGCCGATGAAGCCCGGAAGCTGCGGCCCGGGTGTCCTGGGCATCTTCCCGGAAATCCTCGACGAGCACGGCAAGCCGATTCCGAAGGGAAGCAGCAAGGCCGGCAACATCACCATCCGCAATCCGTGGCCAGGAATCTTCCAGACCATCTACGGCGACCCGGACAGATTCGTGTCGACCTACTACGCCAAGTACAACAAGAAGAAGCACAGCAAGGACTGGCGCGACTGGCCGTACTTCGCCGGCGACGGGGCTCTGCAGGCTGAGGACGGGTATTTCCGGATCCTCGGACGCGTCGACGACGTCATCAACGTGGCCGGGCACCGGCTGGGCACCAAGGAGCTGGAGTCCGCAAGCCTGACGGTCGAGGAGATCGCAGAAGCCGCCGCGGTGCCGGTGATCGATGATTTGCGAGGACGGGCGGTGGAGATCTACATAGCGCTCAAGCCGGGTTTGAAGCCGAGCAAGGAGATCGAGGAAAAGGTCTCGGCCGCAATCGAGCGCCTGATCGGAAAGATCGCCCGGCCCAAGAACGTGTGGATCGTGCCCGACATGCCCAAGACCCGCTCGGGCAAGATCATGCGCCGCGTCATCGCAGGCATTTCCAACTTCACGAGCCCCGGCGACATCACGACGCTCGCCAATCCCGAGATAGTGGCGACCATCAAGCATCACGTCGAATCGGAAAAGGTCAAGAGCGGTCAGACCCCGCGTGAGCTGTCGGCCAAGGAGCTCGAGGAGATCAAGTCCTTCGGACAGGCCGAATAGCGCAGTTGAAGGGAGTGCCATCGTGGCCCTCCCTCAGCCGGCAATTTCCCGATACAGCGCCTCGGTCTCGGCCGACGGCGACACCCCCAGCTCCTTTTGAAGCAGGTCGCGGCACTGGTTGTAGGCGCGGACAGCCTCCGCGCGGTCCCCGGCGGCGGCGAGCACACGCATGAGCCGTCGGTAGCCCGACTCGCGATAGGGCTCGAGCCTCACCACCTCCCGCGCGTGGGTCAGCGCCAGCACGAGCTCGTGGTTCGCGATCAGCGCGTCGACCCTGCAGTCCAACGCCCTGACCAGGCTCGAAGCCAGAGTCGCGCGGCGGTCGTCGACCCAGGGTCCGTCGTGGCCCGGCAGAAACGGACGCCGCAGGATGGTGGTCGCGATGAGCGAAGGGCCGTAGGCCCCTTGTGGATTGCCGGCGACCAGCGCGCCCTCAGCCGCATCGACCCCGGCCAGCGCCGCCTCGACGTCGACCCACGTCTCGCCGGGTGGTGTGAACTGGTAGCACCCGAAGGCGTTGCCGATGATGTGAGAGCGCGGCAGGCCGACTCCGGCAAGGCGCGACCGCAGCCTGCTGACGATGGCGCTGAGCGCCAGAGTCCAGGAAGCGGGCAGCGACCCGGGCCAGAGCGCCTCGGCGAGCTCCGCCTGCGTCACCGCTCGCTTGCGCTCGGTGACCAGGTTGGCGAGTACGAACCGGCCCTGCGGGCCGCCGAGCTGCGACTCGCGCAGCAGGCGATCGTCTTTTTCGACCTGTACTTCGCCCATCAGGTAGATCCTCAGCATCGGCGGGTCTCAGCCGATAATCCGCAGCGGGATGGGAGACTGGAACGTCTTCTTTGCCACCACGGCGGGCAGCGCGGCCACGCTGGTCGGCCTGCTGTTCGTCGCCACCCAGCTGCACCTGGGCGCTCTCGCCGACCCCAAGAACAGATGGGCCGCATTGGCGCAGAGCACTCTGACGATTCTGTCCATCGCCTTCGCGCTGTCGGCCTCCTTTTTGATTCCGATGCTCAGCCCGCAGGTTCGCGGCGAGATCATTTTGCTGGTTGTGGTCGTCCCCTTATGGCGAAGCGTCAGGATCTGGTGGCCCCGTCGTCCGGCTGACCGTCTTCGATCTCGGCGGTGCGATGCTCAGCCTCTTCGCCATTGCGCTGCGAAATGCCTGGCGGCTGGTCGTCAATGTCGAGCGGGAGGGCGGTTCATAGTCTCCAAAGATTCCCCAAACCCGAACCGCCAGGATGGCAACCGTCAGGCCTGACAAGGGGTCCTCGCGAACTCAAGGCGTAGCCTCTGAGTTCGTGGGGATTAACTAAGGAGAGACATGAAGAAGCGAGTCGAATGCGAATGCGGCTGGGTGCTCGAGACCGACGACGAGGAGAAGCTCGTGAAGGGCGTGCAGGAACACGCCAGCGAGGTTCACCACATGCAGGGCGTCACCCGAGATCAAGTCCTGGCCCAAGCCAAACCCG